>Ga0187779_10000813_pt1 | contig 20301 bp, 22 predicted proteins | sample 1015_Q2_SP10_10__FD_132435 | JGI IMG/M metagenome (GOLD analysis project Ga0187779, IMG submission 132435) | Tropical peat soil microbial communities from peatlands in Department of Meta, Colombia - 1015_Q2_SP10_10_MG | ecosystem: Environmental > Terrestrial > Soil > Wetlands > Peat | place... | reverse complement strand
GTCAGCAGGTCGTAGAGGACTGCCATGCGGACGACGAGGCCCGAGCGCACCTGCGTCGTGACGAGCGCGACCTCGGAGTCGGCGACGCGCGGGTCGATCTCGACGCCGCGGTTCATCGGGCCCGGGTGCATGACGACCTGCCCCGGATGAAGCCTCTCGGGCGTGATCCCCCATCGCGCGGCGTACTCGCGCAGCGACGGCACGAACGCCTCACCCGGCCCCATCCGCTCGCTCTGCATCCGGAGCGCGTAGACGACGTCAGCGTCGCCGATGGTCTCGATCTCGTAGGACACCGCGCAGCCGAGCGCCTCGATGCCGCGCGGCATCAGCGTCGGCGGCCCGACGAGGGTCGTGCGGGCGCCTACGAGCGCGAGCGCCTCGACGAGCGAGCGCGTCACCCGTGAGTGGAGGACGTCGCCGACGATCGCGACGTGAAGCCCCTCGAGCCGGCCGAACGCCTCCCGCATCGTGTAGAGGTCGAGCAACGCCTGGGTCGGGTGCTGGTGCTTGCCGTCCCCGGCGTTGACGACGTGCGCACCCGTGAGTCGCGCGACGAGGTGCGGCGCGCCGATCGCTGGATGGCGGATCACGATCACGTCGGGGTCGTACGCGGCCAGGGTGAGCGCCGTGTCCTTCAGCGACTCGCCCTTGTCCACCGACGAGCCCGACGAGCGCAGCGACATCGTGTCGGCAGAGAGCCGCTTCGCCGCCAGCTCGAAGCTGGAGAGCGTGCGCGTCGACGACTCGTAGAAGAGGTTCACGACCGTGCGGCCGCGCAACGTCGGCAGCTTCTTCACGTCGCGGTCGAGCGAGCCCGCGAGCGCGCGAGCGGTGTCGAGGATGCGCTCGACGTCCGCGCGCGAGAGGTCGGAGATGCCGAGGAGATGCCGGCGCTGTCCGCGCGGGGGAGCCCCGGACGACTCGGCGAGCTTGATCTCAGCCATCGGACTCCTCTCCGTCGCCGCCGACGAGCAGCACGCCCTCCGCCTCGTCGACCTCGAGCAGCTGCACCTGGACGCGCTCCGAGCGCGCCGTCGGCAGGTTCTTGCCCACGTAGTCCGGCCGGATCGGCAGCTCGCGATGTCCGCGATCGACGAGCACGGCGAGCTGCACGCGCTCGGGCCGCCCGTACTCGAGCAGCGCGTCGATCGCCGCCCGAATCGTCCGGCCCGTGTAGAGCACGTCGTCGACGAGCACGACGGTCTTCCCCTCGAGCGGGAAGTCGAGAGCCGTCCCGCGCACGACCGGCTGCTCGTGCAGCGGTGCGCCACCCGCGCGGACGGTGACGTCGTCGCGGTGGAAGGTGATGTCGAGCGCGCCGAGGTCGACCTCCACCCCGCACCGCTCAGCCACGAGCCCGCGGAGGCGCGCCGCGAGCGGGACGCCGCGGGTGTGGATCCCGACGAGCGCGAGCGACTCGAGCTCGTCGTTTCGCTCGATCAGCTCGTGGGCGATGCGCGAGAGAGTCCGTTCGATCGCCTCGGCGTCCAACAGGAGCTTCGCCGCTTGGCGACTCGGGAGGTGCGTCGTCATCGTGCTCCTTTCCGGCCTCACGGGACCGGGTTAAAGGGTCGAGGGCGAGTCTAGCGGTTGCCGCTGACGGCTGCGACGACGATCTGCTCGAGCTCGACGACGACCTCGGCCGGAAGCTCTCGCTCCGCCTGCTCGATGCCGGCGGCGACCTCGTCCTCCTCGAGGAGGTCGAACGTCGAGATGTGCCGTCCACGCAGACGCTCGAGCGCGAGCTCTCGGTCGATCGTCTCGCGCGACGAGATCCGCTCGTGGCGGACGTCGCGGAAGCCTGCCGCGCGGAGCTCGGCGTCGAGCTGTGACTCGGTCGGGAAGCGGACGCGGTCGACGCCCGCGAGCGACGGGAAGAAGCGGCCCGCCCAGTAGCGCTCGAAGTGCTCGTGAGCGAACGTCGCGATCGCGATCCGGCCTCCGGGAACCAGCACCCGTGCGGTCTCGGCGAACGCGCGCGGCCGGTCGACGAGGTGCACGACGAGGCTGAAGACGACGCCGTCGAACCACGCGTCCCGGAACGGCAGCTCCTCTGCCGTTCCCAGCCGGAGCCCCACGCTCGACGGAACACGCGTCTTCGCGACTGCGAGCATCTCGGCGCTCTGCTCGAGCCCCCACACCTTGGCGCTCGCCTGCTCGGCCAGCGCCGAGGCGACCGCACCCGTCCCGCAGCCGACGTCGAGCACCCGCTTGCCGCGAAGCTCGCCGAGGCGCACGAGCGCGTCGAACCGAGCCCACCACGCCTCGCCCGCGGGGCGGAGCCGGTCGTAGTCGGCGGCGCGCGCGTCGAAGTCGGGCGCCGTCACGGCCGGGCGGCCGGATTCGGCTCGTCGCCGCCGCGGCGCGGCTGGCGGGCGCCGCGCAGGACGAGCGTCGGTGCCCCCCGTTCGGGAAACGGCACCTCGATCACGTCGAAATCGCGAGGCACGACCGTCTCGGGGAAGAGCTCGCGAGCCTCCTCCTCGACGTCCCGCCCGCCATAGCGGCTCGAGATGTGCGTGAGCGCGAGGAGGCGAACGCCCGCCTCGCGTGCGACGAGCGCGGCCTCTCCCGCCGTCGTGTGGCCCGTCTCTCTCGCGCGCTCCCGCTCGTCCGCGCAGAACGTGGCTTCGTGCACGAGGAGGTCGAACCCCGAGACCGCATCCACCACCGAGCCGGCAGGCGACGTGTCGCCCGTGAGCGCGACCCGCCGCCCGGCCCGCTGCGCGCCGAGCACCTGTGCCGGAGTGACGCGCGACCCGTCCGGCAGCGTGACGTCCTCTCCACGCTGGAGCGCGCCCCGGGCTGGGCCGTCCGGAACGCCCAGCACATCGGCCGCGGCGACGTCGAAGCGGCCGGGACGCGACTCCTCGACGAGCGAGTACCCGAGCGCCGGCACCCCGTGGTCGACGCGGAAGGTGCGGATCGAGTACTCGTCGCGCTGGAGCGTCTCGCCCGATCCGAGCTCGATCGCCTCCACGGCATAGCTGAGCCTCCCGAAGACGCGGCGGAGAGTCGTCAGGAGCTCGCGCAGCCCCTCCGGCCCGTAGATCGTGAGCGGCGCCTCGCGGCCGCGGAGCGCGAACGTCTTCATCATCCCCGGCAGGCCGAGGTAATGGTCGGCGTGAAGATGCGTCAGCAGGACCTCGGGCAGGTCGACGAGCCCCACGTCCGACCGGAGCAGCTGGCGCTGCGTCCCCTCCGCGCAGTCGACGAGGATCCGGTCGCCGCCGCGCCGGAGCAGCGTCGCCGACGCCGATCGCTGCGCAGTCGGCATCGACCCGGCCGTCCCGAGGAACACGAGCTCGAGGTCCAAGGGCGCGGATTCTAGTCCCGAAGCCGTGTCGTCCACTCTCTCCGGATGCTCAAGAGCGGGCAAACCCGGCCGATAACGACCTCGATGCGACTGCCACGAACCTTCGTCCGCGGCACCGCCCGATCGCTCACGTTGCTGCGACTGTTCCTCGTCGCGGCTGCAGGGATCCTCGCCGTGGGGGCGATCGTCCTCACGGAGCATCTGACCGGCGCAGTCAAGGACCAGGCGATCCAGGACGAGGTCGACAGCGCGACCGTCTACGCGAACTCGGTGCTCTCGCCCGTTCTCGTCAAGGACGACCGGCTCGTCCTCGACCCTGCCGTGCTCTCCCGGCTCGAGCACACGCTCCACACGCCGGTCGAGATTCGCAGCATCAAGGTCTGGCGACCCGACGGGAGGATCGCGTTCACGACGCTCGACCCGTCGCGGATCGGCAAGAACTTCGGCATCGACGACGAGCTCGAAGACGCCCTGCGAACCGGTAAGGCGGTCGGATTCATCGAGAACCTGAGCAAGGAGCACGAGCCGGAGAACCTCGCCGAAGCCCGATCCGGGATCGGCCGCGCCTTGACGGTGTATGCACCGATCGTCGGGACGAACGGGCGGCCGATCGGCGCCTACGAGGTGTATCTCGCGACCGAGCGGCTCGACGCGACGATCGCGCACAACACGCGGAACCTCTGGCTGACGGTGATCGCCGTCTTCGGCGCCCTGTACGCGGCACTCGCGCTGCTCGTCCGCGGCGCGTCGCGCCGCCTGCGCCAGCAGACGGAGGCCCTCCGCGCTCGGACGAGCGAGCTCCAGCGCTCGTACGCCTTGCTCGAAGCCCACTCGCTCGAGACGATCGAGACGCTGAACGCGACCGTGGAGGCGAAGGACCCATACACGGCAGGCCATTCGCACCGCGTCCGTGCCGTCTCGTTGCTGATCGGCCGCGAGCTCGGCTTCCCTCCCGAGGAGCTGGAGCTGCTCGGGCTCGGCGCGCTGTTCCACGACGTCGGCAAGATCGGCGTTCCCGACGCGATCCTGACCAAGCCCGCGAAGCTCACCGCCGCGGAGTTCGAGATCGTCAAGCAGCATGCCGCGCGCGGCGCGGAGATCGTCGCGCACATCTCCAGGCTGAAGGACGCCGTTCCGCTGATCCGCCACCACCACGAGCGCTGGGACGGGCTCGGCTATCCGGACGGGCTCTCCGGCGAGGCGATTCCGCTCGAGGCGACGATCGTCGGGCTCGCCGACGCCTGGGATGCGATGACGACGGTGCGCCCGTACTCCGATGCGCTGCCGGCGTCGATGGCGGTGGAGCAGGTTCGAGCGGGTCGCGGCACGCAGTTCCACCCGGACGTGGTCGATGCGTTCCTCGCCGTCGCAAGGACCGCGTCGCTCCAGGTGCCGGGATACGTGCCCGCCGTGCGTGCGTTGCGGCCGCTCTCTGCAACCGGCTGACGCGTCTCCGGCGCGGAGCCGGCCGGACCGGCGTAGGGTTGACACCGGTCCCCGAGCGAAGGAAGGCGACCTGGCCAGCGACCGCATCCTCGAGCTCCTCCGCCGCGAGGTCGACCCTGCCGAGGTCGCGGAGATCCGCGAGCTGTGGAAGGTGCACTCGATCGCGGAGGACAACCGCGATCTCCCGGGCCTGATCTCGACCTTGACGGAGGATTGCGTCTACACGGTGGCCGGCACCGGGGCGAGCTGGGAGCGACACGAGGGAGCGACGCGCTTCTACGTCGAGCTCCTCGCCGCCTTCCCGGACATCCACTTCGATCTCGACTACATCGTCGTCGGGCCTCAAGGCGTCTGCGAGGAAGCGGTGGTCACCGCGACGCACGAGGGGCGCTGGCTCGAGTACGAGGCGACCGGCCGGCGCCTCGAGTGGCGGACCGCGATCTTCTTCCCGTGGGACCCGGTGGCTCGGAAGTTCAAGGGGGAGACGGTCTACACGGACCTCGCAGCCACGCTCCTTGCCTAGATCAAGCGTGCGCTCGGGGCCTCGCCCCTAGGGCAGGACGAGCCGCTGGCCCACTGCGAGGGACGCGCCACGCAGGTGGTTGCGCTGCTCGATGTTCCACACCCCTTCCCTCGGGTCGCCGGAGTAGTTCGCGGTGGCGATCGCCCAGAGCGTGTCCCCCGGGCGGACGCGGTAGCCGCGCGCCGGCCCGGACGCCCCTGACGGCCGGGCGAAGATCGCCCACAGGAACGCCGCCAGGAGAACGAGGATGACGATCCGAACGAACACGTGTTCGATAGTACGACGAACAGGTGTTCGTGTCAAGGGTCAGCGAACGGTGAAGCTCCGTCCGAGCACGATGGTCGTCCGTTGGGGGTTCGCCTCGGCGGCGAACCGCACCGCGACGACGTAGCGGCCGCGAGGAAGACCCGACGGGACGGAGAGCGTGAGACGGGCCCGCCGCACGGGAACCGCCTCGACGGTCGACGAGACCGCAACCGGCGCCCGCGTCCTCTGGAGCAGCCGCGAGAGGATCGACGGCCGCGGCCCGGCCCGCTCGAGAGCGGCACTCACGGTCGCGCCTTCGGCGACGTCGGCGGTGACGGTCAACGTGAGCGGCGCTCCGTACGCCACGTCGCCACCTCCGGTGTCGAACGTCGCACCGCTGGCCGACGCTCCCTCGACGCCCGTGGCAGGCGTCCAGGAGACCGGAATGCCCGTGCACCCGGCAACCTCCGTGTCGGAGATCGCCTGCTGCACCGCAGCCGCGGACGGACGCGGCGTTCCGTCGGCGCGATACAGCCCCGACTGGAAGCCCGTCCGGAGCCCGTCGTCGTAGAACCCGAAAAAGCTCACGGCGGCGATGTCCGGGTCGCAGGCGGAGTCGCGCACGAGGTCGCCGTAGATCGCCGCCTGCGTCGCCTCGTCCGTCACCGGGACGTTCTCGACGCCGGTGTACCCGGGCTCGGAGCTCGTGTCGACCTGCCAGCCGACCTCGTCGAGATAGAGCTTCAGTCCGTCCACGGTCGTCGGCTGCGCGGTGCCGGCGAACGCATCCCACAGCGCCTGCTTGATCCGGTCGAGGTTGACGAACCCCGCGTCGGGCCAGCTGTAGCCCTTCGCAAGCGGATCGGTCGCCTGCTCCGGGTACGGGTGGAAGTCGAACGCGTCCATCAGCGGAGCCGTTCGGCCGCTCGCGCGATACCAGCGACCGAGCGCCGCGAGGAACCGGATCGGCGACGTGGAGACGTTGCTCGGCGCGTACGGGTCGTCGTTGCCGCGCGGAGAGAGCCCGACGCCGATCACGGTGATCGACGGGTCGACCCCCTTGAGCGCGTCGTAGGCGGCGGCCAGATAGGCGCCGACTGTCGCGGCGGACGCGTTGAGACCGTCTTCGGCGAACTGCGGCCGGAGGAAGGCGGGTTGGTTGGGTTCGTTCATGACGACGAACTGCCGCACCTGCGGATAGCGCTCGGCGACGCTCGTCAACCATGACGCGAAGGCGGCCGGCGAGCTCATGCCGGCTTGAACCTCGCGCGGCGGGTACGGATACGTGGTGAAGGCGACCTCCAGCCCCGCCGCGACGGCATTCGAGACCGCGGCGTCGAGGAGATCCTGGTCGGCGATCCGCGTCGGATCGGCCGGATCGAACCGCACGGTGAGGACGACGCGCCTCAATCCGACCGCTGCCATCTGCCTGAAGTACGCGGCGCCGCCGTCCGCCATGTACTTGGCCGTGTCGTCGTTCGCCCCGATGGTCGCGCCGCGGGCCTGGTCCACGAACCCGAGCGCAGCGGCGCCGACGGCGCACGCCACCGCGAGCACGACGACTCTCCCCAGTCTCGTCCCCATCCGCATGTCCCTACCCTCCCCGTAGGGGCGGCCCGGGACTCTAACCGAGCGGCGGCAGCGCGTCGAGGACTGCGGCGAGCAGGCGGTCGGGGCCGAAGCGAACGGGATCGTCGGCGGGGAGCCCCGTCTCGTGGGCGACCGCGCCGATCGCAGCTCGTGCCTCGTCGTCGGACGCGACGAACCGCGTGTTCACGGCGACACACGCCACTCGCGCCTTCCGGCGCGGCAGCGAGACCGCCTCGTGCAGCGCGACGAGCTCGGCCGGCGACGGCAGCGGATGGCCCGGGTACCCCTCGACCTCCGTCGCTCCCGCCTGGTGACAGAGCACGAGCACGTGGGGCGCGCTGCCGTGGATGAGGCCGAGGGTCACCCCGGAGTATGCCGGGTGGATGACGGAGCCTTGCCCCTCGACCCAGAGCAGCTCGCCGCCTCGCGCCGCGCCCTCGACGACGAGTCGCTCGGCCGCGCCGGCGATGAAGTCCGCGACGACGGCGTCGACCGAGATCCCCCAGCCGGCGATCGCGATGCCCGTCTGCCCGGTCGGCACGAAGCGGGACGCGATCCCGCGCGCCCGCGCGGCGCGGTCGAGCTCGAGCGACACCGTCATCTTCCCGATCGCGCAGTCGGATCCAACCGTGAGGACGATCCGTGCAGGCACCTCGAGATTCGCCCCGCTCGGGCAGTCGAGGCCGGCGGGCGGGCGACGGAGATCGTGCAGCACGACGCCGTGGCGCTCGGCGAGCGCGGTCATCTCCGCGTCGTCGCCGAGCAGCTCGTGCAGGCCGTTCTCGATCGACAACCCGTCTTCGATGCACTCCGCGAGGATCGCGCGCCAGAGCGGCGGGAAGCGTCCGCCCTGCGTCGCGACGCCGACGAGCGCAGCCGTGGGGCCGTAGGCCCGCGCAGCGGCGACGGAGCCGACGACGGGCACGCCCTCGCGCGTCTCGCCGGTGTGCTCCGAGTCGAGGATCGCGACCACGTCGTCCCGCCGGTACCGGAGCACGCCGTTCATGGTCTTCCCGTAGTGCGCGTCGGTCGAGTACCCCTCGGCCAGGATCAGCAGCCGTTCAGCCACGGACGCCGAGCCCCGGCCCGTCCGACGGAACCTGCACGCCGGCCGTGAACGACACGCCCGGGCGCGGATCCTCCGCGAGCAGGAGGTTGCCATCGAGGTCGACGTGGTCGCAGAGCGGCGCGACGCAGCAGGCCGCTGCGATCCCGAGCCCGGACTCGATCATGCAGCCGAGCATCACCCCGAGCCCGAGCGCGCGTGCCGCGTGGGCCATTCGGATGCCCTCGCGGATCCCGCCCGACTTCGCGAGCTTGATGTTCACGCCGTGCGCGATCCCCGCGCAGGCCGCGACATCGGCGAGCGTGTGGCAATCCTCGTCGACGTAGATCGGGACGGGCGAGCGCTCCTTCAGCACTCGGCCGCCCTCGTCGCCGGCGGGAAGCGGCTGCTCCACGTACTCGACGCCGAGCTCGGCGAGGCGCGGGAGCGCGTCGAGCGCCTCGTCGAGAGACCACCACTCGTTGACGTCGACCTGGAGTGGAAGCTCGGTGACGCCGCGTACGGCGCGGACCCGCTCCGCGTCGAGGCCGTCGCCACCTCCGAGCTTGAGCTTCAGCCGCTTGAACCGCGCCGCGGCGGCGGCCGCCCGGCGAGCCATGTCGTCCGGATCTCCGAGCCAGACCGTCCACGACGTCGGCGGCCCGCGTCGCGGCAGGCCGAGCAGCCGCCAGGTCGGCATGCCGAGCAGCTTCCCCTGAAGGTCGTGGATCGCGGCGTCCAGGGCCGACTTCGCCGCCTGCTCCCCGGGGACCTCCGAGAGGCGCAGGCCGATCTCCTCGAGCGCGAACGGGTCGTCGCCAACGAGCGCTCCGCGCTCCTCGACGAAAGCGAGAGCGGAGGCGGCCGTCTCCTGGTAGCGCTCGATCGGCGCCGCCTCGCCCCAGCCGGTGACGCCGTCGTGCGTGACGGCGACGTGCACGACCTCGGCGACGTCGGTGGACTCGCGTGAGATCACGAACGTCTCGGCGAGCCTGAGCTCGACGATCTCGGCGCGGATCTCCATCGGGGCAGCAGCCTAACTCGGCCCGCCGTCCTCGGGTCGGATGCCGTCCGCGAGTACACTGGCGCCATCCCCGCGCCCGTAGCTCAGGGGATAGAGCGCGCGCCTCCGGAGCGCGAGGTCGCAGGTTCGATTCCTGCCGGGCGCATGGATACCGAGCATCGCTCGCCAACCCGGCCGGGACAGCGGGTTCTCGTACCGAGTCGCAGGCGGGAAGGCCGCAGCCGGCCCGCCCTCGTCGACGTGAGCATCTCCTAAGAACGCGGACGCAGTCCGCATCGCCTCTGGCACGATGGCGGGACGGATGAACGGCATCGCGCAGTTGCTGCGACCGTTCCGGCGGCCGAAGGAGGGGCGCGTCGTGCCCTGGTGGGTGCCGCCCGCGCTCCTTGCCATGGCGACGCTCCTCCTCCCGTGGGTGATCGTCCTCGTCGTCACGCTCCCGGACGACTACACCGCGGCGCACTGGCGGCTCGCGTGGGGCGGATTCGACGTCGCGCTCGCCGTCTCGCTCTTCGTCACGGCCCTGCTCGTGCACCGGCGCTCCGCGCTGAGCCAGACGGCCGCGGCGATGACCGCGGCCCTCCTCCTCTGCGACGCGTGGTTCGACGTCGTCACGTCACGCGGGCGCGACATCGTCTTCGCAGTCGTGCTCGCGGTCTTCGCCGAGATCCCGCTGGCGGCGATCTGCCTCTGGATCGCGCGGGGCGTCGAGCGCGTGCTCGAGGACGCACAGCCCTACCTCCGCGCTCAGGGCTTCACGATCCGGGACGGGCGGCTCGTGCCGCCGCAGGAGCCGGTCGCGCCCGTCGACGACGCCGACGCGTGAGCCCGCCGCAGCTCGGGCTCACTCGAAGGAGGCACGACCAAGGTCGAGCGGGACCCGCCTTTCGGCCCGGCGCGCTCGAGCCGGATCCATGCCACAACGCGAGCAGGCACATCGACCGGGGAGGGGACGATGACCGTTGCCCAGTTCGAAGAGCTCGAGGTCGCAGAGGCGGAGCGCGTGATCCGTTGGCGATTCGACGAGCTCACACGAGCCGGCTTCGATCCAGCCGATGCGCTCGTGCTCGCGACGCACCTGGACGTCGACCTGCACGTCGCGGCGGGCCTCGTCGGCTCCGGCTGCCCGCAGGGAACGGCTCTCCGAATCCTGCTCTGACCGAGGACCACTCTGCTGAGGGACGCGATCCCCTCCGTCGGGTGATGCCCGGATCCCTCGCTGTGAGGGAGAACACGGTCGTCACACGACTCGGGACAAGGGAGACCGCGATGACCGCAGCCCAGTTCGAAGCACTCGACGCGCCGGAGGCGGAAGAGGTGCTCTGCTGGCGGTTCGAGCAACTCGTCGCCGTCGGGTTCGCAGCGGGCGAGGCGGCCATCCTCGCCTCGCACGTCGAGATCGACCTGCACTGCGCGACCGACCTCGTCGACCGCGGCTGCCCGCACGAGACCGCGCTCCGGATCCTCCTCTAGCCGGGCATGCGGGCCGCGGCGGCCGACGGTACCTACGTGATCTGGAGTCCCTCGACGCCGGGCTCGGCGTCGGGGAGCTGCGGATCCAGGCGCTCGAGCGCGTCGACGAGGAGCTTCGCGACCGCGAGCGCCTTCAGCCAGTTCCGATCGGCCGGCACGACATACCAGGGAGACCAGTCGGTCGACGTCGCCGAGATCGCCTCGTCCCACGCGGCCACGTAGTCGTCGTACTCCTTCCGCACCTCGAGGTCGGCGAGCTTGAACTTCCAGCGCTTCTCGGGGTGGTCGACCCGTTCCTGCATCCGGATCCGCTGCTCGTCCTTCGAGACGTTGAGGAAGACCTTCACGATCGTCGTCCCCTCGTCGGACAGGATCCGCTCGAAATCCCTGACGTGGCTCGAGCGCCGCCTCCACACCTCCTCCGGGGCGAGCTTCAGCATCCGGGCGGCGACGATGTCCTCGTAGTGCGAGCGGTTGAAGATGACGATCTCGCCGCGCGCCGGCAGTGCGGCGTGGATGCGCCAGAGGTAGTCGTGCTGCAGCTCGGTCGTCGAGGGCTCCCGGAACGAGACGACCCGGCAGCCCTGTGGGTTGACGCCGGTGAACACCGACCGCACGACACCGTCCTTGCCGGCCGCGTCGAGCCCCTGCAGAACGAGCAGGAGGCTCCGCTTCCCCTCGGCGAACAGCCGGTTGTGGAGCAGCGACAGCTTCTCGTGGAGCTCCTCGAGCTGCTCTCGCGCCTCGTCCTTGTCGATGCCGAGCGTGTCGCGTGGGTCGCGCTCCGCCAGCCGAGCGTGCTGGCCTGGGTCGACCCTGAGCGATCCGAGCACCCTCCCACTGTAGTCGGCTCCGGACTAGACTCGCCCGCGTGGCGGGCTTCGGGCAGACCGTCGCGCAGGCGTGCGCGACCCGGCAGAGCTTCGGATAGTCGGATAGACGGCCGACCGGTCGCCACTCTCCTCGCCGCGGTCGTGGCCGTGACCGCGGCCGCGTGCGGGCCGGCGTCGTCGCCCGCCGCCGACGAGGTCACGCGCGACACGCACGCGACCGTGGCCTACGTCTACGACGGAGACACGCTGCGCACGACCGACGATCGGCGCATCCGGATCGTCCAGATCGATGCTCCTGAGCTCGAGACCGACTGCTACGGCCTGGCCGCGCGGCGGGCGCTCCTCCGGCTCGTCCCGCCGGGCACGCCCGTTGTCCTCCAACACGACCCGTCCCTCGACGACGTCGACCGCTACGGCCGGCTCCTCCGCTACGTTGTCTCGAGCGGCCGGGACGTCGGGCTCGAGCTCGTCGCCGAGGGCGCCGCGGAGCCGTACTTCTTCCACGGCGATCGCGGACGGCACGCCGGCGCGCTCCTCCGTGCGGCGAAACGGGCCCGCGCCGGACGGCTTGGGCTCTGGGGCGCGTGTCCCGCCGCCCGGCTCCAGCCCGAGCTCGGGTCGGTGACGGGCCCGGCGTAGTGGTAGAAGGGGCGCTGTGACGCGACCGCTCTGGGCGCCCTGGCGACTCGACTACATCACGCAGGCCTCCGACCAGGTCGGCTGCGTCTTCTGCGCCGAAGCCGCCGGGGAGCTCCCCGAGCAGGAGTCGCTCGTCGTCCGTCGCGGCGAGCTCGCGTTCGCGCTGCTGAACAAGTTCCCCTACTCGTCGGGACACCTGATGGTCGCTCCGATGCGCCACGTCGGATCCCTCGAGGAGCTCGGCGGGGCCGAGGCCGCCGAGGTGCACGCGCTCACTGTCCAATCGCTCGCTGCCCTCCGGGCCGCGTACGCGCCGGACGGGTACAACGTCGGCTGGAACCTCGGCTACATCGCCGGCGGCAGCATCGCGGCGCATCTCCACGAGCACGTCGTCCCGCGCTGGAGCGGCGACACGAACTTCATGCCCGTCCTGGCCGACGTGAAGGTCATCCCCGAGCACCTGCTCGCGACGCGCGACCGACTGCGCGCCGCGTGGTGAGCCGCGAGACGCCGGGGCGTCACTGCGACGTCGACGGCGGAACCAGCGCCTTCCACTCCGCCGGCTTCGTGGCGAAGTAGTCGAACAGACTCCAGCCCGCGAGATGGCCGTCGTCGGCCACGAGCTGCGCGAACGCCTTGTCGTCCGCGACCTTCGTCTCGCCCGTCGTGCCGCCGACGAGGTGGATCGGGACGTCGGGGTTGCCGACCGCCTGGCGCAGGATCGCGAGCGACCGAGCCGTGTAGCCGTACGTCGCGTCCGGCCCCTTGACGCTGAACGTCCAGTAGTCCATCGGCAGGAACACGTCGTAGAGCGTCGCCAGGCCGGCGTACGGGAAGCCGGGCCAGTACGTCGGGAGGAGCTCCATGCCCCTGGGGGACGGGATGATGGCGCCGAGAGCGTAGTTCGCCCCGACCGCGTCGCGGAGCTGACGCGAGAGGGCGAGCACGCGGCTCGTGCGGAGCGCGACGCGCTTCACGGCGGACGACTCGATGTCGAGCGCGAAGCCGTCGAAGCTCCCGCCCTGCGGCGTCTGGAAACGAACGGCGGCGAGCGCGCGACGGAGGTCGACCGCCGGTTTCACCAATCCCGGGAGATACCAGGCCACGACCTTGAGACCGGCGCCGTGCAGCGCATCGACGAGCGCGCCGAGCTGGTCGGCATTCACGATGTCGGTGGGCTGCGAGAAGTTCCCGGTCTGGACGTAGACCGTCTTGACGCCGCGCGCCGCAATCGCAGCGGCGACGGCGTCCGGCTCGGTGTATGCCTTGGTCCCGTAGATCGAGATCCACGTGCCGAGGCCCTCGTAGGCCGAGACGTCGGGAGTCGCCTTGGCCCGGGCGGCGACGTGGGTGCCCGCGACCGCGACGGCGACGATCCCGGCGACCACTCCGATGGCGAGCAGACGGCGCACCCTCGCCGAGTGTAGGCGGTGCTGATGATGATTCCGTGAGGGGCGCGGAGCTAGAATCCCTGCGCTTGCGGGCGTAGCTCAGTTGGTAGAGCGTCGGCTTCCCAAGCCGTAGGTCGAGGGTTCGAGTCCCTTCGCCCGCTTCGGTTTCAGGCCGTTCCCAGCACCGGGACTGGAATCCGTGCCCCACAAGTGCCCCAAACCGCACAGCGCACCAACATTCGCGACGGTTTGAAGCGCCAACCCGACGACGAACAGCGCGACGCCCAGGTACCTGCGTCCGACGTTTTCGGCGACCGCGCGGACATCACGTCGGCGACGGCGTACTTGTTGAAAGCCTTGCCCTCGAGGCTCGTATCGGGACTCAGGTCGCTCGCCGACCTCGAGCGGATGACCGAGATCGCCGGCTTCGCCGCCAAGCTGCCCGAGCTCAACCCCAACCGACACTCGGCGGCTAGATGCTGCTGATGAGAGCGGCGAGTTGCTGCTCGGCGCGGTCGCGCCGTTCGTGCAGCTCTTGCCGGAACATGCCCACACGCCGGTCGTCGTAACCGTTCTGTGTCAGAAAGTTCAGCCGAACGTCGCACGCCTCGATCTCGCGTCGAAGCGTGTCGAGCTCATCAGCTTCACGTTCGTCTCCCGCGTTCATCTCCGCCTTCGCGCGAGCTCGGCTTGTCCCGGGCCAGGTTCCAAGGCTGAGCAGCTCCGAGCGACCGGCGTGAGCGTGACGTGCCAGAGCACTGCAACGTAGGCGACCCCCGCCAGGAAGAGCCCCATTTCGATCGTCACCTCAACCTCCCTTCTTGGTTTCGCATCGTCGGGGGAGCAGTCGTGTTCTGGCATCGGTAGCTGCGCTGATCCCTGTCAGCAGTTACCCGCTGGGGACAGGCAAGGTCCCGGCGCAATCGCTCGAGCGCTCCGTCGCGCCTTCCATGACCCGTGCGGGAGAACATGCCCGCAACGCACAACTCCCGCCCAGGGCAGGGCCCGGACGCACGTCTTCTTGCAACCCGGCCAGTATGTGAGCGAACATCTGTTCCTATGGGTGACGCCGGAAGCACCTAGCGGGGCAGCTCCTCCGCGCGCTCGAGAACGGCAACCTCCTAGCCGCCGAAGCCGACGCCCGCGACCTCCGAACTGTGAACGTCGCTCACGCGCTCCGGCTCGTCGTCCTCTACGGCGCGAAGAAGGATCGGAGCTTGCCGGCCGCGCACCGCTGGCTCATCCGGCTGCTCGAAGAAACTAACCGAGCCTCGACGAGGCGAAGTCGCCGCTGAATGGCTCGCCCTGCTCGTCACTGACGACGCCGACCTCGCCAGACGTCTTGTCCCTTGGTCGCATGCCCCGGCATCTGGGCAAAGGCACGACGAACGTTCGGCGGCAGAGGAACGTCCAGCGCCGCCTTGAGCTCCCGGCAGACACGGGTCGTCTTCGCCGCGAACGACGCCGGGACAGGAGCCGTCGGCGGCGTGCCCGCCATTGCACCTCCCATCCAGCTATGCGGGATTAGTCGCCCTTTGCGGTCGCCGGTCGTCGTGTGTTTCCAGTGATCGGCGTGGCTTCCCAAGCCGTCGGTCGAGGGTTCGAGTCCCTTCGCCCGGTTCTGGCTCGGACCCCGAGCCCGACCGGGCTCATGCCCGAGGCCTCGGCGGCCGATGAACCTGCCGTGACTGCAGCCGCCGGCGTCGTCTTCCTCGTCTCCTGTGCCGTTCTCGCGCAGACCTTGCCGCGGTTCGTCGCCGTCGCCGTGAAGCGCGCGTGGGCCTCGTCGGCAGCGCGAGGCCGGGCGGACGACGAGCGCACGACGCCCGGCTCCTGATGCGGACGGCGCGGCTCGGACGCCTCAGACGCCCAGCTCGCGCGCCGCGAGCTCCGTGCCTTCGACCCGCGCGCGGATCTTCGCGAACGCCGTCTCCCGTGCGGTCGACACGTCGTCGCCGAACGGCGAGAAGCCGCAGTCGTCGGTCGTCCCGAGCTGCGCGAGCGGGATGAGCTCGGCCGCCTCGAGCACCCGCTCGCGAACCTCCTCGGGCGTCTCCACCCGCGGGTCGAGCGGGTCGATCACGCCGGCGAAGACCCGCTGGCCCGGGCGGAGCACGCCGCTGATCACGCCGAGCACGCGGCGGCGGTCGCTCTCGCTCGCCAGCTGGACGTAGAAGTTCCCCGCCTGCAGCTCGAAGAGCGTCGGCAGCAGGTCGGCGTAGTCCACGTCCGCGCTGTGCGTCGAGTCCTGGTCGCCGCCGGGGCAGGTGTGGACGCCGATCCGGGAGCGCTCCTCGGGCGAGAAGCGCCGGAGCACGTCATTGTTCAGCTCCACGAAGCTCCGCAGCAGCCCGCCTGACGGATCGAGCTTGAGTGACAGCCTCGCCTCGGTGAAGTCGATCTGGACGCAGTGGGCGCCGCGGTCGAGGGAACCCCGGATGTCCTTCTCGGCCTCGTTCACGAGATCCGCCACGAACGCGTCGCGCGAGTACCCCTCGATGCCGTCCTGGGGGTACAGGAGGCTGATCGCCGAGGCCGAGATGACGGCCTGCTTCACGGGTCTCGTCGCGAGCCGCTGCGCTTCGGCGAGGTAGGACTGCGAGTACGTCCGGTAGCGGAACGGGCCGCGGGTCAGCTTCGGAAGCTGACGGGTGTGCCCGTCCGCGAACGGGATCACGACACCGTCGGGAGAGAGCCCGTCGAGGCCGTGGATCGGATACGTGGCGAAGCTCGGCTTTCGTTGCTCGCCGTCCGTGACCACCGGCGAGCCGGTCGCCTCGAAGCTCGCGACCGTCTCGCGCACCGCGTCGGCGAAGAGCCCGTCGAGCTCGTCCGAGTCGAGACGGCCCTCCGCAGCGGCCTGCATCCCCTCGATCAGCCAGCCGGGCCGCGGGATGCTGCCGATGGGCTCGGTCGGGATGGGCACGGCTCCAATCTACGCAAAGATGGCCGCACCGCGTCGAGTGGTGCAGAATCGGGATCCCGGCGATGTCCGAGCACGACTACGACCTCCTGGTGATCGGCTCCGGCCCTGCCGGCCAGAAGGCGGCGGTCCAGGGCGCGAAGCTCGGCAAGCGCGTCGCGATCGTCGAGCGCCGCCACATGATCGGCGGCGTCTGCGTGAACACGGGCACGATCCCGTCGAAGACGCTCCGCGAGACGGTCATCTACCTGACCGGTCTGAGCCAGCGCGAGATCTACGGCTCGAGCTACCGCGTCAAGGCGAACATCACGATGGCCGACCTCGAGGAGCGCACCCAGCGCGTGATCGCGCGCGAGATCGACGTCATCCGCGACCAGCTGCAGCGGAACCGGATCGCGCTCGTCAGCGGCACCGCGCGCTTCACCGGGCCGCACACGGTCGGCGTGCACCTCGACGACGGCGTCGAGCAGTCGATCAGCGCGGACACGATCGTGATCGCCGTCGGGACGCGGCCGACCCGGCCGGACGAGGTGGAGTTCGACGAGGAGACCGTGATCGACTCCGACGGGCTGCTCAGCATGCGCGAGATCCCGTCGTCGCTCGTGGTCGTCGGCGCCGGCGTGATCGGCATCGAGTACGCCTCGATGCTCGCCGCGCTCGGCACGAAGGTGACGCTCGTCGAGAAACGGCCGGGCATGCTCGACTTCTGCGACGAGGAGGTCGTCGACGGCCTGCGTCACCATCTCCGCGACCGCGGGCTCGTGTTCCGGTTCGGCGAGGCGGTGACGGGCGTGTCGCGCTACGACGACGGCACGGTCACGCAGCTCGAGAGCGGCAAGCGCATCGCCGCCGACGCCGTCTTCTACTCGGCCGGTCGGGAGGGAGCGACGGACGGACTCGACCTCGAGCGGGCAGGCCTCGAGGCGGATGCGCGCGGGCGGATCGCCGTCGACGAGACCTTCCGCACGGCGGCGCCCCACATCTACGCGGTCGGCGACGTGATCGGCTTCCCGTCGCTCGCCGCCACCTCGATGGAGCAGGGCCGCCTCGCGGCTCGGCACGCATTTGGGGAGAGCACGAACGGCATGACCGGCCTCGTCCCCTACGGCATCTACACGATCCCCGAGATCAGCTTCGTCGGAAAGACCGAGCTCGAGCTCACCGAGGCCGGGATTCCGTACGAGATCGGGATCTCCCGCTATCGGGAGCTCGCGCGCGGCCAGATCATCGGCGACTCGTACGGCATGCTCAAGCTCCTCGTCTCGGCCGACGACCGCCGCCTGCTCGGCGTGCACGCGTTCGGCGCGGGAGCGACGGAGGTCGTCCACATCGGCCAGACGGTGATGGCCTTCGAGGGCACGATCGACTACCTCGTCGACACCGTCTTCAACTACCCGACGCTCGCCGAGGGGTACAAGGTGGCGGCGCTCGACGCCTCGAACAAGATCGCGACGCTCGCGCGCTTCGGCTGACCGGGACCGCCGCCGCGCGGACGGGTGTAGCGTGCCCACGGCATGAAGGCGCTCGTGAAGGAGCACGCCGGAGAGGGTCTCTCGCTGCTGGACGTGCCGGAGCCGGAGGTCGGGATCAACGACGTGTCGATCCGCGTGCGGAAGACGGGGATCTGCGGCACCGACCTGCACATCTACGGCTGGGACGCGTGGGCGCAGAAGACGATCCCGGTGCCGATGGTGGTCGGACACGAATTCGTCGGCGAGGTGGTCGGGTTCGGGTCGAACGTGAGCGACTTCGCGCTCGGCGACCTCGTCAGCGGCGAAGGGCACGTCGTGTGCGGCCGGTGTCGCAACTGCATGGCAGGCCGGCGGCACCTCTGCGCGCACTCGATCGGCCTCGGCGTGAACCGGCCCGGTGCGTTCGCAGAGCTCGTGTCGCTGCCGATGACGAACATCTGGCACCACTGGCCGGCCGTGGACGAGGACGTGGCGTCGATCTTCGACCCGTTCGGCAACGCGGTGCACACCGCGCTCACGTTCCCGGTGCTGGGCGAGGACGTGCTCGTCACCGGAGCGGGCCCGATCGGCTGCATGGCCACGGCGGTCGTCCGGCACGCGGGCGCGCGGCACGTCGTCGTCACCGATCTCAACCCCTACCGGCTCGAGCTCGCGCGGCGGATGGGCGCGACCCTCGCGATCGACCCGCGCGAGCGCGACCTGAAGGACGTCCAGGCCGAGCTTGAGATGCGCGAGGGGTTCGACATCGGCCTCGAGATGTCCGGCAACGCCGACGCGCTCCGCTCGATGATCCAGAACATGGCCCACGGCGGACGGATCGCAGTGCTCGGGATCCCCACCGGCGAGGTCTCGCTCGACCTCAACCCGGTCATCTTCGACATGCTCACGATCAAGGGGATCTACGGGCGCGAGATGTACGAGACCTGGTACCAGATGAGCGTGATGCTCGAATCGGGCCTGGACATCTCGGCCGTGATCACCCACCGCTTCTCCCACCGCGACTTCGAGCAGGCGTTCGCGGTCGCCCGGTCGGGAGAGTCGGGCAAGGTGATCCTCGACTGGACCGACGTCTAGGAGGCGACGTGTACGGAGCGCTGCAGGAGGACCTGGTCGGCCGTCTCGACGAGACGCGCGAGGCCGGCCTCTACAAGACCGAGCTCGTGATGACGACGCCGCAGGGCGCACACGTCGACGTCGAGGGACGGGGCGAGCTGCTCAACCTCTGCGCCAACAACTACCTCGGCCTCGCGAGCCACCCCGCGATCGTCGAGGCAGCCCACGAGGCGCTCGACCGCTGGGGCTACGGGATGGCGTCGGTCCGCTTCATCTGCGGCACCCAGGCTCTCCACCGAGAGCTCGAGGAGCGACTGTCCGCGTTTCTCGGCACCGAGGACACGATTCTGTTCTCCTCCTGCTTCGACGCCAACGGCGGCCTCTTCGAGGCGCTGCTCGGCGAGGACGACGCCGTCATCTCCGACCAGCTCAACCACGCGTCGATCATCGACGGGATCCGGCTCTGCAAGGCGCAGCGCCACCGCTACGCGAACGGCGACATGGACGACCTCGAGGCACGCCTCGCCGAGGCCGCAGACGCCCGCTACCGGCTGATCGCGACCGACGGGGTGTTCTCGATGGACGGCTACCTCGCACGGCTCGGCGCGATCTGCGACCTCGCCGAGCGGCACGACGCGCTCGTGATGGTCGACGACTCGCACGCCGTCGGCGTCGTCGGCCCGACCGGCCGCGGCACCCCGGAGCAGCACGGCGTGATCGAGCGAATCGACGTCCTCACCGGTACCCTCGGCAAGGCGATCGGCGGCGCCAGCGGCGGCTACGTCTCCGGCCGACGCGAGATCGTCGAGCTCCTCCGCCAACGAGCCCGCCCCTACCTCTTCTCCAACTCGGTCGCCCCGCCCGTCGTCGGCGCGAGCCTCCGCGCCCTCGAGCTGATCGAGACCTCCGGCGAGCTCCGCGACCGGCTCCGCGCGAACACCGCCCGCTTCCGCACGGGCATGACCGAGCTCGGCTTCGACATCCTCCCGGGCGAGCACCCCATCGTCCCCGTCATGGTCGGGGACGAGCTGCGCGCCGCTCGGCTCGCCGCGGCACTCGTCCAGCACGGCGTCTACGCCGTCAGCTTCTCCTACCCGGTCGTCCCACGCGGCACCGCCCGCATCCGCACCCAGATGTCAGCGGCCCATACGCCGGAGGATGTCGACTTCGCGATCGACGCGTTCGTCGCCGCCCGCGACGCGCTCGCGTAGGAAGTCGCCTCCGCCTGTGGATTCTTTGGCACGGAATGGTCACACCCAGGGACAGTCCCTCGTTGTAACGATTGCGGAGCAAGTTCTCCACAGGGTCAGTAGCGCAGCCCCTCGCC
>Ga0187779_10000812_pt1 | contig 20329 bp, 19 predicted proteins | sample 1015_Q2_SP10_10__FD_132435 | JGI IMG/M metagenome (GOLD analysis project Ga0187779, IMG submission 132435) | Tropical peat soil microbial communities from peatlands in Department of Meta, Colombia - 1015_Q2_SP10_10_MG | ecosystem: Environmental > Terrestrial > Soil > Wetlands > Peat | place... | reverse complement strand
TGGTAGAGCCCGCGTAGCTTCGAGTTTCCACAGCGTGTGGACATCCCCCTAGCGAGGGATTTCCCCAGGCAGTGGAAAAAGCCCTCGAACGAGGGCTAAGAGCTATCCGATGAGGCCGCGGCGAAAGCCGACGGCGACGGCATGGGCGCGTGAGCGCGCCTGGAGCTTGGCGAGCAGGTGGCGGACGTGCGACTTCACCGTCTCTTCGGAGAGGAAGAGACGCACGCCGATCTCGCGGTTGACGAGCCCGTCGGAGATGAGCTGCAGCACCTCGATCTCCCGCATGGTCGGCTCCTGCTCCAGCTCGCGAAGCGGCCCGCTGAACGGGATCACCTCGCCCTGGCCGTTCTGACGGCGGGCGGCAGCGGCCTCGAAACGCCGCTGGTGATCCATGTATCGGGACAGGATTTCCTTCCGCTCTGCCGCGTCCATGGTCAAGCTATCGGCCGCCCGAAAGCGCCTCTTTAGTCGCAGTCCTACCTCGACTCAGGGATGGAAGTGAGCCGTCAGGCCGCTTGGCTCCTAGGCCCGGCCTCCATTCGAGTGAGGAAACCGTCGAGCGCCTCGAGGTATCCCTCGGTGTCTTCCACATGCGCCATGTGGGAAACGCCTGGATAGATCACGGACTCGGCCCCGGGAATCCCTCCGCTGACCGTCCGGTTGATCGCCGGCGTCGCCTCGTCGAACTCCCCCGTGATCACGAGCGTCGGGATCCGGATCTCGCCCAGCCGGTCGGTGATGTCCCAGTTCTTGAGCAGCCCGGTCACATGGAACTCGCTCGGGCCGTTCATCGTGTTGTAGACGACCCCGTGCTCGGCGATGAACTGGAACGACCGCAGCACGCAGTCGGGCATCGGATCGACCCGGCAGAGGTGTCGCCGGTAGAAGACGGCCACCGCTTCCTCGTATTCCGGATCGCCGGTCGTCCCGGCCTCCTCGTGCCTCGTCAGCGTTGCCTGGACGTCCGCGGGGAGGTCGCGGCGGAGCCGGGTTGCCTCGTCGACCCACTGGATCATGCTCGAGGGCGAGCTCGCGACGATCATGCTGCGGACGCCCTCGGGCTGCGTCAGCGCGTACTCCATCGCGAGCATGCCGCCCCAGGAGCTGCCGAAGATGTGCAGCCGGTCGAGGCCGAGGTGCTCGCGGACGGCTCCGACCTCCTCGACGAAGGTCTCTACCACCCAGAGGGACGTATCATCCGGGAGATCGGACTTCCCGCAGCCGATCTGGTCGTAGAAGATCGCGCGCCGGCCCGTTCTCGCGAGCTCTTCCAACGGCTCGAGGTAGTCGTGCGTCCCCCCAGGCCCGCCATGGAGGCAGAGGACGGGCAGCTTCCCGGGCTCCTCGCCCTCGCCGACGACGCGGTACCAGGTCTTGTACTCCCGGAACGGGAGGAAGCCCTCGCCGGTCCTCACTTGTGCGGCTCGGGCGCGGCAGACACTCCAGCCTGCACGAGCTGCTTCGCCTGCGCCTCGGCGCGTGCGAGTGCGGCGCCGTCGACGTTCAGCGGGTGGTGGCAGGCGGCGAGGTGGCCGGGCACGTACTCGACGAGCGGCGGCTCGACCTGCTTGCAGATATCCGTCATGTACCGGCAACGCGGATGGAAGCGGCACCCGCTCGGCGGATGGATCGGGCTCGGCACGTCACCCTGGAGCACGATCCGCTCGCGCTGGTCGCTCAGATCAGGGTCCGGAATCGGGACGGCCGAGAGGAGCGCCTCGGTGTAGGGCATGATCGGATGCGCGTAGAGCTCCTCGCCAGGCGCGAGCTCGACGAGCTTGCCCAGGTACATCACCGCGATCCGGTCGCTGACGTGACGGACGACGCCGAGGTCGTGCGCGATGAACACGTACGTGAGATGGAACTCCGTCTGCAGGTCGTCGAGCAGGTTCAGCATCTGCGACTGGATCGACACGTCGAGCGCTGAGACGGGCTCGTCGGCGACGATCAGCTTCGGCCGCAGCGCGAGTGCGCGTGCGACGCCGATCCGCTGGCGCTGACCGCCGGAGAACTCGTGAGGAAAGCGGTTGTAGTGCTCCGGTGAGAGGCCGACGATCTCGAGCAGCTCGCGCACCCGCTTCTTCTGCTCCTTCCCGTCCCCGACGTTGTGGATCTGGAGCGGCGCCCCGATGATCGCGCCGACACGCTTTCGGGGATTCAGGCTCGCGTACGGATCCTGGAACACCATCTGCATCTCGCGGCGAAGCGGCCGCAGCTGGCGCCGTCCGAGCTTCGCGATCGATCGGCCGTCGAAGCGGATGTCGCCGGCAGTCGGCTCGAGCAGGCGGAGGATCGTCCTGCCAAGGGTCGACTTCCCGCAGCCCGACTCGCCGACGAGCCCGAGCGTCTCCCCGTCGCGCACCGAGAACGAGACGTCGTCCACCGCATGCACACGAGCGACCTCGCGCCCGAGCAGACCCTTTCGGATCGGGAAGTACTTCTTGACGTTCTCGATCTCGAGCAGCGGGGCGCCGTTCGTGCTCACGCCGCGGCGGTCTCCCCGTGGATCGTCTTCGTGCGGATTGCGCGCTTCGTGTCGACGTCGATCCAGCAACGGTCGAGGTGGTCTCGGTCGTCGACGTGCGACGCGAGCTCCGGCTCTTCCATGCAGCGCTCGAAGGCGTGCGGACAGCGCGGCCGGAACTTGCAGCCTTGCGGCGGGTTGATCAGCGACGGCGGCATTCCCTTGATCGAGTGCAGGCGATCCAGCTTCGGCCGGTCGAGCCGCGGGATGGAGCCGAGCAACCCCCAGGTGTACGGGTGCTGCGGGTCGTAGAAGATCTGGCGCTTCTCCCCAAACTCGACGACCCGGCCCGCGTACATGACGCCGATCGTGTCGGCGATCTCCGCGACCACGCCGAGGTCGTGTGTGATCAGGACGACGGCGGAACCGAAGTCGTCCTTGAGGTTGTCGATCAGCTCGATGAGCTGCGCCTGGATGGTGACGTCGAGTGCCGTCGTCGGCTCGTCGGCGATGAGGATGTCCGGGTTGTTCGCCAGCGCCATGGCGATCATCGCCCGCTGGCGCATCCCTCCTGAGAACTGATGCGGGAAATCGTCGACGCGGCTCTCCGCGTGCGGGATGCCGACCTGCTTCAAGAGGTCCACCGCTCGCGCCCGCGCCTGTTTCTTGTCGAGAGTCTGGTGCGTGACGACCGCCTCGACGATCTGATCGCCGACTCGGTAGACCGGGTTCAGGGACGTCATCGGGTCCTGGAAGATCATCGCCATCTCGCTGCCGCGGACCTCGCGCATGCGACTCTCGTCGAGCTGCATGATGTCCCGGCCCTTGTAGAGCACCTCGCCCTCGACCCGCATGTTCGGGTCGTTGATCAGGCGCATGACGGACATCATCGTGACGCTCTTCCCCGAGCCGGACTCCCCGACGATCCCGAGCACCTCGCCCTGGTCGACCGTGAACGAGACGCCGTCCACCGCCTTCACGACTCCGTCCTCGGTGCGGAACGAGACCTTGAGGTTCTTGACCTCGAGCAGATGCTCGGCCATCGCGCGATCCTAGGCCGGTCTGATCCGCGGGTCGAGGCGCGCGTACAGGACGTCCACCATCGCGTTCGCGATCGTGATGAAGAACGCCCCGTAGATCACGGTCGCCATGATCACGGGCAGGTCGAGCGCGACGAGCGACCGGTACGTCAACAAGCCTACGCCGGGCAGCCCAAACACGACCTCCGTCAGCAGCGCCCCGCCGCCCACGAGCACGCCGAAGTCGAGGCCGAAGAGCGAGACGAAGGTGATCATCGAGGTCCGCAGCATGTGCCGGACGAGGACGTTCCGCTCCGTCAGTCCCTTGGCACGTGCCGTCCGCACATAGTCCTCGTTCTGGACGTCGAGCAGATTGGCGCGGAGCACGCGCGCGTAGAACCCGATGTAGAGGATCGAGAGCGAGATCCACGGGATGATCAGGTGCAGGAACCACTGCCACGGGTCCTCGGTCAACGGGACGTAGCCGAGCGGCGGGACCCAGTGGAACAGGAACGTGTTGTGGAGGCGGTCCTGCGTGATCAGGTTCAGGACCTCACCCAGCCAGAAGACCGGCATCGAGATGCCGATCAGCGCCAGGATCATGATTAACGGATCGACGAACGTCCCCTTGAACACCACGGCTAACAGGCCGAGGAGCACGCCGAAGACGACCCAGATGATCGCCGCGCCGATCACGAGCGACAACGTCACCGGCGTAGCCGCGATGATCGCGGGCACCACCTTGAGCGCCTGGTTGCCGTAGGAGACGAGGTCCCTGGAGATGAAGAGGTGCTTCATCATCAGCGCGTACTGGACCGGCAGCGGCCGGTCGAGACCGAACTGGTGCTTGATCGCCGCGATCGTCTGCGGCGTCGGGTTGCGGCCGGCCAGCTGACGGGCCGGGTCGATCCCCGGAGTCGCGAAGAAGATGAGGAACGTCAGCACCGTGATCGCGAACAGCACGACGACGAGCCCGATCGTCCTGCGAACGATGAAGGTGAGCATCGCCTAGCCCTTGATCCGGAGCTTGGCTCTCGGGTCGAGCGCGTCTCTCACGCCGTCACCCAGGATGTTCAGGGCCAGCACCGTCAGCACGATCATGATCCCCGGCACGATCGCGACCATCGGACGCGTGTACAGCAGATCCTGGCCGTCGTCGATGATCGTGCCCCAGCTCGCCTGCGGCGCTTGCACGCCGATCGAGAGGAACGAGAGCGCCGCCTCCGTCAGCACGGTCGTCGCGATCATCAGCGGAAGCATCACGACGATCGTCGAGATCACGTTGGGGAGGATCTCGCTGAACATCAGCCGGAAGTTGGACGCTCCTTGCGCGACCGCAGCCTCGACGTACTCCTTCTCGCGCACCGAGAGGACCTGTCCGCGCACCGGCCGGTAGACGTAGGGGATGTAGACGATCGCGATGATCCAGATCGGCACCCAGAAGCTCGACGGATTCACGTGGATGGGGCCCCACTGGAGACCGTCGGGCTTCGTCAGCAGGACCGTCGAGAGCGAGATCGCGAGCAGGTAGACGGGGAACGCCCAGATCAGATCCATCGTGCGGGAGAGCACGGCGTCGGTCGACCGGCCGAAGAAGCCCGCCGCCAGCGCCAGGACGAGTGCGAGGACGCAGCAGATCACGGCTGAGCCGATGCTGATCTCGAGTGAAGCGCGACCCCCGTAGAGGACGCGCGCCATCACGTCGCGGCCTTGCTCGTCGGCGCCCATGAAGTAATTGAGGTGCCACGTCGGTCCGATCGGGATCTCGCCGAGCCCGAGCGGACCGGTGCCCTGCTGGATGACCTGGACTTCCTTGCCGTCGACCTTCGTCGTCCCGGTCAGGTTCGAGACGAACGGGTCTGTGTGCGCGAGGTGGTGAGCGTAGAACGGCGCCAGGAAGCTGACGACGACGATGAGCAGGAACAGGACGAGCGCCGCCATCGCCACGCGGTTGCGGAGCAACCGGCGCCCGGCGAGCCGCCAGGGACTCCGACCTGCGAAGTCACTGGCGGACTCGCCCGGCGCAAGGCTGATCTCTTCCTGCTCGTAAGCGAGATCAGCCACGCGTCGTCCCTCGCTTTCCTACTTCACCGATGCCTGGTCGAGGAGGAAGTACCACTGCGGGCTGAAGATGTAGCCCGTCACCCGCGACGACAGGAAGTCGACGTACTTCGGGTTGAACATCGACACCCACGGCGCCTGGTCGGTGACCGCCTTGTCGACCTGGGCCCAGATCTGGTTGCCCTTCGTCGGGTTCGTGATACCCGTCGTCCCGGCGTTGTTCATCTGTGCCTGAATCGACTTGCTGCAGAACTCAGCGATGTTCGGGCTCGAGTTGCTGTTCAGGTGGATCGAGTTGCACCCGAGCAGGATGTTCAGGAAGTCCGAAGCGGCCGGATAGTCCTGGTACCAGTCGGAGAACGCGATCTGCACCTTGTTCTTCGAGTTCTGGATGTACGGGTACTGGATGTCCGACGAGAGCGCCTGCAGCGTCGCCTTGTAGCCAAGCGAGTTCAGCAGCCCGACGAAGTAGAGACCGAGCGCCTTGTCGGTGTCGGTCGTGTCCGTGTTCACCTTCACGGCCATGCCCTTCGTGCCCGACTCGCTAATCAGCTGCTTCGCCTTCTGGAGGTCGGGCGCCGACCACTTCTTGTCGGGGTTCTTCGTGTACGGGCAGTACGACACGTAGCCCGGGAAGTTCGGTGGGAGGACCTGGCACGTCGGCACTGCGAGTGTCGGGCCGCCGTAGATCTTCACGAGCGCGGCACGGTCGGTGGCGAAGTTGACACCCTGGCGCGCCTTCAGGTTGTTGAAGGGCGGCACCCGGGTGTTGAGCGCGAAGTAGTACGTCGCGGTCAGCGGGTTGACGTGGATCCGGTCGGTGTACTTCGTGCCGAGCTCGTTGAGCCGGTCGGCCGGCGGCTGGTCGAAGACCCAGTCCGCCTGGTTGTTCTCGACCTGCGTGTACTCGGCCTCGACGGTCAAGCCGAACTTCTGGATGATCGAGTCCGGATTGCCCGCCGGCTGCGCGTCGGACGACCACACGTGGAAGTACGGGTTCCGGACGAGCGTGATCTGCGTCGTCGGCGAGTACTTGACCCACTTGTACGGGCCGGTGCCGGGCGGCGGGATGTTGACGTTGTGCGTCGGCGTGTTCGCCGGGAGGATGAACGCGAACGGCACCGCGAGCTTGTCGAAGAACTCGGGGTCGGGCCCCGTCAGGTGGAACGTCACCTTGTTGCCGTCGACGACGATGCCCTTGTTCAGCGTGCACGTCTTCGGCGCCTTGATACACGCATCGCCTCCGACGATGACGTTGTACCAGGTGCCGGCGTTCGGGCTGTCTCCGATCTTGAAGAGGCGCACGAACGTCGCCTTGACGTCATTGCCGGTCAGCGGCTGGCCGTTCGAGAACTTGATCCCGCTGCGGAGCGTGAACGTGTACGTCTTGCCGCCGTTCGTCGGAGTCGGGATGGACGTTGCGAGATCCGGGACGAGCTTCGTGCCCTCGGTCCCACCGGCCCGCTTGAACGCCAGCAGCCCGTCGTGGGTGATGATCAGCAGCTGCCACTCCTGCAGGGTGTAGTTCACCTGCGGGTCCGGGGACCCCGACGGCGCTGCATTCGCGAGCGTGATCAGCGTGCCGCCCGTGCCGCCGGCCGCCGTGCTGCTCGTGGTCGTCGAGCTGCTGCTCTTCGAGCTCCCGCCGCAGCCTGCGGCAAGTGCCGCGACGGCCACGATGAGCGCCCCCAGCATCACTGAACGCTTCACCAAACCATCCCCTCTCCAGTCGAAAATCCCGTCGACAAATCGAAGCCTGCGGCTCTAGCGGTACCGACGCCGGGCGTCGCGCGATGTTAGCGCCAAGCCCTTGCCGGAACTGTCTCAAGCGTTCGCTTGATCACGAACATATGTTCGACTACGCTTGCGGGCGTGCAGCTCCGGCTCGATGCGGCGGATCGACTGGTCGAGCTGGTCGAGGAGCGCCGCGGGCCGGTCGCCGTCGACGAGGCTGCTCGTCGGCTGTTCGCGCTCCGATCCGCCCCGCTCGGCCTGGCGAGGTCGCTCCTCGACGACGTCGTGGACGCCGACGCGCGGCTGGCGTGGCGCGGCGACGCTGTCGGCCTCGCCGAGCCGCTCGGCGCCGACATCCTGCTCGAGCAAGCGACGTACGTCGTCGTCGATCTCGAGACGACCGGTCTCCGTCCCGAGACAGCGCGGATCTGCGAGATCGGCGCCGTCCGAGTCGTCGACCTCGAGCCGTCGGACGAGTTCGAGACCCTCGTCGATCCGCGCATGCCGATCGGCTCGCTGATCGGCCGGCTCACCGGCCTGCGGGACTCGCAGCTGCGCGGCGCTCCGAGCGCGGCCGACGCCGTGCGACGCTTCCTCCGCTTCGCCGGCACCGGCGTGCTCGTCGCCCACAACGCGCGGTTCGACCTCGCCTTCCTCGACCGTGAGACCGAGCGGCTCACCGGCGCACGGCTCGCGGGACCGGTCGTCGACACGGTCGGCCTCGCGCGCAGGCTGCTGGACGGGCGAACGCCTCGCGCAGGTCTCGCCTCGCTCGCCCAGTTCTTCGGCACGGACGCGACTCCGTGTCACCGTGCGCTTCCCGACGCGCTCGCGACCGCCGAGATCCTGATCCGGCTGATCGGACTCGCGCAGGAGCGCGGTGCACGAACGGTCGCGGACCTCGTCGACCTGGCAGCGCCGCGCGTCCGCAAGGTGTACGCGAAGCGCTCGCTCGCATTCGGCGCGCCGACGTCTCCCGGCGTGTACCTCTTCAAGGATCGCAACGGACTCGTGCTGTACGTGGGTCGCGCGCGAGATCTGAGAGCGCGGCTGCGGTCCTACTTCCGGAGCGAACGTCAGCGTCCGGCGGTCGAGGCCGCCCTCGCCGCGTTGGACGAGATCGAGTGGCACGTCGCCGGCTCAGAGTTCGAGGCTGCACTCGAGGAGCTGAGACTGATCCGCGAGCTGCGCCCGCCCGCAAACACGCAGAACGCGCGTCCGAACCGGTACGTGTACCTCCGGCGGCGCGGCCAGACGCTCGTGTGCACCCAGCAGCCGACCGCCCTCGGTCCGATCGCGAGCCGGACGAGAGCGCGACTCGCCTGCCGCGCGCTCGATGGCGCGGACGAGGGCGAGCTCGCCGATCCGGCGACCGCGCTACCTCGTCTGCGTAGACGCCTGCGCGACCTCGCCACGGCTCGGCGTTTCGAGGACGCAGCGCGTCTCCGCGACCGGATCAAGGCGCTCGAGCGCATCCTCGACGGCCTCGCCAGACTCGACCGGCTTCGTCGCGCGCGAATCTGTCTGCTCACGCCTGCCGCCGAGCACGGTTTCGTGCGCGCTGTCTTCGTCACCGGCGGACGGATCGTCACGACGCGATTGCTTCCGCCGACCGACGGCGCCCGACTCGAAGTCGCGACGGCACTTGCGGCGGTGCGAGCCGCGGAGACCTCGAACGGGCTGTCGTTCCTCACCGGAGCCGAGGCCGAGGAGCTCTTCGTCGTCGACTCCTTCCTGCGACGCCCCCCGCCCGAGCTGCGCGTCGTCGCGCTGGAGGCCACCGAGGCGATCGTCAGACAGGCGGCGGCTGTGGCGGCGCAGGCTCGAGCGGGCGCACGGCCCTCGCCGCACGCGCGTGCGGCGTGAGAGCGTGCGCGGTGACCGAGGAGGCTACGCCGCGAGCGAGATCAGGTCGCGAAGCGCCGAGAGCCGGGCGAGCGCCTGACCCTCGAGCTGACGCACTCGCTCCCGCGTGAGGTCGAGCTCGTGCCCGATCGCCTCGAGCGTCCACGGCTCGCCTTCGAAGCCGAAGCGGAGCTCGAGGATGCGCCGCTCGCGCTCGGGAAGAGCGTCGAGCGCACGACGAACGCCCTGACGTCGGAGCGACTCCTCTGCCTCGTCGAACGGATCCGCAGCCTCGCGGTCCGCGAAGAGGTCGCCGAGCTCGCCCTCGTCGTCCGCGCCGACCGTCTGGTTGAGCGAGACGGATGCCTGCGCTGCGCCGAGCGCCTCGTCCACGTGCTGGATCGGAAGCCCTGTCGCCTCGGCGAGCTCGTCCTTCGTCGCCTCGCGGCCGAGCTCCACCTCGAGCCGGCGCGCAGCCCGCGACAGCTTCTGCTGCCGTTCGACGACGTGAACCGGAACGCGAATCGTGCGCGCGTGGTTCGCAACCGCACGTTGCACGGACTGGCGGATCCACCAGGTCGCGTACGTCGAGAACTTGTAGCCACGGCGCCAGTCGAACTTCTCCACGGCTCGGTTCAGCCCGAGCGTCCCCTCCTGGATCAGGTCGAGGAACGGCACACCGAGTCCGCGATAGCCCTTGGCGATCGAGACGACCAGCCTGAGGTTGGACTCGATCATGCGTCGCTTCGCAACCGGATCGCCGCGCTCGATCGCCTTGGCGAGCGTGACCTCCTCGGCCGCGGTCAAGAGCTTGTGTCGGCCGACGTCGGCGAGGAACAGCTGGAGGCTGTCCGCGGCGCCCGAGATCACGTGCGTCTCCGCCTGCGCAGCGGCCTCGGCGGCCTTCTCGGCGGCCTTCTCCTCCTCGGCTGCGGCGGCTGCCGAGCGCACCTCGAGGCCGATCCGCTCCAGCTCGCGGGTCAGCTCCTCGACGTCGTCGTCGTTCAGCTCGTGTTCGAGGGCGAACGCCTCGAGCTCGGCGCCCTCGAGGTAGCCACGCTCCTCGGCGCCCTCGACGAGCTGGCGCGCCTGGTCCGTGTCAAGCAGTTCGTGAAGCTGGTTCTGTGTCAAGGGGTCCTTTCAAGGCGGACTTTGTGATGCTCGGCCGGCTTTCGCACTGTAGGCGGGATTCCCTCTCCTTTCCAGGGAGAAACGCGCCGAAAATGCTTGGCGACTCGAACGAGAGCGGGTTCCTTGTTATTCCGCCGCTGCGGGGGCTTTGGATTGGGCCCGGACGGGGAATTCGAACTCGATCTTGTCCTCGTCGTTCAAGACGAGCCGCGCCCGAAAAGGTTTGCCTCCCCGGGAGCGGAAGCCGGACAATACCTCCCGGGTCCGACGTTCCTCGATCAGCTGTCTCGCAATTTCCGGGGTCAGCGTGCGGCCCGCGACCCGCTTCCAGACCACGAATCCGCAGCCCGTCTCCTCCCGGCTCTTCCAGCTCGTGCAACCGTAGGCCTTGGAGTTCTCGCGGATGATCTCACCGGTCTCCGCCCCGCAGCGGGGACAGGGGCCGAGCTCTGCTCGTTCGGGGCGCAGTTTCTCCTTGTCCAGGGCCGCGATCTGGTCGACCGTCTCCTTGGCGAACCTGGCGATTCCGTCCATGAACGCCCGACGGTCCCCGCGGCCGTGCTCGATCTCCGAGAGCTTGTGCTCCCAGTCGCCGGTGAGCTCGGGCGAGGTGAGCTTGTGCTCCTCGAGCATGGTGATCACCTGCATGCCTTTTGGCGTCGCCTGGAGGTCGCGGCCGACGCGCTCGATGTACTCGCGGCGGATCAGCGTCTCGATCGTCTCCGCGCGCGTGGCCGGCGTGCCGAGCCCTGAGTCCTTCATCGCCTCGCGAAGCTCCTCGTCGTCGACGAGCTTGCCCGCGGTCTCCATCGCCGAGAGCAGCGTCGCCTCCGTGTAGCGAGGCGGCGGCTTCGTCATCTTGTCCTCGAACTCTGCGGAGGCGCAGCGGACGATCTGGCCCTGCTCGAGCGCCGGCATCTCACCACCTTCCGCCTCTTCGTCCTCCGACTGTTTGTCCGCGTCCGCTTCGACTCCGTAGACGCTTCGCCAGCCGGGCTCGAGCGTCACCTTCCCGCGCGTGCGGAAGTGCTCCTCCTCGACGGCGGTGATCACGGTTGTGCGTGCGTAGCGAGCCGGTGGATGAAAGACGGCGAGGAACCTGCGCGCGATCAGGTCGAACACTCGCCGCTCATCCGGCGTGAAGTCCTCGACGTCGTGGTCGATGTCGGTCGGGATGATCGCGTGGTGGTCATCGACCTTCGCGTCGTTGACCACGCGCGCCAGCGGGAGCTGCTCGAGCGAGAGCACGTACTCCGCGGCGACCGTATAGTCGGCGATCGGGCGGAGCGTCTCCGCCGTCGGCTTCAGCTGGGACGCCATGTCCCCCGACAGGTAGCGGGACGACGTGCGCGGGTACGTGATCGCTTTCTTCCCTTCGTAGAGCGACTGCGCGGCCTGGAGCGTTCGTCGCGCGGAGAAGCTGTAACGGCGGTTCGCATCGCGCTGGAGCGCGGTGAGGTCGTAGAGCAGCGGCGCGCGCTCGGACTGCTCCTTGCGCTCGACCGATTCGACGACGCCGTCCTTGCCCGTGACCTTGGCCACGATCTGCTCCGCCCGAGCGAGGTCGCCGAAGATGCGCGTCTCGTCGCCCTCGAACCACATACCCGTGTAGCGCGGATCGAACGTCGCATGGACGAGCCGGTATGGCTCCGCGACGAACGCCTGGATCTCGCGCTCGCGCTTGACGATCATGCCGAGCGTCGGGGTCTGCACACGCCCGAGCGACACGACGCCGCCGACCCAAGCGCGGCCCCGGATGGTGGCGGCGCGGGTCGCGTTCATGCCGACGAGCCAGTCGGCCTCGCTGCGTGAGCGTGCGGCGGCCTCGAGATCGCGGAGCTGCTCGCCGGGCCGGAGCCGCTCGAATCCCTCGCGGATCGCCTGCTTCGTCAGCGACGAGATCCAGAGTCGTTGCACCGGCTTCGGCCCGTTGCCGCTCGCCGCGGATGCGCCGAACACCGACTCGTACACATAGGCGAAGATCAGCTCGCCCTCGCGACCGGCGTCGCACGCGTTGATGATGTCGTCCACGTCTTCTCGCAGTAGCAGCGTCTCGATCAGCTTCAACTGCTTCTTCGACTTCGCGTCCCGCGGGACGAGCTTGAACTCGCCCGGAACGATCGGCAGGTCGGCCATCCGCCAGCGCTTCCACTTCTCGTCGTAGTCCTCCGGTTCGGCGAGCTGGACGAGATGCCCGACGGCCCACGTGATCACGTAGTCGTCGGATTCGAGGAAAACGGCCTCCTCGCGCGTGCGCGAGCGCGTGGTCGACTTCGCCGCCTCGACGGCCGCTTCCGGCGTCTCGGGGTCCGCGGAGGCCTTGGCGCGCTTCCGCTTCGGCTGGATGTCCTCCAGCTTCCGGCGCGCGAAGGGACCCGGCAGCGCCGAGGCGAGATCGCGCCCGACGGACGGCTTCTCCGCGATGATCAACGTCTTTCCCATCAGGAGCACCTTAGCGAGGCTCGCATGACCGGAGATACTTGGCCGCGTGCGGCCGAGCACCTTCTATCTCGTTGCGGGAGGGATCTCGTGGCCGGTCGTGCGCGGGCTCTACCGATTGCGTGCCGAGGGATTGGAAAACGTCCCGCAGGAAGGCGGATTCGTCCTCGCCGCGAACCACACGTCGAACTTCGACCCGTGGCCGCTCGGGATGCTGCTCTGGCCCGACCGGTACCTCCGCTTCATGGCGAAGTCGGAGCTCTTCTGGTTCCCGATGGGACGCGTGATCACGGCGGGCGGCGCGTTTCCCGTGCGCCGCGGCGAGCGTGACGTCGAGGCGATCCAGACCGCAATCCGTCTCGTCCGGGACGGGGACGTCGTCGTGATGTTCCCCGAAGGCACCCGCCGCGCAAAGGGCATGCGCAAGCGCTACGAGGCCCGGGCACACACGGGCGCGGCGAGAATCGCCCTGATGGCAGGCGTGCCGCTCGTACCGGCGGCGATCGCCGGCACGGGGAGGTTGTCCCGGCTCGAGCGGCTTCGGGTCCGGTACGGCAAGCCGATCCGCGTCGACGACCTGGGCGAGTTGGATTCCTCGGAGGCCGCCCAGGAGGCAACGAGACGGTTGATGGCGGAGATCGCGCGACTCGAGGAGGGACTGTGAGCGCCGGCGCCCTGCTCGTGATCGACGGCGACTCGCTCGCGCACCGCGCCTATCACGGAGTTCCGAAGACGGTCCGCCGGGCGGGCGGGCGGCCGGGGAACGCGCTGTCCGGGTTCGCCAACTTCCTCCTCCGACTCTGGGAGGGCGAGCGCCCGCGTGCCGTCTGCGTCGGGTGGGACACACTGACATCGCCGACGTACCGGCACCAGCTCTTCGCCGGTTATCAGGCGGGACGCCAGTTCGACGACGAGCTGCTCGAGCAGCTCGACCTCCTTCCCGAGCTCGTCCGCTCCTTTGGGTTCGTCGCCGCCAAGGAGGCCGGCTACGAGGCCGACGACTTCCTCGCCGCCGCCGTCCGGCAGGAGGAGGAGCGGTCGGGGACGTCGGTCGTCGTGACGTCGGACCGCGATTCGTTCCAGCTGGCGAGCGAGCTGACGACGATCCTCCAGCCGACGCGCGGGGTCAGCGAGCTCACACGGGTCGGCCCGGCAGAAGTTCGCGAGCGATACGGGGTCGAACCGGAGCAGGTTCCGGACTTCATCGCGCTGCGCGGCGATCCGTCCGACCGGCTGCCCGGGGCACGAGGCGTCGGGCCGAAGACGGCGGCGAGCATTCTCGGCGAGTACGGCACCCTGGAGGCCGCGCTCGAGGCAGGACGTTTCGCTGCCGAGGCGGAGGACTTGCGCATGTACCGGCGAATGGCGACGCTCGACGCTTCCGCCCCGCTCTTGCCGCTCGTCGACCAGACGCCTGCGTGGGCGGAGGCGTCGACTTTCGCGCGCACCCTCGAGCTCAATGCCCTGGCCGAGCGCTTGGCGGCTCTCGAGGCTGCGTAGGATCGGGCCGTGGACGAGTGGCTCACCCGCGCGCGCGACTCGATCGCTGCACAGGCCGGCATCGAGCCGGCGCAGCTCGAGGTGAGCGAGGAGGAGATGGACACGCTGCTCGACCTCGCCCGCATCGCGGCACACGACAGCGGCGCGCGCACCAACGCCCCGTTGCTCTGCTATCTCGTCGGCCGCGCCCAGAGCCGCGCCGATCTCGACACGCTCGCCGACGCAGTCCGCCGATCGACGTCCTGACGCACCCGGCGCTCGCCCGCCTTCACCCGACGTTCGGGCACCCCGAGGCACCGGAGCGGATTGGCGTGCTGCTCGACGCGTTTCCCGACGCGCGCATCGCGGCGCCTGCTTCCCGCTCGGCGCTCGAGCGCGTCCACGACCAGAACTATCTCGACCTCCTCGAGTCACTCACAGAACCGATGTGGTTCGACTATCCGAACACGATCGCGTCGGAGACGAGCTGGGAGGCGGCTCTCCTCGGCGCGGGGGCGGCGATCGAGGCCGCGGAGACCGGCGGCTTCGCGCTCGTCCGGCCACCGGGACATCACGCACCGCCGCAGACCGCGATGGGGTTCTGCCTGATCAACAACGTCGCCGTCGCCGCGCGGCACATGCAGGCCGTCCACGGCGTGGAGCGGATCGCGATCGTCGACTTCGACGTGCATCACGGCAACGGGACGCAGGACGTGTTCGACGGCGACGCCTCGGTGCTCTACGCGTCGCTGCATCAGCGCGGCATCTATCCAGGAACCGGCGACCACGGTGAGGGCGACGCGACGACGATCAACGTCCCGATGTCGGCAGGCACCGGCGACGATGAATGGATCGACGCACTGGATCGACTCGTCGTGCCTTCCATCGAGAGCTTCCAGCCCGAGCTCGTGCTCGTCTCGGCCGGCTTCGACGCGCACGTCGATGAGGACATCTACCTCGTCGACACACGCGTGACCGACGACGGCTTCCGCGAGCTCGCGCGCCGCTGCGCATCGCTCGCGCCGCGGGTCGCCGCCGTGCTCGAAGGCGGATACAACCTCGCTACGCTTCCGCGTCTCGTCGCGGCCGCGCTCGAGGGCTTCACGAGCTGACGAGTCGCGCACGCGGTCAGCGACGTGCCGCGGCGAGTGCCTCGAGGGCCTCGCGCCGCGACGAGACGCCGAGCTTCCGCAACAGGCTCTTTACGTGCGAGCGCACCGTGTGCTCGGAGATGTACAGGCGTTTCGCGATCTCGTCGGTGCCGAGGTGCTCGTCGAGCAACAGCAGCACCTCGAGCTCGCGCGCGGAGAGCACGGCCGCGATCGAATCCGGAACGCCGGTGCTTCGCGTTCCCTGGCGAACCTGGTCGAGCAGACGGCGCGCCACGACCCCTGACAGCGCGGCCTCGCCGTTCGCGACACCGCGAAGGAACTCGACGATCCGTTCAGGCGGCTCGCTCTTGAGCAGATAGCCTGCCGCTCCCGCCCGGATCGCCGCAAGCAGGTTCTCCTCCGTGCCGGAGGCGGTGAGCACGACAACCTCGCAACTCGGAGCCGCATCGCGCAACTGAGGGAGTGCGCGCAGGCCGTCGAGGCCGGGCATCGACAGGTCGAGCAGGATCAGCCCAGGTTGTAGGGCGCCTGCCTTGCGGATCGCCTCTTCGCCGTCCGCGGCCTCGCCGACGACGTCGAAGCCGTGCTGCTGCAGGAGCGCAGCCAGCGCGGACCGCGTGAGCGGATGGTCGTCGACGAGGAGAATTCGCTCTGCCATCGGGTCTCAACCCTTATCGGCGGCCTGCACTCTGCCGACAAGAGTGACCATGAGCCACGACGGCAGGGACGATTTCCAGGCATTCCTCTGGGGCCAGATCCTCCTCTTCGGCCTGCTTGGCGCCTCCGTTGCGCTCTTCGTCGTCCACCAGAACCTGCAAACCCAGTGGGACCTGCCGCAGCTTCGCCTCGTGCTGCAGACCATGGTCGCGCTCGCCGCCGGCCTGATCGCGGTCCTCGCCGGCATTCGCTTCTCGGTCGAGGGCCGCCGACTCGATCTCCTGCTCTCGACAGGCTTCTTCGTCGCCGCAGTCGCAGCAGCCGGCTTCTCGATCGCGCCGCTGCTCGGCGGGCGACCGATCCAACCCGCGGAGGGTTGGGCGGGAACCGTCGGCCGCCTGCTCGCATGGCTCCTGATCGCGATCGCGCCCTTCACGCGGGGACGAACGAAGCTCGGGAAGCGCGCCCTGCGCAACGTGTGCGCACTCGCGCTGATCGCGCTGGTCTGTTTCTGGGCGCTGCTCCACGCGCACGGCGACGGCCTGCCCGCGCTCTCCGTCGCCGGCTCCACCCGGATGTCGCTGTCGTTGACCGTCGCGCTCGCAGCGCAGGCACTGCTCAATTTGATCGCAGTGATCGGCTTCACCCTTCGCTTCGAGCGCTATGGAGAGGACCTCGACCGCTGGCTCGCGCTCGGATCGACGCTGATGCTGTTCGCGTCGATGACGTACCTGTTCACGCCCGTGCGTGGCTCCGGCTTCGTCTCGCAGGGCGATTTCCTGCGCGTCATCGCGTACGCAGTACTGATGGTCGGTGCGTGGCGCGCCATCCGTTTCGCCGAGTTCGGTCGAGCCGTCGCGGAGGAACGCGCACGCGTCGCGCGCGAGATCCACGACGGTCTTGCGCAGTACTTGTTCGCAGTCGCGACGCTCGCCACGATGCTCGAGTCGGGCGCACCGCAGGAAAAGACGATCGCCGACCTCCAGGAAGCGGCGGCAGCCGCGCAGCAGGAAGCGCGCTTCGCGGTGCTCGCGTTGTCTTCTGCTTCCGGCAACGCGCCGTTCGATGCAGCGCTGCGGCGGTACGTCGACTTCCTCACGGCCGACGGTGAGCTCGAGGTCGAGCTCGAGATCGACCCTTCCGTCAGACTCGCGCCCGACGAGCAGATCGAGGTCTTTCGCATCGTCCAGGAAGGGCTCGGGAACGTGCGGAAGCACGCGAACGCTTCACGCGCAGAAGTGCACATCGGTCAGCGGATCGACGGCGAACGCTTCGTGACGATCCGCGACGACGGTGAAGGGTTCGACGGCGAAGCAACGCTTGCGGGACAGGGCCTGAAGAACATCCGCGCCCGCGCCGGCAGCATCGAGGGCGGCCTCACCGTCACCTCGAAGCCCGGCATCGGAACCGCGCTCGAAGTCGTCCTGCGGACGTAGCGTTCCGCCGGCAGTCGCCGAGCCTACGCGGTGCCCGGCGCAGTGGGTGGCGGCCGTAGCACACCTTGGAGCTGCTCCACCTGTTGACGGATCAATGCCGTCGAGTACGAGAGCTGCTCCTCGCTCGGCGGCGGCGACGCGAGCCGCATGGTTCGGTCCGACTCGAGGGTCTTCGCGAGCTCGTCGAGCCGCTCGCGCAGGCGGCCTGCGTCGACCCTCGCGGCATCGTTCGGGGCGCTCGCCTCGAGCGATCGCGCCTCTGCCGCGAGCGCCTCGATCTTCCCCGTGACGACCGAGCCGCTTGCGAGCACCTCGTCGACGGCAAGGAGACAGCGGCGTGAGAGATCCTCGTGCTTCGCCGTCCAACTGCGAGCTCCCGCGCTCTGGCGCCGCCAGACGACGATCCCGACGACGGCCGCTACAGCCAACCCGATGCCGAGGGCTATCCAGCCCCACGGCGTGCTGCTCGAGGAGGACGTCGTCGCAACGGCCACTGCCGTGGTGGTCGACGCGCTCGTCGTCGACTCGACGCTCGTCGTCGGAGGCGCGACGGTCGTGGTGGCGACCGTCGTCGTATCGACAGTGGCCGTCGTCAGCGTGATCGGCGGCCTCGTCGTCGTCTCGGGAGTGGTCGTGGTCGTCTCGGTCGTCGTCGGCTCGGTCGGCTCGGTGGTCGATTCCGTCGTGGTCGGCAGCGCCACCGTCTGGGTCGGTGCGGTGGGAACCGTGACGCTCGGTCTCGTGGCGGTCACGCCCGTCCGCGTCGCGAGCGCGCTTCCTCCTCCGCCGCCGCAGCCTCCGAGAAGCGAGCCGGTGGCGGCGGCGACTGCGAGCACCGGGACAAGGCGCGCGACATCGCTCAGTGCCGCTCGACGATCGTCGCCGGCCATCGCAGAACCATAGCGCCGAGATGGAGAGAGCCCCGTCGCCGGGGCTCTCTCTTCAGCAGGCCTGTAAGCCGGATTCTGTCGAGGGTGACCATCTCTCTCGTGCAGCAACCCGGTCCCTCGGCGGGCCGCCTGAGAACGGGACCTGTTCGCCTTGCACCGGATGGGGTTTGGCGAGCCGCCGTGTCGCCACGACGCTGGTGGGCTCTTACCCCACCTTTTCACCCTTGCCTTCGGCGTCTCCGGAGAATCGCCGCCGGCGGTCTCCTTTCTGTGCCACTTTCCGTCGGCTTTCGCCGCCTGGGTCGCCCCAGCATCCTGCCCTGCGGTGTCCGGACTTTCCTCGAGCCGCTCGCGCGGCCCGCGGTCACCCGGCCTGCGTCCCGCAGTGTAGCTCCGCGGTCTCCGATCCGACCTCGCCGCGCAGCGTCGAGCTGCACTCCGGGCAGGTGATCATCCTGCCAGCGTGCAGGACGAACTCGCCGCAGACGAGACACTCGAGGCTCGCCCCGCGCAGGAGCGCGAGCAGCTCCTGCTCGAGCGTCCGGTGGATCGGAGCGACGGTGCTCACAGCTCCCGGAACACTCCAACCACGGTTCCGAGGACCGTGACCTGCGGTGCGTAGATCGGTTCCATCGAATCGTTCTCGGGCTGCAGGCGGACGCGTCCATCCTCGCGGAAGAATCGCTTGACCGTCGCCTCGTCGTGGGACTCGTCGTCTCCCGCGAGCGCCACCACGATCTCGCCGTTGCGCGCGTCCTGCGCGCGTCGGACGACGAGCAGATCGCCGTCGAGAATGCCGGCGTTGATCATCGACTCACCCCGGACTCGGAGGATGAAGTCTCCTCGAAGCCGATCGGGAACGGCGATGTGGTCCTCGATGTTCTCCTCGGCGAGCAGCGGACCGCCTGCCGCGATTTGACCGACGAGCGGCAGCTTCGCCACGTCGGCAATGCGCTCGCCCTGTCCGTCTCGACGTTCGCGACCGACGAGCTCGAGGGCACGGGGCTTCGTCGGATCGCGCTTGAGCAAGCCGGCGCGCTCGAGATTGGCAAGGTGGGCATGGACCGTCGAGGGCGACGCGAGACCGACGGCCTCGCCGATCTCCCGGACGGTCGGCGGATAGCCGTGGCGATCGACGTACTCGACGAGGAAGTCCCAGATCTCCTGTTGGCGTCCGGTCAGCATCGTGCCTCCCGAGGTCGGTGGTCGAACGTGTGTTCGCCGACAGGGTAGGGACTTCTGCGGACGGCGTCAAGGGAGGCAACGACCGACCGGAGCCGCTGCCGTGCGATGCGCTGGAGAGGACTTGAACCTCCACGGCCTGTTAAGGCCACTAGGCCCTCAACCTAGCGCGTCTACCAATTCCGCCACCAGCGCCTGAGAGCGGAGCGCATTCTAGCCGCGGACCCTCGCCACGCTCCGGCTAGTGTCCTGCTCGTGCGTGACCTCTGCGCAACCGCCGTCGACGCGGCGGTCACGGCCGGTGCGACGTACGTCGACGCACGCGCGGTGATCGTTCGCCACCAGTCGGTCACGACGAAGAACGGACGAGTCGACGGGCTGACCGACTCGGAGAGCGAGGGGATCGGCGTACGCGTACTCGTCGGCGGCGCCTGGGGCTTCGCGTGCGACCGGCGCCTCGACGCGGAGGGGGCGCGCGCGGCAGCGGTCCGCGCGTACGAGTTCGCACGCGCGACCGGCACCGTGAGTAGGCGTGCGCTCGCTCCCGTCGAGGCGCAGACGGCGACGTATCGCACGCCCCTCGAGCGCGACCCGTTCGAGGTGTCGATCGCCGACAAGGTGGCGCACTGCCTCCTCGCCGACGACGCGTTGAAGGGGGCCGACGTCGTCCTCCGCCAGGCGATGGTGCGCGCGCGGCGCGAGCACAAGGTCTTCCTCTCCTCCGACGGTGTCGAGGTCGAGCAGGAGCTGATCGAGTGCGGCGGCGGAGTCGACTGCGCCGCTGCGCGCGACGGCCTCTTCCAGCTGCGCAGCTTCCCGAGCGCGCAGGTCGGATCGAGCGAGCAGGGCGGCTGGGAGGTGGTCGAGCGACTCGGGCTCG
>Ga0187779_10000810_pt1 | contig 20352 bp, 23 predicted proteins | sample 1015_Q2_SP10_10__FD_132435 | JGI IMG/M metagenome (GOLD analysis project Ga0187779, IMG submission 132435) | Tropical peat soil microbial communities from peatlands in Department of Meta, Colombia - 1015_Q2_SP10_10_MG | ecosystem: Environmental > Terrestrial > Soil > Wetlands > Peat | place... | reverse complement strand
GGATAACGGTGGGAGTATTGCTCCACTTTAAACAATAGTCCCTTCTTCTCCAGCGCCGCGATAATTTTTTGTGCCGAGTCATACACGTGGACTCCAGTGAACTCGCCATACCCGTCGATGAATGTTCCGTATTCGTTGATTGGGCATAATGTGGTTAGGTCAAATTGCTTACCTAATTCGAAGTCTTCCTTTCCGGCTCCAGGGGCAATGTGTACTAGTCCAGTGCCCTCTGTCTCGCTTACTTCAGCCCATGGTATGACCTTATGCTTGCCAATAGTGGCCGACTTCTCAACGGCTTCCAACTCGTCGAACGGACCATTGTACTCGACTCCCACCAGATCGGTGCCAGGCAATTCCTGTAGAACTTCGTCAGGTCTCGCTTTTGGCAACGTTGCTTTAGCGAGATACAATACTTCGTCCTGTATCCGTATCTTAGCGTAAATTATCTGAGGGTTAACTGCAACTGCGACGTTGGATGTTAAAGTCCAGGGGGTTGTAGTCCAGACTAAGAGAGCTTCGTTTGGTTTGTTTTTGAGTTTGAACTTTACTGTTACAGCTGGATGGACGAGCTCCTTGTAGCCTTCTGTCGCTATCTCATGTTCGGAGAGTGCGGTGGAGCATCGCGGGCACCACGGCATTATGTCTGTGCCTTTGTAAATCCACCCGCTTTCATGACATTTTTTGAGGAACGCCCAGATCGAATAGTTGTTTTCGTCAGACATTGTGTAGTATGAGCCACCAAGAGAATTGTCTCCCAGTTTGCCCACAATTTCTTCAGCGGTCCCGACAATCTTCTCTCCGCTCGTGCCAATATACTCAAACCTTAATTCCGGATGATTCAACTTCTCCGCGAGATCCTGCAATTTAACCGGATCGTCCCAGTCCATCCAATAACCGAGTCTAATCGATTGTTCGGTTTGGATACTTGAGAACTTGAGAGCTCGCTGCTTACATCGTTTTACAAATTCAGCAATACCGAAGGCTTCGATGTCGCGTTTAGATTTAAATCCAAGTTCTTTTTCGACTTCAACTTCAATCCACAATCCTTGGCAGTCAAAGCCATTTTGAAAGCGTAGGTTGTATCCTTTCATGGAGTTGAATCGTTGGAAGAGGTCCTTGTACGTGCGACCCCATGCATGGTGTACCCCCATGGGATTGTTCGCGGTAAGGGGGCCATCTATGAAAGACCAATGATCGGCGCTCTTATTCATCGTTCTTAGAATTTTGAACGCTTTGGTTGAGCTCCAGAGTGCGAGTATTCTATGCTCCAACTCAGGGAAATTGACTTCAAGTGAGACTTTATTGTACACTGATCCTTGACCTCAAGTGACAAAGGTGCTGGTCCATGCTGAAACATTGTTTAAACTAACTGCCCGCTTTTCAGGGTGAGGACAGAAGTGAGTACGTGGGATTCGATTCAAGGAGTTCTTGAAATGCGCTCTAGACGATTTGTCGGTCACCTTTCATGATCGGCACCTTTCGAGAGTTCAGCTCTTCATGTCTGTATTTTAACCTACCTCAGTGAGTCGTGACGTTTTTGTAAGCGGCTTACGCATGAGGTTCGAACACGTTGTACTATCTGGGGATCGAATCTACTGCACACACTTTCGGTGCGAGTGTCGTAGATGATAAGGGGAAGATCTATTCAAACGTTCAAGATGTCTACAAGTCTGCAGCAGGAAGCGGAATACACCCTCGAGAAGCTGCAGAGCATCACAGTGAAGTTGCTGCAGGAGTGCTCAGTGGGGCACTTAGGGATGCACATGTGTCTGCAGCACAATTGGATGGTGTCGCAATCGCGCTAGGACCGGGGTTGGGTCCATGCCTCAGAGTTGGGGCTACAGTAGCCAGGTCATTGGCGTCATATCTCAGGATCCCGTTGATTCCAGTTAACCATGCAATTGGCCACATCGAGATTGGTATTCTCACAACTGGCGCCACCGACCCTCTTGTGGTACTCGTCTCTGGTGGGCACACAGCCATTGCGGCTTTTTCGGGAGGGCGATGGAGAATCTTTGGTGAAACTGAAGATATTACTATCGGCAATCTCTTTGATATGTTCGCACGCGAAATTGACCTGCCTTCTCCTGCTGGACAACAGATCGAGAAACTGACACAGAATGCCTCGAAATTCATTCCTCTTCCTTACGTCGTGAAAGGAAACGATGTATCATACTCTGGCTTGCTCACGGCATCCTTGGCTAAACTTCGATCCGGAGAGCGATTGGAAGATGTTTGCTATTCAATGCAAGAGGTGTCTTGTTCTATGCTGGCCGAGGCCGTTGAGAGATCTCTGGCGTACACAGGCAAAAGAGAGGTCCTCCTCACGGGTGGAGTAGCAGCGAATATGTCGTTAAAGGATAAGCTCGAAAAGGTTGCCGCGATCCATAACGCTGTCTGCTTCACAGTCACTCCTCCCTATACCGGAGATAACGGGGCCCAGATCGCTTGGACCGGAGCCTTATCGCTGCATAATGGAATTGTGACGCGTATTGAAGACTCGCACGTGAGACCTAGATGGAGGCTCGAAGATGTTGACATACCATGGCGAAGAAGCTGACCTTCCTGCGCTCATCTATACGGGCGCCGAGGCCGAGATATACCTGCAAGAGTGGTTTGGAGAAATGGCAATTCGGAAACAGAGAATTCCAAAAACGTATAGAGTCCCGCTGTTAGACGAGAACATCCGCCACCTAAGGACCTCGCATGAAGCAACTATGCTCCGTGAGGCTCGGAAACTAGGGGTAGCCGTACCAATCGTACAGCACATCGACCAAGAATCGACCTCCTTGATTATGGACTACATCAACGGAAGAACCCTCAAGGACGAATTACGCAGTGTGTCGAAATCTGAGCGCAGAAGTCGGTGCAGAACTCTGGGGGAAATGCTTGCCGTAATGCATACGGGGGGGATCGTACACGGTGACGTCACCCTTTCCAACGTAATCTCGCAAGACGGGAAGTTATTCATAATCGATTTTGGCCTAGGCAATTTCTCTAAGGAATCGGAAGCAATGGGAGTAGATCTATTGCTTCTAAACCGATCAATTCGTAGCACCCATTACAAAGTTCATTCCGAACTGTTCCGATCCTTCGTCGAGGGTTACGACTGCGTTTTCGGACATAAATCGAGGGAAATTATGGAGAAGATGAGAGAGGTTGAACGTAGAGGAAGATACTTTGAAAGAGGCTAAGCGGACTTTTCAATTTGCAACAAAGAACAAGGGCAAATTCGACGAAGCTGCCCGTATTGCTTTAGAGTTTGGGATTGAGCTTACACAGGTGAAGTTGGATAAATACGAAATACAGTCGGACGATCTGCATAAGATCGCAGCCGTATCTGCAGAACACGCACTTCGAGAAATTGGAGGATCAGCAATATTGACGGAGGATGCCGGTTTTTTCATCAGAAATCTGGGAAGCTTTCCCGGTCCATACTCATCATACGCCTACAGAAAATTGGGAGTGAATGGCATACTGAAGCTGTTGGAGAATGTCACGAAACGGGAGGCTTATTTCGCCTGCGTAGTGGCTTATTGTTGCCGTGACTACACCAAATGCTTTGAAGGAATTGTAAGCGGGAAAGTTAGTCTAAAGGCACGAGGGAGGCGAGGTTTTGGGTTTGACCCTATCTTCATTCCTAATCAGGGAAACGGGAGAACATTCGGTGAAATGGATATTGACCAAAAGAATCGTTTTTCACACAGAGCATTGGCTTTCGCAAAATTCTGCAGATGGTCAAAGTCAAAATCTGCAAAATGACTAAGTTAATTAGCCGAGCCAAAAGACTAGCTTGAAAGTCGATCGATGCTTGGAGCGTGAATACGACGGCAAGACTCTACACGAGTAAGCGAGGAAGGTCTGGATCAACCCGCCCAATCAGCAAGAAGACCCCTTCTTGGTGTAAGTATACAAACGATGAAGTTGAAGAGCTCATATTGAAGCTTGCGAGAGAGGGTAACTCTCCAAGCATCATAGGCGTCCTGTTGAGGGATCGTTATGCGGTACCTCTTGCTAGATCTATTACAGGAAAGTCTGTGAAGCAGATCCTTGCTGGTCAAAGCACTGCCTTACCAGAAGATTTGGCGGCGCTCGTGAAGAAAGCTGACGACTTGCGGAGACACTTGGAGAAGAACAGGAAAGACTACGTTAACAAGAGGTCTCTAGCAATGGTAGAATCCAAGATACATCGGCTCGTCAAGTATTATAGAACTAGGCGACAATTGCGGCCAGAATGGGAATACAAGCATCTCGTAGCGTCAGTGGCATAGTGAATGTCCACAGACGCCGATCGTGTTCAATTCATAGCTCGGGCCAGGGAAATTGCAGGTACTCTCGACGACTCTCTTGGGGCCGGTTCATACTGTGTGGCCATCTCTCATCATGATGCAGATGGAATATCCTCCGCGAGCGTAATAGGGTCAGCATTGGCAAGAGCAAGAGCCAGATTTACGCTGAGAATCGTGGAGGAGCTTCGCGAGGATGTTCTTGAGGAAATATCTCAGCTACATCCTGACGTGCTAATATTCTCAGACATCGGCAGCGGCTATCTGGACCTCATCAAGGCCAAAGAATTAGCAAAAATGATTATCATTCTTGACCACCATCCCCCAAACGCCGAGTCGACAGAATCGATTCTGCAATTGAACCCGCATGAGTACAAGATCGATGGCGCGCGCTTGATCAGTGCTGCAGGTGTTTGTTATTTGGTTGTGCGTGAGCTTTCTGGATTTAACAAGGATCTTAGTTCTCTCGCTATAGTTGGTGCGCTAGGTGATATGCAGGATAAGAACGATAAACGGGCTCTGATTGGGGTGAACGAAGTTCTTGTGGAAGATGCAGTTGCCTCTGGGACGGTTCGTGTTGATCAGGATCTTGTGTTGTACGGAAGGGAAACGCGCCCAATTCACAGAGCCTTAGCGTTTACGACTACACCCTACTTGCCTAATTTGAGCGGAAGGGAGGACAACTGCTTGGCTCTATTGTCAAACAGTGGCATTCCAGTGAAAGAAGGCGACCGCTTTCGAACGGTCGCAGATCTGTCGCAGGATGAGAAGACGAAGATCTTGGATGCTATTATTGGTCACTTGGTGTCGATTAATTTTCAGACCAGCGTAGTCAAGGATTTGATTGGGACTGTGTACACACTCGTCAACGAGCCGGCCGGGAGCCCCACGCGTGACGCGAGAGAGTTTTCTGCAATGCTAAACGCGTGCGGCCGCACCGAGAATCCTTCGGTGGGAATTAGCGTAGGGTTAGGGGACCGAAAGTCGGCTCTACAAGAGGCAAACGAGGTTGTGGCGAATTATAGGAAGACCCTTGCGGGTTACATGGAGTGGCTGACTAACACCCCGACCGCGGTTCAGAAGTTAAAGACCCTCTGGGTAATTCGTGGCGAGAATCAGATACAGGATAGTATGACCGGTGCGTTTTCTTCGATAATCTCTTCCGCGGGCAATCTGTCCCAAGATCACGCGATTATTGTCCTGACGAAGTCGAAGGAGGGGGGAATAAAGCTCTCTGCGAGGGCGCCCGCCAAGCTTCTGAAGGCAGGAGTTAACCTTGGGACAGCGCTCTCTACTGTCGCAAAGAAATATTCTGGCTTCGGGGGCGGACATAATGTAGCGGCGGGTGCGCATATTCGAGTAGAGGACCCATCTCAATTTCTTGAAAGCGTCGATGCCGCTTTACAGGCACAGATGAATCCCAATGCTAGCAGCGAAAATATCGCTTGAATATTCATCAGCACGATCCGCGCAAAGTGTCATGACCGCTCTGAATCCTGACAACGAATTCACCAAGACAGGGATTCAAGTCATAACTCATGTGAGAGGCAAAAAACTGCAGATCACAATTAGTCGGTGCCCAACCATTGAGACAATGCGCTCAACTTTAGAGGATATATTTCGGTGCGCGAAAGCTGCACAAGAATCGGTCTCGCTCGCCGAAGGAAAGAGAGCTCGCAAGAGGGTCAGGAAAGATAAACGATTTAAATAGCTCACAGAACGTAGCTTGCTGAACTCTGTGATACTGGTGGAAAATTAGTTGTCCAAAGCAACGAAGAAAGTCAGAGACAAATGGCGAACGAAGGAATGGTATGATGTATATAGTCCACCATATTTCGGAGAAAGGATCGTAGCAGGGATTCCTTGTGAGACTCCTGAAGCACTTCTGGGTCGTGTCGTCGAAACTACGTTGTATGATATTACAGATGACTTTGCCCATCAATCGATCAAATTGTATTTTTTGGTCGTGAATACCAAAGACCATCGGGCTGAGACCATTCTGAAATCGCATGAGTATGCAACCGACTACTTGAGAAGTCTAGTTCGTCGAGGTAGCACTAGAATGGATGGTATATTCAATGCGACTACAAAAGACCAATTTTCGATGCGTATATCGATTGTGGCTTTCACGCGTGATCGAATCAAAGCCTCGCAGGAGCATGGGGTGCGCCGTCTAATGAGGCAGATCGTGGAAGAGAAAGCGTCAGCGCTGAATTACGAACAGCTCTCGCAGGAAATCGTATTGGGCAAATTGGGGTCGGACATTTACAATCTAGCGAAGAAGATAGCGCCCCTACGGCACGTCGGCGTGCGGAAGTCGAAAGTCGTGTCTATCCCAGCTGGAATAGTTGCTACGCCTGCTCAAGTTATTGAGCAGACGAAGGTGGCAGCCCCTACCGCGTAGTTCTCTTGTACATCTTCCTGATTTCTTCATGTATTTCCTCTAGATCCCGGTCTAGCTCATCTAATCTGGGCTTGCTAGGATTCTCATTTCGCGATGAAAGCGATTGCATTTCGACGATCTCTCGTTTCACCTTCCGCAACTGCTCCTGCAGATCTGCTGTTCTCTCGAGCGAGTGTAGAACTCCAGCAAGAGCCCCCGTCAATGCTCCAGCCGCAACCCCGACAATGAATGAGATTAAATCAAATACCATGGCCACACCGACCCCATTAATTTAGCTGAATGTAGCCTACCGTTCGTGTAGGTTATCCTCTAATTTAAAGCGCTGCCGTTATCCTATTGCAGGATGACTGGAATGAAGGCAGTGATTCTAGCGGCCGGAGAGGGATCTCGAATTTGGCCGCTTGCTGAGACGAAACCGAAACATTTGCTGCCCGTCGCTGGCAAGCCACTTCTTGGGCACAGTCTGTCTGCGCTAGCCCAGAACGGCATCTCCAACATCACTCTTGTTGTGGGCTTCCAGGGTGATATGATCCAGCATGCTCTCGGAACTGGAAGAGATTATGGCGTCCAACTTGAATACGTTAGGCAGCCTAGTTGGACTGGAACCGCTGCAGCCCTTGGCATCGTATCCAGATCATTAGAAGAGGACCGGTTCATTGTAATGTATGGGGACTTGATGATTAATTCTAATGCAATTAGTATCCTCACGGAGAAAGCAACTAGTGCACAAAACGTAATGGGAGTAGTTAGCTTGCCTGACGTCTCGCGTTTTGGTGCCGTTGAGTTGTACCGCGACTCGGTCACAAAAATAGACGAGAAACCATCAGACCGTCGTCCAAAGCCGGGTTTGATCAATGCGGGAATGTACGTATTGGACCGAAGTGTATTCGACGCGATTGGCAAGACAAAGCGTTCACGGCGCGCTGAATATGAGCTAACGACGTCGCTTCAACTTCTTATCAGGAAAGGACAGGTGATCAATGCTGCAGTTATACCGGAGCCTGATTGGCTGGACGTCGGCAGGCCTTGGGATCTTTTGGTAGCCAACGAACGAGCCCTAACAAGAATGCAACCAATAATGCTTGGTACAGTTGAGGCAGGCGTAACCCTCAAAGGTCAAGTATTCGTTGATCGCGGGGCTCTAATCAAGTCTGGATCTTACATTGAAGGACCTGTGTATTGTGGACAAGGAAGCAAAGTAGGCCCGCATGCAAGAATTCGGTCGTTCACGAGTCTTGATGCAGATACTGTTGTCGGCCAAAGTTGCGACATTAAGAATAGTATTCTCATGAAAGGTAGCAAGGTTCCCCATTTGTCCTATGTCGGTGATAGCGTAATTGGAGAGCATTGTAACTTAGGGGCAGGAACGATGACAGCTAACGTTCGGTTTGATAAGCGGTCTATACGCATGACCATCAAGGGCCGAGTTGTTGATAGCAAGATGAAGAAACTGGGCGTAATGATGGGAGATCATGTTGAGACGGGAATTAATGCTACCCTATTCCCGGGAGTAAGGATCGGTTCAGGAGCTTGGATAGGGCCAGGAGTAATCCTATCCAAAGATGTGCCATCAGGAGGAGTCGTTCTTGCTAAGCAGATTCATGTTACGGCGAGGAGATCTATTGCCCTCGGTTAGCTAAGCATGTCTCTTGGCGCTCGCAATCGTTATCACGTCTCCATCCTTGAGCACGTAGTCGTCTGCAACCCGCATCTTAGATCGTACTTCGGTGGCGTAAAGAAACCCCTCGGCAAGGTCCGAATGTATTAGTCCGGCAAACTCTCGAGCCGTAGTGCCAAAGGGAACTAGATAGGCATCTGGGAGCACACGACCTTTGTGATCGGTGAGCTTCTCTGGGTCTTCAACAGGGTAAACGGTGATCATCTGTAGCAATTTGAAGAAAGCAAAATTGAGTGCGTCCTGGACTCCGGTGGAGCCTAGAGGAATCAAAATCTTCTCTTTGATTCTAGCCAATGCGTTCTTCTGGTCAGTAGTTAACTCTGCTTTGTCAGCAACCGAAAAATTACTATTCCCTGGTACATACGCAATCCGCTCTTTCTCACCGGCTCTTCTCAACGCCAGCTCCGCCTCGGCGCAGCAGGGGACAGTCATATATCCAGATGATTCAAGTGACTTGAGGTTCTCTTCCGCAGGCGGAATGTCTATCTTATTCGCGGCAATGAGCATCGGTTTCGCAAGCCTTCTGAGTTCAGAGATGATTCCGAGTAATTGTTCATCTGACCACGAGCCTGGTCTTTCAAAGATGAGACCGGTCTTTTGATGCGCTTTAGCAACGTGTTGTTTTCGAATTCCTAGCCCGCTAAGCTTTTCTTCTATGATCGCTGTCAGATCTTCTTTTGTGCCTTCAACTCTCCTAACCGTCCTGTCCCATTCTTTTTTGAAGATTTGCAGAATCCACATGTCGAGCTCGTGTTCAAGGAATATCACGTCATCGGTAGGATTGTGTGTCCCCGGATCGCATGCGCGTCCTTCAGCATCGGTTGATCCTGATGCGTCTATAACGTGTATTAGCGCGTCAGCTTGGCGAATTGCATCGAGAAACTGGTTCCCTAACCCGCGCCCTTGCCATGCTCCTGGTACCAAGCCTGCGCAATCAACAAGTTCGACAGGGATAAGGCGGATGCCATCAACACACGAGGAATTGCCAGGAGTATCGGTCACTCCGAATTCTCGACAGACACAGTTCGTCCTAACATATCCCATTCCTACGTTTGGCTTAATAGTAGTGAATGGGTAGTTCGCGATCTGTACATGTGCAAGTGTCGCTGCGCTGAAGAACGTGCTCTTCCCTACGTTTGGCTTTCCGACAACACCAACAATTCGCTGCAATTCTTCTTCCTATACACCTTATGGTGTGATGCCCGTAATCCGAATGCCCGCATCCTTAACCTTGTAACGAATATTTATTCCGATCAGTAAAGCTGTGAATTGCTCAACTATTCGTGAGTTCTCCAACCGTCCACCATCCACGGCCCTGATTCCAGGTACTTCATTGACAAGTTCCATTACAACTTTTCTTGTATCTTGCGAATCGCTGCAGACGATGACGTCACAGTCGACCTTGCGATTCAGATCCTGAAGTGCCTCGGCCACCACATTGTGGAAAGCTGATGCTACCTTAGTCTTAGGAGGTAAGAGTTTGACGGCTTGTTGAGCCGCGGAACCTTCCCAAACGCCCAGTGACGTTGTGGCGCCTCCTCCAACGGCAGTGGAGAGAGGTACGACAACGTCTATGAATATGTCCTCGGGAGTAATGCTCCCCACTATCGATTTTATCATGTCCACATGGGCAGCAAATGGAACGGACATTATGATTATATCGGCTGCAGCAGCGGCCTTTGGGTTCTCCATACCCGAAACTGGGCAATCTTCTCCCAAGATCCCGCATGCTCGTTTGGCCGCGTCTTCAGCTTTCTGTTGAAGTCTTGACCCGATTACGACTTTTTCGCCCGCGCACGCTAACCGCAGTACGATTCCAAATCCCTGATCGCCTGTACCCCCGATAACCGCTATGGTACGCTCTACCAATTCGATTCACTAATTGCTATCTGGAAACTCCTCAATTTTAAGTTCAAACGTCAAAATTCGTTTTTCGAATTAATCCAATTTTAGGTCGAAAAGTCTTGAATGGATCCGCTGCGCATTAGGAATTTGGTTTCTTCTCGTGCGCGTATACCAGACCGCAAAATCGTCGAAAGATCTTATTGGGCATCTTGGAACGATCTCGATTTTCCCCTGTAGTACGGATGATACGTTAGCGCGAGTTGGGCAGGAAGAAATGCTTTCCTCAAAGATTCGTCGATCGATTTCATTTTCCACATCTAAGTAACGAATGCAAGTCACTTAAATAGTGGCCTTGCTTTCAGCTTGCTCAAGCTGAGCATCTCATCCGATCTAAGCTTAAGCTTGCAACTAAGTGAAACGGTAGCGAGAACAATGGGGATGTACAAATATGCAAACCAATCGTGGAATGCTAGAGAGAAGAATGATTTCGAACGTTATCTTCGTCAACTTATGATAAAGTGGAGAAGAGAACCTACTGTTCACAGAATTGAATCTCCCACAAGATTAGACCGTGCGCGAGCATTAGGTTACAAAGCAAAACAGGGATATGTTGTCGTTCGCGTTCGTATCCGTAAGGGCGGTGCCAGGAAGCCCCGCCCTAGGTCGGGACGACGTCAACGAGCACTCGGCGTCGTGCGATTCACGCGCGCTATTAGCCTGAAACATGTTGCTGAGATGCGAGCGCGAAAGAGGTTCCCAAACCTGCGTGTAATGAATACCTATTACGTCTGGGAAGATGGAACACATCGTTGGTTTGAGACAATACTTTGTGATCAGACCCTAGGTAACGTTCGTTAACTGCAAGTGGAAACTCAGAGTTTGAGCAAGCCGCTGGTTGTTATCAAGCTGGGCGGAGCGGCTCTAACTGACAAAAAGAAGATCTACACTCCGAGATTGCAGGTCGTTAGGTCCGCAGCCCGACAGTTAGCTGCAATGCGATCTCGGTTCTCTCTCGTTATTGTACATGGAGCAGGGAGCTTTGGCCACATACCAGTCAGCAAGTTCAAACTTTCAGGAGGTTTCCGGAGCACTCTACAACTCAATGGACTGAGTGAGACGAAGGCCCGTCTACTGGAGTGGGAGTTGATTCTAAACAATATCTTCAGGCAATTCAAGATTCCAGTTATCCCGATTACGACAAGTGACTACGTGATTGCTCGACATGGCAGAATCGATTCGAGTGACCTTCGTCTAATTAGGCGGTGGATCCGTCTCGGCTGTGTTCCATCCACTGGAGGTGATATAGTCTCTGATACCGCGACCGGTTTCTCTATTGTCTCGGGTGACCAGTTGGCCGTTCATATCGCTATGTCGTTGCAGGCTTCAAAGCTAATATATGGGACCGATGTCGACGGAATCTTCGACTCCAATCCTAAGCAGAATAGATCAGCACGGCTCTTGCGGTTCGTGCCAGTCAGTGACCTAGAGCGTATTTCTGCGACTGTAGCCAGTGATGTTATAGACGTTACAGGCGGTATGAAAGCTAAAGTTGAAGAGGCTTCAAGAGCGGCGTCAGCAGGTATCTCCGTCTTCTTCGTGAATCTAACGAAGGGAAATCGCTTGCGCGATGTAGCCTTCGGTCAGAAATCTGTTGTCTGCTCAGAGCTTGTTTGAGACTAACTAGAGGAGGGGAAGATTCCCTGTGATTTTGTCTACGAGTTCCACGGGGGCTGGTCCAATTCCTACACATGTGGCAGTACCGGGTAAGATTTGTGTCAATCCACTATCGTGAATGATTGTTGAGGGCAATCCCAGCTCCCTCGCATCCTTGTTCAATTTAGTGAGAGCGCTCTCCCCGGCCACTTTGACTGCCACTTTGCATTGGCCCTCATCAAACCACCTCCGCCACCAGTCAGGATGCAGCCGTTTTGTCTCTTCTGACGTGGTGATGATAGCGTGACCTACCTGTACTGCAATCTTGCCCTTGCCCATCTCTAGGTCTTTCCTCACAGCGACTACGAGCTTATACTTGGATTCTCGTGTCAAGGATACCGAACCTATTTTGCTTGCCAGATAGCAATAGGCGTCTGATATAGGTTGAGACAGGAACCGATCCAATCCGTTGAGCTTAGCACAATTGCCCATGCAACGGAAGATCCAAGCAAAGTCGACGAGGCTCTGCAGACCCTTTTGCTCGGTATTCACCAGCAGTTCACTCGTCGATACTTGGAGGGTCATCATAGGAATCCGATCGTAAAGATAGATGCGAAAATCGCGTCAGATGACGCGGCACACTTTGCGCACTTGTTCAGCAGTAAGTTGTCCAAGAGCGAACGAATCATGCTTCTTAGAGATCTTCTTTTGCACTCCGATGACGATGGTAACCTCTACATCAGAGTCGACAAGCAGAAATTACTGCAAGGAGTCTTTCAACTTACTGAGGATGACCCAATCCGAATCAAGATCAAGTTCAATCGTTTAATGGGCGACTGTAGGAAAGCTATGATGACATTTTTGGAGTCGGACTGACCGAATTGGTCGAATTCCTAGATTTGCATATTATTCCCAAGATTGACGATGAAGCATCGTATGAACAGATGGCTCAACTATTAGCACTCTCTGGGTATCATGCCGTCGGAGTTACCGTCCCAACGGGGCTGATGAGAGACAGACTGGAAGCCGTACGCGACCGCTTCCGAGCCTCGGGCCTTGACATATTCCTGCGAGCAGATCTGACTTGTTCGCGGCGAGAGGAACTCTTGAAATTGCTTCGTCGTTTCCGTCCCGCATTCGATTTAATTGGCGTGAGGTGCACAAATCATAGTTTGGCACTTGTTGCGGCTAGAGATCGTCGAGTGGATTTGATTTTCTTCGATCATAGTAAACGAAATGTCTGGCTAGACGATTCTATTGCAAATGTTTCTAACGCCAGCTTGGAGCTTAATATGAGACTGTTGCTTGAGTGCCAAGACCTTGTTAGTCTTACACGGTTGAGGAAGGAGATCGCCATCGCCCACCGACACAATATGGACATTGTCCTATCGAGCGGTGGTACCTCGCCATACACTGTCCGAGCTCCGATTCAACTTATGGCTATCGGGGAAATTCTTGGACTCACTAGACAAGATGCACTACAGAGTGTGTCGACCGTCCCTTTATGCATCGTCACTAAGAATTCGCATCGCCGGTCGAGTAATTACATTGAGGAGGGCGTGAGTACACCTGCGGAGGGAGAGTGAACGGTGAGTAGACGGTATCTATACATCAAAGTGTACTGCGAGCGAACCGTCACGGAGGAGCAGTTTTCACAAGCACTCTGGGCCTCAATCCTGAAGTATTTCGGAGAAATTGGGCTAAGTCATATCGCGCCGAGGATAATATCCTATGATTCACGCAAGCCTAGTGCCGTAGTGGCCTTCGCGAAGGATTATGTCACTGAATTACATGCAGCTCTAGCATTCATCACACGTGTAAATGAATCCGACACGTTGATGTTACCACTGAAGACCTCGGGAACTATCAAGGGTCTTAGCAACTCATAACAACCTTTTTGATTGTGTAAACAATCTAAAATGCGGGGATGAAGAAGCCAGTCCCAGTCGGATTTCATTGCTGAAGAGATGACGACCTCAGCGACGGGCTGACCCACATTTCAGAGAACCTGACCAGTTGACAAGTGACTCAGTCAATAAATTGAAAGCATACATGCTCAAAGAACGCAGGTAAGGTTTTATTAGAGAAACTTACTGAAAGGGACGAATTTCGCGTCAGAGGAATCTGAATTGTCAATGTTTTCCGTTCCAGGAGCATACGATCGTGCCATAACCGTCTTCTCGCCCGATGGGCGTCTGTTTCAAGTCGAGTATGCGTCAGAGACCGTGAAAAGAGGAGCCACGGTACTCGGAATTGCATGCCCAGATGGCGTAGTCCTCGCCGCGGAAGAGCGTGCAACCTCGAAACTTCAGGATCCCTCTTTCATGTGGAAGATATTCCAAATCGACGATCATGTCGGCGCAGCAGTCGCAGGCTTAAGTTGTGATGCACACATTCTCGTGGACCAAGCAAGGGTTTACGCTCAATCCAACCGACTACTTTACGATGAACCCATTGACGTAGAGATCCTTACCCGTAGAATCGGAGAGATAAAACAGCTCTATACGCAGCATGCTGGAGTTCGTCCTTTTGGGATATCGATGTTGTTTGGAGGACTCGACAGAAAGGGAAGCAGATTATTCTGGACTGATCCAAGCGGAGCATTTCTTGCGTACAAAGCTTGGGCTATTGGAGCTGGTGGGGATGCTGCAAACGAGATTTTGGAGGCTGAGTACAGAGACAACATGACTCTGGATGACGCTGTACTCCTAGCTCTGAAATGTATGAACAAGGTGCTAGAGGAGAAACTGGACGCGCAAAAGATTCGTATTGCAACAGTTCCAGCTGCTTCAAAGAAATTTGCGAAGCTAACGCAGGAAGAAGTCGAGAAATACTTGAAGCGACTTGACTCTTCCAAAAAGGCCGTTAGCCGATGAGTGACACATTTTCGACGGCTAGAATTTCTAGAAGCGGCGAGAAATTTGAGATCCTTGTAAAACCGGAACCTGCTCTCGAATATAAGATGGGCAAGCAGCTATCAATATCTCAGCTACTTGCAATAGATGAGATTTACAGCGACGCGGGCAAGGGAACCCACGCGTCTACAGAGAAACTCGAGAAAGCATTCGGCACGAGCGACGCCCTCAAGATTGCCGAGGAGATAATGAAACATGGCGAACTTCAACTCACTACGGACCAGAGACGCCAACTAGTCGAAGATAAGCGAAAACAAATAGTGGCTTTCATAAGCAGAAACTGCATAGACCCACGGACGGCTACCCCACATCCACCATTGCGAATAGAGCAAGCGCTGGCGCAGGTCAAATTCTCGATTGACCCGTTCAAAAGTGCAGATGAGCAAGCTCAGGAAATCATTGAACAGCTTAGACCCATACTCCCTATCAAAATGGAGCACATGCGCGTCGCCGTCAAGATTATGGCGGAATTCGCCGCAAAGGGATACGGGGCACTCAAGGGGTATGGAACAATTGCTCGCGAGGAGTGGCAGGCTAATGGCGCATTAGTCGCGGTGGTCGAAATGCCAGCTGGGCTATACGGACCATTTCTCGAGAGATTGGGTAAGATCACCCAGGGTTCCATCGAGACTAAAGTGCTCAAGTAAACTGGCCAATTTATTGCTTCAAAGTATGTCGATGTGCGAATAAAGAGACATTGACGTTCCGATTCGCTTCGGTTCCAGAAAATGTAATTTTCTAATCCTGGAGCGCCTGCGGTTTCAGTCTCGCTTTGTTAAGTCTCAATTACATTGACCCGCTCCACTCCATATCACGGCAAAGTCGTCCATTCAATACGACCCGTAACATGGAATACCCGGCCACGGCGCATCAAAGTATAATTATCAGCCTTCTTTGTTCTGACCAACTTCGAGTTGGACCAGTTGACGATGCACGCTGAACGTAAGCAATTAGTGACTCCAGGCGATCTTCTCGGCGAAGGACCATACTTCGCTGGGGAGAACACCTACCGAGATGGAACAAAAATCTACGCCGCTAGGATAGGTCTCGCTGATATTGTCGGGAACAAGCTTATCGTCGTACCAATCAAAGGCGCGTACATTCCGAGAATTGATGACATTGTTTTAGGAAGAATTACCGATATAGGAATGTCAGGATGGCAAGTAGATATTTGCGCGCCTTACCCTGCGATGCTTCCCGCCTCTGAAACTCCGATGCAGAGAGGTCGCGATATCGGGAGACGCGATCTCGCACGTATTTATGGAGTCGGTGATTTGACGTTAGCTCAAGTAATCGCGTTCGATCGCACGCGCGACCCTCTCCTTACGACGAAGGGAAGAGGCTTAGGAAAGATAACATCGGGCCGCGTTGCAAGGATCACCCCTGCAAAGATTCCTCGCGTGATTGGCAAGAAGGGATCGATGATAACAATGTTGAAGAAGGAGACTAACACGGATATCGTCCCTGGGCAAAACGGAGTGATCCTAGCGACAGGAAAAAACCCTGACCACGAAAGGATCGCTGTCGAAGCTCTCTACATGATCGAACGAGAAGCCCATTCGAGTGGTTTGACAGACCGCGTGAGGGCTTTCATATTGGATGAAATGAAGGGAAAAGAAGTTGGACAACCACAAACAAGTTCGCTTACTTGACGAAAACGGTATGCGCGTCGACGGTCGAAGATTTGACGAACTTCGGCCGCTCAAAATTGAAGTGGGCACGTTGGATAAAGCTGACGGTTCAGCGTATGTGGAGCATGGGAGAAACAAGATCCTAGCTGGGGTATACGGGCCACGAGAAGCTCACCCCAAGCACATAGCATTGGCTGATCGGGCAGTAATAAGATGTAGGTATCATATGGCGCCCTTCTCAACGGACGAGCGAAAATCACCTGCCCCATCGAGACGCGAGCTAGAACTATCGAAAGTAATTAGAGAGGCTCTCGAACCAGCAGTCATGTCCGAGTACTTTCCGCGATCTACGATAGATATCTTCATTGAAGTTCTGCAAGCGGATGCCGGTACACGATGTGCTGGAATAACCGCCGCAGCATTAGCACTCGCTGACGCTGGGATCCCGATGCGAGAGCTCGTCGCAGGTTGCGCGGCTGGCAAAGTCGACGGGAAAGTGGTACTCGACCTTTCAGATGTAGAGGATAAACAAGGAGAGGCGGATCTGCCCGTAGCTTTGATGCCGAAATCTAACGTGGTCAGTTTGCTGCAAATGGATGGATCACTTACAGAAGAGGAATTCAAGCAAGCTTTGGACATGAGCACCGATGCATGCCGTAGAATCTACGAAATGCAGCGAGAAGCTCTCAGGCAGAAATATCACGTCGTCAAGGACGAAGCCGACAAAGAAGAAGCAACGGAGGTCAACGCCTGATGTCCGCAACTCGTCAACTATCACCTGTTGCAAGATTAGAGCAAAAGACTGTAGTCGATCTCATCGGGAAAGGTAAGCGAGTGGACGATAGAGGAGCGCTGGACTATCGCCCGACAACGATCACCCTTGGCGTAATTGAGAAAGCTAATGGTTCAGCTCAGGTCTATCTCGGCAAGACCAAAGTCTTAGCCGGCGTGAAGATTCAGCCCGGTACTCCTTTCCCAGATACTCCTGACGAAGGCATCCTGACTGTAAATGCAGAATTCGTGCCGCTCGCCTCTCCCACCTTCGAAGCTGGGCCACCTGATGAAAACTCGATTGAACTGGCTCGCGTCGTAGATAGAGGAATACGAGAGTCTAAAGCAATAGACTTGAAAAAACTCTGTATCGCACCAGGCAAGAAAGTCTTCATGATCTTCGTCGATGTCTACGTCTTAGACCACGATGGCAATCTCATCGACGCCGCAGCTATGGCTGCGCTCGGAGCGTTGATAAACGCAAAAATGCACGCGTTCAAGGTCGAGAATGGCGAACCTGTATACCTGGAAGAAATAATGCCAGTTCCCATGCAAAATTACCCTGTTTCCATCACCTCAGTTAAGGTCGATGGCGCCACCGTCCTTGATCCATGTCTGGAGGAAGAACAGGTAATGAGTTGTAGACTAACCGTAACAACGGGCAAGGATGATAGTTTATGCGCAATGCAGAAAGGAGGATTGGGCTTCCTCTCACCTGATGAGATAAAACAGATAGTTTCAACCTCGATAAGCAAAGCCCGAGACCTTCGCGCTAAGATGCTTTCAAACGTGAAATAGCATGGGCAGAACGTATAAGATCGGTCCTTCGGGAAGCTTCGGACCAAGATACGGTACCGTAGTAAGAAAACGATACTCGACCATCATTACCGGCCTAAGGGCCCCTCACGAATGCCCTCAATGCCACTTGATCTCAGTTAAGCGAATGTCCGTTGGAATTTGGTTATGTAGAAGCTGCGGCTTCAAGTTTGCCGGCGGCGCTTATTCTCCACGAACAAAGCTCGGCGAGATCGCGGAGCGTGCCTCGAGAGCAGGTGTGGCCTCCAGCCAATTGGCAGAACTGAAAGCTGAGAAAGCTCGAAAAGAGGTTGAGGCCAAAGCTAAGGTCACCGTCAAGCGAAGACGACGGAAAGCTGCGAGCAAGATAGAGTCCAAACAAGCTGCAGAAGCCTCCGAGGAAAAGCCTGCGTGATAGGCCTAACGACAGGACGAGAAACCAATCAGCGACTGAACAGCCTAATCAAGGAGCTCGTTGCCTCCATACCAAATTCCCAGATAACCCGACGGGGAAAATCCAGCAAAGAAGATCTGGCTAGACGACTATTTCAAGAGGGATTCACACATGCCCTCATCGCTTACAGATGGCACGGCGGACCAGGTCGTTTGGATTTCTTTAATATAACGCCCTGTGGGATGGAGCAAGTGCCACCATCAGCTATGTTGAAATCGGTGGTGCTTCGCCGAGAACTCGGCGAACAAATCAATCAAAAGATCACAGCTGTAACATGCGGCGAAGTTTCAGCGACAACACATCGCTTAGGTCAAGTACTATCTACTGTTCTTGAACTTCCCTTCCTAGAAGCACCACACAACCTGTCTCACTCGATGCACCTACGCGACAACGGAAAAATTACAGAGATAGTTGTCAGATCTCTAACCGACATGCGCGACTTGGGACCGAGGCTTGGAATATCAAAATTGATATGGAGTGTCTAAATCTGAGTTCGGCGAGAGCCCACCTAAGTATCAAGCTCAACTCACGAAGATTGGCTGTTTCTATCGCGAAGTCACTCCGTCCTGAAATGGATCACCCAGCAGGGTCAAAGACGCAGGTTAAAGTGCGCGTCGAACTACGGCAATTAGAACTCACTTTCCTAGCCCGCGATACAAATGCTCTTAGGGCCACTATGAATTCCTACCTACGCATGTTATCAGCCTGTTTGGAAGTTGCGGATGCGATTGAGAAAATAACGTGAGGTCCCCAAATTTGTTGGAAGAAATTGACACTGAGATGGAACGCCGGGGCATTCAGGGTCTGGTCGTTCTTGGCGATACTACTCTTGGAAACCCCGATCTAACTTACGTCGTAGGCAGGAACTTGGCTAGAGGTGGTATCTACTTTAAGCGAGCCGGCTGCAAACCGCTGCTCCTCACCAGCGTTCTCGATGTACTGACTGCAAGAGAAGGAAGAGTAGAAGATGTTCGAACGTTTACTGATTTTGGGTTCGAGAAATTGTTGGTCCAGCACGGACAGGCCGAGGCTTATCCCAGATTAGTACTAGAGGTATTAACGCAATTGGGTGTGGCGGGAAATGTGATATTGGCTGGCCGTAACGATCTTGCATGGGGAACACATCTTCTGGATAAGCTACGATCGTTAGGAGTAAGAATATCCGGCGAACCTTCACCGACTATCTTGGAAGTTGCGAGAGCAACAAAAAGCATGAGTGAGCTTCATGACATTCGTGACGTCGGCTCCAAGACAAGCAAGATAGTGGGAAAAGTAATGGATGATCTGAGAGCATTGAAACGCAGGCGCGGACATTTGATTCTTGGCGGAAGAGTAGCAACGGTCGGAAGCGTGAAAAGACTCATTTCAACTCAGCTTGCAATTGAGGGGCTTACGGCTCCTGAAGGGACGATATTTGCGATTGGACCTTCATCAGCTGATCCCCATAATGGCGGAATTGCAGGTGCAGAGATCCGAGAACACAAACTGATAGTGTTTGACATTTTTCCTCAATGTGAATCAGGGTATTGGTTCGATTTGACCCGGACATTTGTAATTGGCAGGGCAGATAAGCGGGCTAAGACTCTCTTTGATGCCGTTCAGGATGCACAGGACTCAGTTATTGCAATCCTCAAGAATGGATTGTCTGGGCAATCAGCAATGTCCCACGCTTGTGATGTGATTGAGAAATACGGGTTCAGAACTGTTCGAGACGTCTACACTGGGAAATCTAAGGAAATATCATCAGGATTCATTCACTCGCTTGGGCACGGAGTTGGTCTCACTATTGGCGAACGACCTTATCTATCGCTGCAGAACCAGGATCCCCTGAAGACCAGCAACGTTGTGACCGTTGAGCCCGGAGTTTACCTACCGAAATTCGGGGGCGTACGAATTGAGGACACGGTCCATATAACGGGG
>Ga0187779_10000809_pt1 | contig 20355 bp, 13 predicted proteins | sample 1015_Q2_SP10_10__FD_132435 | JGI IMG/M metagenome (GOLD analysis project Ga0187779, IMG submission 132435) | Tropical peat soil microbial communities from peatlands in Department of Meta, Colombia - 1015_Q2_SP10_10_MG | ecosystem: Environmental > Terrestrial > Soil > Wetlands > Peat | place... | reverse complement strand
GGCGCGATTGTGATCGCGCGCTATGGCGAGGGTTGGCGGGGCATCAAGCCAAAAGTGGCGGCAGAGCACGGGGCGGTCGGCTGCATCATTTACTCCGATCCACGGGACGATGGGTATTTTGAAGGAGATGAATATCCCAAGGGTGGCTGGCGTCCGCGGGAAGGCGTGCAGCGCGGCAGTGTGATGGATACGGATTATCCCGGCGATCCGCTCACTCCGGGCGTGGGCGCGACCGCAGATGCTAAGCGGCTGTCGATCAAAGAAGCCAAGACGATCACCAAGATTCCCGTGCTGCCAATTTCTTGGGGCGATGCGGAACCGCTCCTGTCAGCGCTGCAAGGAGCAGTTGCGCCGGAAAGCTGGCGCGGCGGGTTGCCGATCACATATCACGTAGGTCCTGGGCCAGCGAAAGTGCACTTGAAGATCGCTTCGAATTGGGACCTGAAACCGGTGAATGATGTGATCGCGACCATGCACGGCTCGGAAACGCCGGACGAATGGGTGATTCGTGGGAATCACTATGACGCGTGGGTGAACGGCGCGGATGATCCGATCTCAGGCATGGTGGCGGTTCTTGAGGAAGTGAGAGTGCTGGGGGAATTGCACAAGCAGGGCTGGAACCCCAAGCGAACGATTATTTACTGCGCGTGGGATGGGGAGGAGCCCGGCCTGCTCGGGTCGACCGAGTGGGTGGAAACGCACAACGATGAACTGCAGAAACACGCGGTGGCCTACCTCAACTCAGACAGCAATGGGCGAGGATATCTTTATTCCGGTGGAACGCATGATCTGCAGCACTTCATGAACGATATCGCCAGCGGGATTCAGGATCCGGAAAAGCACATTACGGTGCAGCAGCGCGCGCGCCTGCGGCAGATTGGCAGAACAACGAACGCGGAAGAGCGTGGTGAGATTCGCAAGAGCACGGATTTCAGAATCAATGCGCTGGGTGATGGATCGGATTACACGGCATTTCAGGATCACGCAGGCATTTCCTCTCTTAATATCGGGTACGGCGGCGAAAATGATGCGGATGCTTACCATTCCATCTACGACGATTTCTACTGGTATACGCATTTTGTGGATACGGATTTCTCTTACGGGCGAGCGCTTGCCCAAACAGGTGGGACTGCGGTAATGCGGTTGGCGGATGCTGACATACTTCCATATGAATACAACGGACAAGCGGAGACGATTGCCAGGTACGTGAAAGAATTGCAGAAGCTTCTCAAAGACAAGCAGGACGAAATCAACGAACGCAATCTGGAGATCAAAGAAGGCGTGTTCACCGCGACGGCTGATCCGCGGAAGACGTACGTGCCTCCGCCGGTTAAGCCAGTGCCGCCGTTCATGAACTTCGCGCCGCTGCAGAACGGAGTGGAGGATCTTAAGAAGAGTGCCGAACGGTACCAGGCGGCGTTTGCGAAATGGCAGGTGAGCGGAGCGGATTTGCCGGCGCAGACAGAGTCGGCCTTGAATGCGGATTTGATGCAGGTCCCGCGAACCTTCCTGATGGAGCGTGGATTGCCCGAGCGGCCGTGGTTCAAGAACCAGGTTTATGCGCCGGGCGCCTATACCGGTTATGGCGCCAAGCCGATCGCCGCAGTTCGGGAATACATGGACCAGGAGAAATGGAAGGAAGCGGACGCGCAGGTTCCGATGGTTGGCCAGGTCTTAGAGAATGTTGCGACCGCCATCGGGAAAGCGGCGGATGATCTGGAAAAGGCGGAGGGACGATAGAAAATCTCTTATCTCACCCGAGCAAAACCGATTTTTTCCCCACCCTACCTCGCCGAGAACGCTCGGTAAGGGTGGGGCACCCGGCGAGTGGAAAGGGGATTTTTGATCCCCGGTTAGCTCGCCGAGATCGCTCGCTAACCTGGGGCACCCGCACTCTTCGTTGATTATTCTTCATCCTCCTGTTCGTACGACCCTTGGGGGTTTGCGTCGGCGCGAACCTCGGGCAGGCCGGCGCCGCGAAGAGCGTTGTTCAGGACACGGAGATCGCTGCTCTTGAAAGACTCCCATTGCTTCTGCATGGTGGTCCAGTCCTGTTCGGCGGTCTTGGCGGCCTCGGTTTCGGCGAGAGTTGGAGTGGCGTCGGCCCTATAAACGTCAGCGTACAGCGTGTTGGCTGCGCCATTCACGCGATTCAGCGTGAGCTGAGTGTCATTCGGTTGTCCTGAACCCTCCGTCACCTGCTTCAATTTCTTCTTGAAAGCATCAATTGCATCGGCTGCAGTACCACTCGCGTTCAACTTGTCTACCTGATCACGGATTGATTTTGCCTGAATTACAGCTTCGGAGGTACTGGTCAACAACGAAGCCAAGCGCGTTTCGAGACTGAACATCTGCTGCAATCCAGCGATGGGTGTCTTCACACGCGGATCCATTTTCACGGTTAATGGCGCACTAAGCGTTTGTCCATTGGCCGTCAGGCGAATCGCGTAGGTGCCCGGCAGAGCATGAGGGCCCTGAGGCTGTCGGGGCGTGTCATGCGGCACGGCGGAAATGGGATATGGATGGCGCGTGGAAGTGGGCGCGGGATAATGCAGGTCCCAAACCCAGCGGTGCATTCCGGGCGAGGTCTGCAGCCCTTGCGGCATTTTGACCCAGTAGATGGGAATGAGTTGCTTCTCAAGTTCAGCTTGGGTGATCGCAGGCTTATCTTCACTTGAATAGCGGCGCACCAGCTTGCCTTGGCTATCGAGTACTTCAACGGTAACCGGGCCCGATGCCTGTTTTGCAAGAGAGTAATCGATGATGGCGCCATTGGGCGGGTTCTCGGCCATCGGTTCGTCGGGTGGAATGGGCGTGTCGGGCCACGTGCTGGGCTTTACGCGGTATGCGGGAGCTGGCTTGAAGAGAACGGCGTCGGAATTGGCGGTGGATTCGCTGATCTGACGCAGGGGAGTGATGTCGTCGAGAATCCAGAATGCACGCCCGTGCGTGCCGACGATCAAATCGTCATCATGAATCCACAAATCGCGCATGGATGTGTGGGGTAGATTGAGTTGGAGCGATTGCCAGTGATCGCCGTCGTCGAACGAAACCCACACCGCATTTTCGGTACCGGAGAACAACAATCCTTTGCGAACCGGATCTTCGCGGACAGTGTCCGCAGGGCCATCAGGCAAGCCGTTCACAATCGATTGCCAGGTCTTGCCGCCGTCGTGCGTGCGATAGATGTAGGGATGAAGGTCATCGATGCGGAAGCGGCTCACGGAAGCGTAGGCAGACTGATCATCGTAATGCGAAGCCTCGATCTGGGTCACCTTGCTCCAAGGTGTGAGTTCCGGGGGCGTAATGTTGCTCCAGTTCTTGCCAGCATCGTGGGTAATCCAGATAAGACCGTCGTCCGTCCCCGCCCATAATGTGGTTGAGTTTTTAAAGGACGGTGCAAGGGCGTAGATCACGCCACGTTGTTTTGCGGCATCGGGATTTTTCGAGAGCATGGAACCGATGCTGGGAGGAGCGCCGGGATCGGGGCGCGTGAGATCGGGGCTGATCGTTTGCCAGGAATTTCCACCGTCGGTAGTTTTGAAAAGCACATTGGTCGCATAGTAAAGCGTGTGCGGATCGGTATGCGAAAAGATGACCGGCTCCGTGCGATCGGCGCGGTATTTGCCGGTGCGCACGGGGATTGGAGTAATGTTTTGAACCTGGCCGGTGTCCCAGTGATATTTGGAGACTTCGGTTCTGCCACCGCCATAAATGACTGTGGGATCAAGCGGGTCGGGCGCGGCGTAACCGTATTCGATCACGCCGACGGGGCGCCAATCATCGTTTGTGATCTCGCCATAGTTGCCGCGGCTTGAAATGCACACTGAGCCGCTCTCCTGCTGGCCGCTGCACACCTTGTAAGGAAATTCGTTGGTGACGGCGACGTGGTAGACCTGTGCGGTCGGCTGGTTGAACCAGGAACTCCACGTCTGACCGCCATTGACGGTGACAAGCGCTCCCTGGTCGGCGACGAGCAGAATGATGTTGGGGTGGTTGGGATTGATCCAGAGGTTCTGATAATCGTCACCGCCGGGCGCGCCGCGAAGGCTGGTCCAGATTTTGCCGCCATCAGTAGAGCGTACGGTGACGATGCTCGCGCTGTAGATCACATCGGGATTCTTGGGGTCGACTCTAGGGACGGGCAGGTCGCCGCCGCCGATGCGCATCGCAGGGCGCGGGTCGGTGGTGACGCGATACCAGTTCTCGCCAGCATCGTCGGAGCGAAAAACACCGAGGCCCGCGCCGGATTCATAGTCACCTTTCTCGGTTGTTCCGAGCGTGGCGTAGAGGCGATTAGGTTGGCTAGAGGCAATGGCTACGTTGATCTGCACGATGTTCTTGGGCAAACCGTTGGCAAGTTGTTTCCAGTTATTGCCGCCATCGGTGGACTTGAATAATCCGCCGCCGGTACCCGCGAGGATATTGTTGTCCTCCCACGGGCCTTCGCGAGCTTCCCATAGCGCAGCATAGAGGACATCGGGATTCGAGGGATCCATCTCGATATCCGAGCCGCCGGTGTTCTCGTCCTTGTACAAAATTTTTTGCCAGGTTGCGCCGCCGTCGGTGGAGCGGAAAATGCCACGCTCCTGATTGGGACCATACGGATGGCCAAGAACAGCGGCAAACAGGCGGTTGGGATCATGCGGATCGACGGCTATGGCGGGAATCTGCTGGGCATCGTGGAGGCCCAGGTGTGTCCAGGTTTTTCCGGCATCGGTGGACTTGTAGATTCCATCTCCGACGGCGAGATCGGGACGATGCAGGCCTTCGCCGCAGGCGGCGTAAACGATATTGGGATCGGAAGGCGCGACTGCGATCGCGCCGATTGATTGGCTCGGCTGCGAATCGAAGATGGGATTCCAGGTGCGGCCGAAGTCGTCGGATTTCCAAACGCCTCCGTTGACCGCGCCGATGTAGAAGACGTTCGGCTGAGTGGGCACACCGGCTACGGCGCGAGTGCGGCCGCCACGAAATGGGCCGATCATGCGCCAATGCAGGTCCTGATAGGTAGATTCAGGGATTTGCTGGGCTGCGGTCGTTTCTACGAGAAAAGAGAAGAGAATTAATAAGAATACCCAGAAGCGATGAGCGTGGAGCACCGTAATCCTCCTTGGGAGCCGCTACAGGTCATTGTGATAAGGAAGCGAGCCAAACGCGCGAATTATTGCGCTCAAAATGCCGATTGCCGCACAAAAAATGTGTTCCCGGCTGCAAAGAATAAATCAAAATGGAAAGAAAGACGAATCCGCAGAGGTCGTGTGCTTGAGAATGCGCGGTAAGAAAGATTGAGAGTTGGCTCATCAAAGACCGAGGTCAACTTGCAAATGCATGGATCCTTCCTCGGGAGACTTCGCGGCGCGAAGTCTCCGCCACGTCAGGATGACAGCTCGCTCGGAATGAGACCGGCCACGGGACCTCCACCCCTCGTTTCGCAAAAGAGGATAGGTCGGGATGACAGGGATTGTTTTGGGTTGCACCATTTGCGTTGCTGGCACAGGTCGGCCAAATCCTAGCTCTGACGTGCCATTTACGGACTTGGGGATTAGAAGTACCTTCTAGTTGAGCAGTTCTGGGGGAGGGCTGTTCAGGCGTCCTGTGACTTTACCGAGTCCGGGGCGCTTTTAATTTGCGCGCAAGGCGGAAATTTAACAACGAAGGACGCGAGGGTCTCCCTGGTAAATCGGCCATCGCTACGGAACCAATACTGCAGCACCATCAATGGCGTCGTTCTTCACGGCAGTGAGCGCTTCGTTGGCCTGAGCGAGAGGGAACATGGTCACCTTGGGGTGCATTTTGATTTGAGCTGCAATGTCCAAAAAATCCTTCGCGTCCGTTCGCGTCATGTTGGCAACACTGCGAATCTGACGTTCTCCCCAGAGCAGCCGATCATAGTCGAACTGCGGCATACGGTCGAGGTGAATCGCATTGATCGCGAGCACACCGCCTTTTCGCAGGCCGGAAAGGGCCGCGAGCACCACATCGCCGCTGGGTGCGAATGTGATGGCTCGATCCAGTTCGGTGGGGGGCTTTTCGGTTTCAGTTCCGACCCAGTCCGCTCCGAGTGAAGTCGCCAGTTTGCGGTGCGACTCACCACGACTGGAGACATAGATTTTGCATCTCCAGTGTTTCAGAACATGAATCACCAGATGCGCCGATGCGCCGAAGCCGAACAATCCCACTCGTTCACCACGTTGAACTCCCGCAACACGCAGGCTTCGGAAGCCAATGATGCCGGCACAGAGCAGAGGGGCGGCATGCAGATTGTCGAGGGATTCTGGCAACGGAAACACGAAATCAGCGCGCGCCGAAGCACATTCTGCATAGCCGCCGTTTACGGTATATCCCGTAAATGTAGGGAAATCGCAAAGATTCTCAAAACCGTGTTGGCAATACCAACATGTGCCGTCGGTGCCGCCGATCCAGGAGACACCGACGCGCATCCCCAGCGGGAGGTCGGGCCGGCCGCCGTCGACAATTTCTCCGACGATCTGATGACCAGGAATGACGTGTTCATGGCGGACGGGCAGTTCGCCTTCGACGATATGCAGATCGGTGCGGCAGACTCCGCAGGCACGCACTCGCAAAAGCACATGACCGGGCGTGAGTTGCGGCGCTGGAGCGTCTTCAATATGGAGAGGGTGAGTAGCGATGCTTGCGGGTGAGGACAGGATGGCTGCTTTCATGGTTTCAAAATTAAAACCGCAACTGCGGATTCCTCGCGCGTTGTCATCGCGCAAGCACGACTTCCAACGGCTCGGAATGACAACCATCTGAATTGCCGCTGGATGTTGGCGTTAATGTCCAGCGCTGATTCCACCTCTGCCCACCGTTTTCTTGAGCATGAGAACGATAGGGATGCAGGCAAAGCACGCCAGCGCCATGTATCGAAAATCATCCACATAAGAACAGAGCCGCGCCTGCTGGTTCAGGGTGGCATTGAGCAGCCCATACCCTTGCCCGAGAGCCCTGGTAAGCGATGCTCCTTGTGCGTGCAGGAAGTGCTGTATGCCGTCAAGCTTGCTAAGAAATGTAGGGTTGCCGCCCGTGACATGATGTACCAATTCATTGCGATGTAATTGTTCATGCCGCGCGACAATCGTGTTCACAATCGAAATGCCGATGCTCGCGCCAATATTTCGCATCAGGTTGTAGAGCCCGCTGGCATTTCCAATCTCCTCGTTAGGGAGACCTGCGACAGTAGTAGCCGACAGGGGAACGAACACGCATCCTGAACCAAAGCCGCTGATGATGATTGCCCAAAGGAACGTCCATTGAGAAACCCCGAGATAGGCCTGGCCAAACCACAAGCCGCTGATCGCAAATAGCAAGAATCCAGAAACGATGAGCCAGCGGTTGTCGACCCTGGCGGTAAGGATTCCAATAATAGGCATGGCCAGAATGGCTCCAACGCCTCGCGGGCTGACGGCCCAGCCTGCGGCAAATGCGGTGTAGCCCAGCAGTTCCTGATAAAAGAGTGGCAGGAGGGTCACCAGTCCGTAGAGCGCTGCCCCAAAGATTCCTATCAGCAGACAGCCAAGGGCGAAGTTGCGATGGCGAAAGACTCGCAAATCGACGAGCGGCTTTTTATGAGTGAATTCGCGGACCAGAAAAGCTATGAAGCCCACCGCCAGTACCAGTGTGGCCCAGCGAATCCAGGTTGCGCCAAACCAATCGTCTTCCTGGCCCTTGTCGAGAATGATTTGCAAACATCCCAGCCATACAGCGAGGAGGCCCAAGCCAATTCCATCCAGCTTTCCCGGCTTGGCATTCTTGATGTAAGGAGGATCTTCGACGTAGCGAAGGATCATGAAGATCGCGAAGATGCCGATCGGAATGTTGATATAGAAAGCCCATCGCCATGAGTAAGTATCGGTCAACCAGCCCCCGAGGGTTGGGCCGAGCACTGGGGCAACAACCACGCCAAGAGCGAAAACGGCAAGAGCCAAGCCGCGTTTGTCAGCAGGAAAGCTTTCCAACAGGATCGACTGGGAAAGCGGTTGAAGCGCGCCTCCTCCCGCACCCTGCACAGCGCGAGCGATCAGAATAATTGCCAGACTTGGCGCCGCACCGCAGAGGAAAGAGGAAACGGTAAAAATAGCGATACAGGTAACCAGAAAGCGCTTGCGGCCGAATCTGAGGGAGAACCAGGTGCTGGCGGGCAGCACCACGGCATTTGCGACCAGATAGCTGGTGAGTACCCAGGTCGCTTCGTCATTGGAGGCGGAGAGGCTGCCCGCGATGTAGGGCAGAGCGACAGCCGCGATGGAGGTGTCCAGGACCTCCATGAAGGTGGCCAGCATCACAGAAACCGCAATCAACCACGGGTTGGATGCGGGCGTTGTGCGCTCTTGCTCGGCAGGCATTGGCTACTTTCAGTGAAACAATACGGCCGGATTCCCCTCAAAGATGCTGAAAAGCACCTTGGAGTTTTAGCTGGCCTTATAGAGTAACCGAAATCGCTGGTTTCAAGACGTAAACCACAGAGGACAACCGAGGGGCAGGGAGCGAGACGAAAGAGGTACCGGCGCACTTGCTAAGGAAGCGAGCCGAACGCGCGATTGTTGTGTCGCAAGATCCCTCGACTTCGTTCGGGATTTCGCCGGCGGGCTCAGACGCCCGCTGACGGCTCAACTTCGCGCGGCCCGCCCAGATCTCCTTCGGCTTCGCTCAGGACAGGCTCTCGCGGCGCAAAAGAGGCTTGCTCGGGATGACAATGCGGTGCTTGACACAAGGCTTCATGGGCAATGAGAATTCGAGTTCCGGTTAGGTGAACTATGCGATTTCTCCTGCTCTCGTTAGTAGTGCTGCTCTTCTATCGCGCCGCAGGTGCGCAGGACCGCTCGCATGGGCGGTCGATGACCATCTCGCGGTACGGGATCGTCGCGACCAGCCACGTTCAAGCGTCGTCGGCCGGAGCGCAAATTCTGGCGCACGGCGGTTCCGCCATTGATGCGGCCATCGCCGCTAATGCGGTCCTTGGCGTGACTGAGCCGATGATGAACGGCATGGGCGGCGATTTGTTTGCCATCTATTGGGAAGCGAAAACCGGGAAACTTTACGGGTTGAATTCCAGTGGATGGGCACCGCGAGCGCTTACGCCGGAGCACCTGAAGAGCAAAGGCGATGCGAACATGCCGGTGTCAGGAATAGATGCGGTCACGGTTCCTGGCGCGGTTGCCGGATGGGGAGCATTGCATCAGCGTTTCGGGCGCTTGCCTTGGAAGGACCTCTTTCAGCCGGCAATTTTCTATGCGCAGCATGGATATCCGGTTCCTGAAATTATTCAGGCTTACTGGCAGGTGGCGGCTGACTGGATCTCGGGTGATGCTGAGAGCCGACGCGTGTTTCTACCGAATGGCAAACCTCCTGGCGTGGGAGAAATTTTCCAAAACCCAGATGTTGCGAAGGCCCTGACGCTGGTTGCTCAGGACGGCCCGGCCGCGTTCTACAAGGGCGAAATCGCGCATGCAATTCTCAGCACGTCACAGGCACTTGGTGGAACGATGGCAGCCGCCGACTTGGCGGAATTTTCCCCCGAATGGGTGAATCCGATTTCGACCAAGTATCGTGACTGGACGGTCTATGAGTTGCCGCCGAACGGGCAGGGAATGGCAGCTCTGGAGATGCTGAACATCATGGAGAATTCCCCGGCCTCGCCAGACGGCCCTTTGAGTGTCGCGGAACTGCACGAGAAGATCGAAGCGATGAAGCTGGCATATGCCGACCTTTACCGCTATAACGCCGACCCCCGCTTCGCCAAAGTTCCCGTGGGCGGCCTCCTGTCGAAGGACTATGCGCGGGAGCGTGCGCGATTGATCGACCCGGCGCGCGCTAACTGCGACGTGCAAGCTGGCAATCCACCGATGAGCGACACGACCTATCTTTCTGTGGTCGATCGCGAAGGCAATATCGTGTCGCTGATTCAGAGCAATTTCGACGCTTTCGGCTCGGGAATCACGGTGCGCGGAATGGGATTCGTACTGCAAGACCGCGGAGCGTTGTTTTCCTTGGATCCCGCGTCGCCCAATGTGCTCGCGCCTCGCAAGCGGCCGTTCCACACGATCATCCCGGCGTTTATGGAACGTGGCGACCAGCATATGGGATTCGGCATCATGGGAGGTGCGAACCAACCCGTGGCGCACGCGCAATTCGTATCAAATGTCGTGGATTATGGAATGAATATCCAGGCCGCACTCGACACCGCGCGATTCACGGTCAGTCACAAACACGGATGCAACGTGGTGATCGAGTCGCGGGTGAAACCAGAGGTGTTGCAGAAACTCTCTGCGATGGGGCATGAGCTGCAAATCCAGGAGGAGTATTCCACGTTTATGGGGCGCGGTCAGGCGGTGATGCACGATTCGAAGACCGGCGTGAACTACGGCGCATCCGATCCGCGCGCTGATGGAGCGGCCGAACCTGAACCTCCGCCAATGTAGGCCACCCTAGAGTAAACATAAACGTACCGCCCGCCTTCGCCCGGACCAGTTTCGGGAACCTTGGGAGCGTCGGACATTTTGACGTGCAAATCTTCTTTGGATCTTCCGCCGTTGTTGGATTTGCGCAGAATCGCAGTTGCCATAGTTTGTCCTTGTTCACTGCTTCGCGTAGCTCTGGAGATCAATGACGCTCTTCACACTTCCGGCTGTGACATCGCGCGTAACCGGGAATGTGAGTTGGATGACGGTTCCTTTGCCTAAGCTGCTGCGCACGCGAATGCGGCCGTTGTGATTCTCGACAACTCCTTTCACAATCCAGAGTCCCAGGCCGGTACCTTTGGAGCCCTTGGTGCTGACGAATGGTTCGAACATGGATTTCTGCAAATCGGGGGCGATGCCCGTGCCGGTATCCGCGAGCGTCAGGGTAACCAATCCATGGAGACCATCCGGGCTGCGGAATTGTCTGGTGCGCACGCTAAGTTTGCCGCCTCGAGGCATGCAGTCGCAGGCGTTTGCCACGAGATTGGAAAGGAGTTGACGAAACTGGTCGACAGAGCCGTTAAATTGCGTCGCATTGCCGAGTTGCTTTTCTACCGTGATGCCGGCCTTCGCCAAAGGCCGGGAGAAAAGGGTAAGCGTATCTTCCACGACCGCGTCGAGATCGAAGTTGGCGACATTGACGACGTTGCGATAAAGACCGAGCATCTGACGCACGATTCGCGTAACTCGCTCGGTTTCGTTTTTCAGCACTTCGTGGATTGGTTTGTATTTCTCGTCCAGGCCGTCCGCGAGCAGGTGGATGGCGTTCTTAATCGATTCCAGTGGGTTATTGATCTCGTGCGCGATGGTTCCCGCCAAACGGCCAGTGGCGGCGAACTTTTCCATTTCGAGCATGCGGCGCTCGAGTTGCAATTGCTCCAGCTTTCTCCAAGTGGAGAAGTCGCGGAACACAGTTACGGTGAAAGCCACCTGACCGCGGGCGTCATAAATCTTGCCGGAGCGCGCGGCGTACTCGATCTCTGATCGCGTACCCGGTTGATATAGATGCAGCGAACGGTTTTCCTTTTCGGCAAACGAGAACGTGAAGGAAGTCAGGTAGGCATCGAGCTTGGCCTGATTCTTCACCAGTTCAGGATTGCGTGTCGAACCGGTAGCACCAAAGAGTTCTTTGGCGAGAGGGTCGAGGAGTACGACCTTCGCGGAATTGTCGGCCACGATGATGGGATCGCCCACGTTTTCGATGACGAGGTTCAGGCGGTCGCGGTCTTGGCGGACGACGTCCTCAGTCGTGCGCAACTTTTCCAGGTTGGCTCGGATTTCTTCTTCAGCGCGGCGGAGATCAGTCACATCGCGCATGACGGTGACCATTCCGGTGCGGACTCCTTCGCCGCTGTAGGTAGGCGCACAAACGGCCTCAAACAAAACTTCCTCGCCATCCATGACATCGACCAGCGTAAGGTGGCGGGATGTATTCGTCGCGCTCACGACCATAGAGGAAAGCGCTGCGGAGAAAAGCAAATTGTTGAACTCGACCGCACGCTTGCCGCCCTCACTGACGCCCTCAGGAACACGAAAGAATCTTTCGGCAGCTTTGTTCTGGATCACAACGCGGTGTTGGCTGTCGGTAAGGATAACCGGATCAGCCATGCTCTGGATGACCGCGCGCAATCGCGAGATAGTGACTTCCATATCGCGCATGCGGTTGTAGTAATGCTCAATTTTGAAAAGGCGCGAAAGCACCGAGTTAGCGTGCTCGGTTAAGGTGCGAAATTCGGTCAGGCGACTCTCATCAGGGTGGCGATTCACCTGGGCCAGAACGATGGTAGCGTAGGCCCGCATTCCACACGCTCTACACAGATGTTCTTCAATGGGATATTTTCCGGACAAGCGATAATTCAAGACTGCCAAACAATCCTGCCGGCGGTCGTGTTCCGCCTCCCAGCAACGATTCCGATTGCGAAAGATGATGGGGTAGGCATAGAACGACTTCGAACTCGTTGGTACAGGCTTGAGAACACGCGGGGTTAAGTTCTGCAAGACGGAAACTACCGGATTCTCGCTCGCCCAGAGCGATGTGCGGAATCTTTGCAGAGTTTGTTTCTCGCAATTCAGGGATGCAGTCGGTCTGATCTCCCCGGAATCGAAATCAACTTTCAGGATCAGGGCGCGGCGAAAACCGAGGCGAACAATCTCTTCGAGGAGGATAGGGAAGACTTCCTCGGAGCGCTCCGCGCGGAGCAGGCGCAAGGAAGCCTCCCTGGAACTGGCGCGAACTAATCTTGGTTTGCCCTGTGCCTTTATACGGGAAGTCGCCATTGCACCTTTACGCATGATCTGACATCACGGCCGCCGCCCAGCCGCGCGGCTTACGGGAGTGCGGGTACGCCGACGGGTGGTTTCAATTTCGACCTCCGGGACTTCCGCCGCCGGAAGTTGCGGCCGGGATACCAAGCCGACCGAGCCCACGCCGTCTGCGTATTTCAAGTACGTGTCGATGGAAACCACGACGCGCGCCTCGACGGTGATCAAGTCGATGCCAACCAAGGCTGGAAAGGGCATTCAGAGAGACCCCAACCACTCCATCGCCGTGGAAATCGTAATGATCTGAACGCGGGCCTGTCAACGACACGAGAGTGATACACGAAGAACTTGTTCGGACTACAGGATTTCCTGTAGTAGCTAGGGGCAAGTAACGAGTAGTTAGAGCTAGTGGCCACGTACTTGACGGGCGCCGCGAGAATTACTCCAGCAGATTGCCTAACGGGCCGAGGTCGAGATTGAGATCGGCAGGATTGAGGCCGAGATGGTCGGCAAGTTCGCGGATCTTCGCTTCATCAGCGCTTTGCCCATTTCCTCGACCTGCGCATCCGAGAGGGGACCCCGCCTTCCACTCGACAGATCGCCTGGCGCTCGGGAAGCTGCGTATTTTGCGCCTCTGAAACAGGTTAGCTCAGAGTCGTACAGTATACTTTTTCGTTAATCGGGAATTTACTGTATTGTCTGGTGGGAGACGCTCGGCCTACTTTCACGATTGGTTCCAATTCTCGAAGGCTTCGAAATTTGACCAAGCCGATGTCATCCGCACAGACGAAACCTAGCCCCAAAGCATCCATGGAACCAAAGGCCACAATCCTTTGCATCGACGATGAAGAACCAGGACGGACTTTACGCAAGCTACTGCTGGAATCGGTCGGATATGACGTGTTGACCGCGGCCTCGGGACGTGAGGGATTGCAGCTATTTCAGTCACATACAATAAACGCAGTGATTGTCGACTACTGGATGGCCGACATGAACGGCTTGGCCGTTGCCAAAGAATTGAGGCGACTAAACCGCAAGACTCCGATTATTGTTCTGTCAGCCTATGTTCCCATTCTCGACGAAGCCATCGGGTTGGCGGATCTATGGGTCAGGAAAGGCGAAGTAGGTCCCGAGTACTTGCTGGCGAAGGTAAAAGAATTGCTGGAAGAGAGGCGACAGAACTGAATTGCCACTCCCGTCGATTGCTGATTTCACGCCCACTGCCTAATTCAAACGGATTTAGACCAGCAGTTCCTGGTCCCCAGTTCGCAGTTCTCAGTACAGCCTGAAGCTCACTTCAATATTTACTTGAACGGCGACGGGGATGCCGTCTTTGCGGGCGGGTTCAAATCTCCAGGTACGGATCCGTTCGATGGCTTTTTCATCCAGGCCCATGCCTAGTGAGCGATACACACGAATGTCGCGGGGACGACCGTCGGGCCCGACAATTACCCACAAAACGACGGTACCCTGATACTTGGCTTTTCGGGCCTCTTCGGAGTAGTCAGGGTCGGGGGCATAAATTGGGCGAGGAGCGGAAACTCCGCCGCCCACGCGGTACACGCCTCCGCCGATTCCGCCGCCGGTACCGGGACCGACGCCGGGGCCGGTCCCAGAACCCACGCCACCACCGCTTCCGGAACCAATGCCTCCTCCAAAACCGGGGCCATTCGAGGGTGGACCGAGCACAGCTGAGAGCGGATCACCGAGCGTTCCGGTTCGCGGAAGTTGAATCTGCGGCGGAACGACGACTGTAGGTTGGACAGCCAGTTTGGGATTGTCGTTGCGGATGACCACTGCAGGGGGTGTGATCTGCTCACGGGAGAAGCGCGGCAAAGCGCCTTTGGATGCGGCCAGTTTGTCTCGGTCGCCACCCCCTCCTCCTCCGCCCGCTTGGGTTTTTGACGCAGGCAGGATGTAGGGGCTGACGTCGGTAATCACATTTACGACTTGCTGACGAATCTGCTGACGGTGGGTTATGACGAAGTGGCCGGAGGCGACCAATAAAGCTACGAGCAGGACGTGACCGATGAAGGAGAAAACGAATGTCAGTGGCTGAGTTTGATACAGGCCATAGCCTTCACCGAAAAGCGTGGGCAAGGGAGTGGGTTCGGCATTGCCGGGTGCTGCCCGGTTGACCTGCGGCGCATGTTGTGGTCCGGCAGCTGGCATCGTTTGGCCCTGGGCACACTTGTGCCCACCACGGTTAATGGTAGGGAGTTTCTAGTTTTGGGGCAGTGATCTCCCTCACACGGCATCAGCAACTCAGGCCGTTAAGGAACTTGGCGCCGTGCCAGCGTGTGCTAGCTTTTCTTGCCGGTGACCGCGAAGAATTCGGCCACTTCTTGCTCCACATTCTTGCTGCCGCACTTCGGGCAACGAATGACTTCCTTGTCGTGTTCCTGCAGGGTGAGGACCGTCTCAAACGACTTGTTACAGTCGTGGCAGATGTAGTCGTATACGGGCATGGGGAGCACCTCGCATCTGGACTCTCCGAAATTGTAACTCCGGCCTCGGTGTAGGACTGTGGAATTTTTCAAAGCATAGCTAGTACTTAGTAGCTAGTAGCTCGCAGCAATCCCTGGCTCCCAGCTACTAACTGCCGGCTACAACTTTTGTGCAATATCCTTGAAATCGAAGAGACCCTTCTTGCCCAGCATCCACTCGGCAGCTCTGACCGCGCCTTCCGCAAAGCCGCGACGGGACTTGGAATTGTGGCAAAGATAAATCGTATCGGCCGGCGAATCAAAGACGAGCTCATGCATGCCGACGACGTCCCCTTCACGGAAAGAGGTGATTTCCAAGTTTGTGGCTGCAGTGTCCTGGATGAGATGCTGCAGAGTCAGTGCTGTGCCAGATGGCGCGTCTTTCTTGTGGGCATGATGGCGTTCAAAGATTTGACCGAAATATCCATGATGAAGGGCGGCCGAAGCGATACGCGCGACGTCGAAGAAGAGATTTACACCAATCGAGAAGTTAGAGCCATAAAGCAGGCCGGTGCCGTTTTTTTCAACCAACTGGTGAATGCGGGAAAGTTCGTGGTACCAGCCGGTTGTGCCGACAACCATGTTCTTACCCGCAGCTGAACAAGCTTCGATGTTCTGAATCACTGCTTTTGGTGTGGTGAAATCGATGACCACGTCAATCTTTGCAAGCCTGCTGGGAGTGAGGGCGGTGGCATCAGGATTATCTGCGGAGCAGAGAACCATGACTTCGTGGTGCCGTTCGCGAGCAACCTCAGCCACCAGTGATCCCGTTTTGCCGCGACCGAGAATGAGAAATTTCATAGGTAAAAAATTCTAACCGCAGAGCACGCAGAAAACGAATTCTTCACCACTATCGAGCCGTTGAGGATCATTGTCATTGCGAATGCGCTTTAACGCTGAGGAATCTGCAGTTCTGCGGTCACAAAGCAGATTCCTCGTCGCCAGGCTCCTCGGAATGACAAGGGGAACGAAGTGCGCCAAAAGCCTTCCGCACTATGCAAAAATTTCCGGGTCCAATTCCGAAAAGAATACGCTGTGAAGGCGCCGGATTACCTGCGGAACTTCATCTTCCTCAATCACAAAAGTTAGGTTAATTTCGGATGCGCCTTGCGAAATCATGCGGATCTTTGTATCACCCAGTTCACCAAAAACCCGCGCGGCGATTCCCGCCGTTTCCCTGAGGTTTTCGCCTACTACGCAAACGATAGCCTTGCGGCCTTCGTACTTGACGTCGGCGAGTTTGGCCAGATCGGCAGCCAGCGCGGGAATCGCCTCGTTGGAATCCACGGTTAACGAGACACTCACTTCTGAGGTCGAGACCACGTCGACGGAGACGCCGTGGCGGTCGAAAGCTTCAAAAATCGATCGCATGAAGCCATGAGCCAGCAGCATGCGAGGAGCGGCGACGTCGATGATGGTGATGCGCTTCTTGGCAGCGATGGCTTTAAAGAAATTGCGACAGTGCGGGACGCGAGCTGCAATGCGGGTGCCTTCGCAATCGGGATTGCGCGAGTTCAGGATGTAAACGGGAATGTTTTTCTGGATGGCCGGCAACACGGTTGCAGGGTGCAGCACTTTCGCGCCGAAGTAAGCCAGTTCGGCGGCTTCATCGAAGCTGATTGCTTTGATACGCCGAGCATCGGGACACAGGTTTGGGTCGGTGGTCATCATACCGTCCACGTCAGTCCAGATTTCGATGCGATCAGCGGCAAGCTCAGCGCCGACGATGGCAGCAGAGTAGTCGGAGCCGCCGCGTCCGATGGTCGTTGTCACGCCGCCCTTGGTTGCGCCGATGAAGCCGCCCATGACGGGCACGCGGCCGTTTCCGACCAGGGGTTGGACCTTGGCTTGCAATCGCTCGCGGGTTTCCTGCATGAGAGGCGCGGCTCGGGTGTGGGCGCTGTCGGTCACAATGCACTTGCGGGAATCGACCAGCTCAGCTTCGATGCCGCGGGCGGCAAAAGCAGCTTTGACAATTCGGCTGGAGAGCACTTCCCCAAAAGCGGCGACGTGGTCGGTGGTGCGTGGCGTCAATTCGCCGACGGCGGCGATGCCGCGAAGCAATTCGTCCAGAGCTTCAAATTCTGTACCTAAATCACTGTGGAACTGCGTGAATAAGGCGGTTCCGAGCAGTTCGCCAGCGGTGTTGTAATGACGCTCGCGAAGCGAGCGGGAGAGCTTCAGGGCAGCCTTGCGGTCTCCGGAACCGGCCGCTCGGGCCATAGCGAGCAGTTGGTCGGTGACTTTAGCCATGGCGCTGACGACAACAATCGGCTTTTGAGGCAGGCGTGCATTAACGATGGTAGCGGCTCGATCGATGGCTTCGGCGTCCTGCACAGAAGTGCCGCCAAATTTCATGACGATCATCGGAGCCACCGAGGGATGGATTTCGGGGAATTCAATCGAGGTAGCCCCGGACCTTGAGCAATTCGGCGTTGAGCAGAGCAGCGCCAGCGGCGCCACGAATCGTGTTGTGGGAGAGCACGGTGAATTTCCACTCGAGCACACTGCAGGGACGCAGGCGGCCGATGGTTGCGGTCATGCCATGGCCCGCGTCGACATCGAATCGCGGCTGGGGACGATCAGGGGAGTTGAGATATTGAGTTGGCCGCTCTGGTGCGCTCGGGAGTTGCAGTTCCTGAGGGACGCTGCGGAAGCTATTCCAGCAAGCGATGATTTGCTCGGGAGATGCTTTCTTCTTGAGTTTGATTGACACCGATTCGGTGTGCCCGTCTTCGACAGCGACGCGGTTACAATGCGCGGTCATGCCGAAATCTGCGGGATGGACCTTCGAGCCATCAAGTTTGCCAAGGAGTTTCAGCGTCTCCTCTTCCATCTTTTCTTCTTCTTTGGCGATGTAGGGAATGACATTGCCGAGGATGTCGAGCGATGCCACTCCGGGATAACCCGCGCCGCTCACCGCCTGCATAGTGACGACCATCACGGTCTCCATGCCGAAGGTCTGATGCAATGGGGCGAGCGCCATCACCAGGCCAATGGCAGAGCAGTTAGGGTTAGTGACAACAAAGCCATGCGATTTTCTGCGCCAGGACTGACACTCGAGCAATTTGATGTGATCGGCGTTGACTTCCGGGATCACGAGCGGAACGTCGCTCTGCATGCGGAGAGCGCTCGAATTGGAAACGACAGCATGGCCAGCTTCGGCGAAACGAGGTTCAAGTTCGGCAGCGATCGAGGCGTCGAGGGCGGCAAAAATGACTTTCGGAGCGTTGTCGGGAGTGGCGGGCGAAACGCGCATGGTAGCAACGCGCAGCGGGAGCTGGGTCTTCATGCGCCAGCGGACGGCATCAGCGTAGGGTCGCCCTTCGGAGCGATCGGAAGCAGCGAGCCAGGCGACCTCAAACCAGGGATGGTGCTCAAGCATCTGCACGAAGCGCTGTCCGACGACACCGGTGGCGCCCAGGATCCCGACAGGAAGTTTGTTTGGCATGGTTGATTGGATTTTATAACAGGGGCAGGCGCAATGAGGAAGCGAGCCGAACGGGCCAGTGTTGCCTCGCAAAGTACGCGAGGCTTCGCGCGCTCGGATCCCTCCCGTCGCAAAGGAGAGTCCGTCGGGAGGACAATCGGCTCTCAAGAAATCAGCAATAGGTGCCGATTACATAGGTAAGGAGCTTTTATGCCTGAACTGAGACAGAATTTTGCGACGAAAGAATGGGTGATTATTGCCACCGAACGAGCCAAGAGGCCGAAAGAATTGGCGCGGGCCAAGGCGCTGAAACCGGCGTCGTCGTTGGTAGCGACTTGTCCGTTTTGTCCGGGGAATGAGGACAAAACGCCGCCTGAGATTTTGCGCGTGCCGAATGGGAATGGATGGCAGGTTCGCGTAGTACCGAATAAATTTTCTGCGTTGGCCCGGGAGAGCGAGTTAACGCGAACTATTCACCGCTCGCGCCGGAGCATTGCGGGATTTGGCATTCACGATGTCATCATCGAGACGCCGGATCACTCGCAGGCCATAGCGCTGATGGATGATGCGCACGTGGCGAATGTTTTGCGGACTTATAGGTCACGCTATGACGAGCTGAGCCTCGATCCGCGGATCGCGCATATCACGATATTCAAGAACCATGGTCTCGATGCCGGTACCAGTCTGGAACATCCGCATTCGCAGTTGGTTGCGACGCCGGTGATCTCGAGCCAGGTGCGGGGGCGGTTTCAGGTCGCTTTGCAGCACCATGATGATTTTGGCGAGTGCATGTTTTGCCAGGTGATTGATGAAGAACTGGCGGACGAAGACCGAATTGTGCTCACGACCGAACATTTCGTTGCGCTCGAGCCGTTTGCTTCGCCGACGCCGTTTGCTACGCATATTTTTCCGAGGCGGCACATGGCGAATTTTGGGGACATTAGCACCGCCGAAATCGCCGATCTGGCGAGGGTTTTAAGGAAGGTGTTAGGGAAGCTGTATCACGGACTGGGCGATCCAGATTTCAACTACACGCTTCGGAGTGCGCCGGCGGAACTGCATGGCGTGAAGTATTTTCACTGGTATGTCAGCGTCATTCCTCGGCTCACGCGCGTTGCGGGTTTTGAGCTGGGATCGGGAATGTTTATTAACACGGTACCTCCGGAGTCGGCGGCGGAGTTTCTGAGGAGTGTGAAGACAGAAGCGGCGGCCGGAGCCTGATCCCACGTTTATTCATAAATTCGCAAACATGGGCACCGTTGAACTTTAGAACGTTACGTTGAAAATCCCCGAAACCTTGGGCACCAACCGATTTCACGGCCTTGGGGTCATTTCGGTGGTAAAGGAATACTCGTTAAGAGGGCCGAAGCGTCGCTTTTCAGCGTAAGTGCGCCAGCGGCGCCAGACAATTCTCAGGCTGGCCATCACAGGGATAGAAAGATAAACGCCGAGCACACCGGCGATTTCGCCGCCAGCAAGCACTCCAAACAGCGCGGCCAAGGGATGCAGTTCCATGCTGCGGCCCATAATGCGGGGTGCGATGACGTAGTCCTGAACCAGGCGCCAAACGCCAAGAAAGATCAATAACGCGATCCAATGAGGAAAGCTGGTTAGAAGCGCGACTATAAGAATTAGCGCGGCAGCAACCAACGGTCCGACAACTGGAATGAACTCCATCAGACCACCAGCGGTGGCC
>Ga0187779_10000808_pt1 | contig 20361 bp, 14 predicted proteins | sample 1015_Q2_SP10_10__FD_132435 | JGI IMG/M metagenome (GOLD analysis project Ga0187779, IMG submission 132435) | Tropical peat soil microbial communities from peatlands in Department of Meta, Colombia - 1015_Q2_SP10_10_MG | ecosystem: Environmental > Terrestrial > Soil > Wetlands > Peat | place... | reverse complement strand
TGCTCGACTTGAACGCGCGCGTTCATCTCAATGAAGTAGAGTTGGCCGGAATCATCCCGCAGGAATTCGACCGTTCCCGCATTCGAATATCCCACCTTGCGCAAGGCTTGGACAACCTGGCAGCCGATTCGTTCGCGCGTTGCCTCATCCAGGACCATCGAAGGTGATTCCTCCAGCACTTTCTGATGGCGCCGCTGCAGCGAGCATTCTCGCTCGCCCAAATGGATTACGTTGCCATGGCGATCGCCCAGCACCTGAAACTCGATGTGTCGCGGCCGCTCGATGAGCTTCTCCATATACACATTGGGGCTGCCGAAGGCTTGCTCGGCCTCCAAGCGCGCCGTCTGGAATGCCGGGACGAGCTCACGTTTGGTGCGAACGACACGCATCCCGCGACCGCCACCCCCCTCGGCCGCCTTGATCATCAACGGAAGACCAATTTCTGCCGCCACCTTTTTGGCCGCCGCTTCGTCGGGAACGATACCTGCGCTTCCCGGAATGATGGGAAGACCCGCCGCACCCATCTCGGCACGAGCGCGGTCTTTTTCGCCCATCATCCGAATCAGCTCGGGCGACGGACCGATAAACGTTATATGAGACGCTTCGCACACCTCGGCGAAATTGGCGTTTTCTGACAGAAATCCGTAACCCGGATGGATCCCGTCCACGTTGGCAACTTCGGCAGCGCTGATCACCTGCGGAATGTTCAGATAACTCTCGCTACTTCGCGGCGGTCCGATGCAGATCGCTTCGTCGGCGAACCGGACGTGCAACGCGTGCCGGTCGGCCTCTGAATACACCGCGACAGTACGTATATCCAGTTCCTTGCACGCGGAGAGAACGCGAAGGGCGATTTCACCGCGATTGGCGACTAGGATTTTCCGGAACATAGACGACCCGTCCGAAGGACCCCCGGACCCCAGGGGTGGCTACTTCTTACCCTGCGAGCGAATGCCGAACAACGGCTGTCCGTATTCCACCGGGCTGCCATTGTCCACGTAGATTTCGGCGATTTCGCCCGCCACATCCGATTCGATTTCATTCATCAACTTCATCGCCTCGATGATGCAAAGCACCTGACCCACATCGACCCGCGCGCCGCGCGCGACAAAAGGATCGGCCCCCGGGCTCGGCGCCGAGTAAAACGTACCCACAATAGGGGACTTGATCAAATGCAGGTCGCCAGCCCCCGCAGCGGAGGACCGCGCCACAGCTGCCGATTCAGGGGGGAGTGCCGCGGGTGGCGCCGTCGCCTCACTGGCCGAGATGAGTTGCACGGGCGCGCCTGACGGCGCCGAGGCCTTCTTCAATCGGATATGAATGCTCGAGGTCTCGTACTCAAACTCTTCGAGCCCGTGCTTCTGCATGAACGCAAGCAGACGCTCGACTTCCACAAGATCAACGCCGCGGATGTCACTTCCTCCGCCGAATACTGTCTTGGATTTTTACGCCATTTAGAGCTCGAGAAAATCCCGGGGGGCCGTCGTGAGATCGTCGCACCCGTTGGCTGTAACAATGACGTCGTCCTCGATGCGTATACCCCCAAAGCCTTCCAGGTAGACGCCCGGTTCCACGGTTAGAACCATACCCTTGCAGAGGACCGTCGCCTCGCTTTTTCCCAGCCGGGGCATTTCGTGAACTTCTAGACCCAGGCCGTGTCCCGTACTGTGGGTGAAATACCGGTCCAGTTGGGACGTCTTTAGGGAAGCCCGCGCCGCCCTGTCGACGTCACCTGCCGTCGCCCCCGGTCGGATTGCCTGCTTGCCCGCCTGCTGGGCGTCCCGCACTGCCTGATAGAGGCTTTTGGCCCTGGCGGACGCCCGTCCTAGGTGTACTGTGCGAGTCATGTCGCTACAGTAGCCGCCGATTATAGCACCCTGGTCGAGGACGACCAACTCGCTTTTCCTGAGTAGCTTGGAGGTGGGCCGAGCGTGGGCCCATGCCGAGCGCGGGCCCGAAGCGATGATCGTCTCAAAAGAGGGCCCCGAGCCCCCGCCCCTCTTGATGTCGTGCTCGATTTCGGCAGCGAGATCCAGTTCGGTTACATCCGGTCGAATGAGTGGAAGCGTTCGGCGAAAAACGTCGCTGATCAAGAGGGCCGCCTTGCGAATCCAGATCAGTTCTTCTTCGTCCTTCACCGCACGAAGTTTTTCGACGACATTGCCGTCGGCCACCCAGCGGACGCCCGCACCTGCTTCGAGCAGCCGCTTTTCGGCCACGCTCATGTGCGTCGCAGAATAGGCCACCCGGAAGCCCCGCCGACGGCCCCGCAAGGTCTCTGTTGCCGCGCGCAGAATACCTTTCTTGGCGATGCGGATCTGAGCGCCGCTTACTTCCTCGCGGGCCTGGAACGTATACCGCGAGTCGGTGAATAGCGTGCTCTTGCTACGCTCGACGAGGAGAAGTGCTGCGCTACCAGAAAATCCACAGAGGTAGCGAATGTTGGGGAGGTGCGACACCAGTAGGGAGTCAGCGCCGAGGTCAGAAAGCAGAGCTCTGAGGCGCGTCGATCGCGCCTCAGGCCCACACCGGGTTTGAGTTCCCTCCGCCGACTTGCCAGTCACTAGCTCGGCAGAATACGAGGTGTAAGAAAGAAGAGCAACTCCTGGGATGTGGAGCTCACCGTCGTGTGCTTAAAGAGGTTCCCTAGCATCGGGACGCTCCCCACAAACGGGACCTGCTGAATTTGGGTTTGCTGGTTGGTGGTGATGACTCCTCCGATCACCACCGTCGCACCGTCATTTACGGTGACTTTCGTTTCCGCCGACTGCGTGTCAATGGCGGGGATGCCTTGAACACGCGCGATACCGTTGTCGATCTGGTCGTTTTCAACCGTGACATCCATAAAGATCGTTCCATCGGCGGTAATTTGAGGCGTGACGTCTAACTCCAGCACGGCGTCCACAAACTGCACCGATACCGTGTTGTTGATAATCGTCTGGACAGGGATCTTGGTTCCCTGTTTGACTGTGGCTTTCTCGTTATTCTGGGTGATGACAGTCGGTTTCGATAGCAGCTTGCCCACACCCCTCTGTTCCGCGGCCGTGATGATCATGTCCAAGGCGAAATTCGCAGAGCTAAAGGCGTAGGCAATTCCGCTGGTCGGCGCTGCCGCGGGCAGGTTCGTCAGCAAAGGAATCGAGCCCGACGTCGTACTCCCGCCCGAGCCTGCAATAATGGGCGGTACCGGCAGAGGTGGGAAATTGCGGATGATGGGGCTGGCTCCGACTGCGGTCGTCCCGCCGAGTATATTGTTGCGGCTCCCGGTCCCGGCCGCGATGCCGAACTGAGTGCCAATTTCCCGCGAAAACTGGCGGCTGGCCTGCACGACACGCGCTTCAATTTCCACCTGCTGGGATTTTCGATCCAACTGACGAATCAAATTGTCGAGCACAGGCAACGTGCTCGGGATATCGCGAATAATCAGGGTATTGGAGCGATCGTCCGCGATGATATCACCCCGCGAGGAAAGGAACTTCTTTAGCGTGACCGCAATTGCGGTGGCCTTGGCATAGCTAAGCAAGCGGGTCGTCGTGATGACGTCGGCGGCTTCCGCCTGTGCTTTGGCCAAATCACGATTCTCCTCGGCCTCCTTCCGCAGCGTTTCCTTGGTGGCAATCCGCAGCACGTTCCCGTCAAGCTGCTTGTCGAGGTCATTGTTCTTAAGGACGATATCGAGTGCCTGGTCCCACGGCACGTCGTCTAACACGATCGTCAGACTACCCTTTACGCTCGGATCCACAACGACGTTCAACCCGCTGATCTCATGGATGAGCCGGAAGAAGTCGCGCAGGTCTACGTCTTTCAAGTTGACCGAAATTGGCTCGCCTGAATACTTGGGCGCCGCCGCAGACGCTGGCGCTTGCGGCGCAGCGGTGGGCGCCGCCGACGAGGTGTCAACTTTCGTTGCGGCCACCGCTTCGGGCTGGGCGGGAATCGGCCCAGGTGCCGCAAGGGCCGAAGAAGTCCGGGTCAGGGCCACCGGCAAAACGGCGGGCGGAGCCGGAATCACCGCGGGCCTCACCACCGCCTGCTCGGAGGGCTTGGATCGCTCCTGCGTGCTGGCTTTGGTGGTGATCGTCGTCGTGGGTTCGGCGGCTGGACCAGCGGCCGGAGAGGGTCCCGATCGACGGGGCGCGAACGCCACGGTTACGATGTTGCCCTCTTTGTTAATTTTGTAAAGGGCGGGTTCCCGCAGGTCAATGACGACGCGCGAAATTTCAGGGGTAAACTGCGCTAGCCGGATATCGCGGACCGGATCCAAATTACTCGCGATATGTTTTTCCGGGGTGCCCAAATGTGCGTCCTCAAAATCGAGAACCAATCGATCCGGGCTCTCCAGCCGTGTGGCGTGATAGGCCAAAGAACCGGAGCCTGAAATCCTCACGTCCGTCTCTTCACCATTCTGTGCCAGATGGACCTGTTGAATCGCTCCCGGACCCATGCTGGCTGGTTTCGCATCCGATGGCTTTGCCGCCGTCGCCACGATGGCGGCAACGGCCGGTGAAGGCTTCCCAGTCGCCGGAGAGACCGCGTCCGGAGTTCGGGAAACCACCAAGGCCAGGTCTTGATTGTCCTTGCGCTCCAGCCGCGGCTCCACGCCTTGGCTCAGCAGGATCTCCACTCGAACGACGGGTTTGTCGCCCGAGGCGTAGGGCATAACCCGATAGCCTTTGACGAGTTCAGAAGCCACCAAGCGCGCACCGGCGGGGTCGGCCGCCGAAACGCCGCTCAGGTCGACGATGTAGAGGCTTTCACTCGGGCGGTAGGTAGTATATTCAAACGGCCCGTTCGCCTCGGCCTCTAGGCGCACGCCGCTGGCATTCACCAGCGCCTTGACACGCACCACTGGCGTGTCCGCCCCCTGCGCTCCAGTTGTCAGAAAGAGACCAGCCGCGACCAATGCGCCCAGCCCCCACGCCCGCCCTATGATCCTCATTGCTACTCTCCTGCACTCGCGTAGATTCGCTTCGTCACCGTTCGTTCGATCGGGTGACCGAAGGCGTCCTTCGAGTTCTCTCGAAACGTCACGCCATCGAGGCCGATTTTTTCCACTTCGCCGTCATACAAACGATCGCCTTCTCGAATGAAATAAACGCTGTTTGCCGGGTTCGATACGACTGCAATCATTCCTGCACCGGAGCGCACGGTTCCGTCGACTCGTACGGTGGCGATGACCAGGCCGGCCTTGCCGGGGGGCAGGTGCATTCCTGCGCTTTCCTCTTTTTTGTTGTTGATCAGGGCCGCGAAAGGATCCCGTTTGTTCACGGGGTTTGAGCTCGCTGGCGCTTCTTCAACGGGAGCAGCCGTCGGAGCCGTCGCTTGGGTCGGGGCAGGCGCCGACGTTTTCGTTTTTGCGGCCGACCTCGGCTTGCTGGCCGATAGGGCCTGCTGGGCCCAACCGCCGGACGCAAAGCACACAGAGATCGCCAGTGCTGCCAGAAGATTTCCGCCTGCTTTTGCGAGTCTCATCGTTTGCCTACTTTTTTACCGGCGGCTTACCGGTCGGTGCCGCAGGGGCTTCCGCCGAACTCGTAAAGAATGTCGTCACCGTGAACTTCCCGCTCACAGTCGTGCCGGGAGCCATGCGAAACTTCGGATTCGAAGAACTCGAACCAATGGCCGACATGGTCAAGTCCCCCACATTGATGATTCGTGACAGGCGCCCGAGCTTGGAGAAAAAGTCGAGCACCGAGTAATACGGCCCGTCGGCTTCGACATCAAACGGCATCTGAAAGTAGTACGGCTTTTGCTCCACCGGCTTTGCCGTTAGCGTCCGGATCGCCACTCCTGAGCTCACCGCCGAGCGCTGTAGCATCAAGATGAACTGGTCTGTCTCCTTGTCTTCGGGGACTATGGTCTGCAACGTCGCCAGTTGCTTCTGCAGAGCGTCCATTTCGGTCTGGAGTTCCGCGCGGCGCTGCTTATAGACGCGCAGGTTCTGCACCTCCGCGTTCAGGGGTGTCAGTTCCGCTCGTGCCGCCTCGAGCTGGTTTCGGATGTTCGCCAGGGGCAGCCCCGGGATGTACAGACCGGCGACAGTCAGCACAATCGCCAATCCGAAATACAGGAGCGCTTGCAGCGGCCAGGGCCACTCACGGAAGCTGGATGGCATAGCTAGCTCCTCCCCTTGGCTGGAGGCGGCGCCGGGGTCGCAACGGTCGGCTGGGCCTTGGCTCCGCCTGTGGTTGCACTGGCCGACGCAACCGCCGCACTCATCTCAAAACCATACGTCTCAACGCCTTGCTGGAGGTCGTCTTCCTTGGCGCTCTTGATTTCAATCTTGTCGAAGTATCCGGAGCGTTTGAGCTCGGTAATGAAATTCGCAACCGAGTTGATCGATCCGGCCTCGCCCTTAATCTCCAGAGAATCGGAGGTGCGATTCAGCTGCGTCAGCCACAGCGAGTCCACGCGAACCACCGTGTTGGCAACCATCTGCAGCAAGTCTTGCGCGCCAGTGCGGTTTTTCTGCAGCGTTTCGATCACATCGATGCGCTGCTGGAGTGTGCTCTTCTGGCTCTCAAACCTGTCCACGTCTTGCTTGATTTGCTCGAGGCTCGCCTTCTCGGCCCGAAGGGCGGCAATGCGTTTATTCGTGGCATCGAGGTCGGCCTTTTGCTTGAAATACACGACGCTCAAGATCACCGCCGCCACGGCTACGGCGGCGAGGAACAGAATGACCTGCAGCGTCGCTTCGAGCGGCACGGCTTGCTTGGCAGCTTTGGGACGCGCTTGCCCGAGTAAGTTAATCCGAATCATGGCGTGTCAAAACTCCTCAGCGCCAGGCCGACGGCAATCGCCAAGCGGGGCGCCAACTCACGAAGCTGGGTCTCGTCGTGACGGCTTGGATTGATGGCGATCTTACGGAACGGATAGAGTTCCTCGACCGGCATCGCGAATTCTTCCTTCAATAGGTCGAGCAATCCCGGAACGCGCGCGGTTCCACCAGCCACCACAATGCGGCGAATGTTTTCGCCGCTGGCTGTTGCGCGGAAGAAGTCGAAGGTCTTTTGAATTTCCAGGATGAGAATGTCGGAAACCGAACGCAGAATCGCGGTGCGTTGTTCGTCGCTCACGCCGGCGTGCGTCCCGCCCATCTTCAGTTTCTCGGCGTCCTCGAAACCCAGGTCCAGTTCCTTCTGTAACGCGTCGGTGTACTGGTTACCACCAACCGAGACGTCGCGTGTAAACAGTGGTGTCTAGCCGCGGATGATGTTGATGTTCATCACGCTTGCACCAATATTGAGCAGCGCAACCACCTGCGACGGGTCCAGGTCGTAGTTCACTTCGTAGCAGTTCTGCAGCGCGAACGCGTCGATATCGACCACGACCGGCGCTTTTCCCGCCTGCGCAAGGACGTTGGTGTGGTTCAGAATCTTGTCTTTCTTGACGGCAACCAGCAAAACGTCCATTTGGTTTTCGGTAGCTTCCAGAAGCTGGTGGCTGAGGTTCACGTCGGCAATGTCGAAGGGGATGTGCTGGCTGGCTTCGGCTTGGATCCGGTCATACAGCTCCTCTTCGGTCATCAGCGGCATGCTCACGCGCTTGACGATGACCGAGTGACCGGAAACCGAAGTCGCCACGTCTTTCGTCTTGATCTTCTGAGCTTCGAATATCGAAATGATTTTCTCCGCCACAGAGGGAGCGTCCATGATGGCGCCGTCTACCACGGTGTCTTGGGACAACGGCTCCATGCCAAAGCTTACGAGCTCGTAGCCGTCCTTCGCCTTTCTCAATTCGACGGCCTTCACCGAACTCGATCCAATATCCAGGCCAATCAAAGATTTCGTCTTACCCAGATTGAACATTGCGTGGCCCCTCGCTCTTCACGCTCGGTTGAGAGCCAGCCGTCGAGCCTGCCCGTTTCGCCGCGGCTGCAACCCCTTGCCCTTCGTTTGCTTTTCGCTTCCGCTGATTGAATCCCAACTAGTACTAATACTGCCGGTACGTTCCCGTTCTGCGTTTATCACATCCGCCGACGCAGACTGTCAACCGAGCTTATTCCTCGCGTGTGCTTTTGGTAAAACCCGGCCTTAAGTACAGGAAGGCGGCTGGCGGGCAAAGGGACGGCGAATCTGATGGAAAAGCGAAACGTGAAGGTTAGGTGAAGGGACTAGGCGCGTCTAATGGACACTGCTTTGCGTTACTTCTTCCGGGCCTCTAGCCTCAGCTGCGACCAAATTTCGTCGATGCGTCGCTTGGTCACAGGATCCATCCTGATCTCATCGGGCCAGCGGCCCGCGTACCCTTCCTCTGGCCATTTCCGGGTGGCGTCGATGCCCATCTTGGAGCCGTAGTCCTGTCGACGCGCGGCGTGATCAAGCGTATCGACCGGGCCTAAGACGAACTGGATATCCCGCTCCGGATCGATGGCGCACAGCGCCTTCCAGACCACCTCTTTTGAATCTTGCACGTTCACGTCATCATCGACCACAACAATCACCTTCGTGAACATGGCTTGCCCGAGCGACCAGATCGCATTCATCGTCTTTCGTGCGTGTCCCGGGTAGCTTTTGCGAATCGACACAATCATCAAGTTTTGAAAAATCCCTTCCGCCGGCATGGCTACGTCGACGATTTCCGGATGCTGCATCTTCATCACGGGCAGAAAGACTCTCTCGATCATGTGGCCGATGAAATAGTCCTCCTGCGGAGGGGGACCGACGATGGTTGTCAGATACATCGGCTCTTTGCGCTGCGTGATGCAGTTCACGTGAAACACCGGAAACTGCCCTGCCAACGAATAAAATCCAGTGTGGTCGCCGAAAGGACCCTCCGTTCGCATTTCGCCGAGATCCACGTGACCTTCGAGAACGATCTCCGCGTTTGCGGGAACCTCCAGATCGACGGTCTTGCAGGGTACTAACTCCACCGGCTCGCGGCGAAGAAAGCCGGAAAACAGGAACTCGTCCATGTCCGGCGGCACCGGCAAGATCCCCGCCAAGCAAGTGGCCGGATCCGAGCCGATCGCCACGGCCACCTCCAGCTGGCCTGTCGCGTTTTTCGATCGCGCGCTCCGAAAATGTTCCGCCCCGTGTTTCTGTGTTTGCCAATGCATGCCGGTCGTGCATTCGTCAAATACCTGCATCCGGTAACAGCCCACGTTGCGCCTTCCCGTTTCCGGATTCTTGGTGATGACCATCGGCCAGGTGATGTAGCGTCCTCCGTCCTGCGGCCAGCATTGCAGAATCGGGAACTCAAAGAGTGAAAATCCCTGCGTGCGCACGACCTCCTGGCATTCTCCGCTGCGGACGACCTTCGGGAACACATTGCCCAGTTCGGCCAGCTTCGGCAGCATCTTCACCTTGTCCAGAAACCCCTGCGGCGACTGCATGTCCAGAATCGAAGAGATTCGCCCGGCGATTTCGTCAACGGAGCCTACGTCCAAGGCCAGATGCATCCTCCGCTGGTTGCCAACGAGGTTCGTGACCAGGGGACAACGCGACCCCTTGGGATGCTCGAACCATAGGGCGGGCCCACCGGCCTTCAGAACGCGATCCGTTATCTCGGTAATCTCCAGAACCGGATCGACCTCCACAGACACGCGTTGGAGCTCGCCTTCCCGTTCCAGCTTCTTCAGGAAGTCCCGCAGATCTCGATAGGCCACTTCCCCTCCCTATGGAGTCGCCCACTCTAACACGGAGGATCCCGCGCTCGGAATGGTGATGCTTGTCTGCCTTGGTCCAGGGCGCCGGCGCTGACAGAAAGGCCGTGCGTCAGACTCGTCCGCCCACCCAGAGCGTCGAGCGGAAGTAACCTCGCCCTCTGAATTTGCGTCCTTATGATAAGGGAAAGAAACAAGGCCAGCCATGGCGTCTCGTGCTCGGTCGAGGATGCTCCCTATAGTATCGGAGACCCATGTCGCTGAAAGAGTCCTACCAGAAGCGGAAGAAGCTCTACATGATCGGAAGCGCCTGTCTCGTCGTCCTTGTCGGTTATTGGTATTACGCGCGAAGCAAGGACGCCGCTCCCAGGTACACGACGGCTGCGGTTCGTCGGGGTGACATCACCGCCGCGGTTCAGGCCACGGGAACGATCAACGCGCTCACGACGGTTCCCGTCGGCTCCTATGTCTCTGGGACAGTCCAATACATTTTTGCAGACTTCAACACGCGTGTGAAAAGCGGTCAGGTCCTAGCGCAGCTCGATCCCGCCATCTATGAGGCCCAGGTCCTGCAGGCGCGCGGCAACTTGGAAAACGCCCGGGATAATCTCGCCACGCTGGCTGCCAACGTTCAGGTCGATCAAGCCGCCGTCGTCAAAGCGCAGGCCAATGTGAAATACGAAGTGGCCACGGCCAAACGGTCCCAGGACCTTTTCGCGGCGGGAGTTGTGTCCGCCGATTCGAACGATCTCGCCCAGTCAACGCTCGGCCAGGCGCAGGCCGACGTGCAGTCCGCCCAGGCAGCGCTCGAGCAGGCCAAGGCGCAGCTGCAGCAGGCACACAGTCAGGTTACAGCGATGGAAGGCGCCCTCAAAGCGACTGAAACCAACCTAAAATACACCACGATTCTTGCACCAATCGACGGCACCGTCGTGGCACGCAACATCGACGTCGGGCAATCGGTGGCAGCGACTCTGCAGGCGCCCAACGTCTTTACTGTGGCACAGGATTTGACCCGCATGCAGGTTTACGCCGCAACCGATGAGTCCGATACCGGAAACATTCGAGTTGGTGCACCGGTCACGTTTGCTGTCGATGCCTTCCCCAACGAGCTGTTTCACGGCCGGGTCAGCGCCATACGTCTGAATCCCACCACGATTCAAAACGTCGTCACCTACAACACGGTGATTGATTTCAGCAATCCGGACGAAAAACTCCTGCCCGGCGAAACCGCCTACGTCACCATACCGACCGGACACGTGAGCGATGCGATCTTGATCCCCAATCCAGCGCTGACCTTCAAACCGAACCTTCCGCGGCCGCAGCTTCAGGAGCTCTACCGAGCGCACAATATCTCCCGCGAAGCTTCGACAACTCACCTGGGAGGCTGGCAGATCGTCTGGAAGCTGGGGCCGAACAAGGAGCTAACTCCTATCGCCGTGCAGTGCGGCATCACCGACTACAACAACACGCAGTGGGTACAAGGCGATATACACGAAGGTGATGTTCTTGTGATCGCGCAACCAACGCAGCCGGCAGTGACCGGCGGCCAGCGGCCTCCGGGCTTCGGTGGGCCTGGCGGGCCGAGGTAAAAGCGAGGTGACCTTATGAATCCGCGAGAAATCATTCGCGTGGCGCTCCGGGCTCTAGCACGGAACAAGCTGCGAACCATTCTGACGATGCTCGGTATCATCATCGGCGTCGGCGCCGTGATTTGCACCGTGGCGATCGGTCAAGGTGCCAGCCAACAGGTGCAGCAACAGATTCAGTCCCTTGGCACCAACGTCATCATGGTCTTTGCTGGCAGCGTTAACACGGGCGGCGTGCGCATGGGCAACGGCGCGACCAAGACTTTGACGGCGGACGACGCGCAAGCGGTCCTGCAACACGTCCAGGGTGTCACCGCCGTTTCACCGACCGTTCAGGCAAGCGTCCAGGTCGTAAACGGCAATGAAAACTGGCTCACCCGAGCGACGGGCTCTTCGCAGGATTTCCCTCAGATTCGCAACTGGCCGGTGGTTTCGGGAAGCTTTTTTTCCCAACGGGATGTAGATATGGCGAGCGATGTATGCGTGATTGGCAAAACGGTTGCGACGCAACTGTTTGGCGATCAGGATCCGGTCGGCCAGATGATCCGAGTTCAAAATCTTCCCTTCCGGATTCTTGGCGTCCTACAGGAAAAGGGTCAGTCAAGCAGTGGGCAGGATCAGGACGACATCTTGTTTATGCCCTATACGACGGTGCAGAAGAAAATTTCGGGCATCAGCTGGATACAGATGATGATGGTCGCCACCGCTGGCCAGGATTTGAACCCCTCCGTGCAGAACGGCATCGCCGCACTTCTTAGGCAGCGCCATCACTTGCGAACTGGGGAGGATGACGACTTCATTATCCGCAACCCTAGCGAAATGGCACAGACCGCCGCGGCCACCGCCAACACGATGACCCTTCTTCTGGGCACGGTTGGCGCCGTTTCCCTTGTCGTGGGTGGCATTGGCATCATGAACATCATGCTGGTCTCGGTCACCGAGCGCACGCGCGAGATTGGTGTGCGCATGGCCGTCGGCGCAACGGAGGGGAACGTGAAGTGGCAATTCTTGAGCGAGGCGTTGGTTCTGAGCTCCCTCGGGGGCCTCATTGGCATCGCCGTCGGCATGCTCGCGTCGGCGCTGATCTCGAATTCGCTCGGCTGGCCGACCCTGGTCTCAAAGCTTTCGATTTTCGTAGCGGTGGTGTTCTCAGCGCTGGTCGGGATCAGCTTTGGCTTCTATCCGGCGATGAAGGCTGCACAGCTTAACCCTATTGAGGCGCTTCGCTATGAATAGAAGCATGCGAAACACACTTCGGCGCGAAGCCTTAGCATTTGCTTTGCTGCTGCCGATGACGACTTTCATACCTGCTGTCCTTGCTCAAAATAAGCGACCGGTACCGTCGACTGGCGCGCCACCTTCCTGGCAAAGCAAGCCAGCAGGCGCACCTTCCCAAGGGGCACCAGCCCAAGGCACGGCTCCAGCAGGAGTGCCTGTGGCGCCAATCCATCCCATAGCGGTGGGCACCCCTTCCATTCCCGCCAAGAAGACTCCTCAGGGCGAACAATTCTTCATTGTTGCGTCTGTCGACCTGCAAAAATCGCAGATGCTCCTCAAATACCCAACGGAGGTGACCCTCCTGATGCGTGTGGACGGTGCGACGAAGTTTACAGACGATTCGGGCGCGCCACTGAAGCTTTCGGACTTCCGTGCCGGCGACACCGTCTGGGTCAGCTCGACAATTAACAAAGGCGATGTAACCGCCGTTCGCGTCCGTAAAGGCCGGATGAATGTTGCCGACCTGCACCGCTACTACCTGGACTATCCCGAAATCAAGTAGCGTACTTCCTCGATGTCTTGCATGGTGGACAGCACGACTATGCGAAAGGCGCTAGAGTGCTTTTAGGAGTCTCGACCAGAAACAATTTGAGGCGGTTGCGTACGGTGATAGAATCGTTTCACTTAGAGGACGGGCGGGCGTAGTTCAATGGCAGAATAGAAGCTTCCCAAGCTTCGGACGTGGGTTCGATTCCCATCGCCCGCTCCAACATTCGCAAAATTCACGTTGATTCGGCTGCCCTTACTCACCAGCATCCCCCGATTTGCGCCCATTTGGCCCCAGTTTTGCGCCCATTTTGCGCCCAAGTCCTTTCTCCGGAGAACGCGGCGAAAAGGCCGCAGAATTACGCCCGATTCACCAGAGTTCGCTATCGTCAGATGGAGAGAAAGCCGATCTTTTTACTCGTTTCTGGGCAAAGAACGTTACCGCTACGCTCGTTGAAGGGGACGGTGCTGAAGGTGAGATGAACCCCAGGGACTGTCTTGTTCGCCGATCAGACCGACGTGAGGATGGAGATTTTCTGGAATGATAACGAAACGATGCGGAATCCTGACTGGATCCGGGTCAGCGGCGGTTCGAGTTGATGGCGATCTCTGGCTGGGGTTGCGTTGGGGACCGATCTACTGACTATATTGAGACTAAATGGACGCCCGTTTCGCCTGTTCGGGTTTCAGTACGATTCGCAAGGTGCCTGCCATGGACCCACAAAACCGCGGGAGCTGGGACCTTTTCACATGCCTATCGTCCCTATGAGCATCAAGGCCCCAGTGGCGGCATCGATGCTGTACATGGAGATGTCATTTGAGGCGGAATTCGTCACATAAGCGAACTTGCCGGATGGATGGATGGCGATGGAGGTAGGATTCGATCCCGCGATTGTTCCAATGGACGTTAAGGCTCCAGTGGTGCCGTCGATAGTGTACATGGAGACGTCGTTCGAGCCCCAATTCGTCACATAAGCGAACTTGCCGGCCGGATCCACGGCTACGAATGAAGGGTTGGTTCCTGCGGGAATCGTCCCTATAGATGTTAAGGCTCCGGTAGTGCCGTCGATAGTGTACATCGAGACGTCGTTCGAGCCCCAATTCGCCACATAGGCGAACCTGCCCGTAGGACCCACGGCCATGGAGACAGGTTGTGCTCCTGTGCCGATTGTCCCTGTAGATGTTAAGGCCCCAGTCGTGGCGTTGATCGTGTACATGGACACGTTGCCAGCCGGCCCGGCATTCTCATTCACCACATAGGCGAACTTGCCAGACGTATCCACCGCGATCGAATTGAAACAGCAAAAGTTTTCACCGGTTCCGTATATCACTCCTGTGGACGTTAAGGCCCCGGTCGTGGGATTGATGGTGTACGTCGAGACACTGCCATATTCGTCTTCACCGTAATCCCACACATCCCCGGGAGTCACAACGTAGGCGAACTTGCTAAAAGGATCTACAGTCACGAAGCCAGGAACTTCGTCACCTGAGATCACCGGAGGTCCTATGGATGCTAGGGCCCCGGTGGTGGGGTTGATCGTGTACATGGACACGTAGCCACCAGCGTTCTCGCCACTGCAGGCCGAACTCGCCACATAGGCGAACTTTCCGGCAGGGTCCACAGCGATTGACTGCGGACTACCTGCTCCTGTCGCCGTTATGGTGAAGGTCAACGAGTTCGAGCTACCACCGCCGGGTGGAGGATTGAAGACTGTGACCGCGGCTGTCCCGGCTGCAGCAATGTCACTCGCCGAAACCTGAGCGACGAGTATCCCGCTACTGCTACCAACAGCGGTCGGTTGGTCGCTGCCGTTCCAGCGCACGACTGAGCTGGCCACAAAATTTAGCCCCTGTACCGTCAAGCCACCTGCAAATGACGATCCTGCGAGAGCGCAGTTTGGACCGAGAAAAGTGATCGTCGGGACGGGGTTAGGGCCGCCGCTGGTGGTGGCGAAGACCATCGCATTGGAGGTGCCACCGCCGGGTGCGGGGTTAGTTACTGTCACGGCCAGCGTGCCCGTTGAGGCGATGCTGGCAGCCGGGACGGCCACAGTCAGCTGGGTGGAGTTGACGAACGTGGTGGTGGGCGCTGCCCCGCCGAAGTTGACCATCGAAGCTGCAACGAAATTCGTCCCAGTGATCGTAAGCGTAAAAGCTGTACCGCCGGCCACGGCACTGTTCGGCGAGATCGCGGTGATCGTGGGGGTGGGGTTAGGAGGGGGACTGGGACTGGGAGTTTGAGTCGGGTTAACTGTCGAAGCCGTGCCGCCTCCGCATCCCCAAATCCCGATCATCGCGGCGATAAGCAGGGCAATGACACTCGGATGAAATCTCGCGTTCGTGAATGATCTAGATCGCTCGAGTGTGCACGAATTTCGCATCTTTAACCTCAATGCTGCGATCGCGACAGGACCAGAAAAGTGACTAAACCAATCAGGCTAAGAATCCGCCCGAAGTAGATCGCAAAGTGTCCTTTCTCGGCATCGCTCCACGAAAATTGCCGCGAACTGGCATGAGTTGCAATGGTGGGGGTATGGTCTCTAGATGTTTTAATTCTGATCGTACAGCTCTTTGAATTCAGGGGAGTTGTCGGCCACAGGCGTGCGCCCGGCACATATTCCTTCGGCCCTAGGCGATTGGTGATAGAGTACCGGCAAGCTCGGAAGCGGCCATGGATACCACTTCTCTAACCAGCAGGATGCGCTTCGGCGCCTTCGAGGTCGACCTGCGTTCGGGCGAGGTACGCAAACAAGGCATCCGCCTGAAGCTTCAGAACCAACCCTTCCAGGTGCTTGCGCTTTTGCTGGAGCATTCAGGCGACGTAGTTACGCGCGAGGAACTCCGTCAGAGACTCTGGCCTGCGGACACTTTTGTTGACTTCGATACCGGTCTAAACAGCGCCATCAAGAAGCTGCGCGAAGTGCTGGGTGATTCAGCCGACGAAGCACGCTACATTGAGACTCTGCCCCGGCGAGGATATCGTCTGATTGCTACGGTTGAGAGCGTAGAGGTACACCAGGGCGCAAACGGGCGTGTCGCAATGCCCCCCGCCAATGGCCAGCAAATCGCAGAACCGGCTCTTCCGCCCGCTCCCCAACCGACCGAGCTAAAACCGCACTTTCTGGGTTGGCGCAACGCCGCTGTGGCACTGGTTGTCCTAGCGGTCTTGGCCATGGGTTCGTGGTGGTTGTTTCGGCAGAATGACGGCCCCTATACGATCGCTGTGCTTCCGTTCAAGAATCTGAGCACGGAACCGGATAGCGACTACTTCAGCGACGGCCTAACGGATGAAATAATCAGCGATCTCTCGATCATTGAAGGGTTGCAGGTAAAATCACGAACTTCATCTTTTTCCTTCAAAGATAAGGCGAACAACATACATGAGGTGGGTGCTCAGCTGGGAGCAAAGCTCGTGTTGGAAGGCTCTGTACTGCGCTCGGGCGACAAGCTGCGCATCAACGCCCGATTGGTGCGAGTGTCTGATGACGTTTCACTCTGGTCGAATAGCTTCGATCGTGAACTAAAGGATGTTTTTGCCATCCAAGACGAGATCTCCCGTTCCATTGTGAATCAGTTGCGCTTGAAACTTGGGCGGGGCCAACGCCGCTACAACACCAACCTTGAAGCATACGATCTCTACCTCAAGGCTCGGACGCTGAGCCAAAATCAAGTTTTGCCCGAAGGCCGCGCGCACTTGCTGGAAGGGATAGATTTGTTCGAGCAGGTAATTGCGAAGGACCCTGCATTCGCACCGGCGTATGCCGGGTTAGCTACAACTTACGGGCGGCTGTCGGTAACGCCGCGCTCGTTTTCGCCCGACGAAGCCAACTCGAAGATGCGTGCAGCGGCCGAAAAGGCCCTGCAGCTCGATCCGCTGCTTGCGGAGGCTTACGCCAGCATGGGACTGGTTTATGCCCGCGATCACAACTGGCAAGATTCCGAAAGAAGCTTCCGCCGTTCCATCGAACTAAACGCGAGCCTCTCGGAATCGCGCAGGGACTTCGCAATGTGGGTGCTCCTCCCGCTCGGGAGAATGGAAGAGGCGGTTCGGGAATCGCGCAAAGCTGTCGAATTGGATCCGATGTCAGCACAAGTCCAAGATTACTTGGACAATGTGTTGGTCAGTGCCGGCCGCTACGATGAGGTGATCGAGAACTGCCGCCGCGTCCTCCTTGCGAACCCCAACGATAATATTGCGGAACAGCTCTACGCGCGTGCCTTGATGCAGAAGGGCAGATTGAACGAAGCCACTGCGATCTTCGAAAAACAGGAACAGGCCGGGACAAGCTCACCAGGCTTTCTTGGCTACGCGTATGCCATGGCCGGCCGCCGTGCCGACGCGGAAAAAGTGGCGGCAAAGTACCCGGAGTGGCCCTGGGTCCAAGTTTTTGTCTATGCAGGTCTCAATGACAAAGACCGCGCTTTCCAAGCCCTAGAGGAAATGGCTGCTACCCACGACCCGCGAGTTGGGAATTATCTGACCTACCCGGAACTCGCTCTATTACGTGGGGACCACCGGTTGACCGAGTTTCGCCAAAGGCTGGGCATGCCGGCAGTGCCCTAGGAGCCGGTGATGACGCCGCTGGTAATCGGTTGGCGTTTTCGAGGCGCGTCTCCTGTAATGAACTCAGGGTTGGTAGTGACTGAGTTTGGTTTAGGGCGGCAGCCGTTCGCGCTTCCTGATTGAGCCGGTGCAGCCGTTCGACGTTCCCAGACAGGGCCGCGGGCAATACCTTGATTGCCACCTCTCGCCCCAACCGTCCGTCATGCGCTCGATAGACTTCCCCCATACCCCCGTATTCGCCCAGCTTCGTTCCCGGCTTGAGCCTCATCTGTAGCGCGGCTGATTGAAGAACGCTTGACCGGTCGCCAGAGGAAGGCAACATCTCAAGCGCAGTCGAGGAAGGCGGACTGCTCTTCCCACTTCCGCTCCAGCGCTTCGGCCAGCACCGACCTGACGCGTTGCCATTGCTCAGGAATGATTCGCCACCCCGTTTGCCTCGCAAGAGGTTGCCTAAAACGTGAAGTGCAACCCGAACTGGATCAGACGTGGGTTGACGCTTGTGTGGGTTACTAAAGCATCGCTCGGTGTTGAAATGACCGGTAAACCTCCTCCTCCTCCCGCCGGCGGTCCCGGGTTAGCGAATTGCGGGTGGTTAAAGGCGTTGTAGAAGTCCGTTCGGAATTGCATGTTGACCCTCTCAGTAATCTTTGTGTTCTTCAAAAGGGAAATGTCCCAGTTGAACTGGCCCGGCCCAACCAAACCGCCGATTTTGACATTCCCGTAGTTCAGGGCGGTCGAGTCTCCATACGGTACAGGTGCCGAACGGCAAGGTGTGAAGTTCGTCACTGAAATGGGTTCGGCTGGGTTCGCGGGGGTACCGAACGCGGCGAGATTAAAGTAGCCCTGGCCATTTGCAGGCGTACCGCCTACTCGCGAGTTGATCGGGCCAAACGTAAACGCGTTGGATAGGGTATATCCTGGACACAACTGAGCTGTCGAGACACCTGAAAATATGCTTGTTGTGTTCGTACCGAAAGCCGAACCCGTAGCGGTCGAAATCGGTGTCATAGGCGTTCCCGTTTGCGCAATGGTGATTCCGGAGACGTTCCAACCGCCGACGAACTTGCCGGCAGGTCCCGACATACCCCTTCCGAAAGGCAGATCGTAGCTGTAACTGAGAACAAAACGCTGAGACCGGTTAAAGCCCGTACGACCGTACTGGCATGGCAGGCACAGCGCGTCGTTGATGTTCGCAGAAGGGCCGGCGAAGATCGTCGACATATCCTTGCCCCACGTGTAGGCACCCTGTAGCGAGAGCCCATTGCGGTACTGATGCCGGACAGTGAGCTGAAGGCTGTTGTAATTCAAGTATCCGTCAAAATCGGATCCCTGCAAGCCGGCCGGTGTGTATCCCGGATACGGCACGCGGTAGTTGACGTTGCCACCGGTATCGCATATCTGGTTCGGTGCGACTCCCCTGCAAAAGGAAGATAGGGAATTGGTCGGCGTCGCCAGGAGGGCTTGATTGTGATTGTGGTAATCCTCAAGCAGGTTGATGCCACTTGACCCTACGTATCCCACGTCGATGACCCAACCTGCCGCGAACTCGTATTGAATGCCGAAGTTATATTCCCGGATGAGAGGGTTGTGGACCGTCGTCGGGACGAAAGGCGTGCTCAGCCCGGAATCCACGCTGGTGGAAGGATTTCCCGTCCAGTTCGAGTACCGGGGCGCAAAGCCCAGCCCGGAATCGGTGTTGCAATTTGGGTCTGAAGGCATGCAAACGAGCAGAATCGGGGTGTAGGGTCGCGCCAGTGTGGCACTGGCCCACCTGGCTGTGCCAAGCGTGAAATCGTACGTCGCCGCATACGGATAGCCCTGCTCAAAGGCGTGGACCACGCCGTCCAGGGGGACACGATTATAGAAGATGCCAGCTCCCCCGCGCACTACGAGCTTTCCACTCCTTGTCGGCTGCCACGCAAACCCAAAGCGCGGAGCGAAACTGCTATAGGGCGCATGACCCTCGATCGAATTCCGATTGGGGGCCGTACCGACGCCCGCCGGCGGTGGTCCGAAGTGCGTGGCGAAATCGCTAGGCACCACATACTGCTGAATGCCGGTCGGGTCGTTCGAGAACGCGGGCGGCACGGCGCCATCAGCCGCCATTCGATTGAGCCAAACCTGAGTGAGTCTTCCCAGGCTATCGCTAAGCAGGCCGAAATATTCCCAGCGTAAACCCATGTTTAGCGTTAGGCGCGGGTTCACTTTGAAGTCGTCCAGCACGTACGCCCACTGGTTGTTAAGCCGGTAAAAGTGAGTAATCCCGTTTTCTCCGGTGATGCCTTTGACGCAGGATAAGCACTGGATGCTCCAGAACGGGCCCGCGTTTCCGCCGCTTTGGAACGCGCCAACAAACGGGGGTGGCGTGTCCGCGGTAAGTAGGCCGGGCAGAAAATACCGGCCAGTCTGTAGCCCCGCATACACTAACGGCCAGTTTGTCCACTCGAATTCATAGCCCGCCCGAATGGTGTGCTTCTCGTGCTGCCACGAAATTTGGTCAGCTGCCTGAATTTGGTTCGTCGGGCCGTTCGTAGGCTCCAGGCCTCCGAACATATTGAAGTTATGGAAAGCGTCGATGAAGCTCGGCGGCTCGTAGAAGCCCGGAACCAATGGCTGCATTCCCAACTGGGAGGGTGAGCCGCATCCTGTCAGACCCGTAAGGCTTCCCGCGGCGGGGCAACCACCCGGAGGTACGGCAACACTCACGCTGGCATAGTTGCGCTGGTACGATACTCGGGCTTCATTGATAAAGGTGTTCGAGACGGTTGTAGTAAGCCTTACCACGGCGGCTTGGTTGCCATAAAGCGAATACTCGGGCGTGCCCGGGATATTACCACCCG
>Ga0187779_10000805_pt1 | contig 20406 bp, 18 predicted proteins | sample 1015_Q2_SP10_10__FD_132435 | JGI IMG/M metagenome (GOLD analysis project Ga0187779, IMG submission 132435) | Tropical peat soil microbial communities from peatlands in Department of Meta, Colombia - 1015_Q2_SP10_10_MG | ecosystem: Environmental > Terrestrial > Soil > Wetlands > Peat | place... | reverse complement strand
TGCACCATCAGATTTACCGTTGCCAGGTCCTGTTTAGAGTCGTCGCAATAGACCAGAAATTTTTCCAAACGCTGCAACTGAGTTTCAAGATCGTCGAACCCGAAAGTCACTCTTGTGTGATTCTTGTCCGTCACCAGCAGACAATAACCCTTGGACAGATCGATATCGCGAATTTGAAACCGGGTCTGCATGAAACTGCGTGTGCTCAACCGGAGGAGCTCAAGCGCCGCCTTTGCTTCATACGATTGGAGGACTCCTCCTGCCTCAAGCGACTCGCTCGTGCATGCTAAAATGAGCGGCAAGCCCAGGTAGTCCGGCAACAATTTGTTCTCCTTCATCAAGACACCCCGCGCGTCCACCAGGAAAACAGCCTCCGAGGTGAACGGGTCGGCGATCTGCTTCTCCGAGGTAATCCAAGCAATTGGCTTGCGTTCGCTTATTGCGATGTCGATTTCGCCCGGCAGTTTTCGAATCACCTGCACTTCGTCCACTTGGGGAAGTTGCTGTAATCGATCGTGCACCCGGGCGAGGTTGATTTGAAAAATATTTTCGCCTTCGTTCAGCCCGGCACTTTCCAAAATTTGTTCCCGCTGCAACGTTCCGTCCGATCGAGCATCGATCATCATTAGCCGGTAATCCGGGTTTTCAAAAAAGAAACGTCTGACTGCGATTCGTCCGCCGAGGTAGATGCCAAAAACCAGCGCGACCAGGAGCACGAGCTTCGACCCAAAAATCAGAATGCGCCGGTTGCGATGCTGCACCGCTTTACGCGAACGCACCTTGACGTCGAGCAAATGTTGCTGGCGACGCTGGCGGCGATTCGATACGCGCTGATTGCGTGCGCGAGGTTGATTTTGACGACGTCTCATTTCGCGCGCTCCATTCTCGCGCGCGAGAGGTCGATGATTCGCTGGCAGAGCTCTACATAACTGATCCCAGCCACTGCCGCCGCTTCCGGCAGCAAACTGGCTTCGGTCATTCCCGGAATCGTGTTCGCCTCCAGCACTGTCGGCCCGTCCTTTTCCGGCAAGATCACATCGACTCGTGAATAAACTTCCAGTCCCAGGGCGCGATGCGCTTTCAGGGCCAGCTCCTGAACCTGATCCGTTTCGGCCTCACCGATCTTCGCCGGACAAACATGGGTCGCGCCGCCGCCGCCCTGTGGATTCAAAAACGGATACTTATTGTTGAAGTCGTAAAAACCGCCCTTTGGAATTATCTCAATAATCGGCAAAGGCTGATCACCAAGGATACCAATCGTCAATTCTCGGCCCGGCACAAATTTTTCGATCAATAATTCGCAGTCGTACTTCGCGGCTTCGGTCATGGCCGATTCCAAATCGGAAAGCGTCTTTACGATCACGATCCCGACGGTCGAACCTTCACGCGGCGGTTTGACAACGATCGGCAGCGAAATCGTCGGGCGCTCTCCCGCGCGAATCACTTCCCATTCCGGCGTGTTGACTCCGTGCTCGCGAAATTTCTCCTTCGACCGAATTTTGTCGAAGGTCGTCCGGCTTTCCTCCACTCCGTCGCCGGTATAAGGGACGCCGCGATCTTCCAGGATTTGCTGAATTTGACCGTCTTCGCCGAAAGTTCCGTGGATAGCGATAAACGCGAGGGAGACATCTTTTGGCAGTTCGAAATTCTGGTCGCGCACATCCACCTCGATGACTTCCTGGCCTAACGAACGCAAAGCCTTGGCTACGCCGCGGCCAGTCGCGAGCGAAACATCTCGCTCCGAGCCCGGACCGCCCATTAGAACGGCGATCTTTTTAGGATTCGTCCAGTTCACGCCTCGTCTCCGATAATCTGAACTTCTGTTTCCAATTTAATCCCGCGTTTGGTCTTGGCTGCCGCCTTGATTCTGTCAATTAACGCGAGCACGTCGGCCGCGCTCGCGCCGCCTTCATTCACGATGAAGTTGCCGTGCACTTCGGAAACGCGCGCCTTCCCGACGCACAAACTCTTTAATCCGAGTTCGTCCACTAATTTTCCGGCTGGAATGCTGTCAGGGTTTTTGAAAATGCAGCCGGCGCTTTTTGCGATCGGTTGCGTCGTTCGTCGCTTTTCCTGTGACTGTTGCAAACGCGCTTCAATTTGTTCGCGGGCTGCGGGTTGGCCGCGAAAGGTGGCCGAGACGGCGTAATTCTTTTCCAGCAGCGGAAAGTGGCGATAATGAACTTCGAGATCTGGTCGATTCTTATTCCAGGCATGGCCGAGCTGATCGAGATAACGGATGCGCACAACGGTTTCGAAAGTTTGCGCGCCCATGGCACCAGCGTTCATGCGCAACCCGCCACCCACCGCACCGGGAATTCCTTCCATCCACTCAAGGCCACCAAGACCTGCGCTCCGCGCCGCGTACGCGATTTCCTTGAATTTTACTCCTGTGCCGGCCGTGATCTCGCTTCCTTCAATCTTAATCTTGTCGAAATCACCGCCGGACGGATGAGCCACGACGCCGCGAATCCCGCCATCGCGCACAAGCAAATTGGAGCCGCGTCCAATGACAAACAGCGGCAGATTTTCGGAGTGGCAGAATCGAATCAGTTCCGCAAACGTCTCTTCCGTTCGCGGCTCGACCCAGAACTGCGCCGGACCCCCGACGCGCAACGTGGTATGTTTTGAAAGCGGTTCGTAAAGCCGAATATCGCCTTCTTCGCCGATGATTGCTTTCAGTTTTTCAGCGATGACCAGGTCGGCGGCCAGGATCGACAGTTGTTCGTGAATATTTCCGGCGCCCAAACTCAGCACAAGGTCCCCAGTCTCGATCATGTTTCCGACATTGCGATGGATCCACTCCAATCGCGGCTGATAACTCACGCCGCGATGTCCATGTGCCGCTATTTCGTCGGCAATAATTTGCCCGGTGATCCCAGGAATCGGCGATTCGTTCGATCCATAGATGTCGGTAACGACCACGCGATCTGCCTGGTCAAAAGCCTGGCCAAACTCCTTTCGCAAGGCCTTTGTCCGCGAGTATCGGTGCGGTTGAAACATTGTCAGCACGCGATTCCGTCCGACGGATCGTGCCGTCCTGAGCGTTGCTTTAATTTCGCTTGGATGATGTGCGTAATCGTCCACCAACAGGAATCGTGGACTGTTATATTTGATTTCAAACCGGCGGCGAGCGTGTTCGAATTTGTGGAGTGAGGCCGCGATTTTCTCGAAGGGAACGCCGAGCTCGGTCGCCAGCGCGATCACGCCGACTGCATTGTGAATATTGTGCTCGCCCGGAACGTTCAAGATTGCCTCGCCCAGTTTTTGGTCGCCACGATAAATACGAAACGTCGACGCAAAATCTTTCAGATCTAAGTCAGTCGCGCGGTAGTCCGCCTTTTTCGACAGGCCAAAGGAAATGCTTTGGGGGCAAGGTTGGCAGAGCCGCGACGCGTTTGCGTCATCCGCGCTATAAAAGAGTTTGCCAGTCGTTTGTTCGCAGAGCTGAGCGAAGACTTTCTCGATTGCCGCCAAATCAGGATAAAAATCCAGATGCTCTTCCTCTATATTTAGTACGAGCGCGTGTTCGGGATGGAAGTATCTGATTGTGCCATCACTTTCGTCGCCCTCGGCCACGAAGTATTCGCCGCGCGCATCCCAGTGGGCATTTGTACCAAGGATTGGGATTTCGGCGCCGACATAGTGAGATGGATGCAGCCCGCCTTCGCGCAGAACATGGGCCGTCATCGCAGAGGTGGTCGTTTTCCCGTGCATTCCGACAATGAGGATCCCGCGTTTGCCGGACATAATCGCAGCCAGCGCTTCGGCTCGACGCACAGCCGGTTTTCCGGCGTCGCAGGCGCTGACGAGGATTGGATTTTCCTTCCGGATCGCCGAAGAAAAGATAATTAAATCGGCATCGCGCGCGTCTTCGGCGCGATGTTGCGCAAAAAAGCGCAAGCCAAGTCGCTGCAAACGCTCAGTCTCCTGGGTGCTGAGTTTGTCCGATCCACTGACGTCCTGGCCCAGTTCAAGCAGAAGCGCAGCCAGTCCGCTCATGCCGCTGCCGGCCACCCCGAGCAGATGAATGCGGTGCCGTTCGCGCGTCAGCATTCTGGCAAGATCGGCCTCAGACATCATTGGTGTATTTCTCGATGGTTGCGGCCACACGTCCAGCCGCATCTTTTGGGGCAAGCTTCGCGGCCGATTCGGCCATGCCCTCCAACTGCTGCGGGTTGCCGATCAGTTCTTTTATCTTGCGCGCCAGCAAGTCGGCCGACAACTCGGATTCTTTCAACAAAATCGCCGCATTCGCGCGCGCAAAAATTTCGGCGTTACGAGTTTGATGGTCGTCGGCGGCGTAGGGAAAGGGGATCAAAAGGCTCGGTAAAGAAAAAGTGGCTAGTTCGGCCAGGCTGGCCGCGCCTGAGCGCGCGATTGCAAAATTCGCCGCGCTATAGACCTCCTCCATCTCATGGTGAAAAGGCGCGACAAATGCGGAAATATTCTCGCGAAGATAATTGTCTGCGACCAGGCGTTCGTCACGGGTCCCGGAAAGGTGAATGATCTGAAGTGGTAGATCACGCAACAAAGGCACTGATCGAATGATCGCTTGGTTAATCCCGCTGGCGCCCTGACTTCCCCCCATCACGAGCAATGTTGTCAGGTCGTCGCGCAAGCCAAGCTTTTGCCGCGCCAGGCGTCGATCGATCGGTCTCAGTTCGGTGCGAATCGGCGTTCCGGTCACTTCGGTATGCGCCTTTGGAAAAAACGGAGCGCACTCTTTGAATCCGAGAAGAACGGCACGAACCATTCGGGCCGTGAATTTGTTGGCTTTCCCGGGAATGGCATTCGATTCATGAATAAATGTGGCAGCACCCCGCATTTTCCCAGCCATCACCGGCGCGGTTGAGGTAAATCCGCCCATTCCGAGCACGGCTTGCGGCTGGAACTTTTTGTAAATTGCGCGGCAGAGCGAAAGACTTTCGGTGAAGCGCCGCAAAAATCCGAAAATCGCCGGCGAATAGAACGACGGGAGCCCAATGCTCGGCAGCGTCTCAAATCGCAATTCGGAGTGGCCGGAAAGCGCCAGCCGATCAATTTCCTTTTCCGAGACGAACAACATCACGTCGTGGCCGCGCGCGCGCAGCGATTCGGCCACGGCGATTCCTGGAAAAAGGTGTCCACCCGTTCCACCGCATGCAATCACTGCGTTCATGAAAACAATGTTCGATTCCAGTTAAATTCGCGGAGTGATTCGCGCCTGAAGCGCGACGCGTCCTTTATTTGAGGGCTCCAGATTTCCCTGTCGATAAATGTTCAGTAGTAAACCGATCGCAAAAAGGCAGGCGACCAGGTTCGATCCGCCGTAGCTAACGAAAGGCAACGGCAGTCCTTTGTTTGGAAGCAATGAGGTCGTGACGCCGATATTCACCGCCGCTTGCAAGCCGACCAGTGCGACGATGCCGGTCGCGGTCAGTAAACCAAAACGATCCTTGGCCTGAAGAGCGATCATGATTCCGCAAATGATGATCACAACGAAAAGAAATACCACCAGGAGACTGACGCGAAGACCGAGCTCTTCGCCAATCATCGGGAAAATAAAATCGGTATGCGCGTAGGGAAGATAAGCCATCTTCTGACGACCGTTGCCCAGTCCAAGGCCTTCCATTCCGCCACTCCCCCACGCGATTAATGCCTGCATCTGCTGCAAACCGGCGTCATCTTTGTAGCGTTCGAGATCGGCGAACGCCAGGAGCCGGCCCAGCCTTTCGTGGGTGGCAGCAAAAAAAATCGCGCCGCTACCGGCGACACTGAGAAAGGTGAGAAAAATCGGGCTGGTGCCGGCAACGAACATCACCACGAACGTGGCCGCTCCAATCAGCGCAGTCGTGCCGAGATCGACCTCAAAAATAATCAGCGCGAGCAATCCCGCGACAACTGCAAGTGGAATGGCAAATCCAAAGAGCGGATTTGCCATTGATTTTTCGAAGCGCGCGAACCACCAGGCTAGAAAAAAGACAGCCGCCAGTTTTGCAATTTCCGATGGCTGAAACGCGATCGGACCAAGGCCAATCCAGCGGCGCGAGCCGTTAATTCGCAAACCGAGGTGAGGAACGAAGCAGAGCGCGAGCGCAATGGCGGCCACGGCCAGCCATAGCCACCAGGTCCGCTGCCAAAAATGATAATCGATGAGCGCGCTGACGATACAAATGGCAAGACCTACGCCCAGCCAGATTGATTGACGTTTCAAAAAAAAGTACGGATCGCCGTGACTGTCGCGAGCAAACGCGCTCGTGCTAAACAGCATGACTACGCCAATGGCGAGCACTCCAAGAACCGCTACGAAAAGAAAATAGGCGCTCTTACGATGCATCGTAAATTGATAATTACTGATCGGTTTTTTTTGGTTTTCCGGTCTTAGTTGGAATCAAAAGCTTCTGACCAATCTTTAGTTTGCGCGGATCATCGATATGATTGAGCGCGAGCAGATCGTCGTACGAGACCTTGAATTTCTTCGCGATCGTGACCGGATTATCTCCCTTGGCGACGACATAAGTCTTGCCCGAACTCGGAGGAAGTTTCGCGTCTTTCGCCATAGACTTTGTTGTCAACCGGGCGGTCTTTGTCTCCGAGATCTGCTTTGTTGCCGATGTCGAAGGCGAACTTGCCGGCATTGGTTTGGTCATGGACAGAGCACTTTGGCTTGCCGGACTTGTAGCGATTGCAACCGACCGGATTGAAGGTTGTCGCGTCTTGATCGCGTTAAAAGCAATAATCCCCGCGACGGCGACGACATGAAGCAGCAGCACAATCAGTAGTGCCCGCGACAACTTCATGTTTGGTTCTGCGATTTCGTCGTAATTGGTGGCGGCCGCGACCCCCAACGGCCGCCGCACGGCAGTTGCGTGCAATTTTTTCTTGGATTTGAAAAGTCTTGCGAGTCTGAGTTTGGTTTTCATTTTGGGAGGGCGCGGACCAATTCACGGAACTGATCTCCGCGATCGGCATAGCTCTTGAACATGTCAAAAGACGAAGTACCGGGAGAAAAAAGGACGACTTCGCCCGGTCTGGCCGTGGCGTGCGCACGGTCGACCGCGTCCGCCAGCGATTGAGCAATTTCGCTTTTCACCGCGCCGCTCCAATCATCCGCGATTCGCTGCGCCATTTCGCCAATCAAGATTGTCGATCTGACCTTTTGTTTCACCAGATCGCGCAGCGGCTTGAAATCGAATCCCTTGTCTTTTCCGCCGGCGATCAAAATGACGGGTTTACTCTGTGCCAGAAGCGCTTTCTCGACTGCATCCAGATTGGTTGCCTTCGAATCGTTGAAATAGTCGGCGCCGCCGACTTGCCTGACAAATTCGCAACGATGAGGTCGCGGTTCGTAGGCGGAAAGTGATGGCACCATTTTTTCGAACGACAGACCGCGCGCCATCCCGGCCGCGAGCGTGGCCATGACGTTTTCAATGTTGTGCGAGCCGCGCAGCTTCATTTCGGCCAGCCGCAGAATCGGTTTGTCTTCGTAAACAATCGACGCTTCGACCAAACGGAAATCGGCGCGATCGGTATACGCACTGAAAGTAATTTTGCGCGCGGCAATGTTCGGGAGATTTTCGATTGCATTGACAATGGCGACATCGTTTTCCGTTTGATTTTCAAAGATGCGCAGTTTGGCGGCGCGATACTCGGCTACCGAGCGGTAGCGATCGAGATGATCGGGAGCAAAATTGAGCCAAAGGGCGATCGATGGTCGGAAAGTTTTGATCGTTTCGAGCTGAAAGGAGCTGACCTCGACCGTGAGCACATCGAATTGCCTTCCTTCCCGCGCAACTTCCGACAGCGGTTTGCCAATGTTGCCGCAAGCGATGCTTTTCTGCTCGCAGGCGTTGAGCATTGTTGCAAGCAGTTCCGTCGTCGTTGTTTTTCCATTGGTCCCGGTTACCGCAATCACCGGAACATTGACGGAGCGCCAGCCAAGCTCGAGCTCGCCGATCATCTCGATTTCGCGAGCAGAAAAATTTTGAGCGAGCGGGGACTCGGGATCGATTCCGGGACTGGCCACCGCAAAATCGTAATTCCCCACATCGCCATCCGCCGCCGGGCCGCAAATCACGCGAACGTTTTGAGCGCGAAGATTATCGATTGTTGATTTCAATAATTTTTTCTCCTCGGCCGAGTCGAGCACGGTGACGTTTGCGCCCTCCGTTCTGAGCAACAGGGCGGCCGCCGCTCCGCTCAAGCCAGCGCCGAGAACTGCGACGTTTTGATTCTGGTAGCGCAAAATTTACCTCAACTTCAGGGTCGCAAGTCCAAGTAAGGCGAAGACGCCGGACAGAATCCAGAAGCGCACGATCACCGTGTTTTCCTTCCAACCCATCAGTTCGAAATGATGATGGAGCGGCGACATCGCTAAAATTCGCCGCCCGGTCAGCTTGAAACTCATCACTTGCACGATGACGGATACGGCCTCGATCACAAAAACGCCGCCGATGACGAGGAGAAGAAGTTCCTGTTTGCAGCAAATCGCTACCACGCCAAGCATCCCGCCGATCGCGAGCGATCCAGTGTCGCCCATGAAAACTTTCGCTGGATAGCAATTAAACCAAAGAAAACCGAATCCGGCGCCAACCAGGGCCGCGCAAATGACAGTGAGCTCGCCGGTAAACGGATAAAATGGGACCTGCAGATATTCCGCGATGCGAAAATTTCCTGCGGCGTAAGCCAGCAAGGCATAGGCAAAAGCGACCGTAATGGTGCAACCGGTCGCAAGTCCGTCCAATCCATCGGTCAGATTGACGGCGTTAGACGAACCAACGATCACCAGCGCAAAGAACAGGATTGTATACCAACCCATGTTTGTAATGACCGGCGATTTTACAAATGGCACGTAAAGCGAACGCGCCTGCACTTCGAGCAACGGGCTGGTCAGAAAAACTGCGGTAACAATAAGGGCCAACAGAATCTGAAAAAGAAGCTTCACCCGTCCGCTGATGCCGTCGGATTTCTTTTTCGTGACCTTTAGGTAATCGTCCGCAAAGCCGAGCGCGCCGAGATAAACCATGCTAAAGAGGGCCAGCCAGACGAAGCGATTGTCAGGGCGGGCCCATAAAACGCTCGAGACGAAAACAGCCGCTATTACCAGCACACCGCCCATCGTCGGTGTTCCCTGCTTTCCGCCGTGCAACTCAGCCAAACGATGGACTTCGGATGCCTGTCGAATCGGTTGGCCGAGTTTTAGCGCACGTAACGTTCGAATAGCGAAGTTGCCAAAAATCAGACAGACGAGGAAAGCAGTGACGGCGCCTGCCACCGCGCGGAACGTGACATAGAAAAACACATTCAATCCGCCGATGTGATCGCTCAGGCGATGGAGATAAAACATCATCGCGCCACGTCCTCAACGGGTTGATGTTTGGCGAATTCCTCGATCACGTGCTCGGTTCGAGCGAGACGGCTGCCTTTGATCAAAACGAGGTCGCCAGGAGCGGCAATATCGACAAGCAATTCGGCCGCTTCGGTCGTCGATTTTACCGCAACCGTTTTCCTCAGACCGGCTTTCTCCGCCGCGCGGGCGATGATTGCGCCGTTCGTGCCAATCGCAATCAGGTGATCGATGCCGAACTTGGCGGCGGCTTCGCCAACTTGGACGTGGCCTTGCTCCAATTCGCTGCCAAGTTCGCGCATTTCGCCCAGGACCGCGATGCGTTTCCCCCCGGTATCGAGTTCAACCAGCGTGCGCAATGCAGCTGTCATCGAATCGGGATTCGCGTTGTAACTGTCATCGATAAATTGGACACCGTGAACCTCTTTGATTTGCAGGCGCGCTTTGGTCAAGGGCGTGGAGGCAAGACCCGCCGCGCATTCTTCGATCGATAGTCCAAACGCGCGACCGGCCGCGACCGCGAGGAGCGCGTTCTGAATCATGTGCAATCCAGGAACGGGCAGTTGCGCTCGACAACGATGTGCTCCTTCTAAAATCGTAAACTCAGAACCATCCGAACTCTGCCGAATGTCGATCGCGCGAATGGTCCCGTGGTTGATCCCCGCCAATACGACTTTTGCGCTCGTGCGTTTCGCAATTGCGTCGCTGAAAGAATCGTCGGCATTCAAAATTACCGTGCCGTCCGATCCGATTGCTTCGGCGAGCGCGCCTTTTTCTTGAGCAATCGCTTCGCGTGATCCCATAAACTCGATGTGCGCCACGCCTATGTTTGTGATAATGGCCGCGTCGGCAGCGGCGATCTGGGCGAGCCTGGGTATTTCGCCCGGGTGATTCATGCCAATTTCCCAGACGCCGATTTCGTCCTGGGATGTTGCTTCCAGGATTGTGCGCGGCAGGCCGACGTGATTGTTGAAGTTGCCTTCGGTCTTGGTGACTCGAAACTTTCGCGCCAGGACAGAGGCAGCGAAATCCTTGGTGCTGGTTTTTCCATTACTGCCAGTGATCGCGAGAACTTTGATCGGAAGTGATCGTCGATAGTTCGCCGCCAGATTTTGGTAGGCGCGAAGTGTGTCGTCCGCGCGAATGAGGACAAAGTCCTCAGGCACTTTCCCTTTCCAATTAGGATCGACGATTGCGCCCGTGCCTCCCGACTTTGCCGCGGCTTCGACAAAACGGTGACCGTCGAAATTTTCTCCGCGAAGTGCGACGAACAGTTCGCCTTGCTTCAACGTTCGCGAGTCGGTGCTGATTTTTTCAACCGAAACATTTTCATCGCCTGATTCCAGCTTCGCGCCGGCGAGATTTGCAATTTGTGAGATCGAGAGTCGGTTCATGAAAATTCCACGGGTCGATTCTCCAGAGCGCGGCGTGCGACCTGAATATCGTCGAACGGGATCGTGTGATCGGCGAACTCCTGGTACGTTTCGTGTCCCTTGCCTGCGATCAAAACAATGTCGCGCGGCTGAGCGAGACCGATGGCATGCGCAATTGCCTCGGCACGATCGGTAATTTTTTCGTATCGATTCGAACGAAATCCCTTTTCGACTTCCGAAATGATCTGTTCGGGATCTTCCTTTCGCGGATTGTCCGAGGTAATGACGGCATAATCGGCGTTGAGATCGACGGTCTGAGCCATCAATGGCCTTTTTTCGCGATCGCGATCTCCGCCACAACCGAAAACCACGACTAACCGGCGCGGTTCAAGTTCACGCAAGGTTTTGAGCACGTTGAGTAGCGCGTCCGGGGTGTGTGCGTAATCAACAAAAACCCGGAATTGTCGTTTGGCTGGAACCATTTCGAGCCTCCCGGGAACTTGTGGCGATTTACCAAGACTTGTCACTGCTTCCCGCAGGCCGATTCCAAGAGCATTGGCAGCCGCGAGTGCCGCCATCGAATTCGCGACGTTGAATCGACCAATCAACGGAACGCGCACGAGATAACTTCTTCCGCGCGCGTCGAGTTGATAAGATGTGCCCCCGAATTCCATTCGATAATTTGACGCGCGAAAATCAGCACGCGCGCCCATTCCATAAGAGACGTGACGCACTTTCTTGTCGATCCTCGCAAGCAGCTGTTCGCCGTAACGGTCGTCGATGTTGACGACTGCGACCGGTTTTCGCTTTTTCTGCTGGCCGCCCAGTTCGGTGAACAATTTCGCCTTTGCTTCGAAATAGTTTTCCATCGTGCCGTGAAAATCGAGATGGTCTTGAGTGAGATTGGTGAAGACCGCGACATCCCATTCGAGACCGCGAGTCCGGTCTTGTGCGAGCGCGTGCGATGAAACTTCCATCGCGGCAGCGCGGCCACCGGCGTTTAGGATTTGCGCGAGTAACTCCTGGAGATCCAGCGACTCCGGGGTCGTGCGCGCCGCGGGCAGGATGCGGTCGCCGATTTGATAGCGCACGGTTCCAATCAAGCCGCAACGCAGCCCGGCATTTTCACAGATATGCTGGATTAAAAAGGTGGTGGTGGTCTTGCCGTTTGTGCCGGTGACCCCCGCCAGTTTCAATTTGCGAACCGGAAATCCGTAAAACGCCGCGCTTAAATCGGCCATTGCCAGGCGCGTGTTTTCGACGACGACGCAGGTGGTCCGTGGAAATTCTTGCGCGCGTTCGCTGGCAATCACGGACGCGCCTTTTTCGATGGCTTGCCCGATGAAATTATGGCCGTCGAGTTTTTCGCCGCGGAGCGCGACGAACAGACCATTCCTTTGCACACGGCGCGAGTCATACGCGATGCTTTCCACTGCGCGATCAGATGGCCCGATGATTTGGCGGACGGAAATCGCAGAAAGAAGAGATTTGAGCTGCATGAGGTTTCAGCATACGGGCGCGCAGTATTCAATGGTGCGAGACATTGGTTAAGGCAACTTGCGTCGCAACCGGGAGGGCTTTGCGAATTTCCTCATGCGGCTCAAGATCTAGATGGCGGGCAACCTTCTCCGCGATGCGCGAAAAGATGGGGCCGGCGACCTGGCCGCCGTAATTCAATTCCGGCCTGGCCGTATGCGCGTCGTCCAGTACCACCAATCCGACAAATTCCGGATGGTCTGCCGGGAGATAGCCGGCGAAGGAAACGACGTATTTGCCTTTTTCGTAACCACCGTGGGGATCGACTTTTTCTGCCGTCCCAGTTTTGCCGGCAATGACGAATCCAGGAACCGCTGCGGCCGCGGCCGTGCCTCGATCGCTCACGACGCCGCGCAACGCCTCACCGATTTGTTTCGCCGTTTGCGGTGAAATAACCTGCCGCAACACCGCCGGAGAGAACGAACTGATTGTTTTGCCGTCCGCGGTGGTGACCGATTTCACGATTCGTGGCGTCATCAGCTTTCCTCCATTGGCGATGACCGACATGGCAACGCACATCTGCAGCGGCGTAACGCCAATCTCATGGCCCATCGGAATATGGGTAATGGAGATTTTGCTCCAACTGCGAGGCGAACGGGCCATGCCTGGGATTTCCCCGGGCAACTCGATGCCAGTCCGTTCGCCAAACCCAAAACGACGAATGTATTCGTAGAATTTTTGATCCCCTAAACCAACCGCCATTTTCGCCGCGCCGATGTTGCTCGACTTCACGAGAATATCTTTGACGGTCAAATCTCCGAACGCCGCGTGGTCGTGCAAAGCGGTGCCGCCGAAGTTCCACACCCCGTTCTCGCAAAAAATCTCCGAATCGAGAGAAACTTTATGTTCGTTGAGCGCGGCGGCGGCGACCACGATCTTGAAAGTCGAGCCCGGCTCCATCATATCGATGATCGCCCGATTCTTCATCTCTTCCGGTTTCGCTTCATTGCGCTGATTGAGGTCGAAGTTGGGACGGTTCGCCATCGCGAGAATTTCGCCGGTTTGAGGTCGCATCAGAATAATCGTCGCCTTCTGCGGAGTATATTGCCGAACAGCGGCATTGATTTCGTCCTCGACGATGTTTTGCAAATTAAGATCGATGGTCAGGTGGACTTGATAACCGTCCCGGGGCGCGCGCTCCTGGCCACGATAGAGAACGATCTCCTGGCCGGCGCGATTATGCTCGATGTAGCGATAGCCATCCTGCCCATGAAGATACTCTTCCATCGAAGATTCCACTCCCTGGATTCCGTGATGTTCGAAATCGGTGAAACCGATCACGTGGCAAAGCATCGGACCGTTCGGATAAATGCGAGCCGAATCCTGTTCGAAATAAATTCCACGCAAATTTTGATTGCGTAGCTTTTCCCGGATCGAATCTGCGAGGCTTTGCGGGACCTCGCGTCTCAGCACGATGTAACGGCTGTTGCCATGAAGCTTCTCGGAAACCTCCGCGCGCGCCAATTTCAGTTCTTGCGTGATCAGATCGACTGTTGGCTCGACGTTGTTGAGGCGGGTCGCATCCGCCACAATCGTTACTACCGGCGCGTTGTGCGCGAGCACTTCGTCGTTCGCGTCGAAAATCGCGCCGCGCTCGGCATGGATGATTTTTTTCTCGACGTGTTTTTCAGCGGCGCGCTCCGCGTACTCGTCGTGCTTGATCATCTGGAGATAGACCAAACGAAACGAGAACGCGCTGAAGAGCGCAGTGAAGCCGAGACAAACGAGGGCACATCGTGTTCGGCTGTTCCATTTCATTTCGCGATTTGTGGATTCGAGACTGGTTGAATCGCGCTTGCTGGATTGGTCGCCGGAATCGTTAGTCGAACGATGTTGTGCTCGGCAATAGGAACCATCTTCAAGTAACCTTCTTTTAATCGATGCTGGAGCGCGGCGCGGGAAGTGAGCGCGGCAATCTGCACGCGAGCGACCTCATTCTGCGCGCGCAAACTGGCAAGTTCGGTCTCGAGCGATTTCTTGGAGTCGCCGAGACGGTGAAGTTGCAAGCTGAGATAGACATAACTCAAACCGGCGACGGCCAGAAACGCGGTCACGACAATCCAGCGCGCGAGCGATGCGGCATCGACCGAGTTGCAATTTTTTCGACGGGAACGGCTCATCCGATTTTTTCTGCGACCCGCAGCTTTGCACTGCGCGCCCGTGGGTTTGCGCGTCGCTCGCTTTCACTCGGTTCGACTGGCTTAGGCGTAATCAAATTCAAATCGCGGTCCGGATTCGGCCGCGCTTCGGGCCATTCCGGCTTGTCGATCCACTCGCGGCTGCGATCGCGGAAGAGGTTTTTGACAATTCGATCTTCCAAAGAATGGAAACTGATGACGGCAATGCGCGCGCCGGATTCGAGGCGGTCAATCAAGACGCGCAATCCGGTCTCGAGCGCTCTCAGTTCGTCGTTTACTTCCATTCGCAGCGCCTGAAAAATTTGGGTAGCGGGATGACGTCTTCCGTGCCGGCCGATCACCTTCTCGATCGCGCGCGCAAGTTGCAGGGTTTCTCGTACGGGCTCTGTCTTGCGCATTTTCACAATCAAACTGGCAATGCGGCGTGCAGCCGGTTCTTCACCAAGTTCACGAAACAATCGGATGAGATCTTCTTCGCTATACTGGTTGACGATTTCGGCCGCGGTCAGGCGCGTCCGCGGGTCCATTCGCATGTCGAGTGGGCCGTTGCGCATCATGCTGAAACCCCGCTCGGCGTTTTCCAGTTGTCGCGATGAAACGCCCAGATCGAGAATCGCTCCGCCGATTTTTTCGATCCCGAGTTCGTCGAGAATCCTGCCGGCGTCGCGAAAATTTGCCTGGCGCAGAGTAACTCGAGCGCCGCAGTACCCGAATTGTTCGCGTGCGAATTCAATCGCGTCCGGATCCTGATCGAGCCCGAGAACGTCGGCGCCGGCGCGCAGGATTGCTTCGGTGTGGCCGCCTCCACCAATCGTTGCGTCGACCACCAGCGACCCCGGTCGCGGTGCCAGCAACTCGATTGCTTCCGGTGCCAGGACCGGTCGGTGATAAACGAAGTCTTCCATTTCCTGCGCCTCCTCCTCGAAGGCCAGCGGACCGGTCGCAAACCAGACCGCACGCTCAAACAATAACGCGTTCATATCTATTGTGCTTACAGACCGATGACGTTTGCCACGTGCTGATAAGTCGGCGTTTCCTCTTCATTCGCCTTTTTCCAGCGTTGCAAATTCCAAATCTCAAAACGGCCGCGCCCGCCAACGAGCGCCACTTCGCCTTTCAATCCAACTTTCTTGCAAAGCTCCTCTGGCAAGACCAGTCGGCCTTGCTTGTCGGCGGAGCCATGTTGCGCACGCGAATGAAGCTGTCGAAAAAAAACGCGGCGATCGCGGGGCGAGACCGCCGGGTCGGTTTCTACAGCGGCACTCATGCGAGAAAATTCTTCAGGCGGCATGACCAGGAGAAATTGATAATGCGCTTCCGCAAGAATGATGAATTCCTCGGCGCGATTGCCGCGCCAGCGTGCCGGAATGGTGATCCGGTTTTTTTCGTCGATGAAGTGACGGAAATCGCCGGCGAAGAAAGTTTGGGAAGATGTAGGCATGTGCGGGTGGATAATTGATCCATTCTAACCCACTTTCCACCACTTTTAACCACCTTCCGTGCCAACGGTCAATAAAAATTTTGTGCTATTTGCAGCCACCCCGGCCAACCTTACACTTGGCCTTCGATGAACTTCCCTCTGACAAGATCCGCCACGAGCTGGATGATCGTCCTGGTCGCCACTTTCACTTCATCCGCCCAGCCCCTGGATGACAACAACAAGGATACAGTGCGAGTTACGGTCACAATCAATCCCGATGGATCGCGAACGACCTACGAGTACGACAATCCGAATCATCGGGCGACCGCCACGACCAATGAGTCTGATGGGAAATTGCGTGGCAAGATTCAGTACGAAATTGACGAAGCTGGACGCTTTGCCAGCGGAATAATTTTTGGGGCGGACGGGAAGTTCCGTTTCAAGAGTCTATATAAGTACGACAACACCGGCCGCCTGGAGCAGGAGACGCATTTGAACGAAAAGGGCGCCGTCATCAATAAGCTGGTTTATCATTATGACGCAGCTGGTAAAGCGATGGGATACTCGGTTTATGACGCCTCCGGCAAAATGATCGGGGCCTCCTCCACGCCCACGCCGACGCCAAAGCCGCACTCAAAAATAATTCGTTAGTCGGCTGCTTGCCTCGATCGGCAAAAAGGTCTAAGGAAATGAGCCGTGATTGATTACATCCAAAAGGGTGGGCTTCTGATGTGGCCGATTCTCGTCTGCAGCATTGTGGCCATGGCAGTTTTTGCCGAACGTTTTTTTTATCTTCATCGCGCAACCATTCATGTCGGGGAGTTTCTGAAAGGGCTGTCCAATCTTATTCAAAGACGCAACTTTGCCGAAGCGTTGCACGAGTCGGCCGGCACTCCCGGGCCGGTTGCCCGGGTCATCCATGCCGCGATTCTTCGTCATGATTTGCCGCGATCCGAGCTGCGCGACATCGTCCAGGAAGCGGGTCAGCTCGAAGTGCCGAAACTTGAACGTTTTCTCGGTGTTCTGGGGACACTGGCGTTCCTTGCTCCACTGCTCGGTTTGTTAGGAACGGTAGCGGGAATGATTGATGCATTTGGCGCAATCGCCGCGCATGGCGGCTACGCCACGGTGACTGAACTTTCCAGCAGCGTTTACAAGAGCTTGCTCACAACCGCTGCCGGATTGGTCGTTGCGACGCCAACTTTCGTTGCCTACAGCTATCTCTCGTCGCGGGTAAATACCATGCTGCACGAAATGGAACGCGCCGGAATTGAAATCGTTCATTTGCTCAAAGACAGCGAAGGACTCAGCGGCATCATTACTTTTCAACAACCGGGTGAAAAATCTGTGGCTGAGCGCGATACGCGGCTGGAACGCTAAAACCGATATCCGCTCACGATGAAGCTAAGCCGTACGAAGGAATTCAACTTCGTTTGGTTGATGATCGTGCCGGCGATCGACATCGTTTTCCTTCTGATTTTCTTTTTGATGCTGAGCTCGAATTTCATTTTGCAGCCAGGCATCGTCGTTTCCCTTCCGTTTTCTCATTTCACTCTCGCTCCGCAGCAAAATCTCCAAATCATCAGCATTACGGGTGGGGGCTCTCCGGCTATTTATTTTCGCGACCAAAAAATCACATTGGAGAAACTGGGGCCATTGCTCGATGCGGCCAAACGCGAGAATCGCTCGATCATCATCAAAGCCGATCGATTTACGCCGTACGATCTGGTCATCGCGGTAACGAATGCGGCCCTTGAGCACGGAATCAGCTCGGTCGCATTGGCAACATCGCCTCCAAAATAAATGTCGACCTTGGCTGCTTCGGGCGGAATGCTCGTGTTCAATTGGAACAAGCCGAGACGACGGGGCCTGGTGTTTTTGGGTTTTGTCGCGCTGTCGCTGATCGTGCACGTGGCTGGCTTTTGTCTTTTTCAAATCATCTATCCGCCGGCGCTTTCTTTACTGCCGCCGCCGGCTCGAGTGAGCTTGATTACATCGGGCTCGGAAGAAGGCCGCACCATTTTGCGCTGGCTGGAAGCGGAAGACCCGGCACTGGCGTCGAGCACTGTGCGACCGGTAGAAATGAAACCGGTTTCTTTGCCGGTCGTGGAGCACGTTCCTTCGTACCGGTCGACTGAACCGACTCTGAGAAATGCGCCTCCGCTCATTGCCGATCTTCGCGTCCCGAGTTCGCAACCTCCGGGGCCTGTCCTCTTGCCTCGTTCGCGGCCGCCGGAGAAATTCGCTGCGTTGCCGACAACGATTTCGTTTTCAAAGGAACTCGCAAGTTTGGGGGCGCCGGTCCGGGCGGCGATGAAATTTGTCGCGTCGACCAACGAAGCGCCGCAGGCAATCTCATTTCGCATCGCTGTCAGTCCGCGGGGAGAAATCCGTTATTGCTTTGCCATGAATTCTTCGGGCGACCGTGAGTTGGATGAGCAGGCGCGAAGATATCTGGCCCTTTGCCGCTTTCCTGGCAAATCGGCTGCGAACGGGGAGGATCTAGTTTGGGGAACTGTGACGATCGGCTGGGGCAACGATCTCGTGCTGCTGCCGCAACCGAAATCCGCGGGAACAACTACGCCGTGATTCGAGTCAGCCTTGCCGCGCTGGTCACAATTTATCTGCTGCTTTCCCTTGCCACGATTTTTCTTCTCTGGATAGTTAGTGAGTGGAACCGTCGTCGGCGCGAAAAGCGCGCCTTGCGTTATCGGCTTCGCTGCGTGATTTGCGCAATGGAGTTTGAGGATCGAACGACGGCGCTGCTTCCACGCTGTCCGCGTTGCGGCAGTTTGAACGAACGATTTAGATTGGAGCAAATTTAAGAAATGGGAATGTGGATTGGCCGAAATCGAAAAGCGCGAGTCACCTACGGCTTCGACGAAATCGCGCTCGTGCCGGGGCGGGTCACGATCAATCCGAATGAGGTGGATATCACCTTCCGTTTGCCGCGCCGAGATGCGCGGCCGCTTGAGCTCAAGATTCCGATCCTCGCCAGCGCGATGGATGGTGTGGTCGACGTTCACTTTGCCGCCGCGATGAGCAAACTCGGCGGCCTGGCCGTTTTAAATCTCGAAGGGGTGCAAACGCGCTACAAAAATCCTCAGGAAGTCCTCCAAAAAGTTGTCGAGACCGACAAATCGGAAGTGACCGCGTTGCTCCAGAAAATTTATCAGGAACCGGTGCAGCCCGATTTAATCGCGGCACGCATTCGGCAGATCAAGGATAGCGGCGCGATTGCTGCGGTCAGTTCCATTCCGCAACGGGCGTCGGAGTTCGGCGCGATCGCGCAGGACGCGGGGGCGGACGTTTTCGTTGTCCAAAGCACGGTTTCAACGGTGCGCCACATATCATCCGAATATAAATCGCTTGATCTCGAAAAATTCTGCCGCGAAATGCGCATTCCGGTCATTGTCGGTAATACGGTTGGTTACGATGTCACGTTTGAAATTATGGAATGCGGGCCGGCAGCGGTTTTGATCGGCGTCGGTCCGGGAGCGGCTTGCACCTCGCGCGGTGTGCTTGGTCTCGGTGTGCCGCAAGTCACGGCGACGGTCGATTGCGCGGCGGCGCGCGATGCTTATTTCAAAAAAACATCGCGTTACGTTCCAATCATCACCGATGGAGGAATGAGTAAGGGAGGCGACGTCTGTAAAGCGCTCGCTTGTGGCGCGGACGCGGTAATGGTCGGCAGCGCGTTTGCCAAGGCGCACGAAGCGCCGGGCTCCGGTTACCACTGGGGAATGGCAACTCCACATGCAAACCTTCCGCGCGGCACGCGCATTAGAGTCGGTGCGACCGGCTCATTGAAGCAGATTCTTTTCGGGCCGGCTGAAGTGGACGACGGCAGCCAAAATTTGATCGGCGCGATCACGACTTGCATGGGCAATGTTGGAGCGCGCAACATTGCGGAGTTTCAGCAAACGGAGATTATTATTGCTCCATCGATCAAGACGGAAGGCAAGCTTTTCCAGGCAGTGCAAAACGTCGGCATGGGGACAAGCTAAAACATTCAACGATCGAGCGATTCAGTGATTTCGATCGCTAATTCACTAAATCGTTAAATCACTCAATGAATTCTGATCGCAGAGTTGTAATCACCGGAATAGGTGTCGTTACCCCGCTGGGGAACGATCTGGAAACGTTTTGGTCGAATTTGAAAAACGGCGTCAGCGGCATTCGCCGAATTCAGACTTTCGACACCAGCGCCTACGATTGCCAGATCGCCGGTGAAGTGCGCGATTTTGATCCGAAGCCATTCTTCAAAAATCCGAAAGATGTGCGACGCACGGATCGTTTTACTCAACTCGCGATGGCGGCGGCCAAAATGTCGATTAAGGACAGCGGCCTCGATCTCGAACGGATTAATCGCGATCGGTTCGGTACGATGATCGCCAGCGGGATCGGCGGACTCAGGACGCTCGAGGATCAGCACAATATTTTAATGAGCAAGGGACCGTCGCGCGTTTCCGCGTTTACCATTCCGATGCTGATTAGCAACATGGCCAGCGGCATTGTTTCGATGGAGTTCGGTTTGCGCGGGCCCAACATGTGCATCGTCACTGCTTGCGCCACGTCCAACAACTCCATCGGCGAATCGTGGCGAATCAT
>Ga0187779_10000804_pt1 | contig 20406 bp, 17 predicted proteins | sample 1015_Q2_SP10_10__FD_132435 | JGI IMG/M metagenome (GOLD analysis project Ga0187779, IMG submission 132435) | Tropical peat soil microbial communities from peatlands in Department of Meta, Colombia - 1015_Q2_SP10_10_MG | ecosystem: Environmental > Terrestrial > Soil > Wetlands > Peat | place... | reverse complement strand
GCAACGCCGCCCTGGTGGAGGTGATGTTGCTCGCCTCCATGGCGGATGGGCCGCCTTCGGACGCCGGCATGCAGGTGCTGGTGGCGCGGGTGCTGGAGCGCCCGGAATTCGACGGAACCAAGCCGGAGGAGCTCTCGGCGCTGGTGCAGAAGAGCGCGAAGAAGCTGGCAGCGGCCAAGGACTTGGAAACCATTCTCGGCTCCTTGCGGGAGCGGCTCCCCACCCACCAGCTGAGGATGCTGGCCTTCGGGCTGGCGGCGGCGGTGGCGCTGGCCGACCACCGCGCGACGCGGGCCGAGCTGGGGCTTCTCAAGACGTTTCAGGCCGCGCTCGGCATCGCCGAGGACGAGGTGGCGCGGATGATTGACGTTTTGGAGACGGGCGGCTCCCTGGACGAGGCCCTGGGAGAGCCGCTGGAGCGGCTGTACGCCGAAGTCATGGTGCTCGTCTCCGCGGCGGACGGAAAGCTCACCGAGGAGGAGGCCCGGGCGATGGTGGAGAGCTTCGCCAGCGACCCGCTCTTCCACAACGTCAGCGCCGACCGGGCCCAGGCCTTCGTCAGCGAGGCGGTCCGGGCGCTGGCCCACCACGGCCTGTCGGACCGCATGCGGGCGCTGGCCCAGGGCATCAGCACCCACGCCCAGCGCCTGCGGGCCTTTCGCCTGGCGCTCAAGGTGGCCCACTCGGACGGGGCCCCCTCCGCCGCGGCGCGGCGGGTGCTAAACTTGCTTCAGGCCACGTTCGGTCTGGCCGACGACGAGGTGGAGCGGCTCCGCCTCGAGAATGCTTGAGGCCAGCAAGGGGGGCCCTTGGAAGTGGTGAGCGCGCAGGGCAATGACGTCCGGCTCGGGATTCCGCCCTCGCTGCCGCTCGCGTCGCCCCCCGGTGGGCTGGCCCGGCTCCGGCGGGTGCTCTCCGGAGCCCTCGGGCGCGCGGTGGAGCTGGTGGTCGCCCCGGACGACGACGGCCTGGTGGAGGCCGCCCGCACCGGCCGGGTGGAGGCGGTCTGGGCGCCTCCGCTCGCCTGCGCGCGGCTCGAGGCGCTGGGCGGCCGGGTGGTGGCCCGGGCAGTGCGGCGGGGAAGCCTCGAGGCCCGAGGGGTGCTGGTGACCCGGCTCGAGGGCCCGCGCGAGCTGGGCGAGCTCCCCGGGACGCGCGCCGGCTGGGTGGACCGGGCGTCCCTCGCGGGGTACCTGCTGCCGGCGGCGGTGCTCCGCGCGGCGGCGCTCCCCCCGGACCGGACCTTCCTCCAGCAGACCTTCTACGGAAGCTTCCGCGCCGCGCTCGATGCCCTGCTCGCCGGAGAGGTGGACGTGGCCGCGCAGCTCGCTCCGGCCACCGGCGACGACGTGCTCGCCGGCGTGGAAGAGGTCGCCCCGGGGGCAAGCCGGGAGGTGCAGGCGCTCCTGGTCACGGCCCGCTGCCCGCTCGACGCCTTCGTCGCCGGACCCTCGCTCCCTCCCGCCGCGGCGGTCCGGCTGCAGCGCGGCCTTCTCGGGCTGGCGCGCCTGCCGGAGGGGCCGACCCTCCTGCGCGACGTCTTTCGCGCGGAGCGCTTCACCGCCGCCCCGGTGCTCGGCTACCGGGCGCTCTTCGGACTCGCACTGGGAGTGGCGTGACAGGACGGTGAAGGTTGCGAGATGGATCGCCACGACGGGACCGGGGCTGCTAAGACCCGGGGCCGGCCGTGAAGCTGCCGCGCACGTACCAAGCCCTCGGGCACCTGGTGGCACGCCTCTCCCACGCTTGGGCGACGCGGAGCCTCGCCGTGGGCGCGGTGGCCACCGCCGTGGACGTCGGGGTGCTCCTGGCCTGCGTCCGGTGGCTGGGATTCCCCAACCCCCTCGCTGCCGCCGTCGGCGTGGCAGTGGGCTCGACGGTGGCCTTCGTCGGGAACCGGCGCTTCGCCTTCCTGGACTGCGAGCCGGAGATGGGCCCCCAGCTGGTGCGCTTCGCCGCCACCACCTCGGTGGGGATGATTGCCCATGCCTCCCTGGTCCACGTGCTGGCCGACCTGTTCGCCGTCCCCGTGGTGCTGGCCAAGCTCATCGCCGACCTGGCGGTGTTCGGCGTGGGGATGCTCTTCCTCCTGCGCTACCTGGTCTTCCCCCGGGCTCGCGAGGCGAGCGAGCCCGTGCGCACACCGGTGAAGGTCCAGGCCGAGAGCGTCAGGAGCTCGGCTGCTCGCGCGGCGTGAGGACCTGGGCCAGCTGCTTCGCCTGATGCTCGGAGTTGCAGCGGTACTCCTGGACCTTGCCGTCGGCCTGCTCCACGCGGAGCACCCAGATGTCCTCCTCCTGGCGGATCTCCACCGGCTTGGCAGGCATCGGGCTCAACGCTTCTCCTCGTGTCACTGAAATCCGCAAGCACTGAACATGCCGGGAAACCCTGAGGATTCATCCCAGGAGTTTCGAGGAGATGGCAAGGCGCGGGTGGGTCGCTGACACCATTTGCTATGCAATGTTTGCGATGTCGCCGGATTCCGGGCTTCAGGAATCGGCCCATTCCCACGAGCTCCGGTAGCCGTGGACCGCGCGTGCGTGGTCGACCAGTCGACCCTGGAACGGATGTCCGGCCAGCGTGGCCGAGTCCCCGACGACGAAGAGGTGCCGCCGCGCGCGGCTGAGCGTGACATTCATCCGGCGCAGGTCGGAGAGGAAGCCGACCTCGGCGCGGACGTTGCTCCGGACCGCGCTCACCACCACCGCCTCCGCCTCCCGTCCCTGAAAGGCATCCACCGTGTCCACCTCGACGCCGGCGCCGTCCAGGGCGGCCTGGAGGCGGAGCGCCTGTCCCCGGTAGGGCGTGATCACCGCGATGCCCTCCGGGGCCAGCCCGGCCCGGAGCAGCGCCTCGACCCGGGCCTGGACCAGCGCCGCCTCGCCCGGATTGTCGAAGCTCTCGGCCCGCTCCTGCCGCGCCTCGTCGAAGCCCCGTCCGGCGGTGTCCAGGAAGAGGAAGGGAGGCACGTCGAGCGCAGCGCCCGGGGCGAGCAGCTCGGCCAGCGTTCGATTGGCCACCGCCGGGTGGGAGCGGAGCTCCCCGCCGTAGAACTCGGCCGACACGAAGGCCATCAGCCCATCGTTCATCCGGTACTGCTCCTTGAGCATCCGGTGCACCGCGCCGCCGTGCGAGTCCACCAGTCGCTCGAAGAGGCTCTTGGAGAGCCCGCCCTGGGCCGCCCGGGGCGAGAGGATGGTCGGCGGCAGCTGGCGGTGGTCTCCCGCCAGCACGACGCGGTCGGCGCGGAGGAAGGCGAGCAGGGTGAGGGGCTCGGTGGCCTGGGTGGCCTCGTCCACCAGGGCCAGCGGGAAATGCATTCCCGACAGGGGCTCGGTGCCCAGGGCGGCCAGGGTGGCGCAGAGCACGTCCGCCCCGCCGAGCACCGCGTCCACCGCCTTGCGCTCCAGGGCGCGCGCCTCCCGGAACAGCGCGTGCGCCTCCGACTGGGCCGCGCGCGCGTGGGCGAACCGCTCCCGGCTCCGGCCGCGGGCGCGCTGCTTGCGGGCATGGCCCAGGAGCGCGAAGGCGTCGTCGAAGAGCTCCCGGGCGAGCCGGTGGTCGGGGTGGGCCTCGACCAGCGCATCGAGCACGGCGTGCTGGAGGGGTTCGGCCACGCGCGCCGGATGCCCGATGCGCACCGCCCGGAGACCCGCGTCGAGGCAGAGCGAGAGCAGGTGGTCCACCGCGGCGTTGCTCGCCGCCGTGCAGAGGAGCTGGCCTCGCCCCTCGCGAGCCGCGGCTCCGGCCACCGCGGCGAGCACGGCGCTCTTCCCCGTCCCCGGCGGGCCCTGGAGACAGAACAGATCGCGGGCGGCGAGCGCCACCCGCACCGCCTCGCGCTGCTCGGGGTTGAGCCTGGAATCGAGGCCGCGCGGCTCGCCGGCGGTCTCGAATTCCGGAGGCCGAATGCCGAGGAGGAGGTCCCGCATCCGCCGCCCGGCGCCGCGCTCCAGCCCGGCCACCGCGTCGACCGCCGCCAGGGCCCGCCCGGTGGTGACGTCGTCGGGGAGGACGTCCACCACCACCCGGCCGCTCCGCACGAAGTCGCCCGGGGGGCGCTCGAAGGCGAGCTCGAGCCGGGTGGGCGTTCCGCGGAGGACCACCGCGCGCTCCGGGGTCGCCCCTCCGGCGCGCCGGGAACGGACCTCCACCGGGTCGCCCGGCGTCCAGCGGACGCCGAGGCGGGCAGCGCCCGGCCGCTCCAGGGCCAGCACGAAGCGTCCCCCTACCCCCACCGCCTCCTCGATGGATTCGAGATCCGAGACGGAGAGGCCGCGCGCCTCGCGCTCGGCCTGGGTCAGCCCCCGCCGCTCCTCGGCTGCTCGCTCCAGCACGAAAGCGCGCTCCAGGCGCAGGAGAGCCTGGAGGTGCTCGAAGTGTCCGGCGTCGAGGGGCACGGGCAGCTGAGCGGGCAAGCGTGCCCGGTTCGGCCCTCCGCTGCCAAGCCAGGGGGGCCCGCCCGCGGCTGGAAGCGGTGAGGGTTGTCCGGCGGCCGTCCAGCGGGGTAGTGGGCGAAGCGGTGAACCCTCCCAACCGGCTGGAGCGAGCGACCTCGCCCTATCTCCGCCAGCACGCGAACAACCCGGTGGACTGGTACCCGTGGGGGGAGGAGGCGCTGGCCCGTGCACGCGATGCGAACCGTCCCATCCTCCTCTCGGTCGGCTACTCGGCCTGCCACTGGTGCCACGTCATGGCCCACGAGTCCTTCGAGGACGCGGAGACCGCCCGGGTGATGAACGCCCACTTCGTCAGCATCAAGCTGGACCGGGAGGAGCGGCCCGACCTCGACCAGCTCTACCAGGGGGTGGTGCAGCTCATGGGCCGGGGCGGGGGCTGGCCGCTGACCGTCTTCCTCACGCCGGCGCTCGAGCCGTTCTACGGCGGGACGTACTTCCCGCCCGAGGACCGCTACGGCATCCCCGGGTTCAAGAAGCTGCTCCTCACGCTCGCCGAGGCCTACCGGACGCGACCCGAGGAGGTGCGGGAGCAAGCCGAGCGCTTCGCCTCCGGCCTCCGCCACCTCTCCACCTGGGGTCTGGACGCGCCGGCCGGTGCGTTCACCGTGGAGGACGTCCGGACGGCCGGCGCCGCGCTGGCCGCCGAGCTCGACCCGGAGCACGGCGGCTTCGGGTCGGCGCCCAAGTTTCCCAACCCCATGGACCTGGCGCTCCTCCTGCGCGCGCATCGCCGCGGCCTGGAGGGCGCGCGGGCCGGCGTGCTCCTGGCGCTGGAGCGGATGGCGCTGGGCGGCATCCACGACCAGCTCGGGGGCGGCTTCCACCGCTACAGCGTCGACCGCCGGTGGCGGATCCCCCACTTCGAGAAGATGCTCTACGACAACGCCCAGCTTCTCCATCTCTATGCCGAGGCGGAGCTGGTCGAGCCCCGGCCGCTGTGGGGCACGGTGGCCGAGCGGCTGGTGGCGTGGCTGCAGCGCGAGATGACCGCTCCATCCGGAGCGTTCCACGCCACCCAGGATGCCGACAGCGAGGGCGAGGAGGGCCGCTTCTTCACCTGGACGCTGGAGGAGATGCGGGCGGTGCTCGGGGCCGAGCTGGCGGACCTCGCCGCCCTCCACTTCGGGGCGAGTGTGGACGGGAACTTCGAGCACGGCCGCAACGTCCTCGAGGGGCGCGTCCCGGCACCGACGCTCGCCGAGCGCCTCGGCGAGCCGCTGGAGGAGGTCGAGAGCCGGCTGGACACGGTCCGGGCGCGACTCTTCGCGGCGCGGGAGGGCCGCGTCCGGCCGGCCCGGGACGACAAGATCCTCGCCGGCTGGAACGGGCTGATGGTCCGCGGGCTGGCGCTGGCCGCCCGGGCCTTCCGGCGACCGGCCTGGGCCGAGCTCGCCGCGCGCGCGGCCACGGCGGTCCTCGAGAGCCACTGGCGGGACCGGACCCTGTTCCGGCTCGCCGGGACGGACAGCCCGCCCGGCTTCCTCGAGGACTACGGCGATCTCGCCGCCGGGCTCGCGGCCGTCGCCCAGGCCACGCTGGATGCCCGCTGGCTCGAGCCGGCGCTGGAGCTGGTCGACGTGGCGCGCGAGCGCTTCTGGGACAAGGAGGCGCAGGTCTACCTGAGCGCGCCGCGGGGCACGTCGGATCTGCTCGTTCCGACCTACGCCCTGCACGACAATGCCGTCCCCTCCGGGGCGAGCACCCTGATGGAGGCCCAGCTCGCCCTGGCCGCCCTCACCGGGCAGGCGCCGCTGCTCGAGGCGGCGCTCGACTCCCTCCGCCGCCTCCGCGGGGCGATGGTCAGAAACCCGTTCGCCTTCGGACACCTCTGGCAGGCCGCCGACACCGCCCTCGATGGCGCGGCCGAGGTGCTGCTCGTCGGGAGCCGCAGCGCCGTCGAGCCGCTGCGCCGGGCGATGGACTCCACCTGGGCGCCCACCGTGGCCCTGGCGCACGTCGACCCCCGCCAGGTCCCCGCCGTCCTGGCGGCGACGGCCGAGGGGCGCCGGGAGGTGGAGGGACGCGCCGCCGCCTACCTCTGCCGCCGGTTCTCCTGCGGCCCGCCCATCACCGACCCGGGGGTCCTGGCCGCAGCGCTGGAGGAGGTCTCCGACGCGGTCGAGACGCCCGTGACATGAGGGCAGGGCCGGAGCAGAGTTCGCCGGTCTCCTGACACAGGCCCCTGCCTCCCGGAGGTTGCCATGCTCATTTCCCTGGTGTCGTTCATCGTCGTCGGGCTGATCTGCGGCTTCATTGCCCGGGCCATCTTTCCCGGGAAGCAGCCCATGGGTCTGGCCGCCACCGCGGTCCTCGGCATGGCCGGATCGCTGGTCGGAGGCGTGGTGGGCTCGCTCCTCACCGGAGGGCTGACGGGCATGTCCATCCATCCGGCAGGATGGATCCTCTCCATCCTCGGGTCCCTGGGGCTGCTCTGGTTCCTCAACCGGCGCCGCTGAGCGCGTCAGCGCACCTCGACGACGCGCAGCTTGCCCAGGAGCGGGATGATGTCCGCCTGGCTCTCCTCGCCGAGGGTCAGGTGGGTGGCGTCGGCAACCGGCTGCCCGAAGGTCGGGTCGAGCTGGGTCCAGGTGGTGCCCACCCAGGCCTCGACCCACTCGTGCCAGTACAGCGCCGCCACCCCGTCGCCTCCCGAGGTGTAGACCACTCCGTCCACCCGCCGGGCAGGGATGCCCAGGGCGCGCAGGAGCGCCACCGCCAGGAGCGAGTGCTCGGTGCAGTCTCCGCGGAGCTGGCGGAGCACGTCCGTGGCCCGGTCGGCGTTGTATCCGTAGTCCTTCTTCATGTGGGAGTAGACCCAGGCCACCACCTTGCGGGCGGCGGCGTAGGCATCCGTCTGGCCGCCGGCGATCTCCTGCGCCAGGGCGACGATCTCCGGGGCGGCCGACTCCACGGCCAGCGTCGGCTTGAGGTACTCGGCGGTCTCCGGGGCGCCGGTGCCCAGCGGCCGCGTCCGGAGCTGGGATGGGTCCGGTGGCGCGGCCCGGATGCGCACCTCCACCCGCTCTGCGTCGAGCGGGCGGTAGGTCTGCCGGGGCGTCAGGCGCCGGGATTGCGGGGGAAGCCCCTGCACGACCAGGGTCAGCTCTCCCGGGATGTCCCGCGCCGACGCCGGCGGCGGCCGGGGGAGCAGGACGCGCGACAGGCCGAAGATCTCCACCCGGTCCAGCCGCTGGGCCACCGCCTTGGCCTCGGCCCGGACGGCCGCCGTGCCGCCGAAGGACGTTTCCAGGATCGCCCCGTCGGTGGCCACGGTGGAGAGCGCCGGAACCCTGTCCTTCTCCGAGAGGGTGGTCGCATGCCGGAGGGTGACCACCACGCCATGGAGCGTGCGGTGCTCGGTGCCGCCGGGTGTGGTGGTGAGGGTGTAGGACTGGAGGTCCATGGGGTCGAGCACGCTGCCCGACACCGGCTGGCCGCGCAGGAGCGCGACCCGGACCTGATCCGCATCCTCCACCGTCTCCGCCGTCGGCGGCAGCGCGAGCTTCTCGTCGGCGTGGCCCGGGCGCCGGCGGAGCACCTCGATGCCGCCGGCGGTGGCCTGCCCGGTGAGCGTCTGGTCGCCGCCGTCGCCGTGGTCCTCGATGAGGAAGGAGAGCAGCCGTCCGCCCGGCCGGGCCTCGTAGATGCGCTCCTCGCGGTGGCGGCGCTCGGCCATCACCTCCCCCACCTGCGCCCGGATGAGGAGCTCCTGCACGGAGCGGGCGCGATCCGGCCGTCCGGGGACGAGCTCGAGGTCGGTGAAGAGCCAGCCCACCTTCTTGTCCAGGAGGTAGAAGCCGAACCATTCGCCTCCCGGCGGCCGCGGGGCGCGGAGGGCGTCGCTGAGCAGCGGGTGGGCCGGGGGCGGGCGGTGGACGACGACGAAGGCGCCCACGCCCGCCGCCACCAGGAGGCCGGCCACGGCGACCACGAGGAGGCGAGCGCGGCCGCCGGGTCTGACCGTCGCCACGGCCCCGGCTCCTCAGAGCTTCTTCTTCAAGAGAATGAGGTCGTCGCCGATCCGGTAGAAGTCACGGAAGCGCGATTCCTCGAGGTAGCGCATGGACTGGTAGAAGCCGCGTGCCGGGCCGTAGTCCTCGGTGGCCGACGTCTCCACTCGCACCAGGCGCGCCTTGCGCCGGCGCAGATCCGCCTCCATCGAGGCGATCAGCCCCGCCCCGATGCCCTTGCCCCGCAGCGACGGCTCGGAGGCAATCCAGTACAGGTCGTAGGTCCCTTCGGTCATCGGGGTCGGCCCGTAGGCCACGTAGCCCACCAGCTCCCCGTTCATCAGCGCCACCAGGACCAGGTAGTCCGGGTTATTCGGCTGCAACGCCAGGTCGATGACCTCGAGCGCGCACCGCACCTCTTCGGGAGAGAAGTTCTCGATCCGGTCCAGCAGGGCGGCGAGCGGAGCCCGGTCGGCCGGCGCGATGGGACGGATGTCCATGAGTCCTTTCGAGCGCGACCTCCACCAGCCGGGCACCGAGGGCGGCGTAGTCCATCCCCGCGGAGGCGGCAGAGCGCGCGTACCCCGACTGCGGATGCAAATCGCAGTTCGGATTGATGTCAATCACGTAGGGCTCGCCCTCCGGGGTGAGCCGCAGGTCGACGCGCCCGTAGTCCCGGCAGCCGAGCGCGGCGAACGCGGACTGAGCCGCGTCCACCACCCGGGCATGGACCGGCGCGGGCAGCGTGCAGGGGACGGATGGGCTGTCCCGGCACTCCGGGCTGGCCGCCTCCCACTTCGCCCGGTAGCTGACGATGCGGGGGCGCCCCTCGAAGGCCTTCCCGAAGCGGATCTCCGACAGGGGGAGCACCACCCGGGGCGCATTTCCGAGGAAGGAGACGTAGACCTCGCGGCCGGCGACGAAGCCCTCCACCAGGGCCGGCTGCTGGAACGTCCGGAGCACCGCCTCCACCGCGGCGCGCAGGCCGGTGGCGTCGTGCACCACCGAGTCGAAGCTCACGCCCACCGAGGCGTCCTCCCGAACCGGCTTGACGATGAGGGGGAAGGGAAGCTCCACCCCGGCCACCTCCTCGAGACGGCCGACCACGGCGAAGGCCGGGGTGGGCACGCCGCGCGCGACGAGCACCTCCTTCGCCTTGTCCTTGTGGAGGGCCAGCCCGAGCGCCAGGGGTCCGGAGCCGGTGTAGGGGATGCCCAGCACCTCGAGCATCGCGCTGGCCGCCATCTCCCCGCGGGCGTCCCCGGACACCGACTCGCAGAGGTTGACCACCAGGTCGGGCGGATGCCGCCCCAGGGAGCAGAAGTCGGCCAGGGGTTGGTCGCGGACCGCCACCGGGACGGCCACTCGCTTCCCCCGGGTGAGAGCGCTGGCGAGCGCCTCGGCCACCCGGAGCACGTCCTCGCGTGCCTCGCGTCCTGGGTCGTCCTCCAGCGCGTCGTGGTCGGCGTTGTGCAGGAGGGCGATGAGCATGCGTCCGATGCGAGAGCTGACGCTAGCACGACCCACCGTCAGCCGCGAGACGTTCGGCGGGCCGCTCGTCCGGTCGCCACGTCGCGTGCCTCGCACCGTGCCGTCGTGCGAGAGTGCCGCCGTCGAGCGGTCATGCGCATCCGCGACCCCATCCACGGCACGCTGCCGGTCTCGGCGGACGAGGCGGCGGTGGTGGACAGCCCCTACTACCAGCGGCTGCGCCACGTGCGGCAGCTCGGCTTCGGCGATCTGGCCTTTCCCGGCGCCACCCACACCCGTCACGCCCATGGCCTGGGCGCGATGCACGTCGTGGGGCGGCTCTTCGACGGCATCGCCGCCCGGGCCGAGCTCCCTCCGGCCACACGCAGCCGGTTCCGCTCCGCCGTGCGCCTGGCCACGCTCTGCCACGACCTCGGCCACATGCCGCTCAGCCACGCCTCGGAACGAATCGCGCCGCCGCGCGCTCGCCTGGGGCTGCCGGCCTGGCTGGGCGAGACTGCCGGTCGGGCGACGCACGAGGATTTCACCGCCCAGCTCATCCTGGCGAGCAGCCTGGCCGGTCTCCTCCGCGAGCGGCTCGGCGGCCAGGGGCTCGGCCCCGAGGCCCTGGTGGCCCTGGTCACCGGCCGCACGCCGCCCGGCGGGCTCGACTTCTCGCACGGCGGGGCGGACTGGACGCCGCTCCTGCGCTCGCTCGTCTCCGGAGAGCTGGACGCAGACCGGATGGATTACCTGCTCCGGGATTCCTTCTACACCGGGGTCAACTACGGCCGGTTCGACCTGGACTGGCTGATCCAGAACCTCCACCCGGCGCGCGTGGAGGACCGCATGGAGCTGGCCCTCTCCCGCAGCGCGGCGTTCGCCTTCGAGGACTTCCTGCTCAGCCGCTACCACATGTTCCTCTCCGTCTACCTCCACCACACCGCGGTGGCCTTCGACTGGATGCTGGCCGCCTATGACCGGGAGACCTCGGGCGAGTTCGACATCCCCGCCGATCCGGCTGCCTTTCTCTACTGCGACGACGTGGCCCTGATGCACGCCCTGCGCAGCTCCTCCAACCGCTGGGCGAAGCGCATCGTCGCCCGCTCCGGCTTCAAGCTGGTGGCCCAGTTCACCGAGCGCGACGAGGGCTACGATCTGGGGGCGCTGGCCTCGGCGCTGGACCGGGCCGGGGTGGAGCACTTCGAGGTGGAGTCGGAGAGCGCGCTCTCGCGCTACTTCGACGGGAGCGCCGGCCCGAGCCTCTACATCCTCGACGAGTCGAGCGGCCGCCTCACCCCGGTGGCACGCTACACGCCGCTCTACCAGCGATATGCCGGCGCGGTCCGCCTCTCACGGGCCTACGTCCGTCCCGACCAGCTCGAGGCGGCGCGCGCCGTCCTCGGCCGGGCGAAAGGAGGAGGCGGATGAGCGAGGCCCTGCCCGGAATGCCCGAGCCGCCCGCGCCGCCGGTTCCCCGCGATGCGGCGGTGGTGGTCCTGGTCCGGCCGGGCAGCGAGGGACGGGAGGTGTTCTGGCTTCGCCGCGAGGCGACCCTGTCCTTCGCCGCCGGGTTCTATGCCTTCCCCGGGGGCAGGGTGGACGCGGCGGACCGCAGCATTCCGGTGGAAGGCGCGGAGGGCGAGGAGGCCACCCTCCGCGCGGCGGCCGCCCGCGAGCTCTTCGAGGAGACCGGTGTCCTCCGGGCGCGGGGGTCGACGCCCTCCCCGGCGGCGCTCCGGGAGGCGCGGGCCGCGCTGCTCGCCGGCGCCCGCGCCTTCGGCGACATCCTCTTGGCGCTGGACGTCACCCTCCACGCGCCGGACTTCCTCCCCGCCGGAAGGTGGGTGACGCCCTCCTTCATGCCGGTGCGGTTCGACGCACGCTTCTTCCTGGTCGAGGTCGCTCCAGGCACGGCGGCCGAGGTCTGGCCGGGAGAGCTCGCCGAGGGCGCCTGGGTCCGCCCGGCGGACGCGCTCCTCGCCTGGACCGAGGGGCGGGCCCTCCTTCACCCGCCCAACCAGTTCGCCCTCGAGACGCTGCTCGTCGCCCCCTCACTGGAGGTGGCCCAGCAGCGGCTCTCCGGCGTGCATCCCGCCGAGGGCCCGGGCGGCCACCCCGTCGAGTTCCAGCGCGGCGTCCGGGTGTTCGCGCTGCGCACTCCCACCCTCCTGCCGGCCACCCACACCAACTGCTGGCTTCTCGGCAACGGGGAGCTCCTGGTGGTGGATCCGGGCGCGAGCGAGCCACGGGAGCTCGACCGCCTCGTCACCCATCTCGCCGAGCTCGGGCGCAAGGGCCTGCGGCCGCGCGCCGTCTTTCTCACCCATCACCATCTGGATCACGTGGGAGGGGTCCGCCCGCTGGCCGAGCGCCTCGGGCTCCGCGTGTGGTGTCATCCCCGGACGGCCGAGGCCATCGGGGTCCGGCCGGAGCGCGTCCTCGCCGACGGGGAGGTGCTCACCCTGGAGGGCGAGCCGGACATGCGCTGGCGCGTGCTGCACACGCCCGGGCATGCCCGCGACCACCTCTGCCTGGTCGACGAGGCGAGCCGTGCCGCGGTGGTGGGGGACATGGTGGCCGGGGTGGGGACCATCCTCATCGACCCGCCGGAGGGCGAGATGGCCGAGTACCTCCGCCAGCTGCGCCGGCTCCGGGACCTGCCCGTCCGAGCGCTCTACCCGGCGCACGGCCCGCCCCTGGCGGACGGTGCACAGGCGCTGGAGGCCCTTCTCGCCCACCGCGCGGCGCGCGAGGAGCGGGTGAAGTCCGCCCTCCGGCGCGAGCCGCGCCCCCTCCCGGAGATCGCCGCCGAGGCCTACCAGGACACCCCCACCGCCTGGCCGCCCGTCGCCGAGCGCAGCACGCTGGCCATCCTGGAGAAGCTCGCCGCCGGGGGCGAGGCGCGTGCCGAGGGCGAGCGCTGGGCCTCCACCTGATGCGCGGTGCGGCTTGCGGCGGGGAACCCACCCGGTCCAACCTCCCGGGCGGGCGAAATGTTCACCGTCCGCACCGCGACCGCCGCCGACGCCGAAGCCCTGGCCGAGCTCGGCGCCCGGACGTTTCGCGAGACCTTCGCCAAGGACAACACGCCCGAGGACATGGCCCGCTACCTGGCCGAGCACTTCGGCGGCGGGCTGCAGCGGGCGGAGCTCGAGGACCGCTCGGTGCGCTTCCTGCTCCTCGAGGCCGAGGCCCGCCCCGCCGGCTACGTGAAGCTGCGCGCCTGCCCCTCCGGGCCCCGGGGGCGGAGCCCGCTGGAGATCTGCCGCTTCTACGTGGACCGCACCTGGCACGGCACCGGCGCCGCGGTCCGCCTCATGGAGGCCATCCACGCGCTGGCCCTCCGTGACGGGCACGACGCGCTCTGGCTCGCGGTGTGGGAGCACAATGCCCGTGCCATTCACTTCTACGAGAAGCACGGCTTCGCCCGGGTGGGGGAGCAGCCCTTCCGCCTCGGCACCGACGTGCAGACCGACTGGGTGATGGCCCGTCCGGTCGGCTAGCGGTTGCTCCCGCCCAGGGCCGCCTCGCGCCGTGCGGTGCGGCGCTCGAACTCGCCGACGAAGCGGGCGGCGAGGGTGCCGGCCACGGCGAGGAGGGCATGGGAGAGAGCGGCCGCCGGCCTCGAGAGCCCGGGATGGGCGCTCGGACCGCTCAGAGCTCCGCGGGTCACCGCCTCGGCCAGGCTGAAGGCGCCCGCCCCGAGGAAGCAGGCCCACCACAGGCCGAGGAGAGGGCGGCGATCGTCCGGGTGCGGGGCCGCGCCGGTGAACAGGCCTCGCATCTCCCGGTAGGGGAGCAGGACGCTGATCACCGGGATGAACCACACCACCACCGCCCGCCGGGGCGAGTCCTGGCCGCCGAACCAGCGTTGCCGGCGCTTGGCCTGGTAAAGCCAGAGGAGGAAGGCCGTGGCGCAGGCCGGCCCGACGGGGAGGAGGAGGCAGGCGAACCCGGCGAAGGCCCCCTGGAGAAGGGAGACCGGCTCACCGGCCGCCAGGTCCAGCTCCAGCGGCTGGGCCGTCGCCCAGGAGGCGAGCGCGAGCGTCGCGGCGAGGCTGAACAGGGCGCTGGTCAGGAGCAGGAGGCCAGCCGCCCATCGGGCGCGGGTCGCGCTCGAGGGCAGGAGGTCGGCGGTGGGGGCGGGGCTCGAGGCCGGGCCCGGCATCAGGCCCGCCCGAAGTCGATGAAGCCGCGCTCCGGGTCGGTGTCCAGGAGCTTCAGCCGCACCCGGTCTCCCACGTCCATCCCGCGCTCCCCGCGGACCACCCGTCCCTCGGCGGGCGGGGCGATGAGCCGGGCGAAGGTCCCCTTCTCCGACACCCCGGTGACCAGGCCGTCGAAGACCTGACCGATGCGGCCGCGGAGCAGGAGGGCGGCGGCCATCTTCCGGACCAGCCGCTCGACGCGCCGCGCCCCGTCCTCCATGGCCGTGCAGTGGGCGGCGACGGCACCGAGCTCGTCGTCGTCGTAGGCCGGCGGGGTGGCCGAGAGCGCCGCCTTCACCAGGCGCTGGGTGACGAGGTCGGCGTAGCGGCGGTTGGGCGCGGTGGAGTGGGTATAGTCCTGGACGGCGAGACCGAAGTGCCCGGTGCTCGGAGCGCCGGCCCTCTGCAGCACGTATTCCCCCGGCCCGAGCAGCTTCACCACCGCCAGCGACAGGTCGGGGAAGCGCAAGGGGTCCCGCCTCCGGCGCTCGACCAGGAATCGCTCCAGCGCCGCGGAGTCCGGCGTTCCGGGCAGCGAGGTTCCCAGGGCGTGCGCCAGCTCGACGATGCGGTCCCAGCGCCGGGGCACCCTCACCACCCGGGCGATGGCCGAGCGGCGTCCGGCGGCGAGGAAGCGCGCCATGACCCCGTTGGCGGCGATCATGAGATCCTCGATGACCTCCCGGGAGCGGCTCTTCTCGGTCACCCGGAGGTCGACGATGCTCCCGCCCTCCATCACCGGGCGCGCCTCGATGGTTTCCAAGTCCAGCGCTCCCTGCTCGACCCGCCGCTGCCGGAGCGCCTCGGTCGCCCTCGCCTGGAGCTCGAGCTGCTCCCGGAGCCCGGGCACCCGGAGCACCCGCTCCGGGACCGGGTCCTTCCCAGCCAGCCAGCCGGCCAGGCCGGGGTAGGCCAGCCGGGCGCGATTTCTGACCAGCGCCCGGGCGATGTGCTCCTCGTCGACCGTCCCATCGGGGTGGACGCGGAAGGACACCACCACCGCCGGCCGGTCCTCCTCCTGGCGGAGCGAGGTCCGGTCGTAGCTCAGGGTCTCGGGGAGCATGGTGAAGACGGTGACCCCGGTGTAGACGGAGGTGGTGTTGTTCCGGGCGTGGGAGTCGGTCGCCCCGCCGGCCCGCACCGACCCGTCGACGTCGGCGATGCCCACCCGGATGCGGATCGCCTCGCCGGGCAGGGGCTCGGCCACCTCGATCTGGTCCAGATCCTGCGAGTCGTCGTTGTCGATGGAGGACCAGAGCAGCCCGCGCAGGTCCTCGACCCCATCGCCGGGCAGAGGAGGCAGGCCGGCCACCTCGGCCCGGACCGCCGCCTCGAAATCGGGGACGAAGCCACGCTCCCGCATCGCCGCGCGGGCGTGGGCGAGCAGGTCGAAGCCTCCGGTCCGGTGGTCGCTCATCTTCCGTCGGGGGTCGAGGGGCGCGGGCGCCCGTCAGGCGCGCCCGGGCCGGCTGGCATCGAGCGGAGCCTGCCCCACTCGGGTGCGGCGGCGCCACAGCGCGATGACCAGCGGGGCGAGCGCCATCGCCAGCTGCGGCAGCAGGGTGAGCAGGTCGGGGAAGAGCCCGAGCGCATCGACGCGGGGACCGCGGACCGGCAGGAGGGGGAGGAGGCCGAGCTCCTGGAAGGCATGCAGCCCCTGCCCGAGCAGCACCACCGCCGTCCCGTAGAGGAGCCAGGTGGAGACGGTGAAGAGCGGCTTCATCGGGAGCACGAAGCCGACGCGCCGGATGACCAGGACCAGGGCGAGCATCGCCGCCGCCCCGGCCGCGGCGCCGGCCAGGGCCCCGCCCGGCGAATCGATGGACAGGCCCTGGAGGAAGATGGCCGTCTCGAAGCTCTCGCGGAAGAGGGCGGTGAAGGAGATGGCGAACAGCCCCACCGAGCTTCCTCGCCCGAGCGCGGCCTCCATCCGCTCGCGCAGCTCGCCCATGTAGCGGCGGATGTGCGCCTTGGCGTTGAGCCACACCGCCGCGTAGACGAGCATCCCGCTGGCCAGGAGACCGCCGATGCCCTCCATCAGCTCGCGGTTTCCGCCGGCGAGCAGCCGCCGGCCGAAGGCAAAGCACAGGGCCCCGGCCACCAGGGCCGTCACCCAGCCGGCATGGACCACCCGCGCCTGGTCGCTCCGCTCCATTTTCCGGAGCACCGCCAGGAGCGCGGCGATGACGATGACCACCTCGAAGCCCTCGCGGACGACCACCAGGAGCGCGAGCCAGAACACGGTGGCGGCGTCGCCCCGCCCGGATCGAGACGGAGCGGCATCCTCGAGCAGGGTGCGCAGGGCGCGCGTCTCCTCGACGAAGCGCCCATCCCCTCGCTCGGCGGCGAGCCGGGCCCGCACCATCCCCGCCTCGAAGCTCTGGACCAGCGCCGGGTGTCGCGCCCGGAGCATCGGCTCCAGCGGCTCGAAGGCGCGCAGGTAGGTGTCGATGAGCACCTGGCGAGCGGTGGCCAGGTTGCCGGCCTCGGCCAGGCGGAGGGCGTCGTCCAGCCCGGAGCGGGTGGCGCTCAGGGCCTGGTCAGCGTCCGTGCGAGGCATCACCCGGCGCAGGCAGGCCACCTCGGCCGCGCCGAAGCGCCGGGCGAGCTCGGCATCGGTGGAGCTGGCCAGGAGCTCGAGGTCGGCACGCGGCGGCGCGTGGTCGCAGGGCGGCTGCCGGAGGGTGAGGAGGTGGAAGGCCAGGGCCCACCGCTCCCCCTCGGTCAGGGTGGGGAAGGAGGGCATGGCCGTCCCCTCGACGCCGAGGGCGAGCAGGTTGTAGGCGCGGAACGGCGAGTAGGGGTCCATCCGGTCCGAGCGAAGGTCCGCCGGTGGAGGGTGGAGCCAGGCCGCCACCGCCGCCGCACCGTTTCCCTCCGGCCCGTGGCAGACCGCGCACCCCTCCCGGAAGAGAAGCGCTCCGAGGGCCAGGTCCGGAGGGAGGCGAGGGCTCCGCGGGAGGCCGCCGGCGCGGGAGAGCTCGTCGACCAGGGCCAGGCAGTCGCGTGCGACGCCCTCCGGGTCCGCGCCCCGCCCGATGCGGGAGGCCACGTCGGCGACGCGCGAGCGAAAGGGCAGCCCGGCCGGCCCCAGCTCGTCCACCGCCCGGGCGGCCTCCACCGCCAGGCCGCGCTGCTCGGCGAGCTCGCCGGCATCGGCCGTCCTCACCGCGGCGGGGTAGTCCGAGGACAGGTATTGAAGAAGCCCCACCGCGCGCTGCCAGGTCAGGGCGTCGGGCACAGAGGCGGCGCTCGCGCCGGGCGCGCCGAGCACGATGGAAAGCGCGAGCAGGACACCTGTCATCGAGAAGACCGCGGAATCAGGCCGGAATCGGCCCGAGCAGAGAATGAGAAGCAGTATCATGCCCCGCTTCCCGGGAACCATCGACCCCGGCAGGGGTGGCCGGGCCGGTGTAGAGGTACCCCCCCGACGAGTCACATGCCTGCGCTGGCCTTTCGCTCCCCGCCTCCCTCGGTGAGGCTCACCAACGGCTTCGTCGAGGCGTTCGACAACGCGGTGGCCACCGCGCGGACCTGCTACGCGCCCCGGGTCATCACCCCCGAGGACGTGCGCCGGGACGAGAAGGCGCGCGCGCTCCGGGACCGCATCGCCCGGGAGACCTACCAGGCGGGGCACCACACCACGCTCCAGCACGCCACCTTCCAGTTCGCCATCGAGAACGTGACCCGCCAGTGCCTGTGGAGCTTCCTTCACAGCCATCCGTTCTACAATTCCGAGCAGGTCAGCCAGCGCTACGTGGCGGTGAAGCCAGACCGGGTGGTGGTGCCGGCGCTGGCCGAGCCGCTGGAAGCCCTCTACCGCGGCACCGTGCGCGCCCAGATGGAGGCCTACGCGCGGCTCTCCGAGCTCGTCCTTCCGCGGGCGGAGCGGGAGTTCTTCCGCATCTTTCCCGGCCGCCGGCGCACGCCGGAGCGGTGGGCCTCCACCCTGGCCAAGCGTGCTCAGGAGGTGGCGCGCTACGTGCTCCCGGTGGGAACGTTCGCCCACCTCTACCACACCGTCTCCGGCCTGACGCTGCACCGCTACCACCGGCTGGTGAACGCCTCGGACGTCCCCTCCGAGTCGCGGGCGCTGGTGGAGGCGATGGTGGCCGAAGTGGAGCGCCTGGATCCGCTCTTCTTCCGCGACATCGAGGACCCCATTCCGCTCGAGGAGACGCACGAGGCGCGGACGCTGGGAGCCCGGAGCCTGGGCGTGGGCGGAGCGGCCTCCCGAAGCCACCGGAGCGAGTTCGACCGCGACCTCGGCCCGAGGATCAGCCTGCTCCTCGACTGGAGCGCCCGGGGCGAGGAGGCGGTGGCCCACGGCGTTCGCAGCGTGCTCGGGCTTCCCAAGGGCGCGCTCTCAGACGCCGAGGCGCTCGAGCGCGTGCTTTCCCCGAAGCTCAACCCCTACCTCTCCGAGGCGCTGGTCCTCACCACCCACGGAAAGCTCACCCGCGCGCTGGTGCATGCCAGCTACACCTTCCAGAAGAAGCTGAGCCACACCGCCGACAGCCAGGACCAGCGGCACCGGATGACGCCGGGGAGCCGGCCGGTGCTCTCCGCCCAGTTCCTGGCCGGGGAGCCGGACGTCATCGTCCCCGTCCTGCTCGCCGAGGTTCCCGAGGCGCTGGACCTCTTCCAGGCCACCTGCCGCACGGCCTGGCGGGCCATCGAGCAGCTCCTCGACGCCGGCGTCGCCGCCGAGGGGGCGCTCTACCTGCTTCCCAACGCCTTCCCCATCCGCTTCCTCGAATCGGGCGAGCTGCTCCACTTCCACCACAAGTGGGTCCACCGGCTCTGCTACACCGCCCAGGAGGAGATCTGGCGCGCCTCGCTCGAGGAGGTGGAGCAGGTGCGCGGCGTCCATCCGCTCGTCGCCCGTCACCTGGCGCCGCCCTGCACGCTCCGCCGGGAGGCAGCCGTGACTCCCTTCTGCCCCGAGGGTCCGCGCTTCTGCGGCCTGCCGGTGTGGAAGATGGAGCTTCGGGAGTTCGAGCGCCTCCTCTAGACTGCGTCGTCGTCGCCGGCGCATGCCCTCCCCGCTCCTCCTGGTCCTTGCGCTCGGCGCCGCTGCGCCCGATCCATCCACCGCCGCGCCGGCTGCCGCGCCGGCCTGGTCCGACTTCCCCGGGCTGCCCATCTACGTTCCGATGAACCCGGTCGAGTACACCCGGAGCGCGCTCTTCTCGCCGCCCATCCTCCGGCCGACCCAGGGCTGGGCCTTCTCCCTCCAGCTCGACTACGCCAGCGCCATCGAGCTCTACGGGAACACGCCCAATTCCTTCCTGCTCGACGCCGAGCTCTACCGCCTGACCTTCACCGCCACCTTCCGTGTCTCGGAGGAGGTGTTTATCCTCGCCGCGGGCGGATTCCAGGGCGCCTACAACGGGGTGCTCGACGGGGTGCTCAACTGGTACCACTCCCTGCTCGGGATCAGCTACGAGGCGCGCAACCTGCGGCCGAAGAACGTCTTCGGCTACCGGTTCACCAGCGGGCAGCTGGTGGAGGCCTGGGATCCGGTCGCCTTGACCCTGCTCGACACCCGGCTCGGGGTGGGGTGGATGATCGCCAAGAACCTCCAGCTCCTGGGCACGGTGGTCGTCCCCACCGCCTGGTTCGACGGTTACGCGGCGCACACCGTCCAGTTCGGCGCGCTGCTCACCTGGCAGACCCCGCTCTGGTCCTGGTTCGACTTCCAGGGGACGGTCGGGGTGGGGGCCACCCCGCGCACCGGCGGGCTGCTCGGCCAGTACCAGAACGTGGTCTTCGGCTCAGCCTCGGTGGGGGGGCGGGCCCGGGTCTCCGAGCACAACTACCTCTACCTGAACTTCTTCTTCCAGACGCCGCTCTATGCCAACACCGGCGACCCGCCCCTCGACTACGTCGACGGGTCGCTCGACTTCGGATGGATGTTCCGGACCGACTCCAACTGGGAGTTCTCCGCCGGGATGACCGAGGACCCGGTCGCGGCCGGCCCGGCGGTGGACATCGTCTTCCGCTTCGGCGTCCGTCACGGGTTCTGAGCCCGCGTGCCCCCTCCGGTCCGGGACCTGGCCTCCACCCACGGAGCGAGCGTTCGCCAGATGGTGCCGAGCAGGACGAGCCCGCCCCCGGCCACCGCCCACGGCCCCGGGCGCTCGCCGGTCAGGAGGAAGGTCCAGACCGGGTTGAGGACCGGCTCGAGCAGGGCGAGGAGCGAGGCCTCCACCGCGGGAGTGTGGCGCACTCCGCGCGCGAACAGGGCGTAGGAGAGGCCGAGCTGGAAGATTCCCAGGAAGAGCACGATGCCCAGGTCGCGCGGCGTCACCG
>Ga0187779_10000802_pt1 | contig 20435 bp, 20 predicted proteins | sample 1015_Q2_SP10_10__FD_132435 | JGI IMG/M metagenome (GOLD analysis project Ga0187779, IMG submission 132435) | Tropical peat soil microbial communities from peatlands in Department of Meta, Colombia - 1015_Q2_SP10_10_MG | ecosystem: Environmental > Terrestrial > Soil > Wetlands > Peat | place... | reverse complement strand
GCGCCGACGCGATGGATCGTTTCCGCCCCAAGATAGGACTGGAACAGCCGCAGGATCGGCCCCAGGACCGACATGCACGGCAGGCCGAGCTCGCGGCATTTCGCTTCGAGCGCCTCGATCAGGTCCTCCTCGAGCAGCGTGTAGAGGACGAGACCGGGCGCCTCGGAAATCTCGGCTAGCACATGGTCTAGCTGCTTCTTCGAGCGCACCATCGGATAAAGGTGCTCGACCGGCGAGACATTCGCGTACTGCGCCGCGGCCGCGCGCGCCACCGTGATCAAAGTTTCGCCGGTCGCGTCCGACACGAGATGTAGGTGGAAATAACCGGTGTCAGGCATCGGGATAAAGGCGGGTCAATATGTGGACCGCAGGGGAGAAGGCCATGGCTTTACCTCCCACGCAAGCCAAGTTTCCCCGGCCCTATCCGCGCCGTCCACATTCGTGCCTTCGGGAGCCAAAGTCCGTATTTACGGAAAACTTAGGCCGGCATGTGGACCAAGCATTGGGGAAGCCGTGGGATAAATGGCAAAAAAGCCCGTAAATCCTATTTCGATGATGTGGACAGCCGAAGGCCGGTTTGCGTGCGATTCTGAATCACATCAGGTCAAGCGGTGGACAGATTGTTGAGCGAAAGGCATGAGTCCAATCCACGCTCCAACAATAACTACTACAAAGATTCTTAGAGCTTTATGGAAGAAAGCGCTCAAACCGGAAGTATGGGGACAAAACCCCTGCTGCGCGTGCTTGATGGCAAACGCGAGACACCGCCACCGGTATGGATGATGCGCCAGGCTGGCCGTTATCTGCCGGAATACCGTGCGGTTCGAGAGAGAGCAGGCGGGTTTCTTGATCTCTGTTTCAATCCGGCGCTCGCAATGGAAGTGACGCTGCAACCGGTACGCCGCTTCGGTTTCGATGCGGCGATCCTGTTCTCCGATATCCTGGTTGTGCCATTGGCACTCGGCCGCAAGGTCTGGTTCGTAGAGGGTGAAGGACCGCGATTGGAACCGCTGAGCGAGGCCAAGGGCGTGCGCTTGCTGAGGAAGGAAGCCGACGATAAAATTTTGGCGCCGATCTATGAAACTGTACGGTGCGTCAAACGCGAGCTCGGCGCACAAACGGCTCTGATCGGATTTTGCGGCGCGCCGTGGACGGTGGCGACGTACATGATCGCCGGCCAGGGCACCAAGGATCAGGCACCGGCCAAAGCAATGGCATCGGCAGAGCCGGAGGTCTTCCAGCATCTGGTCGATTGTCTGGTCGAGGCTTCGGTTGGCTATCTGGCGCGGCAATTGGATGCGGGCGCAGATGTAGTGCAGATCTTTGATACCTGGGCGGGATCGCTGTCGGGCGAAGCTTTCGGGCGTTGGTGCGTTGAGCCGACCAAGCGGCTGGTGACGAAGCTGCGCCAGAGGAAGCCGGGGGCCAAGATCGTTGGATTTCCCCGCGGCGCTGGCAAAGACCTCGAACGCTATATCGCGGAAACCGGTGTCACCGCGGTCAGCGTCGGCAATGAGATTGACCGTGCCTTTGCTCGCGACCGTATCCAGTCACGCGTACCGGTGCAGGGCAATGTTGATCCTGAAATCCTGCTCAAGGGCGGCGACGCACTGGCGCGCGAGGTGGATGATGTTCTTCAGACGCTCGGCGGCGGGCCGCTGATCTTCAATCTTGGCCATGGTATCCTGCCGCAGACGCCGATCGCCCATGTCGAGCAGATGCTCAAGCGCGTCAGGGGCTAGCGCCCTTCCCGCCTCCGATTGTTGGACAGCATGTACCTCTGGATCAAAGCGCTGCACATCATCGCCGTGATCGCCTGGATGGCGGGCATGCTCTATCTGCCGCGGCTGTTCGTCTATCACGCCGGCGTTGCCGTCGGCTCGCCGCAGTCGGAGACCTTCAAGGTGATGGAGCAGCGACTGCTGCGTTTCATCATGGCGCCGGCGATGATTGCGGCCTGGCTGTTCGGCTTCTTGCTCGTGATTCAGGGCCAGTACTTCGCGGCCACCTGGTTTCACCTCAAGCTTCTGCTTGTGCTTGTCATGAGCGCGCTCCACGGCTTCCTCTCCCGCTGGACCCGCGATTTCGCGAATGACAAGAACACGCACACACCTAAATTCTACCGTATTGCCAATGAGATACCGACGCTGCTCCTGACCGTCATCGTCATCCTGGCGACGGTGAAGCCATTCTAAATTAACCGGAATTCCTCACAGTCACGCGTTCGGCCTTGCGTGGCGGGCTTGCTCAACATATGTTGACTGCATCCCACCGAACGCAGGCGGATGCAGTCGCGTTCCGGCCCCAAGTCATCCTAAGAGTTTCGGGTCCGGTCGCAGCATCGGGTTCCGGGATACCTTCCCAAAACGCCTTTCCAGACCTGCGATCCCTGCCTCTCTTACACCCGCGTCAGCTTCGCGTTTTCGACCACGACGCCGGTGTATCTCCAAATAGGACTCCACCCGCATGCGGGAAATGAAACTGCAAGACCTGAAATCCAAGGCCCCTGCCGATCTCCTCTCTTTCGCTGAAGAGCACTCGGTCGAGAACGCCAGCACCATGCGCAAGCAGGAGCTGATGTTCGCGATCTTGAAGCAGCTCGCGACGCAAGAGGTCGACATCATCGGCGAGGGCGTCGTTGAAGTGCTGCCGGACGGCTTCGGCTTTCTGCGCTCGCCGGAATCGAATTACCTGTCCGGCCCCGACGACATCTACGTCTCACCGAGCCAGATCCGCCGCTTCGGCCTGCGCACCGGCGACACCGTGGAAGGCCACATCCGCTCGCCGAAGGAAGGCGAGCGCTACTTCGCGCTGCTCAAGGTCAACACGATCAACTTCGAGGACCCCGAGAAGGCGCGCCACAAGATCAATTTCGACAACCTGACGCCGCTCTATCCCGATGAGCGGCTGAAGATGGAATACGAGGATCCGACCAAGAAGGACCTGTCGGCCCGGGTCATCGATATCGTCGCGCCGATCGGCAAGGGTCAGCGTGCGCTCATTGTGTCGCCGCCGCGCACCGGCAAGACCGTGCTGCTGCAGAATATCGCGCACTCGATCACGGCCAACCACCCGGAAACCTACCTGATCGTCCTACTGATCGACGAACGGCCGGAAGAAGTCACCGACATGCAGCGCTCGGTGAAGGGCGAGGTGATCTCCTCGACCTTCGACGAGCCGGCTTCGCGTCATGTGCAGGTCGCGGAAATGGTGATCGAGAAGGCCAAGCGCCTGGTCGAGCACCAGCGCGACGTCGTCATCCTTCTCGACTCGATCACGCGTCTCGGCCGCGCCTACAACACTGTGGTGCCGTCATCCGGCAAGGTGCTGACCGGCGGCGTCGACGCCAACGCCTTGCAGCGGCCGAAGCGCTTCTTCGGTGCCGCGCGCAACATCGAGGAAGGCGGCTCACTGACCATCATCGCCACGGCGCTGATCGACACCGGCAGCCGCATGGACGAAGTCATCTTCGAAGAGTTCAAGGGCACCGGTAACTCGGAGCTCATCCTCGACCGCAAGGTGGCGGACAAGCGTACCTTCCCGGCGATCGACATCACGCGCTCCGGCACGCGCAAGGAAGAGCTGCTCACCGATCCGGCCGTGCTCAAGAAGATGTACGTGCTCCGCCGCATCCTCAATCCGATGGGCACGATGGACGCCATCGACTTCTTGCTCGACAAGCTGCGCAACACCAAGAGCAATGCCGAGTTCTTCGAGTCGATGAATACATAACGTGTTCACGTGGAAGACCTTGCTGTGGCCGGCGCCTAGTGCGCCGGCCATTTTGTTTGGCCGGGTGCCTAGCCGCGCCGCATGGCGAGGATGGTCGTGCCGATCTCGTGTGGGCTCGTCACCGGCAAGGAGCAGCGCTCGCCGAGACAAATAAAGGCCGTGCGACCCTGCGTACTCTTGATTTTCTCCTGAGCCGGGTGCGTGGCCGGCAGATGCTCGCCACCCGCGACCCGAAGCACGATGCGGTCGAGGAAGGGCAGCTTCAGCGCCGCGTTCGCCAGCCCCTCGCCGCCGCCGACGATGACGATTTCCGCCGCGCGCAGCCGCAGATCGAGCGCGTTGAGCAGCGCGACATGGCCGAACAGGTTGCGTCCCGCACCCGCCAGGATGGTTTCGATCAGCCGGTCCGCCTTCTCGCGCCAGCTGTCGTCGCCCAACAGCACAGCCAGCCGCACCAGGTTGCCGGCGGCGACCGCGTTCGCATTAGGCGTCGCGTCATCCGCGGTTGAGTGCGGCCGCAGCAGGAGATCGCCGGCGTCGTTGGCCGTGAAATAATAACCGCCGGTATCCGGATCGCTGTAGTGCTGATCGAGCATGCGCTGCCAGTTGAGCGCCTGCGCCAGCAGGGTGCGATCCGTCGTCGCCTCGTACAGAGTGATCGCCGCGCGGATCATGGCGGCGTAGTCGGAGGCGAGCCCCGGAAACAGCGTCTTGCCGGCACGGAACGAGTGGCCGAGCCGCGTGCCGACCGTCATGGCGCGCGCGATGAAATCGAAGGCGCGACGCGCCATGGCAATCCATGAGGGCTCATCGAGGATGACGCCGGCATTCACCAGCGCCGCGATCATCAGGCCGTTCCAGTCCGCCAGCACCTTGTCGTCGAGCCCGGGACGAACGCGCAGATCGCGGACGTTCAAAAGCCCGTTGCGTAGCTTCGCCAGCCGGCTTTCATCGGCATCGCTGTGTTCGCGTTCGGCGAGCCGGTTGAGGACGTTGTGGTGCTCGAAATTGCCCTGTGGCGTCACGTCGTAGTGCCGGGCGACATATTCACCGTCGTCGGTACCAAGAACCCGAAGCACCTCGTCGTAGGACCAGACGTAGAACTTGCCTTCCTCGCCTTCGGAATCGGCGTCGAGCGAGGCGGCGAAGGCGCCGTCTTTGGTCGTCATCTCGCGCTTGAGCCAGCCTACGGTTTCTCGCGCGCGCTGGGCGAACAGCGGCTTGTGGCTGCGCTGCCAGGCGAGCGCCAGCAGCTCGAGCAATTGCGCGTTGTCGTAGAGCATCTTCTCGAAATGCGGCACCAGCCATCTTTCGTCGACCGAATAACGCGAGAAGCCGCCGCCGAGATGATCGTAGATGCCGCCCTGGCTCATACGCTCGAGGGTGAAGTCGACCGTGTCGAAGAAGCGCTTGTCGTGCGTGCGGATGCCGGCCCGCCACAGCATTTCGAGGATGGCCGGCTGCGGAAACTTCGGCGCGCCGCGTAAACCTCCATTTGCGCTATCGAACATATTGCCGATCTGCGCCGCGCTGGTATCGAGCTCCTTGATGCCGATCGTCACGCGGCCTTCGGGCCGCGCCTTCTCCGCGAGCCGCGCCAGCAGCGCCACGCGATTCTGCTCGATCTTGGCGGGCTCGTGCTTGAAGAGGCGTGCCACCTCGCGCAGCACGTCGACGAAGGCCGGCCGGCCAAAACGCGATTCCTTCGGGAAGTACGTGCCGCCCCACACCGGCTCGGTGTTCGGTGTCAGGAACATCGTCAGCGGCCAGCCGCCCTGCTCGCCGAGCAGGTGCAGCGCGTTCATGTAGATCTGATCGATGTCGGGCCGCTCTTCTCGATCAACCTTGATGTTGACGAACAGCTCGTTCATCACGCGCGCGGTCGCCTCGTCCTCGAACGACTCGTGCGCCATCACATGGCACCAGTGGCAGGCCGCATAGCCGACCGACAGCAGGATCGGCTTGTTCTCACGTTTCGCCGCTTCGAGCGCTTCGGCCCCCCACTGCCACCAGTCGACGGGGTTATGCGCGTGCTGCAGCAGATAAGGCGACGTCGCGTCGGCGAGGCGGTTGGTGTGCGTGGGGTCGGCGGTCATGAACGCACTCGCGGCGTCCTTGCCTTGAAGGCAAGCGCGGTTGCCGGATAGCTGATGCTGCCGTCGGCGGCGGTCGGCAGTGTCTTGCGCAGGTAGGTCTTTAACTCCTCGCGCTTGCCTTCGCTCAGCGCCAGTACAGACTTTGCAACCGGCGCGAACGACGGCGTCTGCGACCTCCAGTAGTCGTCGAAGGTCCTGAAGCTCTGGGTGACGGTGATAGGGTGGGTTTCGATATTCTCGAATCCCGCGCCGGCGAGCGTGGTCTTGAGCGCATCCGGGGCGCCTTCCGGCACGGTGGGCAAGCGCGCGACGTCGCCGCCAATCGCCCGCACCGCGTTGGACATCGGAATATAGGGTGCGCCGTCGGCCAGGCCGCCGCCTCGCTGCCATGTGTAGCCCGCGACCACGCCACCGGGAGTGGCAACTCTCCTCATCTCGGTGAAGCCTTTGGCGCGGTTCGGCAGGAAATGGATCACCAGCGCAGAGACCACGAGGTCGAATGACTTGTCGGGAAACGGCAGCGCCAGCGCGTCGCCGACGCGGAAGTCAGCGCCTTTGATGTGTTTGACGGCGTATTCGATCTGCGCCGGCGCCGGGTCGACGCCGTTCACCGAGCGGGGCTCGACGGTGTTTACCAGCAGCTCGGAGAAAGCGCCGGTGCCGCAGCCGACGTCGAGCCAGGACGCATTCTTGGGCGGTGCGAGCCATGTGAGGAATTCCTTGCCGAGGGCGCGGCTCCAACGGCCCATGTAGTTTTCGTAGTCGGCGGCGTCGTCGAAGACGACTTTGACATCGCTCATTGCGCGTCATCCCTCACGGTAAAATAGCAAAGGCGCGCGCCGGAAAGCCCAAGCCATCGCGCACCTTCGGCCAGCTCACCACGATCAGCGCGCCCTTTTCCGGCACGTTGTCGAGATTGGCCATGACCTCGATCTGATAATGCCCGTGTTGGAGGATCCAGGTTTCCGAGTCCATCTTGTCGGTGGTATCGGTGTCCATGGCTTCGTGGCCGGTCGCGGTGACACCGCGCTCCTCGTAAAGGAATTTGATTGTCTCGAAGGCCCAGGCCGGAAACGGCGAACGCTTGAAGCGCTCGGGATTGCTGTCCCAGTCCTTGTACATGTCGGTGCGCAGGGCAACAAACGCGCCGCGCGGAATGCGGCCGTTCTTCTTTTCCCACGTCTTGAGATCGGCGACCGAGAATGCGTGGTTCGGGTCCTTGGCCAGGTACGGCGTATCGTCGAGTACGATGAGCGGCAGGATCATCTGCTTGAGCGGGATCTTGTCCATCGTGATGCCGTCCTCGGCAAAATGCGCCGGGGGATCGACATGCGTGCCGTACTGCCCGACCATGTCGTAGTAGGTCGCGCGGAAACCGTCGTCTTTGATCGTGTAGGGCTTCTTGGTCTTCGGATCGAACGCCGGCGTGAATTTCGCCTGGCCGAAGCCGGACCACACCGGCGTTGTCGGCGCGAAGCTGTGCGTGAGGTCGACGAACTGCTTGCCGGCGATGATGCGATAGGCGCGGTCAAGATCGCTGTCGGCATGCGCGGGGCTCATCAGTGCAAGCGCGACTGAGATAAGCCCCAATTTGTTTGCGATGGTCACGCCGCCCCTCCCTCCGAATGAAGGGCGATCATACGTCATTTGGTTTGCGTTGCGCGCGATCCTAACGTGGCGGTAATGGCTTGCGGATGCGCGCGCGCCAGTCGCGCTGGCGTGTGGCGGGCGACCGAGATCACGATGCTGGTCAGGATGAGGAAAATCAGCGGCCCTCTGAACAGGGCGAAAACACCGTTGAAGAAAGCGTGAAGCGTCTTGTCCATGGATCGGTCCAGCCTGGAGGCAATTCTGCCAAGCTAACGGTCTGTACCGCTGCATCGTTCCGCCACGAAATCGTGAGGCCGAGACGCCCGTAGAGCCAGTTTTACTCGTGTCGCTGGCGCAACAGACGGCGGATAATTGCGGTTTCAGGGCGTCCAAACCGGTTCCGTGCACATCCGGCCCGAAGCCACGGGTTTCCAAACCGGCAGATCGTGGCATGATTGCTGCCTGAATTCGGGCGAAATGCCGCGGACGGTGCCGCGGCATTTTTGGATTTGGGGCGTTGTTGGTGGCGAAGCGGTCCGCTGTTGCTTTGTCATGTTGGGTCGCGGCTGGTTCGCTTGCGTTGGCGGCCGGGCCGTCGCGCGCCCAAACGGCGACGCAAACACCGCCGCGCTGGGATGTCACCGCCGCCACCGATGTCCGGTTCTTCAGCTGGCAGAGCGATCGCGGCTTTCCGACGCGCGCCTCGGGCCAAGATGGTGGCAGCGGCGAAGAGCTCTACATTCCCTTCGCCGTACAGACGGCCGGCCGTCTGCTCAATCCGGACTTCGCGCTGGCGATGCTCGTGCGCGGCGGCTGGGTCTATGCTAAGCAATCGTCCGGCAATCTGAGCGGCGAAGTCGCGGCCTCGACCGACACGCAGTCTTCGGCGACCCTCACCTATTACGGCTGGAACGGCATCCAGCCTTTCGTATCGCTTGCGACAAATCTTCCGACCGGCCGTTCCTCACTGCCGGGAGCGGCGGCGAATGCGCGCATGGATCCCGATCTTGTGGACATCGCGACCTTCGGCGAAGGCTTCAACATCGGCCCGGTCGTTGGCTTCAATCTGCCGATCACGCCGACGCTTGTTGCGACCTTTAGCGCCGGCTATACCTGGCGCGGTCCCTTCGATCGCGAAAATACGCTCGACGCCACCGATCCGAATGTGCAGTCGCCGGCGAGCATCAATCCAGGCAACGTCTTGGCACTCAGCAGCGCGCTTGCCTACAAGGTCGGCAACTGGGTCATCAGCCTGAACGGCTCGGTGGCGTACGAGACCAAGACGTTCGAGAACGGCGCGCCGCTCTACAAGCCTGGCAATCGCTATGTCGGCGGTGCGGCCGCGGCCTATACGTGGGCCGATACCTCGGTCACGACCGTCACCGCGGCAGTCTCGCATACCAACCACAATCAGGTGCTGTTCACCGGTCTATCCGATCTGGCAACCGAGACGATGAACACCAATTCGAACCTTTATCGCGTTGGCGTCGACCACTTATATGCGTTGGTGAAGGACCAGCTTTATGTCGGTCCGCTCGGTACGTTCCTGTACCGCGACCACAACGGCTACAATGCTGGCACGTTGCAATTCGTGCCGGAAAAGGAGCGTTGGACGGCTGGCGGGCAACTGCGTTTCGCCAGCAGTCCGAGCGTGGTATGGAATGCGCGTGCGGAGCATATCTGGACGCGTGAAGACGACGATCCGGCGCCCGGCGGACAGCGGTTCAGCTTTCTCGCGAACGCATTCGTCCCCGGATCGGCCGTACCGACGGTGTCGAGCCAAGGCTGGCAATTCGTCGTCGGTGTCAACGCAAAGTTCTAGGAGCGCGCCATGAATTTCGCCAAGCCGATCGCATGCCTCGCCGTCGCCGCGGCGTTTGCGATGCCGCTGCCGGCATCTGCGCAGGGCGCCTGTCCGGCGGGCAAGACGGCGTCCGGGCAATGCGTCGATCCCGGCATCGCGGGCGTTTCGCAGCTGACGTCGATCATCTTTGCGTTGCCGAAGATTTCCTATACGGCGCTCCCGATCCTGCCGAACGGCGATACGACCTATCGCTATCCGAACAACCTCATCCCGGATCCGCTGAATTCGTCGTCCACAGCCAGGCCCTGCGTCCGGTCCTCTGGTCGCCGCGGCGGCGGCGGTGGCGGCTGTTAAAAGTTAGACGTGAACCCGCTTGAATGGCGGCGATGCCGACGGACCCTGACGATCACGAGACCGAAGCCGAGCGCCGCGCCGCCAACATCATTCTGCTGGTCGGTGCGGCGGTGATCATTGGCGGCGGTATCTGGCTCGTCAGCGCGATGGTCGACTCGCGCAAGAGCGAGGAATGCCTCGAGTCGGGCCGGCGTAATTGCGCGCCGATCGCCCGCCCCGATCGCAATTGACGCAATCGCTACTTCTGCCGCTTCCAGCTGACGAGCGAGCTCGCGCCAGCACCGGCCGAAGCCGACGGCACAAAGAACGACATCTCGTCGCCCGCAATTTTATACGGCCGTTTCGATGACGTGCCGTCCCAGTTCGGGAAGGTCGCGTGCTCGACGTTGAACACGATTTTGTCGCCGTCGACGCTGTAGGTGCCGAAATGCGAGATGCTGCCCTGTACGACTGACTTGTTCTCATCGTCTGAGCCGTTCTCGCGGCCTTTGCCGGCGAACTTCGGCAGGCCATCGCGCATGATCGATAGCACGTAATGGCCGTTGCTCTCGAAATAGAGGATGCCGTGCGGATTGGGACCGAACTGGTCGGTCTTGCTACCGTCGGGTTTGGTCACGACATTCGACACTAATTGCCAGGTGCCGACGAGATCCTTGGCGCCTTCGGCGAGCGCGGTGCCGGCGCTCAGCGCCAGTGCAGATATGGCCAACAGGGCAAGCCGTTTCATCGTCGTCTCCGGTATTTTGTAAGACTGTCGTTCGCCGGCAGCGGGAGGAAGTCTAGCAGCGCGCGGACAGGGGTGAATGCAGCCAGTCGCACTGCGTGAGACTGGCTGCGGAGCCCGCTACTGCTGCACCTGGATGTCAGCGCGTTTGACCACATCGGCCCATTTGGCGATCTCCGCCTTCACCATCGGCTCGATATCGGCGAGCGGCATCATCATCGGCACGCCGCCGTCCTTGGTGATGCGCTCCTTGACCGTCTGATCGGTCAGCGCCTTTTCGATCTGGGCGTAGAGCTTATCGACCACCGGCTTCGGCGTCTTCTTCGGCGCCCACAGGCCGAACCAGACATTGTTCTCGTAGCCCGGCACAGTCTCGGCGACCGTCGGCACGTCCGGCAGCAGCGGCGCGCGCGTCTTGCTCGTCACAGCCAGCGCCCGCACCTTGCCGCCCTTGATCTGGCCGATCGCGCTCGCGAGGTTGTCGCAGAACACTGGCGTCCGTCCGGAGATGACGTCGGTGTAGGCCGGCGCCGCGCCGCGATACGGCACATGCGTGAGCTTGGTGCCGGTCATCAGCTTGAACAGCTCCATCGACAGATGCTGCCCGCTGCCGTTGCCTGCCGACGCGAAATTGATCTCGCCGGGCTTGGCCTTCGCCATGTCGATGAGCTCCTTGACCGAATGCGCAGGGAAGTCGTTGCTCACTACAATCACGAAGGGAAACTCGGCCATCATGCCGACCGGGGTGAAATCGCGGATGGGATCGTAAGCCAGCGTTTTGAATAGGCTGGAATTGACCGCCATGTTGGCGTTGAGGCCGGCAAGCAACGTGTAGCCGTCGGGCTCGGCCTTCGCCGCGGCGGCGCTGCCGACCACGGTGCCGGCGCCGGCGCGGTTCTCGACCACGAAAGTCTGATTGAGCTGCTTCGACAGCTGATCACCGATGATGCGCGAGATGATGTCGGTGCCGCCGCCGGGCGGCTGTGGCACGATGATGGCGACCGGACGGGACGGAAAGTCCTGCGCAGCAAGCGGCGATACAAGGCCGGTGATCGTGGCCGCGATGAAGACGGCCGCTCGGAATCGTTGAAACATGATATGCTCCCCCACTCTCTTTTCTTATGAACAAGGCCTCACGCTGATTATTGCAATCGGCCTGCGGCGCTGTCTATCTGTCCGCCTTGGGTGTCGGGCGTCTTCAGACCACGACGAACTGCCCCATCATGCCGGCATCTTCATGCTCAAGGATGTGGCAGTGATACATGTATGGGTGGTCGGGGTCGGCATAGTCCAGGAACTCGGCGATGATACGCACGCGCGAGCCTGGATCGATCAGCACCGTATCCTTGAGGCCCTGCTCGTGCGCCAGCGGCGGTGCACCGTTGCGGTCCAGCACATGGAATTGAACATCGTGGATGTGGAACGGATGCGCCAGCGGCGTCGCGTTTCGGATGTCCCAAATCTCGACGCTGCCTAGCGGCACTTTCTCGTCGATGCGGGCCATGTCCATCGAGCGTCCGTTGATTCCCATCGAGTTGTCCATGCGTGGGCCAGGCATCGCACCTATGCTCATCGTGCTCATGTCGAGGGTAAAAGTCCGCGTGCGCGCGGCTTTCGCCGGATCCCATTGCGGCACGGCAATGAGCCGCTCCGGTAGTGCCGCCTCGGCGGCTTCGAGCTTGCCGGCGCGCAGGTCGATGATCGGGAAGGTTTCGGTGTTGCCGCCCATGCCGCTCATCATCATCGAGCCTGTGCCGCCTCCCATTGCCGCACCCATGCCCGCGGCAACCAGCGGATAACTCATCAGCTTGACGGCGGTGTCGGGCTGCATATCGACCAGCATTTCGATGCGCTCGCCGGGGCTCAGTCGCACACGACGCATGCGCACCGGGCGCTCGAGCAAGCTGCCGTCGGAGCCGATGACGATGAGATCGACGCCGTCGTCGCGGCCGAGCGTGTAGATGCGCGCGTTCGAGCCGTTGAGGACGCGGAGCCGCGTGCGCCGTCGTTTCAATTCGAGATATGGGGTGACCGTGCCGTTCACGAGAATGATGTTGCCCTGATAGCCGAGCTCGGCGTCGCCCATGTTCGACATGTATTCGAAGCTGCCGTCGGCGTTGAAGCGACGGTCCTGGATGATGAGTGGAATATCGTCGACGCCGTAGTCGGACGGCAACCGCAGCGCCGCGGTCTCGTCGTCATCGATCAGAAACAGGCCGGCGAGGCCGCGCAACACTTGCTCTCCGGTCTGCTCCATGAGGTGCGAGTGGTACCAGCAGAGTGAAGCTTTCTGCTTGATGGTGAATGACGGCTCCCACACCTCGCCCGGCTTGATGACCTGGTGCGGACCGCCATCCACGATCGCCGGTACATGCAGGCCATGCCAGTGCAGCGTGGTCTCGTCGGACAGGCCATTCTTCACGCGCATCGACACGCGTTCACTGGCACGGGCGCGGATGGTCGGTCCGAGATAAGGGCCGTTGATGCCGAGGGTCGGCGTCGAAACGTCGGGAAGGAAATTAGACGTGCCGCTCAAGACCTCGAGGTCAAAGTGTTTTCCAGCCGGACCGGTCTTGGCATCGATCAAAGGCGGGATTTTGAGCGGGTTGCTCTGTGCTGCCGCGCGACGCGGCAATGCGCCACCGAGCACCAGTGCGCTCGCGCCCAGCACGATGTTACGGCGAGACAAAAGCATGTTGCAGCATGATGAAAGTCCGCCCGGCTTTGTCGTTGATGCAGATCAAGCTGCGACGTCGCGACGCCGGCGTTAGCGACTCTCGAACTTCAGGCCGAAAGCTTCGCGCAAGCCGCGGCAGCCCGTCGGCGTAATCGTGATGGCGCGTGAGTGGCGGTTTCGGGTGACCCAGCCTTTGGCCTCGCAACAACGGCAGATCTCGGCGCCGACAAACCCGGCGAGGTGGTAGCGCCGCTCACTCCAATCGAGACAGGGACGGCAGAATATGCGTCGGCTGCCGGTCTTGGCATCGAGTGCCGCACCGAGGCCGGTTAGGAAACGCGCGCCACTCGCTGTCAGTTCGCCGCCCTCCTCGCTCAACACGACATGACGCTTGGCAACAAGGGCATCGGCGATGCCGACACCAAGCTGGCCGGCGAGGTGATCGTAGCAGGTGCGCGCAAAGCGTATCCCGTCGTCTTCGGGCGAGCGTGACTGGTGGCGCGGCGGCACGTCAATCGCCGCCACCGCCTTGATGCCTTCCAGCATTGTTGCCACCAGCGGCGAGGCGATGCGGTAATAGCGATTTCGCCGTTTCACGGTGACGGCGAGCAGGCGCGCTTCCGATAGTTTCTTGAGGTGGCCGCTCGCTGTCGGCCGAGACACGCGGGCGAGGCTTGCGAGCTCACTGCTCGTCAAAGCCTGGCCGCCCATCAGCGCCGCGAGCATCGTAGCACGCGCGGTGTCGCCGACGAGCGCGGCAACTTCAACGAGATTGGCGGCGGCGGACATGGCGAAACTCTAGCGCCGCTGCGGGCCGTCGTTCAACAGGCATAGTTCGGCCACTGCCGAACCATCGTGGGCGACGTACGCGCTAGTGTGTCGTTGCTTATTCGAGGAGCGCGGCGATGATCAAACGGCTACGGGTCGAACCAATTTCGAGTTACCTGGAACGTTACCGCAAGGGCAAAACCGCATATCCGGTGACGATCGCGAACGGATTTGTCTTTCTGTCAGGTGTGCCGCCGTTCGACCCTCGGACCGGGGAGATCAAGCCGGCGTCATTCGAACGCCAATCCGAGCTGGTGATGGAGCAGCTCAAACTGTGCGTCGAAGGGGCGGGCTCGTCGCTCGAGCAGGTGCTCAAGTGCAACGTCTATTGCGTGCCGGGTGACAATCGCTTCGCCACGTTCAACGCGATTTACGACCGCTATTTCCCGGACAACGCGCCGTCGCGCATTTTCATGTACATCCACTCCTGGCCGGGGCCGTTCGATCTCGAGATCGATTGTGTCGCGACGCTGTGAGCGTCGTCAGCGGACCTTTAGTACCAGCTTGCCTCGCAGGTGTCGGCCCTCGCTGATCTCGTGGGCACGTGCGGCATCGGCGAGCGGGTAGGTCGTGATCTCGGGCGACGTCACCGCTCCGGCCTTAAGCAGCTCCAGCATGCGCTCGAGGTGGGCGCGGTCGCGTTTCACGTCCGGCTTCAAGGTCTGGACATCGTTGCGTGGCGGCTCGAATCCCTCCGGTGCTGGCGCGATCCAGACGAGGCGGCCGCCTGGTTTCAGCACCTTGTAGCAGCCGGCGCGTACCGACCCGCCGACGGTGTCGAACACGACGTCGCAAATCGGCCCGATGTGGGTGAAATCCTCGGCGTTATAATCGATGACACGGTCGGCGCCGAGCTTGCGCACATAAGGATGATTGGCCGCGCTTGCGGTGGTGATGACGGTCGCGCCGATGTGTTTCGCAAGCTGCACGGCAAAGCCGGCGACGCCCCCTGCCCCGCCTTGGATCAGGATGGTCTCGCCGCTCTTTAGTTTCGCCGTGTCTTCGACTGCGGTCAGCGCCGTGAGGCTGATGAGACCGAGCGCGGCGGCCTCGACATGGCTGAGGCTGTCTGGCTTGCGTGCGATGATTGCGGCCTTGACCTTGAGCTTCTCGGCGTAGGTGCCTTCGTGGCCGGCATCGAGCACGCCGAAAACGACATCGCCGATTTTGAAGTCGGTGACGCCGGGCCCGAGCGCGCTGATGACCCCGGAAAAATCGCGCCCAAGAATGTGCGGAAATTTATCGAGCTGATATCGCCCCTTGCCGCGCCGCACTTTGGGGTCGGCGCCGTTGACGCTCGCGGCATGGACGTCGACCACGACTTCGCCCGGCCCTGCTACGGGATCTGGCGCCGCGTCGAACCGCAGCGTTTCCGGACCGCCGTGGCCGGTAAGAAGAATGGCTTTCATGGGCCTTCCTAAAGTGTTGCGGTCTACGCATGGCGGTCGATCTTTCGTACGTCAATGTCCGTTTTTGGCGTTAGGCCACGGGCGCTTGTGGGCTCTTGACCACCGCGTCGGCGTAGCGTTTCGGTGGCCGCGATGGCAGATCGCGACACCATCTTCGCTCTCTCCTCCGGGCGTCCGCCGGCGGCTATCGCGGTCGTTCGTGTTTCCGGGCCCCGCGCCGGCGATGCGCTGAAGGCGCTCACCGGCAAGGTGCCGGAACCGCGCAAGGGCACGTTTGCGCGCGTTCGCGATCCGCAGACGCAAGAACCGATTGATGACGCTTTAGTACTGTGGTTTCCGGCGCCTGCGAGTGAGACCGGCGAGGATGTTGCCGAGCTTCAGTTGCATGGCGGACGGGCCGTGATTGCTGCGACGCTGACAGCGCTCGGCAGGATCGGGGGTCTGCGGCCGGCGGAAGCGGGCGAATTCACGCGGCGCGGCTTCGAGAACGGCAAGCTTGATCTGACTGCGGTCGAGGGGCTTGCCGACCTCGTGATGGCGGAGACGGAGGGCCAGCGCCGGCAGGCGCTACGGCAGATGCGGGGTGCGCTCGGGAAACAGGTGGAGAGCTGGCGCGAGCGGCTTATTCGCGCCCTGGCCCTGGTCGAAGCGCGCATCGACTTTTCCGATGAGGCGGACGTGCCGGAGGATCTGATCAAGCCGGCGCTTGCGATTGTGCGCGAGCTTGCGTCCGAGATCGAGGCGGCGCTCGCCGACGATGAGCGCGGCGAGCGGCTCCGCGAGGGGCTGGTGGTTGCGATCGCAGGGCCGCCGAATGCGGGGAAGTCGACGCTGCTCAATCGCCTCGCGCGGCGCGAGGCGGCGATTGTCTCGCCTTATGCCGGTACGACGCGTGACGTCATCGAGGTGCACTTCGACCTCGCGGGTCTGCCCGTGACCCTGCTCGACACAGCGGGCATCCGTGAAAGCGATGACCCGGTCGAGCGTGAGGGCGTGCGTCGGGCGCGCGAACGGGCAGCGGCGGCGGATTTGGTGCTTTGGGTGGTCGATGTGGCCGGTCAAGAGCCTCTGGTGCCCACTCTTGGACCGGAGAGTCGACCTGTTTGGCTTATCCGCAACAAGATCGACCTGGTTCATAGAGACCAAAGAAACGTATCTAATGGGGACAGTATATATAAGAATGAACGTAAGGTTCGTACCAACAAGGCATTAAAGAACTTGGTTAATACCGACTTAAGCCGAAGTAATGAAATTGGATTTAGCAAATATGAACACCAGTTCAGTCTTTCGTCGACGACCGGGGATGGCCTCGAAACCTTGCTTGGTGCCCTCACCAAGTATGCCGAAGCCTTTCTGGCCGCTACCGAGCCCGCTTTGGTGACCCGGGACCGGCACCGCCGGGCTCTGGAAGGCGCTTTGGCGGCCTTGCGGCGCGCGCTGGAGGTTGGGGCAAACATTCGTGAAGATCTCCTGGCCGAGGACCTCCGCGTCGCGGCTCAGGCCCTTGGGAGGCTCACGGGCCGCGTTGATGTCGAAGACATCCTTGACGTTATTTTCCGGGATTTCTGTATCGGCAAATAGGCGGTCCAAAGTGTTTCACGTGAAACATTCCGACTGATGCGAGCTTTTTTGACCGGTCCTGCCCCCTCCGCTAAAAGCCGATTTTCGAGGCCCCTATGAACTCGCGATTCGACGTCATCATAATTGGTGCAGGTCATGCCGGCTGTGAGGCTGCAGCCGCGTCAGCGCGTATGGGTGCGAAAACTGTCCTGGTGACGCACCGATTCACCACCGTCGGCGCCATGTCCTGTAATCCGGCGATCGGCGGCCTCGGCAAGGGGCATCTGGTGCGGGAAATCGACGCTTTAGACGGCCTCATGGGACGCATCGCCGATGCCGGGGGCATCCAATTCCGCCTTCTGAACCGCCGAAAAGGTCCCGCCGTGCGGGGCCCCCGGGCTCAGGCCGACCGGAAGCTTTATGCGCAGGCCATGCAGGCCGCGATCCGCGAAACAGCCAATCTCGAGGTCATCGAAGCCGAGGCCGACGACCTCATCCTCAAGGATGGCCGCATCTGCGGCGTCAAATGCGCCGATGGCCGCGAGCTCTCCGCCGGCGCCGTGGTGCTGACGACCGGCACCTTCCTGCGCGGCCTCATCCACATCGGCGAAATGAAAATCCCGGCCGGCCGCGTCGGCGAAGCCCCTGCGATGGGCCTTTCGGCGACGCTCGAACGCGCGGGCTTTGCGCTCGGCCGATTGAAGACCGGCACGCCGCCGCGACTCGACGGCCGCACCATCGATTGGTCGGCGCTCGAGATGCAGCCTGGCGATGATCCGCCGGAGCCGTTCTCGATTCTCACGCCGCGCATCGCGAACACACAAATCGAATGCGGCATCACGCGCACCGTCCACGCGACGCACGAGATTATCCGCGCGAACGTGCACCGCTCGCCGATGTACTCCGGGCAAATCGAAAGCCGCGGTCCGCGTTATTGCCCGTCGATCGAAGACAAGATCGTGAAGTTCGGCGAGCGCGACGGTCACCAGATTTTTCTGGAGCCAGAAGGTCTCGACGATCACACCGTGTATCCGAACGGCATATCGACGTCGCTGCCGGAAGACGTGCAGCACGCGCTCGTCGCGAGCATTCCCGGACTCGAGCGCGCGCAATTCATTCGTCCTGGCTATGCGATCGAATACGATTACGTCGATCCGCGCGAATTTCATCCGACACTCGAAACGAAACGTCTGAGCGGTCTATTTTTCGCCGGACAGATCAACGGCACGACCGGCTACGAAGAAGCCGCCGCGCAAGGATTGCTCGCCGGATTGAATGCCGCGGAACGTGCAGGAAATGCCGATGAAATCGTGCTGAATCGCGCGCAGGCTTATATCGGCGTGATGATCGACGATCTCGTCACGCGCGGTGTCACCGAGCCTTATCGCATGTTCACATCGCGCGCCGAATATCGCCTGCAGCTGCGCGCCGACAATGCCGATCAACGGCTGACGCAAAAAGGAATCGACATCGGCTGCGTCGGCACAGCGCGCGCGCAAATGCATCGCGAAAAAATGTCGACGCTGAACGAGGCGCGCGACTTCGCGAAGTCGGTGTCGCTGACGCCGCGCGAAGCAGAACGTCACGGCGTTGCGCTCAACAAAGATGGACAACGGCGCACCGCGTTCGAGATGCTGTCGCATCCAAACATTTCGATTTCGGATCTCGGAAAAATCTGGCCGCGCTTTGCCGAGCTCGACGCAAAGATCGCACAGCAAATCGAGATCGACGCGAAATACGACGTCTATCTCTCGCGTCAGGCGGCGGACGTCGCTGCGTATCGTCGCGATGAAAGTTTTTCGTTGCCGGACGATCTTGATTACGCGTCGTTGCCCGGACTCTCGAACGAAGCAAAACAAAAATTGCAAATGCACCGTCCGCGCACGATCGGACATGCGTCGCGTATCGACGGCATCACGCCGGCGGCGCTGACATTGCTCGTCGCGCATGTGCGCCGGAAAAAGCCGACGGCAAAATCCGCGTGAGCGGACGAGGGCAGGGCGCGCTCTCACTCGCGGCCGACAAAGCGCGCGCGCTGAAAGTCACTCCTGTTTCACGTGAAACGGAAAAACGCCTGGACGCCTTCGTCGACGTGCTGCTGCAGTGGCAGCGGACGACGAACCTGGTCGCGCCGTCGACGCTGTCGCAGGTGTGGACGCGGCACGTCGCCGACTCGCTTCAACTCCTCGACCTCGCGCCGGAAGCGCGGATCTGGGTGGATTTCGGCTCGGGCGGCGGTTTCCCCGGAATTCCCATCGCCTGCGCACTTGTGGATAACTCTGAAGCTCAGGTTCATCTCATTGAGAGCAATGGGAAAAAGGCAGCGTTTCTGCGCGAGGCCATCCGCATCACCGGCGTGCCGGCCAAAGTGCACCAGGAGCGTGCCGAGAAATTTGGGGACAGCTTCGAAGGACCGGTGCGTGTCGTCACGGCCCGTGCGCTCGCCCCATTGAAAACGCTTTGCGATCAAGCCTTTCCTTTGATCGCCCGAGGCGCCATCGGCCTGTTCCCGAAGGGACAAGATGTAGACGCTGAATTGACTGAGGCCGCTAAATATTGGAGCATCGAGGCCGAAAAAGTGCCGAGTAAAACGAGTCCGGATGGCTGCATTGTCGTGATTCGTGGTCTTAAGGCTCTGAACAATAAAGGCTTTTAACCCCGCCGATGCGGCCCTGAGTTAGCAAATCCATGACCGAAAAACCGACCTCCGACGCCAGCCAAAGCCCCCAGGTCGTCGCCTTCGACAAGCCCGCCGTAAAGGGTGAGGCGGGCAGACCCCGTGTCCTCGCGATCGCCAACCAGAAGGGCGGGGTCGGGAAAACCACGACCGCCATCAACCTCGGCACCGCGCTCGCCGCCATCGGCGAGCATGTGCTGATCGTCGATCTCGACCCGCAGGGTAACGCTTCGACCGGGCTCGGCATCGAGCGGCGCTCGCGCCGCACCTCCACTTACGACGTGCTCACCGGCCAGGCGCCGATGCGCAACGCGGTGCTGCCGACCTCGGTGCCGCAGCTGTTCATCGCGCCGTCGACACTCGATCTCTCCGGTCTCGAGCTTGAGATCGGCCAGGCGCGCGACCGCGCCTTCCGCCTGCGCAGCGCGCTCAACGCGCTCAACACCGGCGAGCGCACCTACGATTTCACGTATGTCCTCGTCGACTGCCCGCCGTCGCTCAATCTGCTCACGGTCAACGCGATGGCCGCGGCGGATTCGATCCTGGTGCCGCTGCAATGCGAATTCTTCGCGCTCGAAGGTTTGTCGCAGCTGATGAAGACAGTCGAGCAGGTCAAGACCACGCTCAATCCGAACCTGTCGATCCACGGCATCGTGCTGACGATGTACGACTCGCGCAACAACCTCGCCAACCAGGTCGTCGCCGATGTGCGTCAGCACATGGGCCGCAAGGTCTACGAGACAGTGATCCCGCGCAACGTCCGGATCTCGGAAGCGCCGTCCTACGGCAAACCGGTTCTGGTCTACGACTTGAAATGCGTCGGCAGCGAAGCCTATCTGCGCCTCGCCACCGAGATCATCCAGCGCGAAAAAGAACTCAAGGCCGGATGACGCGCGCGGGCATGACAACGGCGGAAGCGAAGGAGTAGGCTGATGGCTCGTTCAGGAGCGGCGGCGATGGCGGATCATTCGCGCTTGGGACGCG
>Ga0187779_10000801_pt1 | contig 20444 bp, 17 predicted proteins | sample 1015_Q2_SP10_10__FD_132435 | JGI IMG/M metagenome (GOLD analysis project Ga0187779, IMG submission 132435) | Tropical peat soil microbial communities from peatlands in Department of Meta, Colombia - 1015_Q2_SP10_10_MG | ecosystem: Environmental > Terrestrial > Soil > Wetlands > Peat | place... | reverse complement strand
TTTTGACTTCACGACCAGCCTGCTCATTTTCACAGCCCTCGTGAACATCCATCACTTCATTCTGGACGGCGCGGTGTGGAAACTCCGCGATTCCCGCGTCGCATCCCTGTTGGTCGACAAGGAAGCAGAAACAGACACCGGCTCCGCGACGCACGCAGCCGAGCGTAACTCAGCCACAATCCCACTGCTTGCAGCGCGTCTATTCTCTGCGCCCGCGTTCCGCATTGTGCTGATCGGGGTACTTCTCCTCTGGGGAGCTGTCGAGGAAGTTCGCTACGCGCTGGGGACCGATGAGGGAAGCCTCTCCGCTCTGGTCGATGCATCGCGAATGAATCCCTATGACAGTGCGGTCGAGGCTCGCATCGCCATTGCCGAAAGGAAGGCCGGCAAGCGCGACGAAGCGATCGCAGCGTTGCGGCGTGCGGTTGAGATCAATCCTCAGAATGCGGCACTCGAGCAGGCATGTGCCCGGGCGATGCTGGAGGACGGCCGCTATCAGGCTGCCTACGAGCACTACGCCAAGATGCTCAAGCTATTTCCGCGAGACGAGGACGCACTGATTAATTACGGTCTGCTGGCGGCCCGCCTGGGCCATCCCGCGCAGGCTCTGGAAGCTTGGGAGGAGGCCATCCAGCTCGACCCCGATCAGCCCAATCCTCATCTCTATTTGGCCGAAGCCCTCGATCAACGAGGTGACTCGCTCGCCGCTGCGCGTCAGTGGCAGGAATATCTGAGAGCCGCGGTTTTGCGCCCAGACGATCCTGCCGCCGGCATCCCTGAGCAAGCCTCTGCAATGATTCAGTTAGGGGACGATGAATCCAGAACCGATCACGCCGATTTGGCAGGTTCTGAATATCAATCGGCTGTCGATCTCGCCAGCCGTGCGGGCGACCGAAAGCTGCAATCGTTGGCCCTCGCCCATCTCGGCGATTTGCAAGAGCGGCGGGGAGACGCCAGGTCCGCGGCTCACAGTTACCAACGTGCACTGGCGCTCGACGGGGAAGCAAACGATCCGCGGGGTGAAGCGATCGACTGGTTCAACTATGGCCAGTTCCTGCTCCGGCATGGGCAGTCCAGCGAGTTGGCTTATGCTTGCTTCGCTCGTGCCGAGGAGCTGCTAAAAACCACGGGCAGCCCCGAACTGGAAACTGTGCAGTCGGCCCGGCACAAGCTGCAAGTCCAACTCGGCAAGGCCGCCCCTCGAAGTCAATCGAAACTGTCGAATCTGCTCGCAGGGGCCAGCTCTCTTCCGACGACCTCTTTCTGATGCAGGTGCCATTCCCTCGGTGTACACTCGGGCCGCCTTTTGCCGCAGGCGATTAACGACCGCCATGGCCTCGACCGCGGAACACAAATCGCACCTACTGAACGTAAGCGACCTCATCGATCACCACCCGATGAGCCGATTTCAGATTTGGACGGTGATCCTCGGTGGCCTGGTGCTTGTCCTCGACGGGTTTGATGGACAGACGATCAACTACCTTACCCCTTCGATTGCCGAGACGACGAAAATCCCCGCTCACAGCTTCGGGCCGATCCTGTCGGCGAGTCTCATCGGCCTGATGGTTGCAGCCTTGACCACCGGACCCATTGCGGATCGATGGGGCCGCAAGTGGCCTGTCATTCTCTCGACTCTCAGCTTCGCGCTGTTCTCCCTTCTCACAGCTCGGGCCAACACCCGTAGTGAGTTTTGGATCTTGAGATTTCTGACCGGCCTTGGGCTTGGCGGTGCGATGCCGAATGTTGTGGCGCTGGCTTCCGAATACATTCCCAAACGCCTGTTAGCGGTTGTCATTCCAATCCTCTTCGTCGGAATGCCGCTCGGCGGAACGATCAGCGGCTTCACCAGCGCTGCGATGATCCCCGTGTGGGGCTGGCGCGCGGTGTTTGTGGTAGGCGGAATCGTACCGCTCCTCATCACGCTCGTGCTCGTGATCGTACTGCCCGAGTCGATTCAGTTCCTGGCTCTTGAGGGAAAAGACCTCGGGAAAATTGCAAGGATTCTGACCCGCATCTCGCCCGGGCTCGCCCATTCCGGTGCCGTGGTATCGGGTTCGCGCGGTGAACGCCTGAAAGGCGTACCTGTCAAGTACCTGTTTGCCGAGGGCCGAACGGCCGGAACGATTCTGCTCTGGATTCCTTACTTCATGAACCTGCTGCTCATCTACTTCTTGAGCGGTTGGCTGCCCGCACTGTTGCGCGACGAGGGTATGTCTGTGAAGTCCGGCGTCACGGCCACAGCCTTTATCAGCTTCGGAGGGATTTTCGGCTGCCTGATCGAAGGGCATTTGCTGAAACGGTGGGGCGCCTATGCGGTATTGATCGGGGAGTATCTAATCGCCGGGCTGTTCATCCTGTCACTGGCCCTTTTGTCGGTTTCATTTCCCGTGATGTTGGCGATGACGTTCAGCACAGGCCTCACCATTATCGGCGCGCAGGGAGGCTTGAACGCGCTGGCTGCCCGATTCTATCCGGTCTCGGTGCGGTCGACAGGGGTCGGTTGGGCGCTGGGTATCGGCCGCATCGGCTCGATCGTAGGTCCACTGATCGGCGGCCTGTTTTTATCCATCGGGTGGAAGACGCGTGACATGCTGCTGTTTGCGACCGTCGTTGCAGCCTTCGCTTTTGCTTCCATCCTGGTCAGTCAATGGATTCGTGGCAATGTGACGGCCTACACGCCGGCTTCGGATCTGGGCGGCGATTGAGAAGGGTTTCCCGACTGCTTGACAAGTAGTCTACCCGCCCGTAATGTAAATCGGTTTTTTCGACTCATCCTGCGTTCTGATGATGGTCGATAAAACCCAGCGAGGTTATCCCCAGCACGATGCATTTTCTATACGACTTTTGTAAGTGGCTGCAGCACACATCGGTCGGCATGGAGGTGGCCGAGTCGGACTGGCTGTTTCCAGCGATCGAGACCGTACACATCTGGGGCATTATTTTGCTCGTGGGCACCACCGGGGTGCTGGACTTGCGCCTTCTCGGATTGATTCTGACGAAGCAGCGCGTCTCGGAATTGCATCACCGGCTGATCCGTTGGACTTGGACTGGCTTCGCTGTCATGTTCGTGAGCGGGTCATTCATGTTTGCGTCGGAAGCAGCGAAAATGTACAGCAACGGTGCATTTCGTTTCAAAATGCTGCTGATTTTGCTGGCGGGCCTGAACGCTTTCATCTTCGAAACCACCGCGTTTCGCCACGTCGCGCAATGGGACGACAGTCCCCGCACGCCTTGGGGCGCAAAGGTGGCTGCCTGTTTCTCGCTGGTGGCCTGGGTGGGAGTCATCGCTGCCGGCCGCTGGATCGCCTATTGGTAGGGCCGCGAGGGCCGAATTGCTTTTGCTTTTTCTTCGCCCCATGATAGACTTTTTTGCGAAGCCAGCAGCAAGGCCGAGCCGACCGCGCTCTGCTAGAATCAGGCGACCACGCGGCGGGATCTAGCTCCAAGCCCTTGTTTGAGGTGTCTGATATGAACGACGAAAAAACCAAGAATCTCGATCTCGCCATTTCGCAGATTGAAAAGCAGTATGGCAAGGGCTCGATCGTCCGGTTGGGGAACCGCGACGTCCTTGTGCCTGTCAGCGTGATTCCCACGGGTTCGATCTCGATCGACGCGGCCTTGGGTGTCGGGGGATTCCCACGCGGTCGCGTGATTGAGGTTTACGGTCCGGAGTCGGGGGGAAAGACCACGCTGACCTTACAGGTCATCGCCGAAGCACAAAGGATGGGTGGCCAGGCCGCCTTCATCGACGCGGAGCACGCGCTCGATCCCGTGTACGCGCGCAAGCTGGGCGTGGACGTCGATAACCTCCTCGTCTCACAACCCGACAACGGCGAGCAAGCACTTGAAATCGCCGAGGCCTTGATCCGCACCAACGCCATTGACATCGTGGTCGTTGATTCGGTGGCCGCGCTCGTGCCCAAGGCCGAGCTGGAAGGCGAAATGGGCGAGCCGCAGATGGGTTTGCAGGCACGGCTGATGTCACAGGCCCTGCGCAAGTTAACCGCCATTGTGAATAAGTCGAAGACATGCCTGGTTTTCATTAATCAGATCCGCGAAAAAATCGGCGTCATGTTCGGCAATCCGGAAACGACGACGGGCGGTCGCGCTCTGAAATTCTATGCGTCGATTCGCATTGACATCCGCCGGGTCCAGGCGATCAAGGAAGGGGATCGTGTCATCGGCTCGCGCACTCGCGCGAAGGTGGTGAAGAACAAAGTCGCCGCGCCGTTCCGCGAGGCCGAATTTGACATCATTTACGGCGAAGGGATCTCGAAGGAAGGCGATCTTCTCGATCTCGGCGTCATGAAAGGCATCCTAGAAAAATCTGGGACCTGGATTTCCTACAAAGGTGAGCGCCTGGGCCAGGGTCGCGAGAATGCCCGTCTGTTCCTACGCGAGCACACCGACATCCGTGACAAAGTCGATCACGAACTCCGCAAGTCCATGGGAATGTTGACCCAACTAGCCGACGAGGCGAAGAAGGGCGACGGCGATAAGCCCGCAGCCCGAGCAGCCCTGGCCGGCCAGGGTCGTAGCAGCCGCTGAGAGGGGTTCGTCACTTCTTCGCTCGGTCTTCGCACGCGTCCTGTACGCGCGGCCAGTTGTCTCCAAACGCTCGTCCTGGAAATGCGCCTCGCATTGTGATTGCGAAGCCGAAAGGACTCTCCTAAACTAAGTCACGGCTTTCGGCGGGAGAGTTAACCGCATCTAAGAAAAGGCACATGTTAGGGCGCCCAGTCTCCAGAAAACCATGGTCCGTTTTGTGCCTCTTGTTTGTGAGCGGGCTCGGAACCGCTTTCGGGGCTCCTGCCGCTCATCACAAGCACCGCGCTCGCGCGAGCGAATCGGTAGATCCCGCGAAGGATGATGTGACCAGCGATGACGATCCCGTTATTCGTCAGATTGCCGTCGATGCACTGGGGCATGAAAAAGGTTCGGTCGTTGCCGTAGATCCCTCGAACGGCCGCGTCCTCGCAGTGGTCAACCAAAAGATGGCCTTCTCGGATGGCTTTGAGCCTTGCTCGACGATCAAGCCTTTCGTGGCGATTGCCGGACTCCAGGAGGGCGTCATCGCGCGCGACACAATGATTCGCGTGGCCCGGCGCCGTTACATGGATTTGACCGAGGCCATGGCGCACTCGAATAACAAGTTCTTCGAAGAGGTAGGTTCGCAACTCGGCTTTACGCGCGTTGTCAAATATGACCGGCTCCTCGGCTTGGGGCAACGCGTTGGCTACGACATTCCCGAAGAGCGGCCCGGCTGGGTGCCGTCGTCGCCACCATCCCTCGGCGGCGTGGCGCGAATGTCGAGCTTTGGGGAAGGCATTCGCATTACGCCGTTCCAGCTGGCTTCGCTGGCCGCGATGTTGGCCAATGGTGGCACGCAGTATCTTCTTCAATATCCTCGTACGGAAGCCGATCGTCAGAGTTTCGTGCCGCGCGTCCGGGAACAGTTCGACATCGCACCACTGCTTCCGGATCTACGCGACGGAATGCTCGCAGCGGTTATGTATGGCACCGCTCGGCGAAGCTTTGACCCCGACGGCGAGCAGGACTTAGGAAAAACAGGAACCTGCAACGATGAGAATGTTGGCGGTCGATTGGGTTGGTTCGTTTCCTATGCCGATCAGGCCCATCCAAAGATTGTGATTGTCGTGCTGCTCCATGGGGGCAGCCGCATCATCAGCGGTCCTCACGCCTCGGAAATTGCTGGCCGCATCTATCGCGGCCTTTACGAGCGCAACTTCTTCGTCCAAACCAAGGCCGACTCCACCGACCTGTACGCTGCCGGCAATCCGCAGTAGCCTGCCTTCTTTGTTCTTGGGCTACGGATGATTCCTTTCACTGGCGAGCTCGGCAGGGTAGTCGTGGTGAAGAACTGCCTTCGGATCGAACGGTGATATGTGGTGCCAGACGCCATCCGGTCCATCGATGCACTCATCCTCGACGATTCTGGCACTGCTCCTTCTGTCGCGGAAAAGGAGCACGCGGAGGGTCCAGGGCCGCATATAGATTTTGGGGTCCGTCATCGTGGCCTCATATTTCATCGTGTTAGGGCCGAGTAGCGTGTAACGCTCGACGACGTGCAACTGATCGCTGTGAAAGTTGCCCGCAGCGTCCAGCCAGGTCTGATCTCCGAGGTCCGTGACATCAATGACCAGCGCGTCTGCTTCCCAGTGTCCTCGTGAATCCCCCATGAAAAAGTCAATGCCGTCGTCGTGTGGAATCGATGGGGACAATACGATCCGATAAGAATGGTTGTCGGTGTAAACGATCGCTAGGTTCCCGGCGCTTTGGAAGATTTGAAAAGGTGCGGGCAGAAGGATCGCACGTGGCACGCCGGCTTGAAAGCAATTGATCGCAGGATCCGTCGTCAGACGGCTCTGGTAGTTCTGGGTTTGTTTCCGCCGTGCGTCGGGCCGGTAGGGAATCTTGCCATCGGCTGGATCGATCACAACACTCGGGGACGCGCGGACACCGACCTCTGCCGGGTGGCCCTCAATATTGAGGTATGCCGTCCCCTGCGCCTGCCAAATGCCTCGGAAATCTGGCGCACCGTCGGAAAGTCGCGGCGGAGAATACGAGCCAGTCGCAGGATCGTTAACTCGAGCCCCTGTGTTTTGTGGCCCAGGGCAGGCGGCGATCGTCAGGGCCGTCGCCAAGATCACACTCAGGCCTCTAGTCATGTGGGTTCGCCGCGTTGCCCTCGGACTTGGGGTAGTGCTCAACGTCTCGTTCCCCTTCGTGGCAGTCGTAGTACACAATCTGATCTTTTGCGGGATTTCGCTTCAGTTCCAGCTCCATCGTCCACGGCTTCGTGAACACGCTGGGATCTTCCACGGTGGCTGCATAGGTGATGGTATCGGGAGAGGTCATCGTATAGCGCTCGACCACGTGTTCGTTTTCATCCACAAAATTCGCTTCCATGTCGAGCCAGGTTCTGCCGTTGAAGTTTGTCACATCGACGACCAGCGTATCTCCCTCCCAGTGCCCGCGCGAGTCTCCATCCCAAGCCCAGTAGTGTTGGGGGTGGGAGCTGCCGTCTTCCGGAATGATGCGGACATCGTGCGTATACTCGTAGAGAATCACGACATACTTTTCGTCCTGAATGATTCGGAAGGGAAACAGTGAGGATGGCTGCTCGATTTCGCGCGGCACGCCGGGAAGATGGCAGTGTGCTTCGGGATCGTGGTAGGGGTCGTGGAGGTCACGATACTCCTGGATCTGTTTCGTAATTGGCCAGTAAGGGAATGGCAGAGGGACGCCGGCGCTGTGAAAATCTCCGAGGGCCACGGCCAAACCACCCCCTCCTTTTAGGTTCTTCAACGCGGCTTGGTAACCGCTTTCGTTGTGCCAAAGACCTTGGAGGTTCGGATGGCCGTCGGCAAGGCGGGGAAGGTCCGATGGCTTGTTCTTGTGGGACTCCTCAGGAGTTTGCGCGATTGCCGCTTGAGGAGTGGACAACAGGACGGTCAGAAAAAGGAAACCGATGGCCGCTTCTCGCAACTTGCCCAACCACGTACCCTCCCGGGTTAGGGATTCGGTCGATCAGATGTGGGCGAGCCAGACGGCGGCGCTGGGGGTGCGTTCCTCGGTGCTCCGCCCAGTACGCGCGTTCCATCTGCGAGCCTTGCCTGAGAACCGAAAATTGTGTTCGATCCGTCTCGAGCCCTGTAGCCCTCAATGGTAAGTTCGTCACCAACCTTGACCGAGTCCTTCCGCCATCCATTACGATACAAGGCGCTGGGGGCGCCCATTTCAACGCTCCAACGCGTCATTGTTCCGTCGTCATTCTTCACATCCAGCGTGATGTAGCTGTGCGGATTGATCATTTCCCATTTGACGGCGGTTCCGTGCAACGTAATGGGCTTATCCAGGTCGAACTCAGCGGCAAAGGAATGATGGCCCAGAGCCGGCGCTGCCGTCATGATCCAGACCATGACTCCCGCGATCGCGGCGCGCTGGGTATCGTTCATTGAAATCCACGTCGGTTTCACAGCTCGATTGTGAACCCACACCTACCTCCGGCGTGCGCTAGTGTCAAGCTCAATCCGTCTCTCGCATTGGTCGAAGATCCCTCCCGCCCTTGCGCGCAACGGGCGGCGCGTTGTATACGTCAACGCCATACGAATTGGTCTGATCTCGCTTTCGGGGGTTTCGCATGAACGATCGCCTCGCTTTGCACGTGGTGGCCGTGTTGCTCCTAGCCCTCTTGCTCGCCCCGGGCCTCGCGCGAGCGCAGCAATCCTGTGAGGCACTCAGCTCTCTCAAGACTTCGAATGTGACAGTCACTTCGGCAACTGCCATCCATCCTCCTCCCAATCTCGTCATCCCCCTTCCGCCGAGCCCGATCAGTTCCGCGAGCGATCTAACCGTTTCCATCCCGTTTTGCCGTGTCGTCGCGTTTTCCGCACCGACCAGCGACTCCCACATCAGCTTCGAGGTCTGGCTTCCCGTCGCCGAAACATGGAATGGAAAATTTGAGGCAGTCGGCAACGGCGGCTTCATTGGCCAGATCAGCTATACCGCGCTTGCCTCCGCGCTCGAACACGGCTACGCCACCGCTGGCACCGATACCGGTCACGCATCTGGGAATGACGAAAGCTGGGCGTTCGGTCATCCGGAGAAACTCGTTGACTGGTCCTATCGTGCCGTGCACGAGATGACCCTCAGCTCGAAGATCATCATCCAGGCGTTCTACGGCAAAGCCGCGAAACTGGCTTACTGGAACGGTTGTTCGACCGGAGGCAAGCAGGGTCTCACCGAAGCCCAGCGCTATCCCACCGACTTTGACGGAATTCTCGCCGGCGCCCCGGCCAACTACATTACGCATCTGCAGGCAGGTTCCGAGTACATCAGCTGGGTTGCTCTGAAAGACGGCACGAGCGCGCCTGGTTATATCCCAGCCGGCAAATTGGCGGTGCTTCATAAGGAGGTCCTTCGTGCCTGCGATGCAAGAGACGGCGTGACGGACGGAGTCATCGAGGTCCCGAGGCGCTGCGTGTTCGATCCGAAAACGATTCAGTGTTCTGGTGCGGACGGCCCCGATTGTCTCACCGCCGCGCAGGTCAAGACGGCGAGTCTTATTTACGCGGGCGCCAAATACTCAGACGGCAAGCAGATCTTTCCCGGTTTCGAGTTCGGCAGCGAACTTGGGTGGACCGCCATGGTGGCAGGGCCGGAGCCGATCAGCATTGGAACGGGATTTTTCAAATACATGGTTTTCGGGGATCCGAATTGGGACTTTCGGACCTTCGATGTAGACCGTGACACGCGGATTGCCGATCAGAAGCTCGGCTCAGTTGTGAATGCGATTGACCCCAGCCTGAAAGCCTTCCAGGAGCACGGCGGAAAAATCATCATGTACCACGGTTGGGAGGATTCCTCGATCGCACCGGGCAACAGCGTAGACTACCGCGCCAGCGTCGTCGAGAAGATGGGCGGCGCCGAAAAAACCCAGGAATTTCTGCGTCTTTTCATGATTCCGGGGATGGGGCATTGCCGAGGAGGGCCGGGTCCGAACACGTTCGACGGCATGGGTGCGCTCGAGCAGTGGCGCGAACAGAACATCGCGCCCGAAAAAATCATCGCGACCCACTCGACCAACGGGACAGTAGACAACTCGCGTCCTCTCTGCCCGTATCCGCAGGCTGCGGTTTACAGCGGCAATGGGAAAACAACCGACGCCGCCAATTTCGCCTGCGGCAGTCCCAACTGGTAGTGCATTCGCCCCTGCGGCGGGCAGAGCTTTCGGCTGCGCCAGGGTTCGCGTCGAGACAGAGTGATATCATCGGTGCACAATGGTGAGGTTCCGGACTTCTTCTTTCCTAATCGTGCTCGTCGCATTTTGTGGATCTGTCGCGTTGTCGCAGTCTCGGACTCAGGCACCACCTGCCATTGTCCTGCGCGCCGCGCATCTACTGGATATCGAAAGCGGAAAAACCTGGACTCCCGGTGAAGTTCTCGTAAAGGGGGAGCGAATCGTGGAGGCTGGGTCCGTGGTGGCACATCCGCAGGGCGCCGAGACACTGGATCTAGGCGACACGACCCTTCTGCCGGGGTTGATTGACGCTCACGTTCATCTGTTTCTGCACCCGGGCGCCGAAGACCTCCAGACCATTCAAGAATCCGTACCGCAGCGAACCATTATGGCGATCCTGGCCGCGCGCGATGATCTCATGGCCGGCTTTACCGCGGAGCGTGACATGGGTACCGAGGGTGCCGGCTCAGCCGACACCGCCGTGCGAGATGCAATCAACCTAGGGGGCATCCCGGGCCCCCGGCTGCGTATCAGCGGCAACGCAATCAACATCCTCGGCGGCCATGAGGACGCGATTGGCTACAATCCTGCGCAACACGTTCTTCCCAATGCCGACTACGCAAACAATGCCGCAGAGCTGGTGACCGTCATGCGCCAGCAGTATAAGGAAGGTGCGGACTTCACCAAAATCTACGAGACCGGCGCGGATACGGTGCGCGACGGAAAGGCCTCCACTGTTTATCAGTATACCGAAGGGGAACTGGCTGCGGCGGTACAGGAGGCAGTTCGTTTGGGAGGACGCGTCGCCGTGCACGCTACCGGCGAACCGGGAGCGCTGTTTGCCGCGCAGGCCGGCGTCGTTTCGATCGACCATGCTAACCATCTCGACGACGAGACCATGCGATTGATGCGCGAAAAACGGATCTTCGCCGTACCTACCCTGACGATCTTTGAGTATTTCGCCGACCATGCCGGTACGCCCGCGCAGGCGACGCGCGACCGCCAGTTGTTCGATTTGAAGGTACAGGACTTCCGCAAGCAGGTTCAGGCGGGCGTGCCGATGGCCGTAGGCTCCGACGTCGGTCCATTCCCCCACGGAACCCAAGCCCGGGAGTTTGAGCTGATGGTCCGATACGGCATGACTCCGCTGGCCGTTCTCCAGGCAGATCTTCTAAACGGCGCGAGATTGCTGGCATGGGAGGGACAGATTGGAGAGCTGAAACCAGGTTACTTGGCCGATGTGATTGCTGTGGCCGGCGATCCTTTGCAAGACATCACTGCTCTTGGGAAAGTCGCTTTCGTCATGAAGGGCGGTGTGGTTTACCGAAAGTGACTCATTACCGCTTACGCCGTCCCCGCCCATGCTTGTTGCTGCTGTCACCCTGCAAAGCTTCTTGCACGGCCTTGTGGATCCTTCCATCCAGTTGCTCGGTCGCGGCTTGGTACGCCCGCCGCGCCTCCTCGACAATCTGGGCCATGTGCTCGGATGTGCGTTCCACAATCTTCTCTATGACGGATTCCGACAGACGTTCCATCGACGCCTTGAGCGCCTCTTCCATCGTCTCAGGAAGCTGCTTGCTGGCCTTCCGCGGGACTACTTCGATTTCGGCACGCGCGGCTTGCTCTTTCACGGCAACTGCCGTCTTCGCCATTTCCATCGCAGCTGTGAGTTCGGCCTCGCGACCCTCGGCGCGGCTCGCCATGACCAGGATTTCGCTCGCATCCCATGACGCCGTCAAGGTGACTGGTGAAGGGGGTGGCGGAGGAGGTGCAGGAGGAGGTGGCGGTTCTTCCAGAACGAATGCGGGTTCGCCGGGAGGCGGGAACCAGTCATCCGGCGGCATCGGAATGTCCCACACGTTGCCCGGGACGTCTAGGTTCAACCCAATGTGAAGCATCTCACGCGTGTGGTTCGGGCGCTGGACCCAAATCACTTTCGCCGTCACGTCCCGTGGCGGGCGATTTGGATCACCTCGCGGGATCTCCAAGCGGACCTCGGATCCCTTGGTAACGTAGTGCCGGGAAGCATATTTGCACCCGTGGCAGCTGACCATTACCGTTCGCGTCTGCTCGGTGAACACCTCGTGCAGCGCGTCGACGCCCTTTACTTTGATCGGCAGAGCCAGTGTCAGACGCGTGCTGCGCCGTTTGTCTGCTCCGTCTTTTGCCTGTGACGTCTTGCTCATGGATCGGGCCTACTATCTCCTCGGACGCTGCGTTGAATGGTCGACGACACCGTCGCGCAAACTGCTAAGCGGTTGCGGGAGGGCGAGCAACGCATCACACCAAAATGGTACCAATGGGCTCACCAAGCCATCTTTGGTTTGCAGCCAAACGTCCTTAAAATGACAACTCCTTCGCGTCGGGACCCACGTGGACCGACACACGAACCATGGAAGCCAGCAGTTGCAGCTGTGGCGGTCGCAGGGTAACCTCCCTGCGAGACAGCGATTTGTCATGAGCTACGTCCGAAAGCACTTGGTTGCCGGCGAATCCCTCATTTACGAGACCGGGGTGCACTGGAGCGTGCTGTTAGGGCCTCTAGTGATTGCCATGGTGATTTTTGCCGGTGCCATCGCGTGTTTGCTACAAAGGAACTCGGATTTCCTCTATGCCGGGGCAGCGCTGTTAGGGGTGGCTCTGGCCGTCCTGGCCGTAGCCGTGGTAAAGCGAAACGCCACGGAGATTGCGGTAACCAATCGACGCGTGATCATCAAGACCGGCTGGGTCGACCGCAGATCGCTTGAGATCATGCTGGCGAAGGTCGAAAGCATCGGCATTACCGAGTCGTTTCTGGGCAGAATGCTGGGATATGGCACCGTAGTCATCCGTGGGACGGGCGGTACCCCCGAGCCGTTTGAAAGAATTGCCCATCCTTCTGAACTCAGAAAACACGTGCACGAGCAGGCCGATCAGGCGCGAACGTGACGTCACCGGGCGGGCTTGTGGCGGGAGCGAAGGTAGGCTTGCAGGAAATAGATTGCGAAGCCAGCGCCGAAGACAATCCAGAAAGCAGACAGGCTTCGCGTGCAGGTGAAGACGGCTATCGCCAGAGCGCAGCCCCACATGAAAATCTCTCCGGTGAACCCATCCAGCCAGTTGGGTTTGGCCCCGGCGGCCGGGACACGCGCGCGCAGGGAAGGAAACAGGCGTGGCACCGCGGTGACATAGCGTCGATAGCTTTCCCCCTGGGATTGAAGCAGGGATGTCTCCTCTCGGAGGATCAAGCGGTAAACGAAAAGCAGCATCCCGAGAGAAATGACGAGGAACCCGGATCGGCTCGCCAAAAAACCCAGGCCGACGGCGAAAAAAAGATTTCCCAAGTAGAGCGGATTTCGGACCCGACGATAGGGACCATCCGCGACCAGGTAGTCCGCGTGTAACGCTGCATCGTGAACGATGGAGCTATGCAAGTAGGACTCCGCCCAGGAGCGGATGAACGCGCCCAGTGCGACGAGGCAGGTGGCAAGCGCGAACAGGCGTGTAATCCAATGGCCGAAGGCCGCCGCGTTTTCGTCAGGGTGTCCTCCCAGAATGAGTCGGCTGAGTGCAGCGGATAGGTTCACATGGTCCAAGTTGTAAAGGAGGAAGCCGAGGGTGAAGATCCCCGCGATAATCCAGAAGCGGCTCCGAAATTCGAATTCGGTCGCTTGAAAACTCATCGGTGGCCTCGACCGCGCGCTTGATCATACCCTTGGTCTGAAAAAAGTTTTTCGGAAAAGGGAGTTGTTCCACGCAGGGCGAGCGATACGAGTCGACTCGTGCCAGGTTGACGCACGAGCGCTAGCGCGATATCGTCACCGGCGTTCACCGGGTTGTCGAGCGAGGGGGGATCCATGACGAGAAAAGGCATGGTAGTGTGCGCGGCTCTGTTGTTGGGGGTGGTGGCGACGGTGAGCCCGGGTGCGCCGCAGCACTATCAAGGACCCGAACCAGAGTGGAGCCCATCGATCGTGAAGCTGTGCGATCGGGCCTGCCTGGTCGGGATCATGGACGGCTACATGGACGCCCTCTTCAAGCATGATCCGAAGGCTGTGCCCCCGCTGGCTTTGGACGTGAGGATGACGGAAAACACGGGGCAAATGGATGTCGGAGAGGGGATGCTGTGGCGTTCCAAGGTCGAAGCGACCAGTTTCAAGATCTACGTTGCTGACCCCGTTTTCGGACAGGTGGCCGAGCAAGCCCGCCTGAAAATTGAGGGTAGGGATGCACTGGTCGCGGTGCGTTTGAAAATCGACCGCGGCAAGATCCAGGAGATTGAGCAGTTGTGGGATCGCAACATCAATCAGGCCGCCATCCCGCTATTGACGACGCCTCGAGAAACGCTGGTAAACGACGTTCCTGCTTCGGAGCGGACTTCGCGGACCGTCATGCTTTGGGCGGCCAACTCGTATTTTGACGCGCTCGAGGGCGACAACGGCGCAATCGCAGCGTTTGCCGACGACTGCACGCGACACGAAAACGGCTATCAGACGGTAAACAACCCGCCTCCGGGCGGCCGCATGATGCCCGCGCCGATGCTTCCGGACCCAAACACGGAGCAGGGCAAGGCCCAACTGAAGTTCAGCATGATGACTTGTAAACAACAGATCGACAGCAAGACGTTCGCGTACATGAAGCACATCCGCCCGCGGAGGGCACTGATCGTCGATGAACAGAAGGGCCTGGTGGCAACGTTTCCACTGTTTGTGCACGACGGCACGCGGCGCGGTGCGCCCCCCGACGCACCCCCGGGGATGCTGCAGAATCTCGTCACCATGGAGACGTTCGGTATCCGGGGGGGACGGATCCACGAGGTGGAGGTATTTCCGTTTATTACCATTCCGTATGGGTTGGGCAATGGGTGGACGATGGGTTCGGGGCGGTGACGGGGAAAGTCACAATCGTCAAGGGGGGTGGAGAAATGCGAACGAAATGGTGTGTGGTGTGTTGCTGGGTTGTGGCGATACTCGCGGGGAGCCTTAGCCCGCAAGTTCGGGCGGCCGGTCCGATTCCCACCGACTGCGATCGCACATGCCTGGAAGGGCTCGCGACACAATATCTGGCGGCGCTCGTGGCGCATGATCCCAAGCGGTTGGCGCTTGCGGCGGATGTGAAATACACCGAGCAGGACCAAGTGATGGATGTCGGTGACGGATTCTGGGGCACGGCCACGCAGATCGGCGGCTACAAGCACTGCTTCTCGGACCCAACGGAAGAGCAGATCGGCTGTATGGTGACGATGCACGAGGGCGATCACCTGCTGATCTTGGGCATGCGGCTGCGTGTGCAGCTCGGAAGAATTACGGAAATCGAGACGACCTATTACCGACAGGGTGGCGGAGGTCCCTCGAATATCGCTGGTTACGACGCGAGCCAGGCGGAGCCCATCTGGTTTGAGACGATTTCACCCGCCCAGCGTGCGTCGCGGCAGCAATTGATCGCTACGGCAAACATGTATTTCGCGGGGCTTGAAAACAACGATGGCAAGGGTGTGTATCCTTTCGCAGATGATTGCGATCGCATCGAAAACGGCATTCACACGACGAACAATCCGACGCTTTCGCCCAATGCGCCATTCAACGCTTTTGCCATGAGCTGCATGGCACAATTCAAGAGCGGTTATTACGCGGTGGTCACGCGCATTCATCACCGGAGATTTCCAATAGTGGACGAAGACAGGGGCGTGGTGTGGGCCAACGTGATCTTCGATCAGAACGGCACCGTGCAAGACATTCACCTCACGAACGGTCAGGATGTCTCCATGAAGAATTTCAACCGACCATCGAGCCTTGAGGTAACGGAGGCGTTCAAGATCACGGGTGGAAAGATTCGGCGCATTGAAATGATGGGCTCTGGCCTGCAGTATCACCTCAATACGACGTGGGGCGGCATTAGCGACAAATAACCGATTCCCAGGGGAAACAGGCGATGAACAGAATCGTGGGCGTAATCGCGTTTGTAGCGGCGGGTTTTACCGGTTCACTCCAAGCGGTGTGGGCACAAGGGCCGACATCGGCCGCCGGAACAGAAACCGGGATCGCCACCTTTCAGCAGCGGTGTATGGGTTGCCACGGGAATCCCAACGTACCGCAGGCGCCCGCTCCGGATGCGATTCGTCAGATGTCTCCGGAACGAATCTACGATGCGTTGACGACCGGCGTGATGAAACCGCAAGGCGATGCCTTAACCGACGATCAGCGAAAGATGTTGGCGACATTTCTGAGTGGCCGTCCACTCGGTAGTCTGAAGGAGGGCGACGCAAAGGACATGCCCAACCATTGTGCGTCGAATCCGCCGTTGAGCGACCCAGCTGCCGGGCCAGGGTGGAACGGATGGAGTCCCGATGTGATCAACTCGCGATTCCAGAATGCAAAGGCGGCAGGACTCACGCCGGATCAAGTGCCGCGGTTGAAGCTGAAGTGGGCGTTCGGCTACCCCGATGGGCTGTCCGCGTATGGCCAACCCACGATCGTTTCCGGACGCGTTTTTGTTGGCAGCGATATTGGCTATGTTTATTCGCTCGACGCTGAGACCGGCTGCGTGTACTGGTCCTATGCGGCCAAGGGCGCTGTTCGCCCGGCCGTCAGTGTTGCACCAATCCAAGGCCACAACGGGACTCGATATGCGGTCTATTTCGGGGATGCACACGCAAACGTCTATGCGGTCGATGCGCAGACAGGTCAGGAGCTGTGGACTACGCGTGTCGACAGTCACTTCGTGGCTCGCATCACCGCCGCACCCAAGGTCTATCAGGGGCGCGTGTACGTGCCGGTTTCCTCTTCCGAGGAGTTTTCGGCGTCAAACCTTGATTATCCCTGCTGCACCGGGCGAGGAAGCCTGGTGGCCCTCGACGCAAATACGGGAGTGCAAGTCTGGAAGACATATATGGCCGATGAGCCAAAACCCACGCGGAAGAATTCGCGCGGCGTACAACAGTACGCGCCCTCCGGCGGGTCGATTTGGAACTCTCCTACAATTGATGCGGAACGAGGCGTGATCTATGCGGGAACGGGCGATGGACAGAGCGATCCGGTGCCGGAAACAACCGACGCCATCGTTGCACTCGATCTGAAGACCGGCAGGATCTTGTGGTTTTATCAGGCGCAGGCTGGCGATGCATTCATGGGTGGCTGCAACGGGCCGGAGAGAACCGACAACTGTCCGAAGGTGAACGGCCCCGACCAGGACATCGGCAACTCGCCGATTTTACGCAAGCTGGCGGATGGCAAGAGCGTGGTTGTGTTCGGAATGAAGAATGGCACGGTCACAGCGCTCGATCCGGACAGGAAGGGCTCGGTCGTCTGGAAGATTCATGTCGTTGAAATTCCCAAAGGTCAGGAAAATAGTTTCTACGCGAATTTGAACGGAGTCGTGTGGGGTGGTGCGGCCGACGACCAGAACGTCTATTACGGCCTGCAATCGGGAGGAATGGTGGCCGTGCGGCTGGCGACCGGCGACGTCGTGTGGCGCACGATCTTTCCGAAATCAGGGACCGCTCGCGTCATCAACTCTGCCGCTGCGACCGCCATGCCGGGAGTTGTCTTCCTGGCCGGAACGGATGGGAAACTGCACGCCCTTTCAACTGCCGACGGCAGCATTCTTTGGGAATATGAGACGGCTCGCCCATTCGAGACCGTCAACAAAGTCTCTGCCAAAGGGGGCGCCATCGCGTCGATTGGACCTTCGATTGTGAAGGGAATGCTTTTCATCGGTTCTGGCTACGCGGTAACAGGGAGCAATTCAGGAAACGTACTGCTGGCCTTTTCGGCCCCCTAGTGGTCGAAACGTCGGTACTACGCCCAGATATCTCTGGACGGAAAATGGGTCGCCTAGCGTGCCCGTGCGCCGATTTCCTCGACCGATCGGCTTACTCTTCGTCGCGAACCACTACGTCAAGACGGATCACGTGGTTGCTTTGACGAGCGTTGAGCATGCGCTTGCCGGAGCCATGCCAATAGCCCACCTGGGCGCGGCCATCTTTGGCGGGCTTGGCAACGGCGCGTAACCGTCGTCATTTGTCGGGGTTAGCCCCCCGGGCGCCTCTCTGGCTAGATAGTTGCACTCTTTTGAGCCTGCCCTTGTTAGCCAATACGGTATAAAATCTTACGGTTCATGAGTTGAATTCTGTCAGGCGGCCGTCCTGCCCCCGAGTCACCGCAAGGACACCTTGCCGCAAGGCAATCGGAAGCGCAGGAAAGTAATCAAAGTAAGTTTTAGGGCAAAGGAGTCGCGCGAAAAGTGATAGGCCGAAGGGCAAAGCTGCCTTTCTGGTGGGTCTCGTTTTGGCTGAGCCTGAGCATCCTCGGGGTTGGTTTCCCGACTGTGGCAGCCCCTTTTCCGGGCGCGCAGCAAACGGCTCCCGGACCATCCGGGAGCATCACCGGAACAGTTTTGGATCAGAGCGAAGCCCTGCTACCCGGGGCCCGGGTTGTGCTTACCTATCCAGACGAGTCCCGTCAAGAGACGGAGACCAATCAGGACGGACAATTCTCGTTTACCAACGTTGTCCCCGGCCCCTTCCAGCTCTCCATTTCGGCGGCCAACTTCGCAACCGAAGTCGTCTCGGGAACGGTCGGCCCTGGACAGACCTATGTGGCTGGGGAAATCACGCTGCCGCTGGCGACGCAGGTCACTCGGGTGACGGTTGGACTGACACAAGAGGAAGTGGCGGAAGAGCAGGTCCAAGCGGAACTGAAACAGCGCGTTCTCGGCTTCATCCCCAATTTCTATGTCAGCTACGTCCCCGACGCAGCGCCGCTCACAACGCGGCAAAAGTTTCATCTGGCCTGGAAGTCCTCTACCGATCCCGTGACCTTCCTAAGTGTTGGCGCGCTGGCGGGCGTTCAGCAGGCAACCAATCAATTTAAGGGATACGGTCAAGGCTTTCAGGGATATGCGAAACGCTACGGCGCAACCTACGCCGATGTTGTCAACGGCACCTTCCTCGGCGCCGCTGTATTCCCATGGATGCTGAAACAGGATCCCCGCTACTTCTATAAGGGAACCGGGAGTTTTCGATCACGGCTTTTGTATGCGCTCGTCGCGAACGCCTTCATCTGCAAGGGCGACAACAAGCAGTGGCAGCCCAATTACTCAAACATTCTGGGGAACCTTGCGGCGGGCGGGATCGCCAATCTCTACTATCCGGCGAGCGACCGCGGAGTGGGATTGACGTTCGAAACCGCGGCGCTGAGGATCGGTGAAACCGCCATCGCCGGAGTTTTTCAGGAGTTCATCGTCCGGAAGTTGACCCCCAATCTTCCACCCCGCAACGTCTCCCAGCCGTAGCAGTTCGAGCTAAGTTCACCTGTCCGACCGTTCTAAGGATCGAAATGAGCTCCCACCTGTCCCAGGGTACCATTGACTTTCGCTTTTGATTCGCCTAAAGTGGCAGCATGCTTGGTAGGGGATTGCCATGGCGCTGACCAAACGGCAGAAGGAAGTACTGAACTACCTCGTCGGGTTTATCAACAAGAACGGCTATTCGCCGAGCTTCGAGGAAATCGCGCACGCGCTCAAGCTGACCTCGCTCGCAACGGTTCACAAGCACCTTTCGACGCTCGAGAAGAAGGGATTCATCCGGCGCGGCTACAACCAGAGCCGGTCGATCGAAGTGACACAGCTTCCGAAGCCCGTGCGCGAGGAGATCCTCGACCGCCACGTTGTCGAGCTGCCGCTGGCTGGAAGAATCGCTGCCGGCCAGCCACTCGAGGCCGTCGAAGATAACGAGTCGATTTCACTTGCGGATTTTACTCGCGGACACAACAACTTCGTTTTGAAGGTGAAAGGCGACTCGATGCGCGATGATCACATCCTCGATGGGGACTACATCGTGGTCGAGCAGACACAGGTCGCGAATCCAGGTGAGATCGTTGTGGCGCTGGTCGGTGAGGATGAGGCAACGGTGAAGCGTTTTTATCGCGAACCGGGTGGGAAGATTCGTCTGCAACCGGCGAATTCAACGATGTCACCCATCATCGTGGCGGCACAGGATGTGAAGGTTCAGGGTCGCGTCGTGGGCGTGCTTCGGAAGTATTAGCTTCCCGCCTGCTTCGAGATTGATGTCCAGGGCGAGTCTGAACTTGTGATTCTCCCCCAAATCTCTCCTTGATCTGTTCCTGGAGTTTGCCTTTTCATCTCAAACGAGCTTTCCAACCTGACCTTTCGCCCGTTAATGCACGGGACACAACTGCTTCATTTTGGATTTGGCAGGGGCGCGACGAGATACTAGATTGATACCCCAGTCCCAATCCATCTGGCAACGTTCGGCACACTTGGGCCCAAGGAGGCACTGTAAATGTGGGGAGAGAAGAAGCAGGATGCTCCCGCTAGGACGCCGCTCCCGCAGCAGCCTAGACCAGCCGTACCACCTTCAACTTTTTCTGGGGAGGCAAAGACGATGGCACCACTGGATTCCACCTATCCGGCGACAGAAAGAATGGGCAGCAGCGGTAGTACGGCCCGTCTCGGGGCAAGCCTTCATGTGAAGGGCGAGATCACGGGAAATGAAGATCTAGCCATTGATGGCAGCGTCGAGGGTTTGGTTCATCTGGAAGATCGTAAGCTGACGATCGGCGCGAGCGCGCGTGTAACCGCCGACGTGATCGCGCGTGAAGTCGTCGTATATGGCAACGTGAAAGGGAATCTCCGAGCACGCGACCGTATCGAAATCAAGAAGGACGGTTCGGTCGTGGGCGAT
>Ga0187779_10000799_pt1 | contig 20489 bp, 22 predicted proteins | sample 1015_Q2_SP10_10__FD_132435 | JGI IMG/M metagenome (GOLD analysis project Ga0187779, IMG submission 132435) | Tropical peat soil microbial communities from peatlands in Department of Meta, Colombia - 1015_Q2_SP10_10_MG | ecosystem: Environmental > Terrestrial > Soil > Wetlands > Peat | place... | reverse complement strand
GGCCGGCGCCGCCGTCACCGAACCGGCGGCCCGCAGGGTCGAGCGCGAAGCGCTTGACGGCACGCCGACATCCGCTAACACGCTCGGGGGTTGACACAGGACGTCCACGGTCGCGAGAGTGCCGACGCACGTGAGCTGCTGGGGCTGGCCGAGCAGTTCGCTTGGCGCGCGCGGCTGCCGCTGGCGATCGTGATCTGCGGCGTGCCAGCGGCCGGCAAGTCGGAGCTCGCCGCGGCACTTGCCGAGCTCTGTCGCCTTCCGCATCTGAGCTCAGATGCGACGCGCAAACGTCTGGCTGGCATCCACCCGCGACAGCGGGCCCCCGATGCCGCCTACAGCGCCGAGTTCAACCGGCTCACATACTTGGAGCTGGGCCGGCACGCGCGCAGCGCGACGGGCGCCTGCGGCGGCGTGATCGTCGACGCGACATTCCGCCGTCGCGCCGACCGTCAAGCGTTCGCCGAGGCTTTCGCCGACGCCGCGCCCGTGCTGTTCGTCGAGTGCCGCGCGCCCGAGCGCGTGCTGGCGGAGCGGGCCGTGCAACGCGAGCGACAGCCCGCACGCATCTCGGATGCGTCGCTGTCGGTGGTCCTGCGCGAGAGCTCGGCCTGGGACCCGCTCGATGAGCTGTCGCCGGAGGCACACGTCACGCTTCGCAGCGACCGCCCCGCCCAGGCGCAGCTTGCGGATCTCCGAGCATTACTCGATCGGCGGATCGGCCAGCTCGCAACACTGAGGGTCATGGAGAAGTCCAATAGTCCTGCAATCGTTCGAAAATGAAATTGTCAGAGCGTGAGTCTTTTCGCCACGGAACGACCGCCAAACCGGTCAGCGCAAACGGGGCACTCTCTTTCTCGCACTACCGCAAGTTGCACGGATTCTTGGAGTGAATGGTTAGTCTTACTCGGCGCTGAGCGGCTAGCCGAGTTTGACACGTCGCGGTAGACGGCGATCGTCGCCGGCACCTCGCGCACGTCTTACATGGGTTGGCTGGTCTGACGGACCGGTGCTGTTCAACCTCGGCGGCGCACGCGACGACTATCGCGTCGACCCGGTTCTGCGGAATGAGCTGGGGTTGCTCGCGAATTGGCGTCCGTGTGCGGACGTCGAGCTCGAACTCGTCGGCCTGCGCCCGGAGTGCTGCCACGCCCGACCGGCCACAGGCCTTGACGCCGACCGCATCGCCACGGGGTTCGAGCGCGCGTGCAGCGAGCTCGGCGAGCAGCGGTTCACGATCGAGGACGTGAGCCAGTGGCCCCAAGGGCATGCATGACCCATTCACGGACCGCGCTCAGCGGCCGATCATCGGCATACGCTGGAGATCTCCGCGGGGCGCGGTGATTTTGGCCCACAACTACCAGGTGCCCGAGATCCAGGACGTGGCCGACTTTGTGGGCGACTCGCTGGGGCTCTCCCGCCAAGCGGCGGCGACGGATGCCGAGCTGATCGTCTTCTGCGGGGTGCACTTCATGGCCGAGACGGCGTCGATCCTCGCTCCCGCCAAGACTGTGCTGATCCCGGACCTGGAGGCAGGCTGCTCGCTGGCCGAGTCGATTGTTGAGCGCCGCTTGATTTGGGCACGCGCGGTGGCGTCCGCATACTCGGCGCCAGCGGGATGCTCAAACACCTCGCGAAGCATCCCGACGGTGACTTCATCGTCGCCACCGAGACCGGAATGTTGCACCCGCTGCACAAGGCCGCCCCACGAGCACGCCTCACCGCGGTCAAGGTCCCGGCCGACATCGCTGAACGCGCCCGCATCCCGATCGAGCGGATGGTCGCGATCGGCTGATGAAGAGCTGCGATGCCTTCAGCCGCGCGGTGGAGCCACGGTCTCATGTTGCCCACCGCTTGGCCGGCTGCCGGCGAAGTAGGCTGCCGTCCGATGTCTATGCAGTCTCGCGCGCACGAACTCGGTCCGGACGCGCTCCGGCGTGTCTACGTTCCCGATGCGCTTGGCTTCGCGTCCACCGCGGAGGTGGAGCCGCTCGACGGCACGGTCGGCCAGTCGCGCGCGAACGAGGCGATCGCATTCGGGCTCGACGCGCAGGTTGCGGGGTACAACATCTTTGCCACCGGACCGGTGGGAGTGGGCAAGCGGACGTCGCTCGAGGCACACCTGAAGGAGCATGCGCGAAGGCGGCCGCCCCCCGGGGACTGGGTGTACCTGCACAACTTCCGCGAGCCCCGACATCCGATCGCGGTTCTGCTGGCCAGCGGGCAGGGGCACAGGCTAGCCGCCGACATGCGCCGATTCCTTCAGGACGCGCGCCGTGAGCTTGCGGCTGCATTTGAGAGCGAGACTTACGCCAGACGTCAGCGCGAGGTGACCGAGCCGATCGAGCGCGAGCAGCAGGCGGCGACGGCGGAGCTTCGCGAGCACGCCCGAGCGGACGCCATCGCGGTCGAGTTCACCCCGGCCGGGGTCATGACCGTGCCATTGCGGGGTGGTCAGCCGATGACGCCAGCCGAGTTCGGGCAGCTTCCGGAGTCCGTCCGCGCCCGCTACCAAGCGGCGCTGGAGGAACTGGGACCACGGACCGAGGCGTTCCTGACAAATATGCGCGCGCTTCAGCGCGAGAGCGGCGAGCGGTTGCGGGCGCTCGAGCGCGAGGTCGCGCTGTTCGCGGTCGGCCACCTGATCGACGAGCTGAAGGAGCGCTACGCGTCCTCGGCCAAGCTGGTGCAGTGGCTGGCAGCGGTCGCCGAGGACGTGACCGAGAACCGCGGGCAGTTCCAAGCTCCGGACCAGGACAGCGGGGCGGAGTTGCCTTCCCCGTTGTTGGGGGCGATCGCCGGAGCCCCTGAGCCGGCGCTCGGGCGCTACGAGGTCAACGTGTTCGTGGCCCATGACGCCGACGGCAGCGCACCGGTCGTCCTCGAGACGAATCCGACGTATCCGAATCTATTCGGGCGGATCGAGCATCATGGCGTGTTCGGCGGCGGGTTCGTGACCGATCACCGGATGCTTCGCCCGGGAGCGGTCCACCGCGCCAACGGCGGCTATCTGATGCTGCCTGCGGCGGAGGTTCTGGCGCAGCCGCTGGTGTGGCCGAAGCTCAAGGAGGTGCTGCGCACTGGCCAGATCCGCCTTGAGAACCTGGCCGAGCAGTACGCGCTGTTCCCGACCGCGACGCTGACGCCCGAGCCGATCGAGCTGGATCTCAAGGTTGTGCTGGTGGGCTCGCCGCACTTGTACGGACTTGCCTACATGCTCGACGAGGACGTGCGCAAGCTGTTTCGCGTCAAGGCGGAGTTCGACTGGCGCCTGCGCTGGGACGAGGAGGGCGCGCGCGGTTACGCTGCGTTCATCAGCGCCCAGGCTCGCCGCGCGGGATTGCGCCACTTTGAGGCCGGCGCGGTCGCTCGCGTGATCGAGCACGGCGCGCGCCTCGCCGACGACCGGGAGTGGCTGTCCACTCGGTTCATTGAGATTGCCGGGATCGCGGCGGAGGCCAGCCACTGGGCATCCAAGGACGGCAGCGAGCTGGTGGGAGCCGAGCACGTCGAGCGTGCGATCGAGCAGAAGGTACGGCGCGCGGACCTGATCGAGCAACGGCTGCTCGAGATGGTGGCCGAGGGGACGTTGTTGCTCGACTTCGACGGCCAGCGCGTGGGGCAGGTCAACGGCCTGTCGGTAATCGACCTCGGGGACTACACGTTCGGGCGTCCGATCCGGATCACGGCGAGCGCCGGTCCCGGCCGCGGAGCGCTCGTGTCGATCGAGCGTGAGACCGAGCTGAGCGGACACATCCACGACAAGGGCTTCCTGATTCTGAGCGGCTACCTCCGCGAGCTCTACGGCGGCGAGCGCCGGATCGCGCTCGCGGCGAACCTGACCTTTGAGCAGTCCTACAAGCAGATCGAGGGCGACTCCGCCGCCAGCGCCGAGCTGTACGCGCTCCTATCCGATCTCGCCGGCGTGCCGCTGCGGCAGGACATCGCCGTCACCGGTTCGGTCAACCAGCACGGCGAACTGCAGGCGATCGGCGGCGTTAACGAGAAGATCGAAGGCTTCCACCGCGTCTGCAAGCTCAGGGAGCTGACCGGCCGCCAGGGCGTGATCATCCCGCAGTCCAACGTGCGCAACCTGATGCTCTCGCACGAGGTCGTCGACAGCGTTCGCGCGGGACGCTTCCACGTTTGGAGCGCGCGCACCGTGGACGAGGGGATCGAGCTTCTGACAGGCATGCCCGCTGGCGAGCGCGGAGCGGACGGCAGCTTCCCCGAGGCATCGCTGCACGCCCGCGTCGAGGAGCGCCTCGAGCGCTGGGCGCGGCTCGCCGAGGAGGAGAGATCGACGCATGACGAGGACTTACGAACCTCCTGAGGCGCCGTGCTCGGCGGTCCACGGCGTAACCAGTACAGGGGTGGTGCCCCGACGGACCGCGGCGTGAGACGCGCTGCCTATCAGCGTTCGCCTCACTGTGCCGTAGCCGCGCGAGCCGCGCACCGAGCCGCGCACGACGAGATCGACATTGGTGCCGACCGGGTCGAGGATCGACGCCTACAGGCACAGGACGGCCTGCTCAATCCCCGCACCGTCAACGAGAACCCCGAGAGAAGCTTGACCGCTCATCAACAGGAGACTGCTGCCCGTCGCTGAGCTCGCTGTGTCCGACGGGTCAGGCGCGTCCGCGGCGCCGCTGCGCGGGATCGCACGCTGGTACACCGCCTCGCATTGCTCGCGATGACCAGCGCGTCATAGTGCCAGTTGACGCTTTCGCGGCAACGTTGCGGCCCGATCTCCTCCAGCTGCCTGATTGCCTTCACCATCCGTTGCTCGTCGGCGCACGTTCATGAGCAATCGGACTTCGCTCCCGCCAGCAGTGGTGAGACCTCATAGTTGTCGGTGTCGACGTGCATTATCCAAGCTAGTCGCGAGTGCCCCGGCCCACATCCGCAGCTTGCCGTTCACTGCACGCACGACGAGTACGGGTGGGTCGCGGGCCTGGCTTGCTCATTCCCGCGTCAGCCCGACCGAATGACTCGAGGTCGATCATTGTCCTTTCTCCACGCGGTCCCGACGTGGCCACCCCAAAGCTCATTTGGCGTTAAGTCGCGGGCGCCCAACGAGGAGAACTACCGATGCGGATTGCAGCCGACCTGGGGAGGATGACCTGACGGGTGGCGTTCGCGACGGCCACCATGATCGGAGGTGGACCAAATGACCACGAACCGCGTAGATGTCATCGACCGCAGCGTCGAGAAGACCCACATCTGGCTGGGCGATCTAGCGGAGGAGCTCGGGAGCGAGGACCGTCAGTATGCCTACCGGGTCCTGCGTGCGTTCCTGCACGCGTTGCGCGACCACCTGCCCGTCGATGAGGCGGCGTCGCTGGCGGCACAACTGCCGATCTTCATCCGTGGCGTCTTCTACGAGGGCTGGGATCCGAGTGGCACGCCGGAGCATGCTCGGGATCTGGACAGCTTCCTGGCCAGGATCGCGAGCGAGGCAGGCCTCGCTGGGGAGACCGAGGCATCGATTGCGGCCACCGCTGCAAATCGCGTCCTGAGCCACCACATCTCGGCTGGCGAGGCCGGGAGTGTGCTGCACGAGCTCCCCGGGCAGCTGCGTCAGTTCCTCAGCCCGAGGGCGATGCTCGACGATGGGTAGGGACGACCTGCCCGATGTTTTCGGCCCTCGCTTCTAGAGAAACCACACAGCATTCGCTGGGGGCGGAGGACTCGGTTCCGGTGGCGGTCGATCCACAGGAGCGGATCGACTCGCTGTTGGCACACCTGGGGACGCGCGCGCAAGGATTGTCCTCGCGTGAGGCGCAGCGTCGCATCGTGCAGTTCGGTGCCAACGAGATTTCGCGTCCGGCGGGAAGGGGCTGGTGGCGGGAGCTCATTCGTCAGCTCGCACATCCGCTGGCGCTGCTGTTGTGGGTAGCGGCCGCGCTTGCCGCGGCGAGCGGGAGCCGGACGCTTGCGATCGCGATTGTCGCGGTGATCGTGTTGAACGCGGTGCTTGCGTACGCGCAGGAGCTGCAGGCCGAGCGAGCGACCGAGGCGTTGAGGGAACTGCTGCCGGTCCGCGCTCGGGTGCGCAGGGACGGCACGGAGCTCGACGTGCCGGCGGAGGAGCTCGTCCCCGGTGATGTAGTCCTGCTGGCGGAGGGCGATCGCCTGTCGGCCGACGCGAGGCTCATCGAGGGCTCGGTCGAGGCGAACATGGGGTCGTTGACTGGCGAGTCGCAGCCGGTGGTGCGCAGCTCCAGTGCTTTGCAGCGTGCCAGATCAATGCTGGAGGCGGAAGATCTTGTGTTCGCCGGCACGCTGTGCACGGGGGGGCAGGCGGAGGCGATCGTGTACGCGACCGGGATGCGCACGCAGTTGGGCCGGATCGCTGCGCTGTCGCAGCGCGTAAAGCCGGAGATCAGCCCGTTGCAGCGTCAGGTCAACCGCGTCGCGTGGCTGATCGCGGCGATCGCGGTCGTGGCCGGCGCGATGTTCTTCGTGGCAGGCACGACGCTCGCCGGCCTGTCGCTAGCGGCCGCCGTGACGTTCGCGATCGGCTTGTTGGTGGCTAACGTACCCGAGGGGCTTTTGCCGACGATCACCCTGTCGCTCGCGGGCGGGGTCCGGCGAATGGCGGCCCGGCGGGCGCTGGTCAAACGCCTGACCGCGGTGGAGACGCTCGGCTCGACCGACGTGATCTGCAGTGACAAGACCGGGACACTGACCGAGGGCAGCATGCGCGTCCAGCTGCTGTGGTGCGCCGGATCCGAGCTGCCGCTTGCAGCCGCCGACGCACACGCGCCGGAGCTGTTCTGGCCGCTGTTGCGCACCGCAGTCCGCTGCAACAACGCTCGCCTGGAGCGCCGAGATGGACGTTGGGTTCGCAGCGGCGACCCAACCGAGAGTGCGCTGTTGCTCGCGGCCGCGCAGCTGGGCGTCGACATCGACGCGGCGGAGCGCGAGCGCGATCAACGCCGCAAGCTGGTGTTCCACTTCGACCCGCACCTGAAGCGGATGACGACGCTCGATGAGGAGCCTCGCAGGCAGCTGTGGTATCACGCCAAGGGCGCGCCGCTCGAGCTGCTCGACCGCTGCGCGGCGATCCGCACTACGGACGGCGACCGGCCCCTGACGCAATCAGACCGCATCGCGGTGCGCGCAGCGTTCGAGCGCTACGCCGCTCGGGGCCTCCGGGTCCTAGGGTTCGCGCAGCGCCACGTCGCCCAGTTTCAGGATGGGACGCGCGAGCTGGTCGAGTCGCAGCTGACGTTTGTCGGGCTGGCGGCGCTCGAAGACCCGCCGCGGCCAGCGGTGAAAGACGCGGTGGCGCGCTGCCGCCACGCAGGGATCCGGATCATCGTCGTCACCGGCGACCACAGTCTGACCGCCGCCGCGATCGCCCGCAAGGTCGGGATCGTCGGCGACGAGCCAACTTTGATCGCGGGCGCCGACCTCGACGCTACGCCCCAAGACCGGCGCGACCGGCTGCTGCGCGACACCCCCGAGCTGATCGTCGCGCGCTCGAACCCCGAAACCAAGCTGCACATCGTGGACGCGCTTCGCGCGCAGCACCACACGGTGGCGATGACAGGCGACGGCGTCAACGACGCCCCGGCCCTGCGTCGGGCGGACATTGGGGTCGCGATGGGCTGCTCCGGTACCGACGTGGCACGCGAGGCCGCGACGATGGTCTTGACCGACGACAACTTCGCCTCGATCGTCGCTGCCGTCGAAGAGGGACGTGTCGTCTACGACAACATCCGCAAATTCATCACCTACATCTTCGTCCACGCGATCCCGGAGATCGTCCCGTTCCTGTTATACGCGCTCGCCGGCGGCGCGATCCCGCTGCCGCTGACCGCGCTGCAGATCCTCGCGATCGACCTCGGCACGGACACTGTCCCCGCGCTCGCGCTTGGCCGCGAGCCAGCCGAGCCCGGGACGATGGACCGCGCGCCCCGCCCGCCGCGAAGCCGGGATCATCAGCCGTGCGATGCTCGCCCGCGCGTGGCTGCGCCTCGGCGCGCTAGAGGCCCTGCTCGTCATGGGCGGCTTTTTCCTTGTGCTGCTCACCGCCGGCTGGTCGCCCGGTGACGCGACCGGCCCCGGGACGGCGCTTCACCACGCGTATCTGCAAGCGACCACGATGACCTGGGCGGGGATTGTCGCCTGCCAGATGGGCGCGGCGTTCGCCGTGCGCACCAGTCACGCCTCGTTGCGACAGGTCGGGGTGCTGTCAAACCGCTACCTGTTGGGCGGCGTCGCGTTCGCGACCGCGTTCGCCGCCGCCATCATTTACGCGCCGCCGCTGCAATCGATCTTCCAAACCGCGGCGCTACCCGCGCGTGACCTGCTCGTGCTCGTTCCCTTCCCATTGATCGTCTGGGGTTCGGACGAACTGTGGCGCTGGCGCCGCCGCAAACACCATGCCTCATCGGCGGACGACACCTACTGACGCCTGGCGGCGCCGGCTCGATCCCCGTTGCGCGGTGGGCCGGGAACGCGGATCGCTGCGGGGCCGGTTGCTTCGACCTGCCGCTGCCAACGACCACGGCGGCGGTGCGCGCGCCAAGCTCGAAACGTCACCGGCATAGCCGGCACCTGCTCGATCGCGCTGCCCAGCAACTCGCTCTATACCCGCCTCCCAAAGCGTCGGCGTAATGGACAGACGCATGCAACCGCTGACCCAGCTGCGGATCACCTCCGACTGAGCCGCTGGGGGCGACTCCTTCGTCGCTTGACGCTGTGTGCCCATTTCTACCATTGACGGTAAGACCGATGGCCGGTCCAACCCATCGGAGCGTCCGGGCTGTTGCCGGCGGTGTGGGGTTGGCGAGCGATTCTGCCCGACGACTGAATCGCGCGATAGGCCGTTGCGGACGCCGCCGCCAGCCTCGGCGAGTTGCAGCAGGGGCTCGGGACGTGCCAGCGATGCTGACGCGTCCCGATCGGCCGGCACCGCCAAGCCATGATTTTGGCTCCTGTCGGTCGATGGCCGTTGGCCTCCTGGTAGACAGCGCCCAGAGCGCACGACCGCCTGTGGTCGTCGCGTCCGGTCTACTGCTTCCCGCCAGCTGGGATGACGGATTGGAACTGCCGGGCACGGAGCTCGTCGGCTGGCCACAGCGTGACATCGAGTGAGCGGCAGTCCTCGAGTCCGATCATATGGCCCATCGGGCTGGGGATCGTGCCCACGTAGCGGTAGAGGTTGACCCCGTCGGTTAGGTACCGGCTGGGTTTGCCGGCATCGTCCGTGATCGCGCCGGGATCGGTGAGACGCGGCGTCGCGCTGCGGTCTACGGAGCTCATCGACGTGGTACCAGACGCTTACAGACGTGCGCGACGACGAACCGCCGAGCTTGTGCTGCGTGTGTCGAGGCGAAGTGAGCGGACGGCCTGTCCCAGGTCGTGCAGCTCGGCGTCGGTCAGGCTACGTCGGCGACTGCCGGTCATGGCGCTGACGGTCGCCGGCCTGGGCGCAAGCAGGTAGATCGCGGCGGCGACTTCGGGCAGAGTGTTGTACAGGCGAGCGGGGCGGCCGTGCGACTGGACAAGGTAGCGACTAGGAGGGACGAGGGTGGTGCTCATTGATCGTTGGGTTGTTGTGTCGACGGGACGGTTAGTTAGGGTTGACAGCGAGAACCGTCCGGTGGTCGGCGGCGCCGTCGAATCGACCGTTCGCCGAACCGAGTTGGGATGAGAAGCCGGGGAGCTGGCCGTGGGGTGTCTCGCGACCTTCTCCTTCTCGGTCTCGGGTGGGGTGTCGTGGCCGTCGATCGGCTCCAGGCGAAGCCAACGTCGGCAGGAGTCATGCGCGATCAGCTCGCGGGGGCGAGGGTGAACCGCGCACACGTATGCGATGCGGTGGGCATCGTCGAATATCTCGGATGTGACCCGGCGTGACTCGTCGGGCAATGTGACCTGCCATCTGCGTGCGTTGTGCTCGACACGCACGGTGATTGGGTCGTTGGAGACCATCCCCCCGGCTTGGTGTCCGGCTTCAGGGTTCACCGCTGCTCGTGCCATCTGACGCGGCGGCTCGTCCGTCGATGCGTGGGGTGCCGCTCCGCAGGCGGTAGCCCAGCGGGCCGCGGGAGCTGGCGTGGATGGAAAGCCGGTCGATGTCGTAGCCTGCGAGCTGCAGCCCGTAGATCACTTGGGCGGGGGTGGCGATCCCGCGCTCACGCATATCGTCGGTCGTCAACGCGCAATCCGCGTTGTCTTCGAGCAGCGCCAGCAGGCGTGCCGCGTCACGATCCCAGCCGCTGCGTGGCTCTGGCCGGCGGGTCCGCGCACGCCAGGCCTGGACGGTCATTGGTGCGCGCTCCGCCGTGGAGCCTGAACTTGGCCACTGGACGGGATGTGGCGCGCGAGCGCCGCCGGTGCGCGCTCGACACCGACCGCGTGGCGGTACACCCGCTCGTAGCCAGCCGCGGTGACCGCGATGTCGTAGCGCTCGGCGACGCTCGCGCGGCAGCGCGCTGAGTCGATCGCCCCCGTCGCCCCCACCTGATCGATCGCGCGAGCCATCTGTAGCTCGTCTGAGACGAGCATGCCGTTTTCCCCGTCGATCACGATCTCGGCCGCGGCGCCCTCAGGAAAGGCGATGACGGGTGTCCCGGTCGCGAGTGCCTCGATCATCACCATCCCGAACGGCTCGGGCCAGCGGACCGGCATCAGCAGCGCCTGGGCGTTCGCGTACAGCCGCTGTTTGGCGGCCCCGGCCACCTCGCCGACGTACCGGACCAGTTGGCCGTCGACGTGCGGCTCGATCTGCTCGCGGAAATACTGCTCCTGCCCGGTCTGCACCGGTCCGGCGAGCACAAGATTCTTGCCGGCTAGCCGCGCGGCCTCGATCGCGAGGTGAGCGCCCTTGACCGGCGCCATCCTCCCGATCCACAGCACGTAATCCTGCTTCTGAGTCATCAGCGGCCAGCGGCCGACGGCGATTGGGTTGGGGACCACCGCACTGATCCGCACTCCGGCGGGGACGCTTGCAGCCTGAGACCGGCTTATGGCCACCAGGGTCGCCGTGCGGCCATGCCGCTGATAGAAGCGCGTCGTGTGCCGGTCGAAAGGACCGTGGATCGTGTGTACGACGGGCACCCCGACGCGGTCGGCCATCGCCAGTGCGGTAAACCCGGAGTGATCGTGCAGCACATCGAATGGCTGGCCGCGTGCGGCTGCGAGCTCAGCCTGTGCCCATGCGCAGGCGACATGGTCTGACTCGTGCAGCGCCGATCCGATCGTGTCCGGGTGGGGCTCCTCAAGCAGCGTGTGGACGTGCGCGGTCGAGCTGGACCCGGGGGCGGCGAACAGCGTCACGTCATGGCCGTGGGCCACCAGCGCTTCACAGAGCAGGTCGACGACCGCCTCGATCCCCCCGTAGCCACCCGGTGGCACGGGGATCCACGGCGGTGCCAACACGGCGATCCGCAAACGCAGCGCGGTCGCACCACGCGGCGCCAGCAGCCGCAAGGAAGTCCCGGCACTGGTCGGGTCGATGGCGCGCTGGCTGCTCACCGCGGCGCTCCGGTCGCTGACGGGAGCGCCGGTCCCATCCGACTCGGGGCTGAACGCTGGCCGTACGCGGTTCGTGTGGCTCGGGGCGGGGAGATCAGTCTGACCGGGATCTGTGCACGCGCCAGGCACCGTGGGCAGTGCTCGATCGCTAGCGCTAGCCAGCGGGCTCTCGGCGCAATGCTCAAGCCGCATCGCGGGCAGTTCAAGAGCAGCGAGAGGTGAGCGTATGACGCCGGACTGCCGGGATCGATGACAACCGCACCCTTCATCGAACGGCGGCGGTTGCGACGGGTGAGCCGATCTCGTGGCGAGGGCGCGGACGTGCCGAGCGGCTAAGGCAGGTATTGCCGGTGGCCGACACCGCCGTCGGCATCGATGGGTAGGTCGGACCGCAAACTCGGGCTCGGTTAGTCATTGGCCCCTCCAAAGAGGCTCTGCTCGACGAGCCGATCGTGGGCATAAGACACCCAGCCACGCACTCGTCACACCGAGTCTGCGCCGGCGCCACCTCCCGGGCGCGCCAGCCGCTCGGCAGACAGTAACCAGGGTTCCGGGGGCGCTCCATCCGTAGTTCTCCCGCATGTGAGCGCGGTCATTCACCACTCCGTGACTGCTCCGCCTCGGGGACACCGGTGCGGCCGCCGCGCCAGGCTCCGGCAGGCATGGCGAGAGGAGATCGTCCGCGCCGGGCGCGCCGTAGAACCCGCACGCGGAATCGGAGTGGCCCCCGATGGGCGGGCAAACGTCCCGCACGTTAGAAGCTGGAGATGACCTCCAGGTACCTGGGACGCGGGACGAGTGAGCCCGCGGGGTTCGAGCTGTTCATCCGTCACCTGGCTCCCTGACGGCCGTCGCTGCTCGCGGCGGGCCTGGGCCCGGCACCACTGACGGTGCGGGCGATGAGGGTCGGCGGTGAGGAGCTGGCGTACGGTCGGTTCCTCGGCTTCGGCACCGTTCCTCGAGTACCTGGCGCGGTTCCCTTCTCGCGCGACGTCGACGCGATGCCGGAAGGCACGATCGTGTTCGCCGACGAGCCGTGGGTTCGGGTCACCGCCGGCGGGTGGAGGCGCAGCTGCTCAAGACGCTGCTGCTCAATCGGATCAGCCTGGCGACGATGGTCGGCGAGGCGGCGGGGATCACGCTGGCGTCCGGCAGAGGAGAGAGGACGGGCCAGCGGCCGGTGGACTTCTGGCCACGGCGCGAGTGATGCTCGGACAACTCAGTCGAGCGCTCAAGAGCCTCGACGGCGCGCCTGAACAGCGCTGCGCGGACGCCGAGATCGGACCAACCGCGATCCGCGCTCACAGCATCAGCCGGGTTACTCGATCATGTCCGGGTCGGTCAGCTCATTACCACCGACGAGGAGCCGCCCTGCCGAGCACCGGCGCGAACGAGAGGATTCGGAGCGCCATCAGACGCCCTCGCGGCGTCCGCTCGCGCATTTCTGGCGTTCGCACGTACTCGCTGGGCCAGCTCGCGACCCCGACGGGCTGCTTCGCGCGCGTCCGTTGCGCGATCAATGACGCGAGGCCCCCACTCTCGGTCGACAGAAACCAAAGGCGCGATGCAGGCTCCCCCGATCTCGCGGCAGGGCTCTTCGTCCTCGACGGACCCCCCGGCAAGCCGGACACTGGCGCCTGATCGTCAGTCGGCGTCGATCGCGCGCTGTTTGAACAGCGGATAGCTGATGGTGACCGCCTGCGCCACGTCGAACACGCTCTGGTTGGTGTTCCGGGCACGGGCCCGAAGCTCCGCGAACGCTTCATCAGGGCTGATCCCGTGGCGCTCCATCAGGATGCCCTTGGCCTGCTCGATCGTCGCGCCGGTGCGAAGAGCACCGTGCAGCCGGCTGAACTCGGCATAACGGTTCAGGACGATGTCGATCGCGCGCTCCATATCCGGCTGCTCGCCGTGCTTGACGTAGGCGAAGATCCCGCGACGTGCGGCCTTCTCGATGAACGAGTCATCATCGGCCTGGATGTCCGCGATCACGGGGCAGGCGGACTGCTTGACGATCGCCGAGATCAGGTCGAGAGCGTGGCTCTGCTCGCCGTCCACACCCACGACCGCCACATCCGGGGCCTCGCGCTGCGTCGCCTCGGCGATCTCTGAGACGTTGAGCAGCCGCGCGACGACAGTATGCCCGAGACCACCGATCACGCCCGCGATCTCAGCGATCCGACGCTGATCCTCGTCCGCGATGAGGACGCGCAGATGAGGCGGATCTTCATCCATTGAACGCGAGTATCGCGGTTACACGGCTAGAACGGGGATTTCGCTATCCTCCCGGTTGTCCGCTCGACTGCCCAGGGGGCTTGGCGGACATCGCGCGGCTCAACCTCGCGGCCCGCAGATGGTCAGCTCCACCGCCTCGGCTGACGTTCCGCCAGCTCAAGTCAGCCAGAGGTAACAGTGCCGAGCGATCCGCGCCATGACCCCATCCCAAATAGTGCCCGCAGCGCAAGCACCGAGGAGTACCGCGCCCAGCATCCATCAGAACGCTACGACGGCACCGCTGCTAGCGCCACCCGCTCGCCGCGAGACACGGCGGACGGTAGCGACGGGCTCTGTCCCGAGGCGCGGTCGCCTATGGCCGACCGTAGCCGGCTGACGGGCGGCGAGCTCAACGCGGCCATCACGAGCGCGCTCGTCGGGATCCACACCGAGCATCTCGGCCGCGGGCCGAGGAGTGCCTCGACCTTCCACTACGGGCACGTCCTCGTGACACTCATGCACGGCGTGCTGACGCGAGCCGAGAAGTCTCTTACCCGAACCGGCCAGCGCGATGCGGTCAATCAGATCCGCCACCTGCTCCAGCAGACGGTGGAGGCCGACTTCCGCGAGGCTGTGGAACGTCTCACGGGACGCAACGTGCTGGCGTTCATAAGCGGCAACCACATCGACCCCGACATCGCTGCTGAGCTGTTCATCCTCGACGCGCCATTATGAGTCCCGGCCAGGCCCCCGCCGGCCGGCAGACCCGTGACCGCTGGCCGGCCCTGAATCTCTCGGGGTGCAGGTTCGCGGGCATGCCTACCGTCGCCGCTCGGGCAGGAGGTCATCCGTCAGCTCGCACATTCACTGGGCGCTGCCGTTGTGGGTAGCGGCCGCGCTTGCCCGCGGCGAGCTGGAGCCAGACGCATGCGATCACGGTGGTCGTGGTGATACACGGTGCTCGCGTACCCGCAGGAACTGCAGGTCGGCCGGGGCGGGGGCTTCCCTTCCGAGCGGGTGAGTGAGACGATGCCCTGGGGTCAGCAATCGTTTCCGAAGGAGGGGCTGCGTGCCTGAGCAGAGTTGGCTCGTCAACATCTCGTTCACTGAGGATGCGGACCGCACGCGAGCCGATGCGATCCTGGTGCTCGCGAACCAGAAGTTCCATGGCTTCGGGCAGGCCAAGCGAGCGCCCCAGGATCCGAACGTCCCGGTGATTGGTGAAGAGTTGGCGGCGGCCCGCGCACTCTCGGATCTGTCCCACCAGCTGCTCGAGGCGGCCGCGGAGCGAATCGAGTCCTTCGAGGGACATCCCGTCGACGTGCACGACTAACGCACGCGGGTAACCAGGCGTCGCCGTGGCGGGCGCACGCCGGTGCATCACCGGCGTCCTCGTAGGGCGCGTCGTGTCACGCAAACCGGGGGGTCCAGAAGGCGGAGGCATCAGCGAAAGCAGTGACCGCTCTCAAACACCTCGATGAAGGCGAACCTTCCTTGACCACGCGCGGCTCGATGCCGCAGGCGAGGTGGGGGAGCGCGGAGGGCCTCGGCCGACGGGCCATGGTGGCCCACGTGGGGCTCGCGAGTTCTTCGTCACCGGTCGCCGGCGATGCGGCGCGGTCCCTGGCGTTGGGCAAGTGGGACCGCGACGTCATGTTGGGCGGCGATGCGGATCACTTTTCTCAGCGCGGGCGCCAGCCCGACCGACGGGATGGGTACCTCGATCTCCACCGTGCCGAGCTCTCGATCGACGATCCGCACGGGGTCAAGCTTCTGGAACAGATCCATCATCTCCTTGTTGGCAGCCAGCATCAGCGCGGTGAAGCTGGTGATGCCTTCGTCGCGCGCGCGAGCGCTGATCACTTCGAGAAGCAGCGTGCCGAGTCCCCTTCCCTGCCAGTCGTCAATCACGGTCACGGCCACCTCCGCCACATCCGGTGGGTCCGGGTCCCGGACATAGCGGGCTACACCGATCCCTTCGCCGGTCTGCTCATCGAGCGCGATCATCGCCTCGTGGTCGTGGTGGTCGATCTCGGTTAGATAGCGCACCGTCGACTGGGTCAACTCCGTCATCGGCGCTAGGAAGCGCCGGTAGCGCGACTCGGGGCTCAGGCGCTCAAAGCCGCGGAGGTGAGGTCGCGTTCGAGGATCGCGAGGCGCCTAATCTGCTCGTAGTTCGGCGGACGAGCTCCGCACGCGTCCGGGGGCCGGTCGGGTCATGCGTGCTCGAACTGGTTGAACGATCGGTGGTCGAGGCTGCCACGGCTGCGATGTGCTTCGCGTTAGTCCGAGGGCCATCATCCAGCGAGACCCGCGCCCCAGCATCCGGAGGAACCCCCAATCTGCGTCTGCCGACGAGCACTCCCGCTGCCGAGGTCACGCGCGCACCCTGTCGGTGCGGTGATCGGGTCGCCGCGAGCGACGGTGTGATGCTGGTCGTGACCGTCTCGCAAAGCTCCGAAGACGGATCGGGCTCTCGCGATGTGATCCGGCTGCCATCGGTGTCGGAGCCTGGGGGATGACGTCCGGACCGTTCGGCCACATCTTGGTTGGCTATCTGCCGACCGAGCAGGGCGCGGATGCACGGGCGCTGGGCGTGGATCTTGCGCTGGTGTGCGACGCCGACCTACTGCTGGTGAGCGTCGTCTCCGGGCTGTGGATCGAGCAGGCCGGTCAGCCGATCGGTCCGCCGCTGGTCCACAGCGGCGGCCGTGATCGGGCCGCATCGGCGTTGAAGGAGGCGGCTGCACAACTGGCCGGCACGCCTGGGATCGGGCAGGTGGAGCGACGCCTGGAAGTGTCGAGCTCGGCGGCCCGGGGGGTTCGTGCCCCTCGCGGGGCTGGAGCCGCTGATCACGGTCGAGCGCGCCGAGGCCCTCCAGCGCCAGGAGCAGGCCGCTCAGAACGCGCTCGACACCGCTCTCGCGGACGTCGGTGGTGGAGCAAAGGTCGAGCGCCGAGTTCTGTTCGGGACCGACCCAGCGACCGCGATCCTCGACTTCGCCGGCGCGAACGTCGATCTGCTGCTCGTCGGCTCGCGCGCCTATGGTCCCATACGGCGGGCGCTGGTCGGCAGCGTTTCGAGCACGGTAGTCCGACACGCTCCATGCCCGGTGCTCGTCATGCCGCGCCTCGGCGAGAGCACCGGCTGACTCAGCGCTGATTCGACCGGTTCCTCGTACAGGAGTCGGTGGGCCGAGCTGAGAAGCGATCCCGATTTCGCGCGAAAGGGCTGCGAGTGTCCGGTACGCGACCCGCCGCCGCGGGCGAGCGCGTCGGCGAAGTCGATGGCCGATGGTCCGGGGCCGGATCGTTGTCGCCGGGCAGGGGCCTTCCGCGTTGATCGGCGCATGTGTGAGCTGCGGCCCGGCGACAACGATCGCGGTGGTGTGCAGAATCCGCAGTCTCCGCGCCGTCATCGGTAACTACCCGTGAGCATCTGCGCGCAATTGCGGATGGTCGACGGGTGTCCGTTCGCCAGCATAGCTCGTGAACGTGGGCAAGCGGTGCAGTAGGGTGACGGGAGCCCGAAAGGAATGACCGGTTGGTCGCGTTCTAGCCCAGCCGCGCGCCGCGGGCGAGGCCGTCTCGGCCTCGGCGCATTGGCCGCGATTGGCATCGTGCTGACCGTGGCGGCGTATAGCGCCTCGGCCGCGTCGACTTCGACCCTGACCGCGACGGCGGTGCACATCAGCGATCACCCGGCCTACGTTGAGGCGGCGATGGATTTCAGTGGCCTCCGCTTGGCCGCTAATCGGGTTCGGGCCAGTGACCCTGACCCGTCCGACGGCACAGGCGACGTGCTGGTGTCGTACCCCGACGTCGCTAATCGCTTGTCGGTGGTGACCGCGCACGGACTGGCCGTCTGGCTGGTCGAGGTGCCGTACGGGCTGAACGTCGGCCTCCGCGCCTTGCCCGGCGCGTTCAAATACCTGTCCTACCGCGTCGCGGGCAGTGATGAGCTGGTCGTGAAGGTGTGGAAGAGCACCATTGGGCCGGCTGGGAACGTCTTCCAGGGTCAGGGCGGCTGCCTGACGCTCAACCGGGTAAGTGCGGCACCGGGCATGGTGACCGCCAGTGGCACCGCCCACGGATTGTTTGAGAACCGGTTCCGCGCCGTCTTACGTGACGCATTCGGAGGTGTGCTGGCGTCACGCTCGGAGTCTGCGAGCGGCGGTTGGCGTGTCGCTCTTCGGTACACCGCGCCGCAGGGGCAGGGCGCGTCATTCGAGGCGGCGGCGAACTCGGCCAAGGACGGCGCACTGGCCTGCCTGGTCCAGAACGTGTTCGCGCTGCCCGCCTCAAACCTCCGAGCGAATCTTCACGTAGTCTACCGCGCCTATGCGGACGTCAATGGTGACGGGCGGCGCGACCTGGCCACGGTGCGCCGGAAACGTCGACGGACGCCCGGGCGAGGAGCTGTTCGTCGACGTAGCGCACGTCACCACGCCCGAGCGCATCAGCATCTACACGTTCTGGCACGGCGGTCTGGTCAACGCGGGCACGCTGCCCGCCTACGGCGACGACTACGGCGTCCTTTACGGGGTCACCTGCAGCGTCCAGGGGACGCGCCGCTTCATCACCGACCACACTTCTACATCAAGTTCGGAACCCATCAGTGGATGCGCCAGGACACGGTGTATGCATGGCAGGGCCCCGCGCTCAAGCTTCTCACCCGCGGGGCGGCCCAGCGACTGCGCGGGCAACCCCCGCCGCCGCTGATTGGCGTGCAGTGCGGTCACCTGCCGTCGGAGGCGGCGGCATCAGACCGTCCGGCGGCCGCTCGGCCGGCCAGCGGTCCGCCTATTGCGCCGTTAGCCGCTACCAATCCGCCGACCCAGCGAACCAATTACAGTCACTCTCGCTGCGATAACGGCGGATCGAGGCTAGCTAGGGCACCGTCCTGTACGCGGGGGATGGGTCACGTACACAAAGAGGAGCTATCGCTCCGCCAGCCCAGCTGATCGGGAAGCGCCTTCTGATCGTCGCCGGCAAGGGCGGGGTCGGGAGATCGACCGTCGCGGCGACGATCGGCGTAGCCGCCGCCCGGAGCGGACTTCGCGCACTCATCGTCGAGACCGCCGGCCGTGCCGACGTTCCGTCTGTGCTTGGCTGTCCCGCTGGGGAGCCGCTGACCGAGGTCGAGCTTGTGCCGCGGCTGCATCACGTCACGATCGACCCTCGCGGCGCACTCGAGGAGTACCTGCGCCAAGAGGTACCAGGCCCGCTCCCCGCCGCCATGCTCGCCCGCAGTCGCGCATTCCAGTTGTTCGTCGAGGCCACACCCGGCATGAGCGATCTGCTCACGATCGGCAAGGTGTGGGAGCTCGGCGAGCGCCCGCGGCACAAGCCGCGCACGCATCCGTATGACCTGGTCATCCTGGACCCGCCGGCGAGCGGCCAGCTCGTGGGCCTGCTGGCAGCTCCGCGCACGTTCACGCAGATCGCTCGGGTAGGCCCGGTGGCGCGACAGGCGGCACGGATCGAGCGTGCGATCACCGACAAGGCCGACGTCGGGGCAATCGTGGTTGCGACGCCCGAGCAGATGGCGGTCACCGAGGCGCTCGAGCTGCAGGCAGCGCTGTCCGAACGGTTCGGGCTAGAACTCGTGGGGATCGTGGTCAACCGGCTGTTGCCGGCGCGGTTCAGCGCCGAAGAGGGGCTCGCCCTAGCGGCGGCTCCCGACGATCCGGCCATCCGCAGCGCGCGATGGTTCCACGCTCGCGCGCAGGCGCAGCACGGCGAGCTCGAACGGCTGGTAGATCAGCTTCAGACCGTCCCCTTCATTACCTTGCCGTTTCTATTCGAGGCGGAGCTCGGCCCGGCGCACATCGAGTACCTCGCCGAATTGCTCGCCGGGAGGAGCGATGAGCTGCCTAGATAGCGCGCTCGGGGGCAAGCGCGTGGTCATCTGTGCCGGTGCCGGCGGCGTGGGCAAGACGACCGTGTCGGCAACGGTCGCGCTCGGGCTTGCCGCGCAAGGCCGCCGGGTGGCACTCGTCACGATTGACCCGGCGCGCCGGCTGGCGGAGGCGCTCGGGCTCGATGCGCTCGGCAATCGGCCCCAGGTCGTCGACGAGGCCAGGTTCGGCGGCTCGGGCCTTGAGATCCATGGCGCGCTAGCGGCAATGATGCTCGACGCGAAGCGGACGTTCGATGAGCTGATCGGGCTGCTGGCGCCAACGCCCGCCACGCGCGACCAGATCCTCCGGAACCCGATCTACGAGCATATTTCCACGGCGGTGGCCGGCTCGCAGGAGTACACGGCGATCGCAAAGCTGTACGAGCTCGAGCACAGCGCACATCACGATGTGATCGTGCTAGACACCCCGCCCTCCCGGCACGCAATCGACTTTCTTGAAGCTCCCGATCGGCTGATTGGTTTCCTCGAGGGGCCGGCGATGGCCACCTTCCTGAGGCCGACCGGCCGGGCCATCCACGCGGCGGCCTTCGCCTTCGCGGCACTGCGCCGGATCACCGGAACCGGGCTGCTCGACGATCTGACCTCGCTCTTCCGGCTGCTCAGCGAGCTGCTCGACGGCTTTCGCCGGCGCGCGGTGGACGTGCGCGAGCTGCTAATGGATCCAACCAGCGCGTTCCTGATCGTCACCTCCCCCGAACGGCCAGCGCTCGAGGAAACACTCTTCTTTGCGGCGGAGCTCGACCGGGCCCGTATGCACCGCGCGGGGGTGATCGTGAACCGCGTCCACCCCCTCGGCGCGGCCGGCCCCGATATCAGGGGGACCGCCGCGCGCCTCGCCCCGAGGCTCGGCGCCTCCTTGGCCGAG
>Ga0187779_10000798_pt1 | contig 20493 bp, 16 predicted proteins | sample 1015_Q2_SP10_10__FD_132435 | JGI IMG/M metagenome (GOLD analysis project Ga0187779, IMG submission 132435) | Tropical peat soil microbial communities from peatlands in Department of Meta, Colombia - 1015_Q2_SP10_10_MG | ecosystem: Environmental > Terrestrial > Soil > Wetlands > Peat | place... | reverse complement strand
TCGGACCCAGGAATATTTGTTGCTTTTGTGGTGAGAAGCCCGAAAATGCCGCACATGTTATCGTGTCCGTGTCCGTGATGCGTGTCCGTCAAAAGAACGTGAGGTCCAACTGACGCCGTAACCCAATGGCGAAACGGGCACCCCTGCCCTAACCTTCCAATTATAGACCCTTATTTTTAACCAATCATTTCCCTGATTTGATAGGTAGGCTTTCCCTGCGATTCATAGTATGTTCGAGTTAGTATTTCAGCCAGAAAACCCATAAGGATCGAAAGGAAACCGAGCATGAGAAGAAGGACACACAACAACGGGAGAGGTGTCAGAATGAATGAAACATCTCTAAATAGTTTCAGGTATACGGCAAATCCTCCTGATAAGAAGCCGCCTAAAATCATGAGAAGCCCCAACCCGCCAAAAACATAGATGGGTTTCTGGGAATAGGATAAGAGAAACTTGACCACCATCAGGTCCAAAATGACTTTGAAGACTCTACTCATTCCATACTTCGATGAACCAGAAACCCTTGGAAAATGGCGAACCGGAATTTCTGACACTCGGGCTCCGATCCATTGGGCATAGATCGGGATGAACCGATGCATCTCGCCGTAGAGTCGAATATTTTTCAAAATGTCTTTCCGATAGGCTTTGAGCGTACAACCGTAGTCGTGAAGATGAACGCCTCCAATCCATGAGATGATTTTGTTGGCAAGGATGGAGGGTAACCGGCGGGTCATAAAAGGATCCTTACGGCCTTTCCGCCATCCGCTTACCACATCATATCCTTCTCCGATCCTCTCAAGAAGTGCAAGAATATCCTCTGGGTCGGTTTGAAGGTCACCATCCATTGGGATGATGATATCTCCTTTGGAGAAATCAATTCCCGCGCTCAGTGCCGCCGTTTGTCCAAAGTTCCGTGAAAAACTAACGATCTTCACGTTTGGGTTTTTCTCTCTAAGATCGAGTAGAATTTCCAGCGTCCCGTCTGAGCTTCCATCGTCGACGAAGATCAGTTCATAAGGCTTCCCGGCCTTCTTCAATGCCATCATCAATTTCTCGTATAGCGTGGAGAGATTCCCCTCCTCATTATAGATGGGTACCAAAATGGACAGCGTCTCATCTAATCTACCATTCATCCGCCTTTCTCCCGTTTCTATTAAAATGGAAACAATCTCTCCTGTATTTGTTTGCTCCCAAGAGGTCCTCGGCTTCCGACTAATTTGTTGAAAAATTTGCCTTATTATTATATCCTTCCAAAAGAGAAGTCAAGGACTTAATGAAGGATATTTGCTCTAACCAAGAATGAAGACCGTCAAATCTGTTTCTATTGAAAAAGTTGTAAAAATTTCGATTGCCGTGCTGATGATGATGGTTACCGTTCTCACAGTATTTGGAGCAGCCTCTTATTTTTATTTCACGCACGATCTCCCAAGTACTGAAACGTTGAGGAGTTATAAACCATCGGGTGTTACAAAAATATTCGCGGAAGATAGGGAGATCATCGGTGAGTTTTTCTACGAAAAGAGAGAAGTGGCTCCCCTGGATAGAATTCCAAACTATTTGATTCAGGCCTTTGTCGCAGGAGAGGATGCAAGATTCTTCCACCACAAAGGCTTAGACTATGTGGCCATCCTTAGGGCCCTTTTCAGAAATATTTTTTCTGGAGAGATTGTTCAGGGAGGGAGCACTATTACACAACAGGTAGTGAAATCCCTTTTGCTCTCTCCGGAAAAAAGCTTCGCGAGAAAGATCCGAGAGGCAATCTTAGCTTACCAGATTGAAAAATATCTTACGAAGGAGGAAATCCTCTTTCTGTATCTGAACCAAATCTACTTGGGTCATGGGGCCTATGGAGTGGCGGCCGCGGCGGAGAGTTATTTCGGCAAGACGGTGGAGGAATTGAATTTAGCGGAATCCGCTGTGCTCGCCGGACTTCCTCAAGCACCGAGTAAAAACTCTCCGTTCTTGCATCCCGAACTGGCAAAAAAAAGACAAATCTATATTCTCAATCGAATGGCTGAGGAAGGTTTTGTTACATTGAGTGAGGCAATTCAGGCAAGTAAAACTCCGTATGTCATCCGAAGTAAAGAGAAACCTTCTGTCGAAAACGCGCCGTATTTTGTAGAATACGTAAGGCGCTATGTTGAAGAGAAATACGGAAAAGATGCTCTTTACAGAAATGGCCTTCAGGTTTTTTCCACGATTGATCTTCATTTTCAGAAAACGGCCCAAGAGGCGGTGGAGGCTGGATTAAAGGAGATAGAGAAAAGGGAAAAATATCCGCCCACTGACATGCTATTAGTGCCAGAAGGAGCTCTTGTTTGTTTTGATCTGGAAACCGGATATGTCAAGGCAATGGTAGGAGGAAGAGATTTTAAGAAAAGTCAGTTTAACCGCGTGATTCAAGCCAGAAGGCAAACCGGGTCTGCCTTTAAGCCCATCGTTTATGCCTCTGCACTCGATAAGGGTTTTACCCCCTCCTCTATCATCGTGGACTCTCCGATCGTTTTTGAATGGGGAGACAAAAAATGGAAACCCAAGAATTTTGAAGGAAGATTTTCTGGACCCATCACCTTGAGGAATGCCCTCACACATTCCGTCAATGTTGTGACAGTCAAGATCGCGCAAGAGGTCGGCACAGATTACATCAAGAGTTATGCACAAAGATTGGGAATATCCTCGCCTCTTCATAACGACCTTTCCATGGCTCTTGGATCTTCGAGTATCTCTCTTTATGAATTGACTAAAGCCTACTCCGTATTTGCCGATCAAGGGAATCCTTTTAAGCCCATTTTTATCAAAAGGATCTTGGATAGGGACGGGAATCTATTAGAAGAAAATCTGCCTCCTTTCTATTCTGAAACGTCCTCCAAGGAAGAACGAATAATTGCGCCACAGACTGCCTTTTTGATGACCTACCTTATGGAAGGTGTTGTCAAACAAGGGACAGGTTGGAGAGCCCGATCGCTGGGCAGACCCGTGGCTGCAAAAACAGGGACCACCGACCAATTTATGGACGCTTGGTTTATTGGCTACACCCCTGAATTGATCACCGGGGTGTGGGTAGGTTTTGATGAAGAGAGATCACTGGGCGATAATGAGACAGGAGCTCGGGCAGCCTCCCCTATCTGGGTTGCCTTCATGTCAAAGATGTTGAAGGATAAACCCGTTAAGGATTTCCTTGTCCCTGAGGAGGGGATAGAATTTATCAAAATTGACCCCAAAACGGGTCAGCTCAGTTTAGAGAAGGATGGCATCCTTGAATGCTTCAGGGAAGGAACAGGACCGACACAACGAGATCCTTCGCCAATAAAGACCTCAACAGATTTCTTCAAATACGATTTCAATTTCTCAGCAAAACCTCAATGATTTTCAATGTCTTCCCGAACTTTCGATTTCGAACAACGCACTTTGGTGCCGAAGAGGGGACTCGAACCCCTACAGGAACTACTTCCCACTAGACCCTGAATCTAGCGCGTCTACCAATTCCGCCACTTCGGCTCGTGACACAAAATGAATTGAAAATCCACCACTATTATTTTATATTTTCCAACGGAAAGTCAAGCCTGGCATTAGAAGATATACTATTTATCTCTACAAATGAAAATTATCAAGGGAATTGAAAATCTGAAGAAATCTTTCAGGAACCCTGTTGTCACACTGGGGAATTTTGATGGAGTGCACTTGGGTCATCAACAGATCTTCAAAAGGGTGAAACAGGAGGCATCCCAAATTCGCGGACAAGGAGTGGTCATCACTTTCGAGCCTCATCCTCTCAAAGTGCTTGCACCCGAAAGGTTCCTACCCCTGCTGACACCTTTTAGAAAAAAAATGATGCTGATCGAGAAATCGGGAATGGAGACCGTACTCTGCATTGAATTTACGTTGAAATTTTCAGAGATTGTCCCCCCCGAATTCATCGAAACCATTCTGGTGGAGAAAGTGAAGGTGAGGAAGGTCATCATTGGATATAATTATCACTTCGGCAGGGGACAAAGAGGGGACGCGCAAACCCTTAAAGAGGCTGGAAAAGTTTTTGATTTCGAAGTCGAGGTTGTGGATCCACTAAGAATTGGCGAAACGATTGTCAGTAGTTCAAGGATAAGAAATCTCATCCAATCAGGAGAAGTTGAGGAGGCCTCAAAATTATTGGGAAGAAACTACCCCATCATTGGAAAAGTAGTGCAAGGGGAAAAAAGGGGAGGGACTTTGGGTTTTCCTACGGCAAATTTAGAAGCCTCGGATGAGCTTTATCCACAGACGGGGGTCTACGCCGTCGAGGTCGTATGGCATCAACAACATTTCGACGGCCTTGCCAATATAGGATCGAATCCCACTTTTTCTATTCAGAGTGGTAAAACCGAAAGACCGTTTTCCCTGGAAGTGCATATTTTGGATTTTGACCAGGAGATCTACGGAAAGGAAATCGAGGTCCGTTTTAAAAAGAGAATTCGGGACGAAGTCCGATTTGAGTCTCCCTCGCTCCTTATTGAACAGATTAAGAAAGACATTCAATGGGCGAGGGAAAACGTATTTTCAAGACATGAATGAGCAATGGACAAGGAGTAAAAGTGGTGACACACTTTTAGTCTATCGTTTAATGTTTGTCGTCCCTAATCAATGGATCAATCTACCTATTCTCTTCCATTTAATTTCACCCCATCTCCATATTTTCCATATTTCCCAAAAATTTGGACCCGAATAGTAGATGATGAATGCTTTTCCGATCACGTCATTGTTAATATTGACGAACCCCCAAAAGCGACTATCCTGACTGTTATCACGGTTATCCCCCATGACGAAGAGAGAGCCCTCAGGGATTTTTATCGGGCCAAAGTCCTCCAACGAAGGCCTGGCCAACGTAAAATGGCCCCACGGATCATTCATCGACTTGTCATTAATGTAAATTTTATTATTGATGATCTCCACTTTTTCACCTTCCAATCCAATAACCCTTTTGATAAAATCCTTCGACCGGTCCTTTGGAAAAATAAAGACGATGATGTCCCCTCTCCGCGGTTTGTTATACCGAAAAAATTTGATATTGGTATAAGGAATTCTTATTCCATAAATAAATTTATTGACCAGGATGTGGTCGCCCACCAGCAACGTTGGCTCCATTGAACTTGATGGAATCTTGAATGCCTGGACAATGAAGGCGCGGATAAAAAGTGCGATCAGCACAGCGATGAAAATCGGTTCTACATATTCTTTGATGAACTTTTTTCTCTGCATGATCTCCTCGGTATAGCAGAAAGAACATCACCTCTTTTTTGAGGTGATGGCCAATTCATAGTTCCCCAACTGGGTTTTTTTCAGAACAAATTTCCTGATACGTTTCAGGTCTCCTGTCCTTCAGGAAGGGCCACTCCTTTCTTGTCTGATCAATATTTTTTAGATCGACTTCAACCAGAGCGATGCTATCTTTCATTCCTGTGGGTTTATCCAGTAGCTGTCCCTCTGGGGAAACACAAAAAGACCTCCCGTAAAAATCCTGTTTCTCCTCGCTTCCCACCCGGTTCACTCTGAAACTGTAAACCCCGTTGGCGACGGCATTGCTTGAGATCACCGTTTCCCATTTCCGTTGCGAAGCGAAAGCAGCGCCGGTAGGACAAAATAAAATCTTGGCTCCTTTTAATGCCAATATTCTTGACCCTTCTGGAAAGAAGTTGTCCCAACAGATTTGGACACCGATGGGTGCGAACTTGGTTCTAAAGACAGGAAACCCATGATTTCCTGAAGAGAAATAATATCGCTCTTCCCAAAGCGGAATCTGAGGGACATGAATCTTCCTATAACTTCCCAGAGTCTCTCCATCCGCGTCGATCACGATCGCTGAATTGTAATAAGAATCTTCTTCGATCTCGAAAATAGGACAGACCAAAACGACCTTACTTTCTTCTGCGAGCCTTTGCATTCTTGTAACGGTGGGGCCATCGATCTTTTCAGCCAGAGAAAAGTAGCGTTTATTCATTTCTCTCGGAAACCAATGGGTCGTGAAAAGTTCTTGGAAACAAATGAGGTTGGCCCCTTTTTCCATGGCGATTTCAGCAAATCTAACCGCCTTTTCGATATTTCGCTCTTTCTCCTCAGAGCAGGAGATCTGGATCCCTGCCAATTTGATCAACACTTTCCCTTTCTCCGACCGATAGAAAATTTCGCAAATGCTAACAAAGTTAGGATACCGTGTCAAGGTTCAGGGTCACTATTTTCGCTATTGCTTTTTTTTGTAATAAATTTATAATGATAGCGTTTATCCCTTATTCATTTCACAATCCGTAGGCGAGCGACTGATGCTTTTTTAGGGGTCTGGTTAAAAAAGAAATGAGAATCTTAGTCATCGAAGATGAGAAAAAGGTCGCCAATTTCATTAGGAAAGGACTTGAAGAGGAACATTATGCTGTCGATAATGCATATGATGGGGAATTAGGCCTTTATATGACAGAAGTCAATGAATACGATTTGATCGTTCTTGACCTCATGATCCCGAAGATTGATGGATTGGAGGTGCTAAAAAGGATCCGAGGGAATCGAAACAATGTCCCTATCTTGGTGCTGACTGCCAAGGATAGTGTAGAAGATATTGTGAGAGGGCTGGATGCTGGTTGCGATGATTATTTAAGGAAGCCGTTTGAATTTTTGGAGTTCTTGGCCAGAATTCGCGCTCTATTACGCCGCGAAAAGTTAGATAAAGAACCTGTCCTGAAAATAGCTGATTTGACCTTATCTCTCGTGACCCACAAAGTGATGCGAAAAGGGAAAGAAATTGAACTCACAGCGAAGGAATATTCTCTCTTAGAGTATTTTATGAGAAATCCAGATAAGGTCCTTACCCGTACCATGATATCTGAACATGTCTGGGACTACCATTTCGACTCGGTGACCAACGTGATCGATGTCTATGTGAACTATCTCCGAAGAAAAATCGATAGGGAATTCGAACCCAAACTGATCCATACGATTCGAGGGGTCGGTTATATCATGAAAAGGACCTAAATGCATTTCAGAAGTCTCCGATTTAAACTTACCCTCTGGTATGTCCTGATATTGGGAGTCTTATTAATCTCCTTTAGTACTTTTTTATATTTCACCCTCTCAAAAAGTCTTCATCGAGATGTGGATAGTAAATTGAGGTCACTCGCTGAATTCATCGCCTCGGAATCTTCGACTCCTTTATCCAAATTTGGCTTCGGCAATATCGACCAAGCCCTTGAAACGTCTATGAACCTAAAACCGATTGGGAAATTCATCCAGGTCTTGGATGAATCGGGAAATGTTGGCCGGAAGTCTGATAATCTAAAAAATGTTCAGCTCCCAATCAGTTTGAGTACCTTGAAGAGTGCCTCCGAGGGTTTGATCACCTTTGAAACGAATCATTCTATCGGCAACACTCCGCTGCGAATTATCACCTTCCCCGTGATTGAAAATGGTCGCCTGACGAGAATTGTCCAAATCGCCTCCTCATTGGAGGAGGTCGAGGAGGCTCTTAGCACCTTGTTTATCATCTTAATGATCACTGTCCCTTTAGCCCTCATGGTCGCCATTCTCGGGGGACAATTCCTTGCGCATAAGGCATTGAAACCTGTTGACGATATCACCCAAACGGTACGGATGATCACCTCCCAGAATTTGAACCAAAGAATTAGTCCCGCAAAAGTGAAGGACGAAATATCGAGATTGATTGAGACCTTCAATGAGATGATCTCCCGGCTTGATCAATCCTTTCGACAAATGAAGCAGTTCAGCTCCGACGCCTCGCATGAATTAAAAACTCCTTTAACGATTCTCAAAGGTGAAGTCGAGGTGATGCTCCGAAAGGACCGGTCTTCCCAAGAATACCAGCAAACCCTGAAGAGCAACTTGGAAGAAGTCAATCGCATGTCACAAATCGTTGAAGATCTCTTGCTTCTTTCAAAAGCGGATACTGGGGAAATAAGGCTGAATAAAGAGGATATCAATTTAACGGAGATCCTGGCCGACGTTGCCGCCCAGATGGATTTGTTGGCGAAATCCAAGAGACTCCGTCTCTCGACATCGAATCATCAGCAGAGTATTCATGTTTTTGCGGATGCTTTGCGGATCAGAGAATTACTTATAAATTTGATCGAAAATGGGATTAAGTATACTGAAGAAGGAGGTTCCATACATATCACCCTCCAAGAAGAATATCCAACCGATAAGGAAAAATTTGTTAGAATCATCGTATCGGATACTGGAATCGGAATTGCCAAGGAAGACCAGGAAAAAATATTCAACCGTTTCTTTCGAGTGGATAAAGCTCGGTCGAGGGAGCAAGGAGGAAGTGGCCTTGGCCTCAGCATTTGCAAGTGGATCGTCGAAGCTCATCAAGGTGAGATCAAGGTGGAAAGCGAATTCGGAAAAGGAAGTTCTTTTATCGTTAAATTGCCCCTCTCTCCGCCTCGAATGCTGAATTGAAATCTGCCCTTCGGGCCCATACGGGCAAGGTTCCTTTTTATCCAATAAACCACGCACGATGAACGGAAAAGATCATCGATTGTTCGTCGTTTGTCGTTTAATGCTCGTCGTCTCTCAATATCAAAGAGTGCATAACCCCTTTGTTCGACCCACCTGTTTTCTCCGTAATATAGGTTAATTATTAGCCAATTGTACCGCTTTTTTGCACTATTTTGTAAGGAAAAAATCTCGGCAATAGTAAACTTCTTAGAATTCCAATAATTAGAAATTGGCAAAAATTGGCACTCATTTTGCTATGGTTACTTTGCTCTTGACAAAAATTTCTCTTTTTTAATATTCTAAATTATTCTAAAAACTCGAGAGGAGGCAGGATTGGCAGAGCGCTTAGGTGAACTCCTCATAAAAAGAAATTATATCACTTCCGACCAACTTAAAAAGGCCCTAGACGAACAGAAACTGAAGGGGGGCCGCTTAGAATCCAATCTGGTCAGATTGGGATACATTAAGGAAGACGAATTATTATCTTTTCTCAGTGCCCAATACAGAGTCCCTTCCGTCAAAATCTCAAAGATGGACATCAATCCAGGTGTGATCAAACTAATTCCTCCCAGTCTTTCGAAAAAATATTTCATCATCCCCATTAATAGAATGGGACCTAAATTGACCTTGGCGATGGCCGATCCCAGCAATATTGTGGTAATCGATGAAATTAAATTTATGACCGGCTTCAATGTCGAACCCGTGGTGGCCTCGGAGACAGAGATTATCGATGCGATAAAGAAATATTATGGAGGGGGCGGAAACGTCGCCGGGTTAGGAAGCATCTCCTTCGACGCAGGCGATTATGATCTCAACGAAACAAAGGGTGACGCCTTAGGTGATGGCTTCTCCCTTGATGACGATGTGGTCGATGTGGAAGATTTCGACAAACTGGTTCATGGGGCAGTGGATAATGTCGAAATTGTCGAAACTCAAAATCTCGAGGATTCCATGGACATGGAGGGTCCGATCATCAAGATCGTCAATGGCATTCTGATCAAAGCCATAAAATTGGGGGCGAGCGATATCCATTTTGAGCCTTACGAGAAGACTTTCCGAGTGAGGTACCGAATCGACGGGGTGTTGAGGCGGGATATGTCGCTCCCTATGCAGATTAAAAATGCAATGACCTCCCGCTTAAAAATCATGGCGAAATTAGACATTGCCGAAAAACGACTCCCACAGGACGGAAGGATTAAGTTGCGGACCGGAAAAGGAAGAGAAATGGACTTTCGAGTCTCTTCCATCCCTACCCTTTTCGGAGAAAAGGTTGTCCTTCGTTTATTAGATAAATCGGCCCTGCAATTGGACATGACAAAACTTGGGTTTGAAGAATCTTCGCTGTCGGATTTGAAGGCTGCGGTCCACAAGCCTGTTGGAATGATCCTGGTGACCGGGCCAACCGGAAGTGGAAAGACGACCACCCTCTATTCTGCCTTATCGGAATTGAACAAGGAGACCGATAATATTATCACGGCGGAAGATCCGATCGAATATAACTTTATGGGAATCAATCAGGTCCAGATGCATGAAGAGATTGGGCTCACCTTTGCTTCTGCGCTGCGTTCCTTCCTCCGCCAAGACCCTGACATCATCATGGTCGGCGAGATTCGAGATTTCGAAACTGCTCAGATCGCGGTTCAGGCCGCCCTAACCGGGCATCTCGTCCTCAGTACCGTTCACACCAATGACGCTCCGGGAACGATCAATAGATTAATTGATATGGGAATCGAACCCTTCTTGATCTCTTCGGCTGTCATCTTGATTCTCGCACAGCGCTTGATTAGAAAAATCTGTATGGATTGCAGAGAGCCCGTTAAAGTTCACCCACAACTCTTAATCGATTTGGGAATTCCGCCTGATGAGGTGAAATCCGTCCAGGCCTATAAAGGGAAAGGGTGCTCGATCTGCAATAATACCGGATACAAGGGCAGACTCGGTCTTTACGAAGTGATGCCCATGAAGGAGGAGATCAAGGAGCTCGTCTTATCGCGGGCTTCCAACTCTGAAATTAAAAAGGAAGCCATCCGTTTGGGAATGAAGACATTGAGGCAGAGTGGAATTGTGAAGATTAAGGATGGCGTGACGACTATTGAGGAAGTCCTTCGGTCGACCATCGAGGATCGATAGCGAGTCGAATCAAACACTGAGAGGGAAAGAGGCATGGTAGAACTACAAAAATTACTTGAAACTGTTATTGAGAAAAAAGCATCCGATTTACACATCACGACAGGGGCTGCTCCTCAATTTCGGATTGACGGAAAGCTCACGAGCTTCGATGATGCCGCCCTGACAGCAAGCGATACGAAAAGACTCTGTTATAGCGTATTGACCGATGCCCAGCGCCATAAGTTCGAGGAGGAGTGGGAATTAGACTTCTCATTCGGAATTAAAGGACTGAGTCGATTCAGAGGGAATGTCTATATGCAGCGGGGTGCCGTGGCGGGAGCCTTTCGGGCCATTTCGTTCGACATCCTGAACTTTTCTGATCTGGGAATTCCCGCGGTTGTCACTGAGCTGCTCAAGAAACCCAAAGGCCTTGTCTTAGTGACCGGTCCAACGGGAACTGGAAAATCAACGACCTTAGCCGCCATGATTGACAAGATCAACAATGAAAAAAGCTCCCATATCGTGACCGTCGAAGATCCGATCGAATATCTTCACCGTCATAGGACATGTATTGTCAATCAAAGAGAGGTAAACCAAGATACAAAGAGTTTTTCCGCTGCCCTCCGACACATCCTACGGCAGGACCCGGATATTATCCTCATCGGCGAGATGAGGGACCTGGAAACAATTGAGGCGGCCCTTATCTGTGCAGAGACAGGCCATCTGACATTTGCTACTCTGCACACGAATTCCTGCGTGGAATCGATCAATCGCATCATCGATGTGTTTCCTCCTCATCAACAAACTCAAATACGGACGCAACTCTCGTTTGTTTTAGAAGGGGTATTAGCTCAGCAACTCATTCCAAGGATAGGGGGCAAGGGGCGTGCCTTGGCGATGGAGGTGATGATTCCGAACGCGGCAATTCGAAACCTTATTCGAGAAGATAAAATTCAACAGATCTATTCATCGATGCAAGTTGGGCAGTCAAAATTCGGGATGCAAACGATGAACCAGGCGCTCTTTTCACTCGTGGAACACCGAGTCGTCTCCCTGGACGATGCCATGGAGGTAAGCCATAATCCTGATGAATTTCGGCAGATGCTTTCCAGTTCCGGTGCCAATACGGTGAAGAAGGAGAGACCGGTCAGGACTGCTTAACCTCTTCTTCGGATTAGGTCTGATATGACGATGGTGAACCAAGCCCGTTTCTTTAAAAAGGAGGTTGCGTTTATTGGTGCCGAAGCTTTTCGAGGTTCATCGGTGAGAACAGCGTATTCCAGTTTCTTGCACTATTACGAGTTTCTATCATTTAGATAGAAGCTCTCATTTCCTATTTGCCGTGAAAGGAGCTCTTAGTATCAAAACAAGGGAGACGCATTATGCCAGTTTATAAATGGGAAGGAAAGACAGCCAAGGGAGCCGTCAAAAAGGGAGAGATGGAAGGTCCCAGTGAGGCTGCTGTTCGAATCCATCTTCGACAACAGAACATCATCCCCACGAAAATCAGTTCCAAGGGAAAAGAGATCAAGATTTCTTTACCTTTCAAGAAGAAAGTGAAACAGAAATCAGTTGCTATTTTCACACGACAACTAGCTACCATGATCGATGCGGGACTACCTTTAGTTCAATCCTTGGAGATTCTTTCCTCTCAGCAAGAGAGTAAGGTTTTTAAGGACGTTATTAGGCAAATCAAGGAAGATGTGGAGGGAGGTTCCACCTTTGCTGGAGCCCTCAATAAACACCCATCCGCTTTCAATGAACTGTATACGAACCTCGTTGTTGCAGGTGAAGAGGGAGGAATTTTGGACAATATTTTGAACCGTCTTGCGAGCTACATAGAAAAGTCAGAGGCTCTTAAGAAGAAAGTTAAATCGGCGCTCGTCTATCCAGCGACCATTGTCGGCGTGGCCATTATTGTCGTGTTGATATTAATGATCTTTGTCATCCCGGTTTTTGAAACGATGTTTAAACAAGCTGGGAATGCTTTACCTCTCCCCACGCAAATCGTTGTCATTTTTAGCAAAATGATCAAGAAATATGTATATATTCTTATCCTGGCCCCGATTCTTTTCTTTATTCTGTTTAAAAAATATTATCAAACACAAAACGGAAAGACTATCATCGACCGTCTCCTTCTAAAATTGCCCGTATTCGGACTATTGCTTAGAAAGATTGCTGTGGCTCGGTTCTCTCGCACGCTGGGAACCCTCGTCAGCAGCGGCGTTCCTATCTTAGACGGATTGAGTATTGTTTCAAGAACTTCGGGGAACAAGACCATTGAGAGCGCCATTCTCAATGCGCGTTCAAGCATCCGGGAGGGCGAGACCATCGCAGAACCGTTGGGCCGGAGTAGTATTTTCCCTCCCATGGTCATTCAAATGATCTCGGTTGGGGAATCTACCGGAGCGTTGGATTCTATGTTGTCTAAAATTGCGGAGTTCTATGAAGATGAAGTTGATGTGGCAGTGGCCAATTTGACCTCTCTGCTCGAACCGTTTCTCATGATGTTTTTAGGAGTCGTGATCGGAGGCGTGGTGATCGCCATGTATCTCCCCATCTTCAATATGGCCAGTGCGGTGGGCTAAATCTCCTCCTGTGAGGTGGTGAATCGAATGGACACACGCTCAACCCCTCCACTTGATACACACCCTAAAATGTTAAAAAATGTGAAGGGATTGATGTTGGGTCGTATCATCATCCTCACCCTTCTTCTCACCATCACCGTGCTCTTCCAATTATCTAAGAAACAATACTTCTTCATCCCGTTGACCAACAACCTCTATTATTTCATAGGTGTGTTTTACCTGGTGACGATCGTTTATGCACTTCTACTAACGAAAATTAGAGACCTCTACCGATTTGCATTTTCCCAAATAGTCGTCGATCATTTCTTTATCACTGGTTTGATCTATTTTACTGGAGGAAAGGAAAGTTTTTTCTCGATTACCTATATTTTTTCGATCATTGCAAGCAGCACGATTTTCTATAAGCGGGGGGCTCTCTTTTCAGCCTCTCTCTCATCGCTCCTTTACGGTCTCCTCCTATTACTCCAACTTCATCATTGGATCAATCCGTTGGGTGCCTTTTCGATCTACGACGCCACTCAAATCTTCTATTCGTTGATCATTTCTATGGCTGCTTTTTATATCGTGGCTTTCCTGAGCGGCGCCATATCGGAAGAATTGAAGAAGAAGAAAAAGGAACTCATCCAGAAACAGGTGGATTACAATCAATTAGAGGCGTTTAATCAAAACATTATTCAGAGTCTGGACAGCGGCCTTCTGACGATCGACCTCAACGGATACATCAACTTTCTGAATCGGACCGCTGAAAAGATCCTAAACCGGAAGGAAGACTCCTTGAGAAATACGTCGCTCTATAATCTGTTTCCGAAAATCACCCAGGTGGTCGAACAACTTAAGAAGAAAACCCCGGAGGTTTTCTCCGACTACTATCGTTACGAAACCCTCTTGACAAATCATGACCGAAGAAAAATTTATCTTGGCTTTTCTATCTCTCCTTTGACCGATCCAGAGGGATCACTGATTGGCCATACGCTGATCTTCCAGGACATTACGAAATTCAAAGAGATGGAAGAACAAGTGAAGCGAATGGACAAGATGGCAGCTGTCGGAGCGCTGGCGGCGGGGATGGCACACGAAATCAGAAACCCTTTGGCATCCTTGAGCGGATCCATTCAAATGCTGAAAAGCGAGCTCACTCTGGACGACTCCCAACAGCATCTTATGCAGATCACCTTGAGGGAATCGGAGAGACTGAATGCCCTGATCACAGACTTTCTGCTCTTCGCACAACCTCCTCAAAGCCATAAGGTCCTCTACCCGATAGGAAGGGTCCTTGAAGAAACCCTTGACCTGCTCATCCGGTCCCCCTCCTTTCATGATGGGATCCAAGTCTTACGGCCAACTCGCCAAGAGGAGATACGGATATGGATCGACCCCGACCAAATGAAACAAGTTTTTTGGAATCTTTTCATCAATGCTACCCAGTCGATATCCGATGGGGGAAAGATTCAGATTCACTTAGGAAAAGGGAATGGTCTGGGGGGCACGAACCTTTCCCTCTCATCCCGGGTGAAAGAACAGATGAGAGGAAAGGAATGGGTAAGGATTTCCATCGCTGATTCCGGAAACGGTATTGCTCCCGACGAGAAAGAAAAAATCTTTGAGCCTTTTTTTACGACCAAAGAAAACGGAACGGGGTTGGGTCTCTCGATCGTCCATAAAATCATCGAGAACCATGAAGGGCTGATCAAAGTGGACAGTGAATTGGGCAGAGGGTCTACCTTTACCATTTTTCTTCCTGCTGAATAAAAAAGGAAATCAGAATGATCAAGGACAGAATTTTAGTGGCCGATGATGAACAAAGCATGAGGGAATTCTTAGACATCATGCTCAGAAAGGAAGGGTACAAAGTTTCGCTCGCCTCGAATGGAGAAGAAGTTGCCAAACTGGTCGACAATGACCTTTTTGACCTGGTCCTGCTGGATATCCGGATGCCGAAGCTGGATGGAATCTCTGCATTAAGAAAGATTAAAGCGAGCGCCCCGGAAACGGTCGTGATCATGATCACCGCCTATGCTTCTGCGGATACGGCTATCAAGGCGATGAAAGAAGGTGCTTACGATTACATCACGAAGCCCTTCAAGGTAGAAGAGATCAAATTGATCATCAAGAATGCCTTGGAGAAGAAGAATCTCCAGAAGGAAAACATTCTTTTAAAACAGGTGGTCAGAGACCGCTTTCATTTTGGGAACATCATCGGGCAAAGTCCCAAAATGGCGGCCTTATATGACCTTTTAGAGAAGGTATCTCCTACCAAAACAAATATTTTGATTACCGGAGAAAGTGGAACGGGTAAAGAATTGGTGGCGAAAGCGATCCATTATAACAGCCCTCGGAAGGAGAAACCTTTCGTCACACTAAATTGTGGCGCCATCCCGGAATCCCTTATCGAAAGCGAGCTCTTTGGCCACATGAAGGGGGCGTTCACCGACGCCATTGCTACTAGAAAGGGATTATTCGAAGTAGCCGACGAGGGGACAATTTTTTTGGACGAGATCAGCGAATTGCCTCTCCTCATGCAGGTGAAATTGCTTCGCGTTTTGCAGGATAAAGAATTTAAAAGAGTGGGCGGGACAGAGGACATCCGGGTGGACGTCCGAATTATCGCTGCTACAAATAAAGATCTCGAAGAGGCGGTGAAAGAAAAGCGTTTTCGGGAAGACTTATTTTATCGACTCAATGTGATTCAGATCAAACTACCGCCGTTAAGGGATCGGAAAGAAGACATCCAGATCCTGGCCAACCATTTTCTCAAAAAGTATTCTCAAGAATTAAGCAAAGCCATTTCAAGGATTTCCCCGGAGGCTCTCCAAATTTTACTCGATTATGAATATCCGGGCAATGTGAGAGAACTTCAAAATATTATCGAAAGAGCGGTGGCTCTCGAGGGCAGCCAAGAACTCACCCCGCACAATCTCCGATCCTATTTAAGCGAACAGCCGCTTTTGAGAAAAGGGCCGGTCGACATCGAAATTCCAAATGAGGGAATTGACCTCGAAAAGATGGTGGAGGATCTTGAAAGGAGTCTCCTGCTGAAAGCGCTGGATAGGACGAAAGGGGTAAAGAAGAAAGCGGCGGAGCTTCTCCATATTAATTTCCGCTCGATGCGTTACAGACTGGAAAAATATGGCTTGAGTCACGAGGCCGATTCTGAGCTGGGTTGAAGGGGTATCCCGGTCTCTATCGACGATCGGTGTTGCAGATATTTAGCGCTATAAATTTATACGAAATATGGTAATGTTTTCGTGTAACGTCGCTAGTACTTCGACGCCCCTATTTCCTCCATCCTCCCTGTTACCGTAAACACCACGCGCTCGCAGATATTCGTGGCCCGGTCCGCCGCACGCTCCAGATTGTGCGCTACCCAGATGAGGCGGGTGGCACGGTTCGTCGCCTTGGGGTCAACCATCATGAAGGTGAGAAGCTCCCGAAAGACCTGATCGTAAAGACCGTCTACGACACTATCCATGCTGACGACCCGCATAGCCAATTCCACATCTCGTTTGGCGAAAGAATGGATGCTGTTGTTAATCATCTCAATCGTGATCTCCCCCATCCGAGGGATATCAATTAACGGCTTCAGGGGCGGCTCGTCGCCAATCATAATGACAATCTTCGCGATGCCGTCGGCGTAGTCGCCGATTCGTTCCAGCTCTATGATGATGTTGAGAATCGCCACGATAATGCGCAGGTCGCTGGCTATGGGCTGCTGGGTGGCGATGAGTCCGATGCACTTGTCTTCGATACTGTATCGCTCCTTGTCAACCTGGTTGTCGTCGGCGATGATCTGGTGCGCCAGATTCAAATCCCGTTTTTTTAAGGCTTCGATGGCGCGGTCCATCGCTTTTGCTACCATCCCGCCCATTGCGAGTACCTCCTCCTCAACCTCCTGCAATTGTTTGTGGAAAGCCGTTCTCGTTTCCATACCCATTCCTCCAACTCTGATTCGGCTTACGTCCGCATTCTCTAAAGGCGAGATCGAATGGAACTCACCTACATTTGCAAGCCTGAATCCATTTCAAGAATTCTCTATCATTTCAACCCAAGCATCGCACACAAAAAATAGATCAAACCGGCCAATAAACCGGCTGTCGGAATTGTAAAAATCCAGGCCCAGACAATGCGAACCGTCACGCCCCAGCGGACCGCAGTAAAACGAATGGCAGACCCTACGCCCGATATCGCGCCCGTGATCACATGGGTCGTGCTCACTGGAACCCCCAAATAAGTAGCCAAGAAGATACTAAAAGCAGCCGATGTCTCAGCGCAAACACCGTCAATCGGCTCCAACTTCGTAATCTTCTGGCCCATGGTTCTGACAATCCGCCAGCCGCCGCTCAGGGTGCCTAATCCGATCGCAGCGTGGGCGCTCAGAACAACCCAGAGAGGTATTCTAAATTCCTGGATCAATCCTCCGGCAAATAAAAGACTGGCAATGAGGCCCATGGTTTTTTGCGCATCGTTGCCACCATGGCCTAGGCTGTAGAGAGCCGCAGAAAAAAGCTGTAAAACCCGCGACCACTTATTAACCGCTGCTGGTCTTTGTTTATAGATGACCCATGCTGTGGTAATCTTTAGAACAAACCCTAAGAATAAACCGATCATGGGTGCAAGAACGATAAACATCAACGTCTTGTACCAACCACCCACGATAATCGCTCCCAGGCCACTCTTGACGACAGCCGCTCCTGCATATCCGCCAATGAGGGCATGAGAAGAACTACTCGGCAGTCCAAAATACCAGGTAATCAGGTTCCATAAGATAGCCCCCCCGAGACCCGCGAGAACCACTGTTGACGTGATTGTTCTGATATCGACCATTCCTTTGCCGATGGTTTCGGCCACCGTGGTGTGAAATATAAGAAAAGCCACAAAATTAAAAAATGCCGCCCACACCACTGCCTGTTTGGGCGACAGAACCCTTGTAGAGACGATCGTGGAGATAGAATTCGCGGCATCATGCATCCCGTTGGTATAATCGAATACCAACGCGATGGCTATGATCACAGCGATGAATAACAAACCCATCGTACCCTCAGGGGAAAAAGACAGAAACGGAGACGGCCGGGCTTAGAGCACCAATGGTGGAAACATCGTGAAACCCAGGTTAAGCATATTTGATAGCCACGCCTTCCAGTATGTTGGCGATATCTTCACACCTATCGATGACACTCTCCATATGGTTGTAAATCTCACGCCACTTGATCAGCGTCGCGTAATTTGCCGAGTCATCGAATAGCTCCGCCATCGCAGACCGATAAACGCTGTCCCCTAGGTTTTCGAGGCGATTGATCTCCACACACCGCTTAAGAAGCTGCTTTCTCCCGATACGGTCGTGCATTTCGGAGATCGCCTTTTCGACTTCGACCACCGCTTGCACCACAAGTTCCGCCAACTCCTTGGCTCTATTCGTAGGGGATTCGACCTTATAGAGGAGCATAGCATCCGCTGCGGCATGGATGAAGTCAGCGACATCGTCAAGGGAATGGGCTAAGAGAGCGATATCCTCCCGGTCGAATGGGGTGATCACGGAGCGGTGTAGCTGGTCAAAAATTTGATGGGTAATCGCATCTCCTTGGTGTTCAAGGTCATTGATGACCCCTGCCCTTTCCTTCACGTTCTCCCAGACGGACACCATATCTCTCAGTTGCTGAGCTATCCTGACTGCATTCTGGGTCCCCTGCTCAAAAAGGGCAAAGAATTTTTTTTCCTTGGGTATAAGAGACAACCTGAACAACGTGGGCTCTCCTATGCGGGCAACACACGAAATCCAAGAATCATTTTCTCTTGAACTGTTTTTTCAACTCATCCAAGGGAAAGAAGAAAAAGATGGGCCGTCCATGCGGGCAGGTAGTGGAAGCATGGAAGGGAGCGAGATCCTCGACCAGCTTATCGATCTCTTCTCTTCTCAACATAGAGTTCCCCCGAACAGCAGAATGACAAGCTAACGTGACCAGAAGGGCGTGAACCGTTTCCTTCTCCCTCCCCTTTTTTCCCGAAAAAGAGAGGTCTTCCAATATCCCCCTGACCATTTCTTTTGGATCCTTTGGGTTGACAAAAGAAGGCACGGATCGGATGGCAAATACCTTTTCACCCACAGGGTCGATTTCAAACCCAATCTCCTTCAATCCTTCCCCAGCGGCACCGAGCGTACACGATTCTTCCGCAGACAGTTCGATCAAGATGGGAAGGAGTAATCTTTCTGAGATCGCCGACCCGTTTTCAAATTTCTTCTTAAACTTTTCGAAGAGAATCCTCTCATGGGCGGCATGCTGGTCGATAAAGACGAGACTTCCTTCTCCTTCGCAGAGAATATAGGTTCCCCGAATCTGCCCCAGCACGACATACGGCCATTTCTTCTCGGCTTGCCATGGAAGTCCCCCTCCATCCCGAACTGTGAGTATCCCTTTTTCTTCTTCTCTTAGGAATGTGGCAGGAGGGGACAGAGTTCCTTGACTAAAAAAAGAGGGCTCCGCCCACTCTCGATAAACCCGTTCCTCAGCCGTCCCTCGGGGAACCACTTCTCCTAACTGGGAGGGACCCTCTTCAAGCACCATTCGGATGGCCCCCAAAACAGCCTGATAGACCCGGTCCGGATCCTTGAACTTCACCTCAGACTTGGTGGGGTGGACATTCACATCGACGAAAGACGGAGGAAGGGTGATGAAGAGGATGACCACAGGAAATTGATTCAAAGGGAGGACATGTCGATAGGCATCCAAAACAGCTCTGTAAATCATCCGGTCCTTGATAAAGCGTTGGTTGACGTAAAAATAGATGCCTTCTGCATTCCTCTTCGAAAACGAGGGGAGGCTCGCAAACCCCGACAGTTTGATTTCCCCCTGTTCGAACCCGACGGGTTGAAGATGGCCATAAACCTCTTTTCCCAAAATGGCCTCGATTCGAGCTAGAGGAGACTCTGTTTTGGCATGTTCATGGAGGGCACGGCCGTCGTGAATGAATCTAAACGAAATCATGGGGTGGGAAAGGCTCAATCGGAGAAAGTGACTCAAAGCAAATCGAAGCTCTGAACGGATCGATTTCAAAAATTTTCTTTTTACCGGAATATTGTAGAAAAGTCGTTCGACTTCCACTTCCGTCCCAACAGGGAAGCCTGTCTCCGAAACACGCTTTATCTCGCCCCCTTCGCAGATCACTTTCGTTCCGGTGAGGGAATCACGCGTCCTGGTTTGAAGGGTCATCTTAGAGACCTGAGAAATGCTCGGCAGGGCCTCCCCCCTAAACCCCAGTGTATGAATGGCATAAAGGTCCTCCGCCGTCCTTATTTTGTTGGTGGCGTATCTTTAAAAGGCCAATGGAACAT
>Ga0187779_10000797_pt1 | contig 20556 bp, 20 predicted proteins | sample 1015_Q2_SP10_10__FD_132435 | JGI IMG/M metagenome (GOLD analysis project Ga0187779, IMG submission 132435) | Tropical peat soil microbial communities from peatlands in Department of Meta, Colombia - 1015_Q2_SP10_10_MG | ecosystem: Environmental > Terrestrial > Soil > Wetlands > Peat | place... | reverse complement strand
CGCGGGCGGCGATGTCGTCGTGCTTCCCGGCGGCGACGGCGGCCGAGCCGACGTAGTCGAGCCGGCCGTCGTCCCGGTACAGCCCGAGCAGGAGCGTGGCGATCCGCTCGCCGCGGACCTTCCAGCGGATGCCGACGATCACGCAGTCCGCTGTCTTCTCGGGCTTCACCTTGACGACGGCGTCGCGCGCACCCGGCGCGTATGTGCGGTCGAGGCGCTTCGCGATCACGCCGTCGAGTCCGGCAGCTTCGAACTGCTCGAGCCACTCGAGCGCTGTCTCCGGGTCGAGCGTTGCCGGTGAGATCGTGAAGGCCTCGGCACGACGTTCGAGCTCGGCTCGCCGCTTCGAGAGCGGGAGGCTCGAGAGGTCCTTACCCCTCCAGAGCAGGATGTCGAAGACGACGAAGCTCGCCGGAATCTCCGTCGACAGCTTGCGGATGCGGCTTTCGGCGGGATGCAGGCGTGTCTGCATGGCGTCGAAGTCGAGCACGCCGTCCCGGGCGATGACGATCTCGCCGTCGAGTGCGGACTCCGGCGGGAGGCGCTCTCCGAGCGGCGCGAGCTCCGGAAAGTAGCGGAGGAGCGGCCTCGCGTTCCGCGACCAGAGCCGCAGTCCGCAGCCCACGTTCTCGAGCACTCCGCGGAACCCGTCCCACTTCGGCTCGTACTGCCAGCCGCCCCCGTCCGGCAGCGCTCGCACGAGCTCGGCCTCCATCGGCGGGAACGGGATCGAGGGATCGGGCGCCGTTTCCGACACGTCCGCCAACCTACTACGCTCTCCTGCTCATGCGCCGCGCGGTGATCACCGGGCTCGGGGCCGTGACCCCGATCGGGAACGACGTCCGCTCGGCCTGGGACGCGGCCGTCGCCGGCAGGAGCGGGATCGCGACGATCGGCTCGTTCGACGCGAGCGGCTTCCCCGTCCGGATCGCGGCCGAGGTGAAGGGCTTCGAGCCGGGCGACGTCGCACCGCCGAAAGAGGCGCGGCGGATGGAGCGCAACGTCCTGCTCGCGCTCGCCGCCGCCAGGGAGGCATGGGCCGACTCGGGCGTCGAGGCGTTCGACCCCGACCGGACGGGAGTCGTGCTCGGGTCCGCGATCGGCGGAGTGATCGGGATCCTCGAGCAGGCGGACGTCCTGCGCGAGCGCGGGGCGGACCGCGTGTCGCCGTTCTTCCTCCCCAACGTGCTCGTCGACTCGGCAAGCGGCCAGATCGCGATCTCGCTCGGATTGCGCGGCCCGAACTACGCACCCGTCTCGGCGTGCGCGACCGGGTCGCACGCCGTCGGCGAGGCGGCCGAGACGATCAAGCGGGGCGCAGCCGACCTCGTTCTCGCCGGCGGGACGGAGGCGTGCATGCACCCGCTGATCCTCGCCGGGTTCTGCGCGATGCGGGGTCTCGCAGACGACAACGACGACCCGCCCCATGCGTCGCGGCCGTTCGATGCGACTCGTGCAGGATTCGTGATGGGCGAGGGAGCCTGCGTCCTCGTCGTCGAGGAGCTCGAGGCGGCGCGCGCCCGCGGGGCGCGGATCTACGCCGAGGTGCTCGGCTACGGTGCGTCGAACGACGCGCACCACATGGCGCAGCCCGATCCCGAGTCTGCCGGGGTCGCAGAGATGATGCGCGGGGCGCTCGAGCGGTCTGGCGTCGATCCGGTTCGGGTCGGGTACGTCAATGCCCACGGGACGTCCACGCCGCTCGGCGACGCGGCCGAGACGCGCGCGATCAAGCAGGTCTTCGGCCGGCACGCCTACGATCTCGCGATCTCGTCGACGAAGTCGGTCACCGGCCACTGCTTCGGCGCGGCGGGGGCGATCGAGGCGATGATGTGCGTGCTCGCGCTGCACCACGGTGTCCTGCCGCCGACGATCAACTACCGGACGCCGGACCCGGACTGCGACCTCGACTACGTGCCGAACGACGCCCGCGCGGCCGAGGTGGACGTTGCGATCTCGAATGCGATGGGCCTGGGCGGGCACAACGCGTGCGTCGTGCTCGGCCGAGTGGACTGATCGGCACGCTCTCGGCCGGATTCGCGACCCACACGTCACGGTTTCGGCGTTAGGCTCGAGGCCGTGGGGAGGAGGTCGGTGGCCCTCGACGTGTCCGGCAGGGTCTAGCCCGTTCCGGACACGACCTGCACGGTCAGTCCGGCGAGCGAGTCGACGACGACGTCGGCGAGCGCGAGCGCGTCGGCCGACGGCGGGTAGTGCGTGTTCGGCACCGCGCAGACGCGAAGGCCACCGGCATGCGCGGCTCGGATGCCGTTGGACGAATCCTCGATCGCCGCACAGGCGCCCGGCGGGACGTCGAGCCTGCGACAGGCTTCGAGGTAGACGTCCGGCGCGGGCTTCCCACGGTCGACCTCTTCGGAGGACACGGTTGCGAGGAACAGGTCCGCGAGGCCGCTCCGGTCGAGCACGACGTCGATCAACGCGCGGTTCGAGGACGATGCGATCGCGAGCGGGAAAGCAGGAGCGAGCCTCCGCACCGCGTCGGCCGCGCCGTCGATCAGCGGCAGCGCCTGCCGATAGCGGTCGAGCATCCGGCGCACGACCTCCTCGTCGATCTCCGCGGGCGACTCCGACAAGCCGACCACGTCGTGCATGTAGCGAGACCACTCGGGCGAGCTCATCCCCATCATGTCCGCCTGCGCTCGCTCGCTCCAGCGTCCACCGCGCTCGCGCGCGAGCCGCTCGCGCACGTCGTCCCAGATCTGCTCGGAGTCGAGCAGCACGCCATCCAGGTCGAAGACGACCGCCCGGGTCGTCGCCGACCCGTTCCCCGAACCAGCCACCACGGGATTCTACGAGCGCTCGAGAGTGCGGCTGCTCGCCGTTCAGACGGGCTTGCAGAGTGGATCGCCGCTCATCAGCGACCGCTGGGCCTGCGCGAGCTGGAGGTCGAGGGACCGGTCGAACGGGCCTGGCGCGCTCCCCTCCCACGTCACGTCGGGCGTCACGCCGGGACCGATCACCGTGGCCCGATACCGCGTCCCCTTGCCGGCCGGGCGGTCGCCGTGCGGGTAGAATCCGTAGCAGAACGTTCCCGTCCCGCGGTGCGTGACGAAGCTGTTCTCGCGCTTCCAGCCCAAGCCGTAGGCGGAGTCGAGCGTGTCGACGTAGACGTTGCGCCCGAAGGCGTCGAGCGTCGCGCCCTGCGGAGTCGTGCCGAAGCCGTAGACCGGCTGGCCGAGGTACGTGAACGAGCCGAAGAGATGGTCGAAACGCCGGTAGGCCCAGTCGACGTCGATCGTCAGCACCGGGAGGGGCGTGCTCCAGTGCGACAGCCGGAGCTCCCACGACGACTGGATGCCGACGGGCGCGACCCCGTAGTCCGGGAGCTCGCGCTGCCAGGCTTGAACGGCCCAGTAGCTTCCGTCCGGCGCGGTGCAGGCCGTGACCAGCCAGGCGAGCGGTGGGCCGGTGTACGGCTTGCAGGAGTTGCGGAACGTCTTCCAGACCTGGTGCCCGAAGATGCCCCAGCCGCCTGCGTAGTCGAGCTCGAACCGAACCTGCGGGCGATCGATGCTCGGTGGGATCGCGTTGATCGCGCCGAGCGCGAGCACGTGCCTGAGCTTGCCGGCCGTCCGGTAGGTGAGGAGCGCCTGACCGCGCGCGTTCACCTCGAGCCGCACGCCGGTCGCGTTCCGGTCGATCAGCTGCGATGCCTGGGCGCCCTGTGCCGTCGCTCCCGCGAGGGTCGAGGCACACATGGTCGCGGTCGCCACGAGCCTGATCGAGCGCGCATGCATCTCGTTTCGGGCGTCGGGCCGACGGCGATGGCCGGCGACCCCCACACGAGGGAATGGCGACCCTCGCATCGCTCGTTCGAACGGCCTGCGACCGGCTGATCAGATGCGGCCTGCCGCTGCGGCTTCGAGGCTTCAGCAGCGCGCGGCTCCTGCCGATACGGGCTCGGAGGCTGCGATCGGATGACCACGGACTCGAAAGCGCTCGCCGCGCTCGCCCAGGACGCCGGGGTGGCCGACGTCTTCGTCTTCAGGCGTATCTCGGGCAACCGCCTGGCGCATCTCGGCGGCGTCGGTCGCGGCGAGGGCTGGGCGGGGATCGTGGAGGTCGAGCTGAACCTGCCTTCGCTCCTGCGGGACGCCCTCACCGGCGAGCACGACGTGTGGCTCGACGCGGACCGGCCCGTGAACGTCTTCGGCCCGTACTACGCGCAGAGCGCCGTCGCGATCCCGAGCCCGCCCGACGCCGTCGTGGTGCTCGGCTGCCCCGACGGCGACCTCCGCGCCGTCGGCGAGGCGACGCTGCACGACCTCGCCGGCCACGCTGCTACGGCCATCGAGCAGGTCTCCCCCGCGAAGCCCCTTGCCGACGAGCTCGAGCTCCTGCACGCGGTGCAGGCGATGTCCGGAATCGCCGACGACTCCGTGGACGCCGTGATCAGCCGTGTCGCGAGCTGTGCGGCGGAGGCGCTCTCGTGCGAGGTCGCGATCGTCTACCTCGAGGACGGCGACCGGGTCGCGGTCGTCGACGAGGGCTGGCCGTCGCCGGCGGACGCGGAGCGCGTCCGCACGACGATCCGGACGCTCGATTCGAGCGAGATCAGCTGCCCGCTCTGTGTGCAGGACGTGACCGAGCGACGGCTGCCCGAGCCGTTCGGCCCCGAGAACGGGGTCTGCTCCTTCTACCTTCTCGAGCTCGGCGACCCACGAGGCTATCTCCTGCTCCTCCACACCGAGGCCCGGCCGCGCGGCTTCACGCTGCTCTGCAGGGAGCTCGGACTGAAGCTGGCCGACGTCGCGCGCGACGTCATCGGCAGGGCGCTCGAGCGCGAGCGCCATCTGCTCGAGCTCGAGCGGATGCGCGAGCAGGCGCACCGCGATCCGCTCACCGGGGTTGCCAACCGGCACGCCTGGCTCGAGGTCGTCGCGTCCGCGGAGGGAGTGAACGACGTTCCGATCTCCATCGTGATGGTCGACGTCGACCGCTTGAAGCAGACGAACGACAGCCAGGGGCATCCCGTCGGAGACGCGCTGCTCCGCCGGACGGCGGAGCGACTGACGGCGAGCGTCCGTGGCGAGGACGTGGTGGCGCGCATCGGTGGCGACGAGTTCGCCGTCCTCCTCTACGGGACCGATGCCGCGGACTGCGATCACGTCGTCTGGCGGCTGGAGAACCAGATCGGCACCCAGGAGCGTGGAGACGGGCCGCCGCTGGCGATCACGATCGGCTACGCGACGCGCGCCGCGGGCGCGCCGGAGCCGCTGGCGGAAACGATCGAGGCGGCGGACCGGATGCTCCTCGAGCGGAAGCACGAGAAGCGCCTCCGCCTGATCGCGTAGGAGATCGCCTGCGCCGCGGTCAGAAGATGCTGAACGGCCGCACGACGTTCGACTCGAGCAGCTCGTTCCAGACCAGCGCGCCACCTGGCCCGACATCTCCGTGGAGCCGCTCGGCGAGCAGCCGAGCCTCCTCCTCGGAGTCGGTGCCGACCACGAGGTAACGCCAGCGTCGGACGGGGGCGTAGCCCTCTGCCTCGAGTCGCTCCGCCAGCGAGCGGGCCTCGCCGTGCGAGGCGCAGGTGACGCGTACCTCCCACGGAGCGAACCCCCGGGCCTCCACCTCGTCCTCCCAGGTCTCGTCGGGCGGCTCGTTGTCCCACCGCTCCTCGTCGACCAGCCACTGCTCGACCGCGCTGAGCGTCACCGAGAGCCCTTGCTCTCGCGACTCGGCCTCGATCACCTTGCGTGCTTGCTCGGCCTGCGGCCGAGAGCTCGCGTAGACGAAGAGCTCGTTCCCGTCCCGGGAGACGACGAGGTGATCGTCCTCGAGCGCGTCGGCGAGCTCCCGCGCCTCGAGCCCCAGCCCGTGGCGGAGGCGGTCGACGAGGTCGCCGAGCTCGTCGGCGCCCTCGACCTCGGCCCGTACGCGCCAGTCGTCTCCGGCCATGCCGCAAGCGTACTCGGCGACTCGCCTCGTGGTCGCAGAGGGAGCGGCGGGGGTGGGATTCGAACCCACGGGACGCTTGCACGTCCATCGGTTTTCAAGACCGACCCGTTCGACCGCTCCGGCACCCCGCCGCGCGCCTGAGTGTAAGCACCACCGGCGGCGGGTCGGCTGCGTGATGCGGTGCCGAAGGCGGGCGCTCGCCCGCCGGAGCGGCCCCGAGCTCTACGCCGCGGGAAGGTGCGCCCGCTCGTTCGTCTGGATTCCGGCCTCGTGAGCCCACTTCGCAGCCTCGGTCCGGTTCCCGACTCCGAGCTTCCGGTAGATGCGCGTCAGGTGGTACTTGACCGTCTGCTCGGTGATCCAGAGCTCTTGGGCGATCTCCCGGTTCGAGCTGCCGCGAGCGACCGCCCGCACGATCTCCAGCTCACGCTCGGTGAGGCCGGCGTCGTGGGCGACGCTCTCGTGGTTCAGTGACGGCAACCCGAACGCGAGGTATGCGGTGCACTGGAAGGCCTCGCGGATCGCCGGCGCCAGGTCGCGGACTGCGATCGTCTTGACGATGTAGCCGCAGGCTCCCCGCTTGAACGCGGCCTCGACCCGTGAAGGGTCGGAGGAGCTGGCCATCATGACGACCTTCACCGCCGGGTACCAGGCACGCACGCGGTCGAGGCACGCGAGCCCGTCCATGCCCGGCATGTGCATGTCGAGCAGGACGACCTCGGGCCGGGTCTGGCCCACGAGCGGGACGACGCGCTCGCCGTCGTCGGTCTCGCCGACGATCTCGAAGTCTCCGTCGGCGAGGAGCGCGTTCTTCACGCCTGCCAGCGTGAGCGGGTGGTCGTCCGCGATCACGATCCTGACTGGCCGCTTCTGCATCGCGCGACTCCTGTCTCGTGTTGTCTGCACGACGGAAGCCGTCTCCTGGTCGGGGGCTCCCATTCGCACCGTAGGTGCGCGCCGACGGTCGTCATCCGCAAGCGCCCCGATCGCCACACGGGGGATTACCGACCCGCGGACGGACGTCTCAGGGGGTCTGCGAGGTGCGGCAGCGCGTGGATCGCCTATGATCCCCGACTTGCGTCCGCCGCCTCCGGACTCAAGCCGTGCGCTCCGACGCCCGATTCCGGAGGTGATGAGACTTGCAGTCGCGCTCGGCCTCCGGCGGAGCGGGTTCACCCTCGTCGGCGTCGTCCTGCTCGCGCTCACGGCGGTCGTCGCGCCCGCCGCCCGGCCCTCGACCCGGTCGGTCACCCTGTTCTCGATCCAGGGCCACGGCTTCGGCCACGGCGTCGGCCTGTCTCAATGGGGCGCCGAGTACCGGGCGGTCGCGGGGGAGTCGACCAGTCGGATCCTCGCTTTCTACTACCCGCGGACGACGATCGGGGCCGTCCGGCCCCGGCAGGTACGGGTGTTCCTCGCCCGCCGTCGTCTCGTCCGCATCGGCTCACGTTCCCGCTTCGAGCTGGTCGACGCCACGGGCGCCGTCCGGCGACTGCCCGCCGGTCACTGGGCCATCGGGCCCGCCGGGCGCATCGTCGGGCGCTCGGTCCGGTTCCCGCTCGTGGTGCGGCCGGGGACGGCTCCGGTACAGCTCGGCTCGACCGGCTACGCGGGCACCCTCACCCTCACGCTCGCCGGTGGGCAGCTGCAGGTCGTGAACACGCTCGGCCTCGAGCAGTACGTGGCGGGTGTCGTCTCGTCGGAGTGCCCGGGCTCATGGCGACCCGCGGCGCTCCGCGCGCAGGCGGTGGCGTCGAGGTCGTACGCGGTCGCGAACCTCCATCCCGACGCTTCGTTCGATCTCTACCCGGACGACCGGTCGCAGAACTACCACGGGCTGCACGAGCACCTCCCAGGTGCGACCGCGGCGGCGCTGGCAACGCGAGGCGAGGTCCTGCGCTATGCGGGGCAGGTGGTCGGCGCCTTCTTCACGGCGGCGAACGGCGGTCTGACGAGCGTCCCGGACGGTCTCTGGGGCGGTGACGGCGCCCCGTACTACGCAGTGCGAAACGATCCGTTCGACGCCCGGAGCCCGGACACGAACTGGGGCCCGCTCGTCGTCACGCTCGACGACGTCCGGCGTGCGTTCCCGCAGATCCCGGCCGACGTCACCTCGGTCGACCTCGAGCGCAATGCGGGCCAACGGGTCGTCGCCGTGACGTTCCACGGCGCCGACGGCTCGGCCGTGCCGGTCGGCGGCTACGACTTCCAGCAGCGCCTCCACCTCCGTTCCACCTACTTCGACCTCGCGCCGCAGGCGTAGTCCGAACCCCTCGTCGGCATGAGCCGGACTACGCCTTCGGCTAGTGCGCAGGGCGGGCTTGCGGTCACACACTGAGTCCGGGTTCATGGGAAGGAGGATCCAATGAGCGGGCACGCAGGTGGGCAGCTTCCGTTCACGGGACTCGCGACTGTGCCGTTCGTGGTCGTCGGGCTGGTCCTCAGCGCCGTCGGCTTCGTCCTGACGCTGATCCGGCCCCGCAAGCAAGGAACGTAGCCGTGATCCGCAAGGTGGGGCTCGTGCTGCTCGTTCTGGGCGGCCTCGTCCTCTCCTGGGCGGGTGTCACGCTCGTGTGGGGAGACCCGCTGACGTCCCTCTACACCCGTTACGAACAGCATGAGCTCGCCGAGCGCCTGACCTCGATCGACGGGGTCTGGCACACGCGTGGGCTCGCCCCAACCTCCTCGAGCGACGACCGCGCACCGGCGGCGATCTTGCTGCGCCGGCGCGCGGTCGCGTTCGAGCAGACCGTCGTCGACGGGCAGCCCATCGGGCGAATCGAGATCCCCCGCATCGGCTTGTCGATGGTGGTCGTGGAAGGCGTCTCGACCTCCGACCTCGAGAAGGGGCCGGGCGACTACGGTGTCGCGTCGGGCCGGAGCACCCAGCTGCCCGGTGCAGGCGGAGTCGTCGCGATCGCCGGGCACCGGACGACGTTCCTGCATCCGTTCCTCCGCATCGACGAGCTACGCGCCGGCGATCGGATCGCGCTGCGCATGCCGTACGGGACGTTCCGCTACACCGTGTACGCCCACGCAGTCGTTGCGTCGGACGATTGGTCGATCCTCCGGCCCGCACGCTTCGAGAAGCTCGTCCTGACGGCTTGTCACCCACGCTTCTCGGCGACGCACCGCTGGGTCGTGTTCGCACGCCTGACCGCCAGCAGTCCCGGCTGACGGACGATCCGCCGCCGAGCTTCGACCTTCGTCCAGTCGAGACTACCCGCCCGCGGGTTGAGGCCCGGACGGCGGCCACTACCTTGAGTGGTGAAAGGGGGCTGCGAGCGGCACGGAGAGCTTCCGGGTAGCCGCGTCGCGAGAGGGAGATGGGGTCCCGGCGTCATCCCACTGCGGTGCTCATCGCCTGCCGGAACGGCGAAGGGACGATCGGCGCCACGGTGCGTTCGGCAGTGGGACAGGCGGACGTCTTCGTCGTCTCGGACGGTTCGAGCGACGGCACGGCTCGAGTCGCAGCCCAGGCGGGGGCACGGGTCATGTCGTGCAGGTCGAGCGGCGGCAAGCCGGCGGCGCTGCGGAAGGGCAGTCACGCCTTCGAGCTCGCGCGCCGCTACCGGTACGTGGCCGTCCTGGACGACGACACGACGATCGACCCCGGGTACATCGCGAAGCTCACGGCGCGGCTGGACGCCGATCCGCGGATCGCGGCCGCGTCCGGGAGGATCGACGCGCTCTGGGACCACACCAGGCGGTGGAACCCGTTCATCGCGATGCGCGCCTTCATGTACTGGTCGTACCAGGTCACGATCAAGCGCGGTCAGAACGCGCTGCGGGCGGTGAACGTCATCTGCGGCGCGAACACGGTGTTTCGCGCCGACGTCTTCGAGCGCCTGATCGACGAGGACGTGCCGTACGCGATCGACGACATGTTCTGGCTCGCCGAGATCGTCCGCCGGAGGCTCGGTCGGGTCGAGTACGTGCACTCGGCTCGCTCCTGGACGATCGACCCGCACACGTTCCGCGACTGGTACCGACAGTCGTTGCGCTGGTCGTGGGCGCAGTTCCAGTCCGTCCGCGGCCACCGTCTGGGGCGTCCGCTCGAGCGCGTGCGGGGCGGCCGGTTCCCGTTCCGCGTTTCCTGGTTCGACGTCGCGTATCTGACGCTGCTCCTCGACTGGCTGCCCTACATGCTCGAGCCGCTCCTCGTCGTGCCGGCGATCGTCCTGTTGCGGGGCTGGATCGACCCCGTCTGGTGGCTCGTCGTGTACGCGGCAGCGTCGGTCGCGTGGATCGGCGTGGCAGCCGCCGCGTTGCGCAAGCCGAGGCTCCTGGTTCTCGCGCCCGTCCTGCTCGTGCTCGACGTCGTCTACCGCGTGATCATGCTCCACGCCGCGGCGAAGGCAGTCCTCGCGCCCACGATCGAGGTTTGCAAGTGGGACTCGCCCGAGCGGTTCGAGCTCGAGGCGGAAAAAGCCCAGCGTGAGCCCCTCGCCGTTCTCGCCCCTGCTCCCACAACCAGCCAACCGACGTGAAGGAGTGACCGTGAACGCTCTCGTCACCGGCGGCGCCGGGTTCATCGGCTCCCATCTCACCGAGCTCCTGCTCGGAGACGGAGACGAGGTCTTCGTCCTGGACGACCTCTCGACCGGGTCGCTCGAGAACCTCGACCGGGTCCGGCGCCATCCGGGCCTGCACGCGATCGTCGACAGCGTGCTCCAGCCGGCGATCGTGAACGAGCTCGTCCAGAAGGCGGAGGTCGTCTACCACCTGGCCGCCGCGGTCGGAGTGAAGACGATCGTCGAGCAACCGGTTCGGACGCTCGAGGTCAACCTCGAGGGGACACGCATCGTCCTCGATGCCTGCTGCAAGTTCCGCAGGCCCGTCCTCGTGGCGTCGACGTCGGAGGTGTACGGCGACCACCGCACGCAAGAGCCGCTGCGCGAGGCATCGTCACGACGGATCTACGGGGTGACGACCCAGAAGCGCTGGGCATACGCCGACTCGAAGGCGATGGACGAGTTCCTCGCTCTCGCCTACCGAGAGGAGCACGGGCTCGATGCGGTCATCGTCCGGCTCTTCAACACGGTCGGCCCCCGCCAGACGGGCATGTACGGCATGGTCGTCCCCCGCTTCGTCGAGCGTGCCCTGCGCGGGGACGTGATCGAGATCTACGGCGACGGAAGCCAGACGCGCTGCTTCTGCCACGTCGCGGACACCGTGTGCGCGCTGCGCGACCTGATGACGGACATCGGCTGGACCGCAGGCGAGATCTTCAACGTCGGCGCGCCCAACCAGATCTCGATCCGAGAGCTGGCGGAGCGCGTGAAGGAGCTCACCGACTCTCGTTCGCCGACGGTGCACGTGCCGTTCGAGGAGGTCTACGGCGCCGGGATCGACGACATGCTGCATCGGGTTCCGTGCATCGACAAGGTGCGCACGGCCATCGGGTGGGTGCCGACGCGCTCGCTCGAGGAGATCCTGCGCGACGTCATCGACGACGTCCGTGCGCGGAGCTCCCAGCGCGTCTACGAGGAGGCGATCGCATGAAGCGCCAGGTCACCCTCGCCGCACTCCTCTTCGCGCTCGCGGCGGCGGTGGCGGGCACCGTGACGGCCGCTGCCTCGGCTGGACCGATCGAGGTTGCGATCACGAGCCCGGCCGACGGCGCCCATTCGCTGAACGGCGTCGTCGACGTGGAGGTGACCGCCTCGGCCACGGCCGGTATCTACGGCGTCCAGCTCCTGGTGGACGGTGCGGCCTACGGGCAGCTCGTCACGACGCCGGTCGGGCAGTACCGCTACCAGATCGCCTGGGACACGAGCACGGCGACGGTTGGCTCCCACACCCTGGCCGTGACCGCGTTCGACTGGTCGCAGCCCTACCCGGATGGCGCGCAGCTGACGTCCTCGCCGATCACGGTCGACGTCGGTCCCGCGTATCCGACGGTCGCGATCGCCACGCCGCAAGCCTGGACGTTCGTGCGTGGGGCCACGCCGGTGCGGGTCGACTTCACGAGTGCGATCGGCCCCGTCGATCTCCACGTCACGCTGGACGGCGCCGAGCTGACGCCGAGCTCGATGTCGCCGTGGACGGCGTCGTGGGACACGACGTCCACAGCCGACGGGTCGCACGTGATCGCGGCCTCGGTGACGGACGGTCGTGGCAAGACCGCGTCCGCTTCGGTGACGGTGACGGTGGACAACACGGCACCGTCGGCAGCGATCGTCTCGCCGACGGCGGGCGCCTACGCCGTCGGCTCGCTCGCTGCGCAGGCCCAGGTCTCCGACGCGTTCGGCGCCGCGACGGTCCAGTTCGTGCTCGACGGCCACCCGGCGGGCGCCGTGCTGACCCAGCCGGACAGCGGCACAAGCTACAACTACTCGGCGACCCTCGATCTCACCGGTCTCGCAGCGGGCGCGCACACGGTCGCCGTGACGGCGACCGACCGGGCCGGCAACAGCGTCACGTCCGCTCCGGTCTCCTTCACCGTCGGCACTGCGCCGCCCGGCGTCGTCATCTCGTCGCCGGCCGACTGGAGCTTCGCGCGAGCGGTCGTGCCCGTGACCGCCCTCGTCGCCGGTGGCGTCTCACCCGTCACCGCGCGGCTCGTCGTCGACGGGGTGGCGACCTCGGTAACGGCGACGGCGCCGCCGTACGTCCTCTTCTGGGACACCAAGAAGCTCTCCGACGGGACACATCTGGTGGCCGTGACGGTCGTCGACGCGCAAGGCAGGTCGACGACGTCCGCCGCGATCCACGAGACGGTCGACAACACGCCGCCTTCCGGCTTCACGATCGCGCCGACCGCGAACCAGCGGATCACCGGCACGACCACGTTCCAGGCGCACGCCTCGGACGCGTACGGCGTGGCCTCGGTCCAGTTCCTCGTCGACGGGACGCCGGTCGGTGCTCTGCTGACGGCGCCCGACGCCGGCCAGCTCTACCTCTACTCGCTGCAGTACGACACGACGACGCTCCCCGCGGGCACGCACGTCGTCACCGTGCGGATCACCGACAACGCCGGCAACCAGACGACGCTGGCGGGCGTCGCGATCACGACCGGTGCGGTGCAGTACCTGCCGGTCTTGAACTTCCACGAGATCAACCCGCCGGACGGCTACACGATCTACGACGAGACGCCGTCCCAGGCCGACGCCGAGCTCGCCTGGCTGAAAGCGAACGGCTACCAGTCGGTCACGCTCGAGCAGTATCAGCAGTGGCTCGGAGGCCAGAGCGTCGGGGTCGCGAAGCCGGTCCTGATCACCGTGGACGACGCGCTGAAGTCGGAGAAGGCGTGGGATCCACTCCTCGCGAAGTACGGCTTCAAGGCGGTGCTGTTCGTGATCACGGGCTGGGTCGACAACAAGACGCCCGCGGACGCCGATCCGAACAACATGTCCTGGAACGACATCCGGGCGCTCGCCGCGACCGGGCGTTGGCAGATCGCCTTCCACGCCGGCCTGTACGGGCACGGCGACTCCTACGGGAGCGGCGCGCGCATCGGGAACCAGGTCTACCAGAGCAGCTGCCCCTACTTCTACACCTGCCTGTCGGGCACGAAGTCCGGCAGCACCTGGAAGGCGGAGAGCGTGACCGCATTCGAGACGGCGGTCACGAACGAGGTCAACAACGGGCTCGCCGAGCTGCGGCAGATGGTGCCCGGCGCGAGCCTGGTCGCCTGGGCTGCGCCGTTCAACGACGCCGGCCAGTGGACGACGCTCTACAACGATCCGTCGGGTCAGGTGCAGAGCTGGCTGCCGGGGTTCTTCGCCTCGCGCTTCCCGATCGTGTTCACGCAGACGAACCCGGTCACGTACGGCCAGGCGAGCGGTCTCGTCGGTTCGCTGACCTCGTTCGATCGCCACTACCGGTTCGAGGTGCACACGGACACGACGATTGCGCAGTTCGCAGCCGCCATGATCGATCCGGCCTTTGCCCGGTGAGGCGTCGTCGGGCGGTGGCCGCTACCTGCCGACGACGGTGATCGCGCGCGTCGCCGTGTTGCCGCCGCCGACGTTGAGATCGACAGTCGCGAGGTACGTGGTGCCTCGGGCGACGGTGACGGGCAGCTGGACGTGCACCGTGCAGTCGATGCCGAGCGGCAGCTGCGCCTGGGTGACCCCGACGAGCGTGCCGGCGCGAAAGACCCGCGTCGTCGTCCCGACGGCCGCTCCGACGGGGTTGTTCGCGCAGAAGTCCCTGACGTAGACCGTGACGATCGGCCCGACCGTTCCGCCGCGCGCCGTCACCTTGCCGTTCCGCATGTCGAGCGGCCGGGCCGCGACCGGCCAGGCTGCCTGGGCCGGCTTCGGCGTCGAGTCCGTCCGGTAGAGCCCGCTCTGCCAGGTGCTGCCGGCCGAGTCGCGGAAGACGAACCAGATGAACATCCTCACGCGAGGGTCGCGACGGGCGATCGCGATCGCCTGCGGCAGGTACCGCGCCTGTTGCGCCTCGGTGACCCCCTTCGGCTCGCCCGGCTTGGTCTCGTTGCCGTATTCCGTGATCCAGATCGGGATGCCCTTGCGCTTGAAGCCGGCGTCGAGGGCGGACTCGAGCTTGCCGAGCCCGAGGAGCGGGACGTTCGGCCAGTGGGCGACCTGCGTCGGCGCCTGGTTGACCGGGAACGGGTACGGGTGCTGCGCCCACGCATCGAAGCGGAGGTTCGGGTCGGCCTGCGCGACGAGTTGGGCGAAGAGGCCGGGCGCGAGCGTGTCGGTGAGGCCGGGCACGTGCCGCTGACGCCCGTTCGACGACGTCTCGCCGATCGCGACCTGGGCGAGCGGGTTGCCCGCCTTCAGGCCGGCGTACCCGGCGGCCGCGAGCCGGGCGTAGATCGCGGGACTCGCCGGTTTGCCCGTGCTCGTGTACTGGGGCCGGAGGAACGTGGCCAGGTTGGACTCGTTCCAGATCCCGAAGAAGCGGACGAAGGGATAGCCGGGGTAGCGCCCGGAGTAGCGGGACGCGAGCGCCTGCGCGAAGGCCTGGAGGTCGCCCGCGTCGATCGGCGCGTACTGCGGCGCCTTGCCGCCGTTCGCCCAGGCGGGCGTGCCCCAGATCGTCATCAGCACATCGAGCCCTCGGCTCTGGGCGTTCCGGACGTACTCGTCGAGGTCGTCGAACCGGTACGCCGGGTCGAACGGGTCGGTCGCGTTCGCCGGCTTCGTGGCGGCGACCGAGCTCCAGACCACGATCGTGCGGACGATCGTGGCGTCGCTCTGGCGCACGAGGTCGAAGTCGGTCTGCCGGCCGGGGTCGTAGCGCAGGACGGGATCGTCGGTGAAGCCCATCCACATGCGGTCGGCCGCGCTCGCGGTCACCGGGGTGCAGGCGACGACGACGAACACGACTGCGAGCAGGCGGAGGGCGGCTCTCACGGCGGCGCTACGAATCGTGCCGGGCCGGTCGGCTGACCACGTGCTCGACGCCGATCGGGTCGAAGCCGAGGCGGCGGTAGAGCTCCTTCGGCCAGTCGGCCTCGTCGGCGACGAGGAACACGAGCTCGGCGCCCGCGCGGCGGGCCTCCGCGACCGCGTGGAGGACGACTGCGCGCGCGAGCCCCCGGCCGCGGTGCGTCGGCACGGTCGCGACGTCCTCGACCTGAGCGACGCCGCCCTCGAGGTACAGCGCGGCGAACGACCCGAGCTCACCGTCGGCGTCGCGTGCAGCCAGCCGCCGGACGTCGATCTCGTGCTCGAGCCGGAGATCCAGCTGCAGCAGCTGCGCGACGACCTCGGGGTCGGAGCCGTACTCCTCGAGCTTGAGCAGGGCCAGCCTGCCGCGCCCCCAGTCGACCTTGCCGATCGTGAGCAGCTCGATCGACGGATCCGCTGGACGGTCCGGCTCGCGGCGGTGCGCCATCAGCAGCACGCGATCGTGGATCTCCCACGGGATGGCCGAGAGCCCGGGCCAGAGCCGACCTGCGAGCTCCTCGTCGGGGATGACGAGCTTGCGGTGGGCGAAGCCGTGCTCGCGCTGGACGCGGTCGACCTCGCGGACGAGGCTCTCCGCGTCGCCGTCCCATCGGTCGACGAGCGCGAAGTTCGCGTCGTAGATCCTCGGCAGGCTCGGTGTCGCGAGCAGCTCGCCCCACGGGCGACGCTCGACGTGCTCGACGCGACGGGCGTAGATGCTGCGCAGGAACTCGACCGCGCGGTTCCGCTCCGTCACTGCCGGACGGCTGCGGGCGCGCCGTACCCGGCGAGGACGTCCGGGACGTCGCCCTGGAAGTTCTCGAGCATCGCGAGCGCCATCCGGTCGACCACCGCCGTGCCGTTCAGCATGTGCACCGGCTCGAGGCCGCGCTCGCCGCGCACCCGGATGCCGAGGCGTCGCGACTGGAAGTCGGTCGTGTTCGAGATCGACGCGGTCTCGCGGTAGCGACCCTGACTCGGGAACCAGATCTCGACGTCGTACGTCTTCGCCGACGCGCTCGACATGTCCCCGGCGGGCAGGACGACGATGCGATACGGGAGGCCGAGGTCGCGCACGAGCTGCTCCGTGTTCGCGAGCAGGAGCTCGTGCTCGTCCCAAGAGGTCCCCGGGCTCGTCAGCGCGAACTGCTCGACTTTGTTGAACTGGTGGACGCGGAACATCCCGCGCGTGTCGCGCCCGGCGGCCCCGGCCTCGCGGCGGAAGCAGGGGGAGAAGGCGACGTAGCGGAGCGGCAGCGCGCTCGGCTCGAGGATCTCGCCGGCGTGGAGGCTCGCGACGGGGATCTCGGCGGTCCCCGCGAGGTAGAGGCCGTCGGCGGGGAGCTCGTAGACGTTCGCCTCGTCCGACGGAAAGGCCCCTGTCCCGACGAGCGCGCTCTCGCGGACGAGGACGGGCGGGAGGACCGTGACGAAGCCCTGCTCGGCCAGGCGGTCGAGCGCATAGCGGTAGAGCGCCAGAGCGAGCCGGCCGGTGTCGCCGATCCAGTAGCCGAAGCGCGCCCCCGACATCCGCGCTGCCCGCTCCATGTCGAAGCGGCCGATCTCCGTGTGCTCCTTTGCATCCTCGAGCTGCGGCGGGTCGCCGATCCGACGGAGCTCGACCACGTCGTCCTCCGTCGAACCGTCCGGGACCGAGGGGTCCGGCGGGTTCGGGACGAGCAGGGCGAGGCGGTCGCGCTCGGCCTCGGCGGCGGCGAGCCCCTCCTCGGCGACTCGGAGGCTCTCCTTCACGACCTGGAGCTCCTCGACCTGCTCGCGCGTCGGCTTGCCCTTCAGCTTCGTCCTGCTCCGAAGCTCGTCGACGCCGGGGACGAGCGCGCGCCAGCGGTCGTCGGCTTCGAGCAGCGCATCGAACGCCTCGCCTGCCTCCTTGCGCGCGAGCGCCGCGCGGAACCGGTCCGGGTCGTTGCGCGCGGCCTTGAGGTCGATCATGGCGTCAGTCTAGAGCCGCATCCAGAAAGGCCTCGAGCACCGCTGCGACGCCCTCCTCGTCGGCGCCGGGACAGACCCAGTCGGCTCGTTCACGGAGCGCCGGGTGGGCGTTCTCGGTCGCGATCCCGTATTCGGCCGCCTCGATCAGCTCGACGTCGTTCTCGCCGTCGCCGAACGCGACCGTTCGCTCGAGCGCGAAGCCGACGCGCTCGGCGACGAACCGAAGCCCGGTTCCCTTCGAGACCGCCGGATGGCCGAGCTCGAGGAGCCACGGGAGCGAGGTCGTCACGTGCAGGCTGCCGTGGAAGCGTGCTCCGACGGTCTCGCGAAGGTTCGCGAGCTCCTCGGGCTCCGCGACGGCGACGAGCTTCGTCGGCGGTGCCTCGAGCCAGGCGAGGAGGTCTCCGACCTCGTGAACGGGCAGGTGCTGGAAGGTCGAGTAGGCATCCGAGTACGGCGTGCGGTGTCCGACCACCAGCTCGTCGTTGACGTAGCAGTTGGGCGGGAACCCCTCGTCCTGGAGGAGCGCGATCGCCTCTCGACCGAGCTCGAGCGGGATCGGCTCGTGGAAGAGGAACGTGCCGGACACCGGGTCGACGACGGCAGCGCCCTGGTAGCAGACGACGGGATCGGACAGCCCTGCCTGCTCGAGGTACGGGCGAACCGAGCGGAACATGCGCCCCGTGGCGACGACGACGTGGATGCCGGCCGCATGCGTCCGCGCGATCGCCGCGATCGTGCGCGGCCGGAGCTGCGCGTCCTCGCCGATCAGGGTGCGGTCGAGGTCGCAGGCGAACGCGTCGACCCGCTGGGGGAACGCCGGAGGGAGCTGGAGCGGCGGGCTCAGTGGCCGGCGACCGACGAGACGTACTGTGCGACGTCGGCGATCTGCTGGTCTGTCAGCTGCCCGCCCTGCGCCTTGCCGAACGCCGGCATCGGCGACTTGCCCAGCGTGACGCGCTCGACGACGAGCGCGAACGACGGCTTCTTGTCGTCGAGGTTCGGGCCGACGGTTCCCGTCGAGCCCGCGTCCTTCAGCGTGTGGCAGCCGGTGCAGCCGGCGCTCCCGGTGAAGATCGCCTTGCCGGCGGTCGCGTCGCCCTTCAGCTTCAGCGCGGGCAGCTCGGCGGTGGGCGACGGCGTGGTCGCGACGGTTCCGACCACCGTGTCGGGTGTGGCCGTCTCGTGGGTTCCCCCGAGGCAGCCCGCCGAGAGGAGTGCGACGGCCGCGAGCAGCATGGCGAGGACGACGGGCGGTCGGCGCATCGCGGGCAGTCTAACCACCTCCCGGACGCGGACGTGTGCGAACGCGCCGCCGTCCGCACGCCGCCCGGTAGGGTGCCGTCGTGCTCGTCGAACGGTCGATGCATCCGGTGTGGCTCTCGAATACGTACCTCGTCGCCGACGAGCCCGGTGGTACCGCGGTGTTCGTCGACAGCGGTGGTCCGCTCGAGCCGTTGCTCGACGCGGTCGAGCGGGAAAGGCTCACCGTCACGCACGTTCTCCGCACGCACGGCCACACCGACCACGTCGTCTGCGAGGACGAGCTCGTCCAGCGTTTCGGGGCGGAGGTCACGACGGGCTCGCTGCGGACCGGTGGCCTGGACGTCCGTTCGCTCCCGACCCCGGGGCACTCGGACGACGGCGTGGCGTTCGTCTTCAACGACGAGCTCTGCTTCACGGGCGACACGCTCTTCCGCGACGCGGTCGGCGGCGGCGATCCCGCCCGGGTGCGCTCGTCGGTGATGGACGTGCTGATGGCGCTGCCGCACGGGATCCGCGTGCTGCCGGGCCACACCGACGAGACCACGATCGGGCGCGAGTGGGAGCACAACCCCTTCGTCCTCGCGTGGCGCGGCGCCGTCGCCGAGGGCACCGAACCGGTCCGCGTCGCGGGTGAGCCGGCGACGCTCGTCGTCTGGTCGCGCGACTACGACGGCAAGGGCAAGGCGTGGGTCCGTTTCGCCGACGGTCGCGACGCGATCGTGGCCGGCTCGCGCGTCGACCGCGGCTGAGCCTCGCGACCCGTCCCGTTTGGCCATGTCCGCACCGGGCGGTACGGTGCGCTGCCGTGCGTCTGGTCGTCGCCCGCTGCGAGGTCGTCTACACCGGTCGCCTCGACGCACTCCTGCCGGAGGCGACCCGGCTGCTCGTCCTGAAGGAGGACGGCTCGGTGCTCGTGCACGCCGACTCGGGCGGCTACAAGCCGCAGAACTGGATGACCCCGCCCACGGTGATCGAGGAGACCGGCGACCCGCTCGAGCGGATCGTCGTCCGGAAGCGGGCGGGCAAGACCGAGGACAGGCTCGACATCCGGATCGTCGAGGTCCTGAGCGACGTCGTGCACGACATGGGCGAGGCTGCCGCACTCGAGAAGGACGGTGTCGAGCGCGACCTGCAGGAAGCGCTGGCCGCCGCTCCCGACATGCTCGAGCCCGAGCTGCGTCTCGTCCGCCGCGAGTGGCCGACCGACATCGGACCGGTCGACCTGATGTGTCGGAGCACCGACGGCGAGTGGGTGGCGGTGGAGATCAAGCGGCTCGGCACGATCGACGCGGTTGAGCAGCTGACCCGGTATCTCGAGCGCATCCGCCTCGACCCCGCTCGCGCCGGCTGCCGCGGCCTGCTCGCCGCGCAGAGGATCAAGCCGCAGGCGCGCACGCTCGCGGAGTCGCGAGGCATCGGCTGGGTGGAGGTCGACCTCGCCGCTCTGCGCGGTGAGCGCGAGCCCGACCTCACGCTGTTCGCCGTCTGACGCCGCCGCGCGAGCGGAGTTACCGTGACTTTCACGAAGGGAGGCTCTCATGGCAGTGAAGCTCCACCGTTGCAGCGGCACCTGGGTGAAGTTGAACGGCCACCCGTGCCACCGGGTTCAAAAAGCGCTCGACGAGGCCGGCGTCGAGTACGAGGTCGTCCTCGAGGGGTACGGCCTTCGCCGCTCGCGCCGCACCCGGACGGTCGAGCGCACCGGTCAGCGCATGTTCCCGTGGTTCGAGTTCGAAGACGGCACCGTGTACCGAGAGGAGTCGAAGGACATGGTCGCGCGCATCAGGGCCGGCAAGCTGCGGGAGCCCGCGCCGGGCTGAGCCCGGCGGTGCCGCTAGAATGGCGGCCGCTGCGGGGCTATAGCTCAGTTGGGAGAGCGCCTGGATCGCACCCAGGAGGTCGGCGGTTCGAGTCCGCCTAGCTCCATTCCGAAGGGCGGGAGCTGTGACACCAGCGGGCCGTTACGCGACCGGCAGGAGGCTCTGTGCGGTGAGCTCTTCGAGGCTCACGGTAGCCGCTGCGAGCCGGGCGGTTGCGAGCTGCTCGG
>Ga0187779_10000795_pt1 | contig 20580 bp, 16 predicted proteins | sample 1015_Q2_SP10_10__FD_132435 | JGI IMG/M metagenome (GOLD analysis project Ga0187779, IMG submission 132435) | Tropical peat soil microbial communities from peatlands in Department of Meta, Colombia - 1015_Q2_SP10_10_MG | ecosystem: Environmental > Terrestrial > Soil > Wetlands > Peat | place... | reverse complement strand
GCACTTCGCCCGGCGCCTCTATGCCGAGGAGGCGGTCACCGTTTTGCCCGGAAGCTATCTGGCGCGGGACGCCCACGGCGTGAATCCAGGCCGCGGTTACGTCCGCATCGCGCTCGTCGCCGGAATGGCAGAGTGCGCCGAAGCGGTGGCGCGGCTGACACACTTCGCGCGGCGAAGCTGACCCGACCCGCCTCGCGGCCCGAGAGGGCGCTTTGTCGCAACCGGGCGCGGCCCGTCGCCTCGGCGAGAACAAAAAGCGGCGGCGCGTAGAATCGCCCCCATGACTACTTCCGCTACATCAACGGACGCCCCCTCGCCCCAATGGTGGGCGCCGCTCTTACTTGGCTTCCGCTGCGTCTCTTGGCGACCCCTCGCCCTGATCGTGGCGATCAATACCGGCGTCGCTCTACTCCTCTACACCGAGGAGACCCGGCCCTTCTGGCATCCCTTCATTACCGCTCAGTCCATCGGACTTTCCATCGCTTACGCGGTTAATGCAGCACAGCCCTGGGAGAGCACGCAGCCGTTGCGGAGGTTGCTCGTAGCGGTGCTCGGCGGCACCATCTTGGGGATGGCGCTGCTGCTCACGATCAAGGGCTACATCATCGGCGACCCTGAGTACCATCTTGGCAGCCTTCACGGACACGCGTCACCCGGGATGATCTTCGGGACGGGGATGTCGGCGCTGGTAATGGGTCTATGCGTCAGCCTTTTCTTTCTGCTCAAGATCCGCGACGGGCTGACCCGTGCCGCGATGCTTAAGGCGGAAGCCGATCGCAACATGCTGTCGCGCCAGGCGATCGAAGCAGAGCTGAAGCTCATGCAGGCGCAGGTCGAGCCGCACTTCCTGTTCAACACACTTGCTTCCGTCCAGTTTCTCACCGAGACCGATCCTCCGAAAGCGACGATGATGCTCGGGCACCTGCTCGCCTACCTGCGCGCTGCCCTGCCCCAGCTCCGCTCCAACAGCACGACCCTGGGACAGGAGCTCGATCTTGCGGGAGCCTATCTGTCCATCATGCAGATGCGCATGGGGTCGCGGTTGTCGTTCAGCACCGACGTACCGGACGAGCTGAAGCCACATGGGTTCCCGCCGATGCTGCTCATGTCGCTGGTCGAGAATGCCGTCAAGCACGGCATCGAGCCGCTCGCCGCGGGAGGGACGATACGGATCGAGGCACGACGCCGCGACGGACGACTTTCCGTTGCGGTAATCGACAACGGTCGCGGCCTCTCCAACACCATCGGCAACGGCGTCGGGCTCACCAACCTGCGCGAGCGGCTGCGCGCGCTGTATGCCGAGCGCGGGAAGATCACGCTCGAGGAGCAGCCGCCGCACGGAGCGCAGGCGACGATCGAGATCCCGTACCAGGATGAGCACTAAGCGAGTCACGGCGCTGATCGCGGAGGACGAGCCGATGCTGCGGGCGCAGCTGCGCGCCCGGCTGGCGCAGGCGTGGCCCGAGCTCGTCATCGTTGCCGAAGCCGAGAATGGCGAGCAGGCTCTGGCGCTACAGCGCGAGCTCGAGTCCGACATCGCGTTTCTGGACATCCGCATGCCGGTTCGATCCGGGCTCGAGGTGGCCGAAGAGCTGGCGGGCACGTGCCACGTTGTATTCGTCACCGCCTATGACGAGTATGCGGTCACGGCATTCGAGCAGGGTGCGGTCGACTACGTCCTGAAGCCGGTCACTCCGGAACGCATGGCCAAGGTCGTCGAACGGCTCAAGCAGCGTCTCGATCGCCCGCCGGCGAGTCTCTCGTCCGTGCTGGCTCAGCTCGAAGCGCGCGACTCAGCAGGCCCGCTGCGCTGGATCAAGGCGTCGCTCGGAGCCTCGATGCGGCTGATCCCGGTCGATGAGGTGCAGTACTTTCAAGCCGAGGACAAGTACACCAAGGTGGTCATGGCGGATGGAGAAGCGCTGATCCGCAAGACGATCAAGGAGCTGTTTGACGAGCTGGATGCCGAGGCGTTCTGGCAGGTGCATCGCGGCACGATCGTCAATCTGCGCGCTATCGCGCGCGTCGAGCGCGACTACCGCGATCAACCGCTGATCATCCTCAAGCAGCGCCCCGAGAAACTGACCGTCAGCCGCACCTTCGCGCATCTGTTCAAGGCGATGTAGCGGACTCGCGGGAGCGCACGGGCGTGACGCCCGTCGCGTAAAATACGGTCTTTTGCCCGCGACCGGACCGCAAGTGTCCCTGCAAGCCACGATCGAAGCCGCCTGGGAGCGGCGGAGCGAACTGTCGCCAAAAAGTGCCCCGGCCGAGGTGCGCGAAGCGGTCGATTCCGCGATCGTCGAACTGGACGCGGGTCGCCTGCGAGTGGCAGAGAAGACCGCCGCGGGGTGGATCACTCACCAGTGGCTGAAGAAGGCCGTGCTGCTGTCGTTCAGACTGACCGAAAACGTTCCCATCGGGCTCGCCGCGCCGAACGCTCCCTTCCGCTTCTACGACAAGGTCCAAACCAAATTCGCGCGCTTCGACGACGCGGCTTTCGAGCAGGCCGGCGTGCGCGTCGTACCGCCCGCGGTCGCCCGGCGCGGAGCATACATCGCCCCCGATGTCGTTCTCATGCCCTCCTACGTCAACATCGGGGCCTATGTCGACGAAGGGACCATGGTGGACACCTGGGCAACCGTCGGATCCTGCGCGCAGATCGGCAAGAAAGTTCACCTCTCGGGCGGCGTGGGCATCGGTGGGGTGCTTGAACCGGTGCAAGCCAACCCCACCATCATCGAAGACAATTGCTTCATCGGGGCGCGTTCCGAAGTCGTGGAGGGCGTGATCGTCGAGCAGGATTCCGTTCTGGGCATGGGCGTGTTCATCGGTCAGAGCACCAAGATCTACGATCGCGCAAGCGGCAACGTGACCTACGGGCGCGTGCCCGCGGGGTCGGTGGTGGTAGCCGGCAGCCTCCCTTCCGCCGACGGCGCCTGCAACCTCTATTGTGCGGTCATCGTCAAAAGTGTCGATGCCCGCACCCGCGCCAAGACGAGCATCAACGAACTGCTTCGCAGCTGAGTCCCGTGCCCGTGAACCTGAAATCCGCCGAGGACATCGCGAAGATGCGCGTCGCTGGAGCGCTCGCGGCGGAGGTCCTCGATTACGTTGCCCCGCACGTCAAGGCGGGTGTGACGACGGGCGAGCTCGACCGGCTGTGTCACGAGTATATGGTCAACGTCCAGCAGACGATCCCCGCCCCGCTGAACTACGCGCCTCCCGGGTACCAACCCTACCCCGCGTCTATCTGCACCTCGGTGAACCACGTCGTCTGCCACGGCATACCTGGCGACAAGAAACTGAGGTCCGGCGACATCGTCAACATCGATATCACTGTCATCAAGGACGGATTCCATGGCGACACGAGCCGGATGTTCTACGTCGGTGCGCCGCCGATCCAGGCCAGGCGGCTGTGCGAGGTGACATACGAGGCGATGTGGTGCGGGATCCGCATGGTGCGCCCCGGTGCGCATCTCGGCGATATCGGCGCCACGATCCAGCGGCACGCGGAAAGCCATGGCTTCTCGGTCGTGCGCGAGTTCTGCGGCCACGGCATCGGACGGCAATTCCACGAGGAGCCCCAGGTGCTGCACTACGGTCGGCCGGGAACGGGTCTGAAGCTCCAGCCCGGGATGACTTTCACGATCGAGCCGATGATCAATGCCGGTCGCCCCGGCATTCGCTGTCTGGCGGACGGCTGGACCGTGGTCACCGCAGACCATAGCTTGTCGGCGCAGTGGGAGCATACCGTGCTCGTCACCGAGGCGGGATTCGAGATCCTCACCGTCTCGCCCGGTGCGCCCGCGCCAAGCTGATGAGCTCGGCCGTGCCGGCTGCGGCACGCTCTCCCGTTCCGACCGGGCCCGTGGCACGTTGGAAGCCTGAGCTCGACGCAGGCCGTCGCTCGCTAGAAGCCGACTTCCGTGCGCACGCCGAGCCGCGCCGGCTGCTCGGTGCGCTGACGCGTTTGACCGATCGCGTGCTACGCGGCCTGTGGGCCGAGATCGATCCTCCACCAGGAAGCGCGCTGCTGGCGGTAGGGGGCTACGGCCGCGGCCGACTCTTCCCGCATTCCGACGTGGACGTGCTCGTGCTGCTGCCGCGCCCGCTGAGCGACATGCCTGCCGCGTATGCCCCGGCGATCGAGCGCTTCGTGAGCCTCATGTGGGACACCGGGCTCGAGATCGGCCACAGCGTGCGTACCGTCGATGAATGCGAGAAGGCAATGGCCGACGACGTCGTCGTGCGCACCAGCCTGCTCGAGCACCGCTTGCTCGCCGGCGCTCGCCCGCTCTACGGGCGCTTCGTGCGCCGCTTCGATATGACCCTCGATCTGCGCGGCTTCTTCGAAGCCAAGATGCTCGAGCAGCAGCAGCGACACCTTCGCTATCAGGACACGGCCTACAACCTCGAGCCGAACCTCAAGGAGAGCCCCGGCGGCATCCGCGACCTGCAGACCATCCTCTGGATTGCACGGGCGGCCGGGCTGGGCAGCAGCTGGAGTGAACTCGCGGCGGACGGACTCATGACAGCCGGCGAGGCGCGCGAGATCCTACGGCACGAGCGGCTGCTCGATGATCTGCGTGTGCGCCTGCACTACCTCGCAGCGCGGCGCGAGGATCGCCTGGTATTCGACGTGCAGACCGCGCTGGCGCGCGAGCTCGGTATCGCCGACACGCCTGCGCGGCGAGCCTCCGAGCTCCTGATGCAGCGCTACTACCGTGCCGCCAAATCGATCCGCCAGCTCAACGTAATCCTTCTGCAGAACCTGCACGCGCGGCTCTTTCCAGCCGAGGTGAAGGTCCGGCCGATCGACGACGATTTCCAGGCGGTCGACGAGCTGCTCGATCTGCGAGACGAGGAAACCTTTGATCGGCGTCCCGGCGCCATCCTCGACTGCTTCCTCGCGCTGCAGCAGCACCCCGAGCTCAAGGGAATGTCCGCCCCAACGCTGCGCGCGCTGTGGCGGCACCGCAACCGGGTCGATGCTGCGTTCCGGCGCGACCTCGCCAATCGCGCGCGCTTCCTTTCCATGCTGCGCCAGCCGCGGGGCGTCACCCACGAGCTGCGCCGCATGAACCAGTACGGCATCCTCGGCCGCTATCTTCCCGCGTTCGGGCGGATCGTCGGGCAGATGCAGCACGACCTCTACCACGTCTACACCGTCGACGAGCACATTCTGATGGTGATCCGCAACCTGCGCCGCTTCGCCGAACCCCAGCACGCGCACGAGTATCCGCTCTGCTCGCGGCTGATGGCCGATTTTGCGCGGCCGGAGCTGCTCTACATCGCGGCGTTGTTCCACGACATCGCGAAGGGGCGCGGAGGCGACCATTCGCGGCTCGGCCGGATCGACGCGCGGCGCTTCTGCCGGGACCATGGGCTCTCAGACGAAGATGCGAGCCTGGTCGTCTGGCTCGTGGCCCAGCACCTTACCATGTCGCTGACGGCGCAGAAGCAGGACATCGGCGACCCCGCCGTGATAGCCGCGTTCGCATCCAAGGTGCAGACCGAGCGCCGGCTCGCTGCGCTTTACCTCCTGACCGTCGCCGACATCCGCGGCACGAGCCCGCGCGTGTGGAACGCCTGGAAGGCGAAACTCCTGGAGGATCTGTTTCACCTCACGCAGGCGAGACTCACCGGCCGCACGGGTTTGCGACGGCTCGACGACAGTCTCGAAGCCCGCCGCGCTGAGGCGACGCGGCAGTTGCGCTTGTACGCGGTTCCGGACGGCGCCGAGCAGAGCTTGTGGCGCAATCTCGACGGCGTCTACTTCCAACGCCATAGCGAAGACGAGATCGCCTGGCACGCGCGTCAGCTCTACTATCGCGCGGACGGGCAGGAACCGGTGGTGAAGGCCCGGCTCTCGCGCTCCGGCGTCGGGCTGCAGGTGATGATCTACCTTCCCGATCAGAAGGCGCTCTTCGCTCGCATCTGCGGCTTTTTCGGCGGCGCCCGGTTGTCGATCCTGGAGGCGAAGGTATACACCACGCGTAATGGCTACGCTCTCGATACCTTCACCGTCCACGACCCCGCGAATGCCAACGCGGCCTATCGCGAGGCGATCAGCTACATCGAATTCGAGCTCAAGCGCGTGCTGCAGGAGCGCGCGCCGCTGCAGCTGCCCCCCATCGGGAGAGTCAGCAGGCACCTGAAGCATTTCCCGCTGTCGCCCGAAGTGCGCGTATTCCCCGATGACAAGGGCGTGCAGTACATCCTCGAGATCGTGGCCGGCGATCGCCCCGGGCTGCTGGCGAGGATCGCCTATACGCTGGCGAACGCGAACATCAACGTCGCGAGCGCCAAGATCAACACGCTCGGGGAACGTGCCGAAGACGTCTTTCTTATCGACGGCGCACCGCTGCACGACGAGGCCGCGATGGTGCGCCTCGAGACCTCGCTGTACGATCAGCTGCGAATCGCGTAGCCGGCCGTTATCGGTCACGGTGCTCGACGTCTATTCGGCCATCACCTCGGCGTCCGGAAATAGCACTTCGGTGTAGCCGAACATGCGCATGTTGCGGATGCGCATCGGATAGAGGATTCCGTCGAGGTGGTCGCACTCGTGCTGGACCACGCGGGCATGGAAACCATCGACCTCGCGCGCGATCGGCGCGCCCTGGGGATCGAAGCCCGTGTAACGCAAACGCGTGAAGCGCGGCACGCGTCCGCGCAGCCCCGGAACCGAGAGGCAGCCTTCCCAGTCCTCCTCCATGTCCGTCGTCAACGGCGTGATCACGGGGTTCACGAGCTCCGTGTACGGCACGGGCTCCGCCTCCGGGTAGCGAGGGTTGCGCTCGACGCCGAAGATGACGACGCGCAGGCCGACCCCGATCTGCGGCGCCGCAAGGCCCGCCCCGCTCGCCGCGATCATGGTTTCGTGCATGTCGGCGAGCAGCTCCTCGAGCTCCGGCGTTCCGAAGCGGTCCACCGGCTTTGCCCGCTCGAGCAGGCGCGGATCTCCCATGCGCAGGATCTCGCGAATCATTTCTCCGTCACCACATTGGCGATCAGCAAACGCACCTTGTCCATGGCGGTCTCGAGCATGTCGGCGATTCGTTCGATGGAGACCGCCTGCGCGCTGTCGCCGCGCCCTGCGGCGTGATTGACGACGACCGATATCGACGCGTAGGCGATGCCGAGCTCGCGCGCCAGGCCAGCCTCGGGCATTCCGGTCATGCCGACGATCGTGGCTCCGTCGCGCTCCATGCGATCGATCTCGGCCGCCGTCTCCAGCCGCGGCCCCGACACCGCACCGTAGACACCTCCATCATGGATGGCCACTGAGGCGCGGCGCGCGGCGGTGAGGCACCGCGCGCGCAGCTCCGGGCTGTAAGGGTGCGTGAAGTCCACATGGATCACCCGCCGATCGCCACCGTCGAAATACGTGTGCTCCCGGCCGCTCGTATAGTCGATCAGCTGCACGGGCAACACTAGGCTCCCCGGCGCATGCTGGGCGCTGATCGCGCCCACGGAAGCGACGGCAAGAATCGAGTCCACGCCCCGCTGCTTCAGCGCCCAGATATTGGCCCGATAGTTGACGCGGTGCGGGGGGATCGTGTGTCCGTGCCCGTGGCGCGCGAGAAACACGACGTCACTGCCCGCGATCTGGCCGAAGACCAGCGCCGATGAGGGCTCGCCGTAGGGCGTGCGCACGACTTCGCGATGCGCGACGGCAAGCGTGGACAGCCGGGTGAGCCCGCTGCCGCCAATGATGGCCAGCATGGAAGCGTCTGTGCAGGACAGGATGCACGCCACCCGCCCGCGAGGGGAAACCGCCCGCGGAGCGGGTGCGCCAGTTGTTACTTTGCTTGAGCTTGGTTATTCTTGTCAATTAATGACATTGTCAAGCCGGGATCCGGCCTACGTGTGAGACGGCGGCCGGCGGCGTCCAAACGACATGTACCTGGACCGGTTGTTCAAGCTGATGGCCGACAAGCAGGCCTCCGACCTGTTCATCTCCTGCGGCGCGCCGATCAACATCAAGATCAACGGAGTCGTTTCGGCGATCTCCACGCAGCCGATGGACGTCGAGAGCGTGCGCCGCATCGCCTACGAGTTGATGACGAAGGACCAGGCGCGAGAGTTCGAGAACGAGATGGAGATGAACCTCTCCTATCTCGATCGCAGCGTAGGCAACTTCCGGATCAACATCTTCCGCCAGCGCGGGACGGTCTCGCTTTGCATTCGCTATGTACGGAGCAACGTGCCACCGTTCGAGGCGCTCAAGTTGCCTCCGGTGCTGCTCAATCTGGTCATGGAGAAGCGCGGCCTCGTGCTGATCGCCGGCGCGACGGGCTGCGGCAAGTCCACGACGCTGGCGGCGATGATCGACTACCGCAACAACAACAAGTCGGGACACATCCTGACAATCGAGGACCCGATCGAATACCTGTTCGAGCACAAGCAGTCGATCGTCAATCAGCGCGAGATCGGTGTCGACACGCAGAACTACCACAAGGCGCTGGGCAACGCCCTGCGTGAAGCGCCCGATCTCATCATGATCGGTGAGGTGCGGGACCGCGAGACCATGCAGCAGGCACTGCTGCACACGCTGACCGGGCACTTGTGCCTGTCGACGCTGCACGCCAACAACAGCTACCACGCGCTGTCGCGGATCATCAACATGTTCCCGTACGACGCGCGTTCCGGGCTGTTGTCCGACCTTTCGATCGGTTTGCGCGCCATTATCTCGCAGCGGCTGGTGCGCAACAAGCAAGGCGACCAGCAGCCGGCGGTCGAGATCCTGCTCAACACCTCCCTCATCTCCGAGCTCATCAAGAACGGCGAGATCACGCAGATCAAGGAGGCGATGGAGCAGAGCCTCTATCCGGGGTCGCAGACCTTCGAGCAGGCGCTCTGTCGCCTCTACCTCGATGGCGTCATCGGTTACGACGAGGCCCTCACCGGGTCGGACTCGCCGACCAACCTCGCATGGCTGGTGAATCAGAATTCGCCGAGCGCCCGCGTCGACGGGGCTGAGACTGGCGACGCAGCGACCCATCACGAGAGCGCGGGTTTCGCGAAACTCCAGATCGATCCCGAGCTTCTGAACCGCGAGCGCTGAACACGAAAGCGACGACCGGCGCGCCGCTCTCGCCCACGCTCGAGCTCGCGCGCGAGCTTATCGCCCGACGCTCGCAGACGCCGGAAGATGCCGGCTGTCAGGATCTGCTCAAGGCGCGTCTGGCACGGTCGGGGTTTCACTGCGAGACCATCCGCCACGGTGAGGTGACGAATCTTTGGGCGCGCCGCGGCAGGTCACGTCCGATCGTCTGCTTTGCCGGCCACACCGATGTCGTGCCCAGCGGCCCTGCCGAAGCCTGGTCTTCCGATCCATTCGCGCCATCGCTGCGCGACGGCTTCCTGTATGGTCGCGGGGCGGCCGACATGAAGTCCTCGCTTGCCGCCTTCGTCGTCGCAATCGAAGGGTTCGTCGCCGCCCATCCTGCGCACGGAGGGTCGATCGCGCTCATCCTAACCTCGGACGAGGAAGGCCCCTCCGTCGACGGCACGGCACGCGTCGTCGACCGGCTCAGGACCGCCGGCGAGCGGCTCGACTTCTGCGTCGTGGGAGAGCCAACCTCGGTCGAGCAGCTCGGCGACACGGTCAAGAACGGTCGCCGCGGAACGCTCTCCGGAACGCTGCGCGTGCACGGCGTGCAGGGGCACGTCGCCTACCCGCAGCTTGCGCGCAACCCGATCCACCTTGCCGCGCCGGCGATCGCCGAGCTGGCGACGATGCGCTGGGATGACGGCAACGAGCATTTTCCGCCGACCACGTGGCAGGTCTCGAACATCCACGCGGGCACGGGCGCGACCAATGTGATCCCGGGATCGCTCGAATTCACCTTCAACTTCCGGTATTCGACGGCCAGCACGCGCGACGACCTCGGCGCGCGTCTCGAGAGCGTCCTCAAGCGCCATAGACTCGACTACGAACTCAAGTGGACGGGTTCCGGCGAGCCCTACCTCACGCGCCCCGGGCCGCTGCTCGCGGCAGTCAAGGACTCTGTGGGCGAGGTCTGCCGCCTCGAGCCGGAGCTTTCATGCACAGGCGGCACCTCCGACGGACGTTTCATCGCCAGCATCTGCGACGAAGTGATCGAGCTCGGTCCGGTCAACGCGACCATCCACAAGGTCGACGAGCGCATTGCTGTCGCCGACCTGGAGCGGCTCGCCGCGTTGTATCGTGGCATACTTGAACGGCTTCTGCTGGAACCGATCCGATGAGCGTACTGATCCAGGAGCTCGAGACCGTGCGCGACTGGCTGCGCTACGCGGTATCGCGGTTCACGGCCGCGGAGCTCGCGTTCGGCCACGGCATGACCAATGCCTACGACGAGGCCGCCTATCTCGTGCTGCACACGCTCCGCCTGCCGCTCGACCGGCTGGAGCCGTTTTTCGACGCCAAGCTCACGCACGCGGAGCGGGAGAGCCTCCTCGACGTCATCGATCGCCGAGTTTCGCAGCGTATACCCGCCGCCTACCTGACCCGCGAAGCCTGGCTCGGCGAGTTCCGCTTCTACGTGGACGAGCGGGTAATCATCCCGCGCTCGTACATCGCGGAACTGCTGGCGGAGGGTCTTTCGCCCTGGATTCCCGAGGCGACCCGAATCCAGGCCGCGCTCGATCTGTGCACGGGTTCCGGCTGCCTCGCGATCCTGCTCGCGCATCACTTTCCCAACGCCGACGTCGACGCCGTGGATATCTCATCGGACGCGCTCGCCGTCGCGCTTCGCAACGTCGCCGATCACGGGCTCCAGGGCCGCGTCAACTTGATCCGCTCGGACCTGCTATCGAACCTGACCGAGAAAACCTACGATCTCATCGTGAGCAACCCGCCCTACGTGAATGCGGTGGGGATGGAGGAGTTGCCGCCGGAGTACCGGCACGAGCCTCAGCTCGCGCTCGCCGGCGGAGATGACGGGCTCGATTCGGTGCGGACGATCGTCGCGCGCGCCGCGGAGTTTCTCAATCCGGAAGGCCTGCTGGTCGTGGAGGTCGGTCAGAATCGCGCCGCGACCGAGGCGGCTTTTCCCCGGCTGCCCTTCGTCTGGCTCGCGACGCCGTCTGCGGAGGACAGCGTCTTCCTCTTGCGGCGCGAGGATCTGTTCTCCCCGCAGCGCGCGGCCGCCTAGGCGCCCGTCCGCGCCCCGCTACAACCCAAAGAACTCGCGGATCCTGCGCACGAGTTCGCCGGCGCGCGTCCCGGTCGCCTGCGCGCGCGCCTCGGCCGAGAGGCTGGCGAGCGTCGCATCATTGGCCGCCTGGCGTTCGGCGACGGTCTTCGATATCGCCTCGGCAATCGTAGGCCGAGCGCGGATGATCTCCTCGAACCCGCGCTTGTCGAGGCGGTAACAGAGGACGTCCGACTCTGCAATGATGGTCGCCGAGCGCGCCTCCCCGGTGAGTAGGCCCATCTCCCCGAAGATCGACGGGGCGGCCAGCGTAACGAGTCGCTTCCTTCCGGACGCTGTTCCCTTGTCGGGCTCGCGAAAGATACCCACCTCCCCGCGCGCAAGGATATAGAGCGAATCCGACGGATCCCCCTGTCTCGTCGCGAGGTCGCCCTGCGCGAACGGCCTTGACGTCAACTGCGCGGCCAGCACCTGCTTCTCGTCGTCGGTGAGTGACGCGAAAAGCTCGAGCGAATTGAGCAGCGACATGCGCAGGGATTGCTCCTGCGTCGAATGTGCGAGCGCCAAGCTCCGCGCCGAGTGCAGGTACAGGTCGGAGCGCGAGATGGGGATCTCCATGCCCGCGCGGCCCAGGGCGGCGAAGACGTGCACCCTCACTCGCGAGTCCGTCACCAGGTACGAAGTCATGTCGGTCAGCCAGTAGTAGACCACGTACTTGATCGCAGGGGCATCGAAGCCGCTGCAGATGCAGTGAGCGGGCGGGTCGAGGGCAACGAAGGGGATCTCCGCCCGCTTGAGGCCTGCGTTGACCACAGCCAGGACCTGGCCAGGTGTCCACTCGTAACCGACGTCGAACTCGATCGCGCGGCGCCACGGAATGCGTTGATCGCCGCGACGGCCCAGGATCGTGACCCTGGAGGTCATCAGCGACGCGTTGGGAATGATGATCGTGACGTTGTTGACGGTCGCGATCGCCGTGTAGCGCCAGCGAATGCTGACTACTTCGCCCACTACGCCGTTGTCGATCTCGATCCAATCGCCGATGCGACACGTATTGTCGAGCTGCAACGAGATGCCACCGAGAAGATTGTTCAGCGTCGCCTGCGCTGCAAACGCGATGGCGCCCAGCACTGCCGTCGTCGAGATCGTGATTGCCGTCAGGTTCACGCCCAGCGCGTCCATGCGGAACAGCGCGTAGACGATCAGCACGAGCACCATGCTTACTTCGCCGAGGATCCGCGGCACCGTGCGGCGGCCAAGCAGCACGTTGCTAATGAAGGCAATCCAGAGCTGGATGTTGCCGATCGAGACGATCAGCAGGCAGATCTCGCGCGGGATGACTGCGATCGCCAGGTGCCAGGGGATGATCTCGTAGCGCGACAACAAGGCGAGCCCGCCCAGGCCCAGCACGATGATCAGGATTTTTGCCAGCACCGAGCGCCGCAACAGCGGCTGCCAGCGCATCGTGATGAACCCGAGCAGCAGCGAAACGGCGCTGACCCCGAGCGCTTCCTGCAGCGTGATGGTCTCGACCATCGGCCTGGTGCTCCTCCCCGTCCGGTCGCGGCGCGGCGGACCGGGCCGATTATACGACCCCCGCCGCAGACCCGTGCACCGGGTGGTCGCGCACGTCTTGCCGCGCCGTGTAGAATGGCCGCGCCCTCTCGTCCCGTATTCGATTCGTGCGTACCGGCGGCCGGATTCTCGTCGACAACCTCGTTGCCCAGGGTGTCGACCTCGCATTCTGCGTGCCGGGGGAGAGCTACCTTGCGGTTCTCGACGCGTTGCACGACGTGCGCGAGCGGCTGCGGCTCATCGTTTGCCGGCAGGAGGGCGGCGCAGCCTACATGGCCGAGGCGTACGGCAAGCTCACGGGCCGGCCCGGCATCGTATTTGTGACGCGCGGACCCGGCGCATCGAACGCTGCCATCGGAATCCACACTGCGCGCCAAGACTCCACGCCGCTCATCGCATTTATCGGACAAGTCGGCGGCGATTTCGCTGACCGCGAAGCATTCCAGGAAATCGATTACCGTCTCATGTACGGCGGCATCGCCAAGTGGGCAGCTCAGATCGATCGCGCCGAGCGCATCCCCGAGTACGTGGCCCGTGCCTTCCGAGTGGCGCTTTCCGGCCGGCCCGGGCCCGTCGTGCTCGCACTGCCCGAGGACATGCTCGCCTCGACCGCAGAAGTCCTGGACGCATCGCGTGTCGCGCCGGCACTCGTTCATCCCGCGCCCGAACAGATCACGGCGGCTCGCGGGTTCCTTGCAGCGGCGCGGCAACCGCTCGTCGTCGTCGGCGGAAGCGGCTGGACGCCCGCCGCCTGCGTCGCGCTTGCGCGCTTCTCCGAGGAGAATGCGCTGCCTGTCGCGTGTGCATTCAGGAGCCAGGACGTGTTCGACAACCGACATCCGAACTACGCCGGCGACGTGGGCATCGGCATCAACCCGCGCCTGTCTGCCCGTGTCCGCAATGCCGACGTCCTGCTTGTCATCGGCGAGCGGCTTGGCGAGATGGTGACTTCCGGCTACACGCTCCTAGAGGCGCCGCAGCCGCGACAGACGCTGATCCACGTGCACCCCGGCGCAGAGGAACTCGGACGCGTCTTTCAGCCGGCACTGGCGATCGAGTCCTCGCCGGCCTCGATGTGCGCAGCATTCGCTGCCATGCAGCCGATCACCTCGCGGGCGTGGGAGGGCAGCGCCGCGCAGGCACATGCCGAGTATCTCGAGTGGCAGACCCCGCGCCAGATGCCCGGTGCCGTCGATCTTTGGCAGGTACTCGCCATCATGCGGGAGAGATTGCCTGAGGATGCTATCCTCGCCAGCGGCGCCGGCAACTATACGTCCTGGCTGCATCGCCTTTATCGCTACCCTGGCTTTCGGACCCAGGTTGCCCCTTACAACGGAGCGATGGGGTACGGCGTCCCGGCAGCGATCACCGCAAAAGCGCTCCATCCGGCGCGCACTGTCATCTCATGGAACGGCGACGGCTGCTTTCTGATGAACGGGCAGGAGCTTGCCACCGCAGTGCAGTACGGCCTCGCGATCGTGTTCATCGTCGTCGACAATGGCATGTACGGCACGATTCGAATGCACCAGGAACGCGAGTTTCCCGGGCGTGTCTACGGCACCGATCTCGTCAACCCGGACTTCGCGGCGCTCGCACATGCCTACGGTGCAGCCGGCGAAACCGTTTCGAAGACGGAGGAATTCGCCCCGGCGCTCGAGCGCGCGCTTGGGTTCGGTCGCGCCGCGCTCATTCACCTGCGTGTCGATCCGCAAGCGGTCACGATGAACGCAACCATCAACGAGATCCGCAGTGCAGCGCTCGCCGCCGGCCGGTGAGCCTGCCCGCGACAAGACGCATAATCATGGCTGATTCGACCCTCGCCGTTTCCGGATTGTCAGTCGAGTTCCGCACGACGGAGCGCGTTGTGCACGCCGTGCGCGATGTCTCCTTCACGCTGGCGCGCGGAGAGACGCTCGCGATCGTGGGCGAGTCAGGCTCCGGAAAATCTGTGACCGCGCTGTCGGTGATGCGCCTGGTCGAGCACGGTGGCGGGCGCATCACGTCCGGGCGCCTCGAATTCGTTCGTCCCGACGGTACATCGCTCGATCTCGCCAGCGCCGATCCGGCGACGATGCGCGCCATACGCGGCGCCGAGATCGGCATGATCTTCCAGGAGCCGATGACCTCGCTCAACCCGGTCTACACCGCGGGCGAGCAGATCGCGGAAGCTATCCGCTTTCACCGGGGGATGAATCGCAGCGCCGCGCAACGCGAGGCGCTGCGCATGCTCGAGCAGGTGCGCATTCCCGAGGCGCGCCAGGTTCTCTCGCGTTATCCCCACCAGCTCTCCGGCGGCATGCGCCAGCGGGTGATGATCGCAATGGCTCTGTCGTGCAAGCCTCGGCTGCTAATCGCAGATGAGCCGACCACCGCGCTCGACGTGACCATTCAGGCCCAGATTCTCGCCCTCATCCGCGTATTGCAGGACGAGATGCACATGGCCGTCATGTTCATCACGCACGACATGGGTGTCGTCGCCGAAACAGCGGATCGCGTCCTGGTGATGTACCGCGGGCAGAAAGTGGAAGAAGGTGCGGCCGAATCGATCTTCCACGCCCCGCGCCACACCTACACGAAGGCGCTCCTGTCGGCGGTACCGATGCTCGGTTCGATGAGCGAGCGCGACGGCCCGGCGCCCTTCCCGCTGCTCGGGGCGGAGGAAAGCCGGGCCGCCACGCCGGCGGCCGCGCTCCCTGCATCCCCAGGCGACTCGCCGCTCCTCAAGGTGCGCGGCCTGACGACCCGCTTTGCGCTCGCGTCGGGGCTCCTCGGACGGACCCGCCGGCGCGTCCACGCAGTCGAGCACGTGAGCTTCGACATGTATCCGGGCGAAACGCTGGGGCTCGTCGGCGAGTCCGGCTGCGGCAAGTCGACGACGGGCCGCTCGCTGCTGCGACTCGTAGCCATCGAAGGCGGCAGCATCGAGTTCGGAGGACGCGACCTGGTGTCGCTGCCGGCGAACGAGCTGCGCACGCTCCGGCGCGAGATACAGATGGTCTTCCAGGATCCCTTCGCCTCGCTCGACCCGCGTCTCACGGTGGGTTTCTCGGTAGCCGAGCCTCTCTACATTCACGGTGTCGCTGCGGGAAGCGAAGCCGAGGATCGCGTTGCTGAGCTGCTCACGCAGGTAGGCCTCTCTCCCGATCATGCGCAGCGGTATCCGCACGAGTTCTCCGGCGGTCAGCGCCAGCGGCTAGCGATCGCTCGGGCGCTCGCGCTGCAGCCCAAGGTCATCGTTGCCGACGAAGCAGTATCCGCGCTCGACGTCTCGATCCGGGCACAGATCGTCAACCTGATGCTCGAGCTTCAGGCACGGCTCGGCGTGTCCTACCTCTTCATCTCCCACGACATGGCGGTCGTGGAACGCATCAGCCACCGCGTCGCGGTGATGTATCTTGGACAGATCGTGGAGATCGGGCCGCGGCGCGCCGTCTTCGGCAATCCGCGCCATCCCTATACGCGCAGGCTCCTCGCCGCTGTGCCCGTCGCCGACCCGGCGCGACGCCGGCGCCAAACGGAGCTATCATCCGACGAGATTCCCAGCCCCATCCGCGCCGTCGGCGATGAGCCCGTGGTCCAGCCCCTGAAAGAGGTCGCGCCCGGGCACTATGTCGCGACCCACCGCGTCGGCGGCCCGTATTGAGCCCGGCAACGCTCACCTTCGCATTCACGTGCACCACGCCTGGAGAAAGCGCATGAAAACGAAGCTTTGCTCGCTATCCGCAACCGTGCTGGTCTTCGGAGTTCTCCTTGCCGCTCCCGTCTTCGCGGCCAAGGACGTCGTTTTCGCGGTCGCCTCGCAGTTCACGACGACGGACCCCTACGACGCGAACGACACTCTGTCTCAGGCCATGGCCAAGTCCTTCTACGAGGGGCTATATGGCTTCGACAAGGACATGAAGCTTATCCCGGTGCTCGCCGAAAGCTACACCGTGAGCAAGGACGGGCTCGTCTACACGATCAAGCTGAAAAAGGGCATCAAGTTCCACGACGGCACTGACTTCAAGGCCGACGCCGTGAAGGTAAACCTCGAGCGCGTCACCAACCCCGACAACCACCTCAAGCGCTACGGCCTTTACAACAACAACATCGCCAAGGTGGAAGTCGTCGACGATTACACTGCCCGCATCACGCTGAAGACCGCGTTTTCACCGTTCATCAACCAGTTGGCACACCCCTCGACGGTGATGATCAGCCCGACGGCGCTCAAGCAGTGGGGCAACAAGGATATCGCCTTCCACCCGGTCGGAACGGGCCCCTTCAAGTTCGTCGAATGGAAGCAGACCGACTATCTCAAGGTGGCGAAGTTCGACGGGTACTGGAGGAAGGGATACCCGAAGGTCGACACCATCACGTGGAAGCCCGTCGTCGACAACAACACTCGAGCGGCGGTAATGCAGACCGGCGAAGCGCACTTCACGTACCCGGTGCCCTATGAGGTTGCGGAAGTCCTGAAAAGCAAACCGGATATCGAGATCGTCGCGGCGCCGTCGATCGTGCTGCGCTATCTCGCGATGAATGTCCTGCAGAAACCGCTCGACAATCCCAAGGTGCGGCAGGCGATCAACTATGCGATCAACAAGGAAGCGCTCGCCAAGGTTGCCTTCAGCGGCTACGCCACCGCAGCGGACGGCGTGGCGCCGCAGGGTGTGGAATTTGCGGTGAAGATAGGGCCCTGGCCGTACGACGTCGCCAAGGCGAAGCAGCTCATGACCGAGGCCGGGTATCCCAACGGCTTCGAAACCGAGCTATGGTCGGGATACAACCACACGACCGCGCAGAAGGTGACGCAGTTCCTGCAGCAGCAGCTCCAGCAGATCGGGATCCGGACCAAGATTACGCTGCTCGAGGCCGGGCAGCGCGTGGAGAGAGTCGAGAGCTGGCAGGATCCAGCGACCGCACCGGTGCGCCTCTATTACATTGGATGGTCGACTTCGACGGGCGAGGCCGACTGGGCGCTTCGGCCGCTGCTCAGCAGCGACTCGTGGGTCCCCAAGCTATCCAATTACACGTTTTACAAGAATCCGAAGTTCGACGCGGACATCAAGAATGCGCAGTTGACGACGGACACGGCCGAGCGGGCGAAGTTGTACAAGGACGCGCAGGAAATCGCCTGGAACGACGCAGCGTGGGCGCCGCTCGTGGTCGAGAAGCTCCTTTCGGCGAACAACAAGAAGCTCACCGGCGTTTACGTGATTCCGGATGCGTCGTTCAACTTTACCGACGTCGACCTGAGCCAGTGAGCGCCGCCTTCCCGTTCGCGCCGCGACTCCGTCCGACGCGAACGGGGAACTGAGCGCCCGCCCCCGTCCTTCGACGAGGGACCGGGCGTCGGCCCGCTGATGTGCAGGCCATCGTGCTTCAATACTTCATCAAGCGCCTGCTCGGCCTGATCCCCACCCTGGCGATCGTCGGCGCCCTGGTGTTCCTGTTCGTGCACCTGCTCCCCGGCGATCCGGCGCGGCTCGCCGCGGGCCCGGACGCCACGCCTGAGACCGTTGCCCTCGTGCGGCAGGACCTCGGCCTCGACAAACCGCTGCCCGAGCAGTTCCTACGCTTCGTCGGCGGGGTCGTGCACGGCGACTTCGGCCGCTCGCTGCGCACCAAGCGACCCGTGAGCACGGAAATCGCGGAGCGATTCGCACCGACGTTCTGGCTGACTGTGGTCGCGATGGCGTGGTCGGTCGTGGTCGGCATGGCGATCGGAGTGCTCTCAGCTATCTGGCGCAACCGCTGGCCCGACCGCCTGGGAATGGCGATCGCAGTCTCCGGCATCTCCTTCCCGGCGTTCGCCCTCGGCATGCTGCTCATGCAGATCTTCGCCGTGCAGCTCCACTGGCTGCCCACGGTCGGCGCGGACAGCTGGCGCCACTACATCCTGCCTTCGCTCACGCTCGGCGCCGCCGTGGCCGCCATCATGGCGCGTTTCACACGCTCGTCCTTCGTCGACATCCTGCAGGAGGACTACGTGCGCACCGCGCGCGCCAAAGGCCTGCCGGAATCGCGCGTGATCATGAAGCACGGCCTGCGCAACGCGCTTATCCCTGTGGTGACGATGATGGGCCTGCAGTTCGGTTTCCTCCTCGGCGGTTCCATCGTGGTCGAGGTTGTGTTCAACTGGCCCGGGATGGGCCGGCTCCTGGTCGACGCGGTCGACCAACGCGACTATCCCGTCATCCAGGGGCTCGTGCTGCTCTTCTCGCTGGAATTTGTGCTCATCAACCTCATCGTTGATCTGCTCTACGGGGTGATCAACCCGGCGATTCGCTTCCGTTGAGCGCCATGAACGACCGCGCTGATCTTGAAGAAACCGAAGGTGCTGCATCGACCGGCTCGCTCGCGGCAACCGAAGTTCGCACCCCGTGGACCGAGTTCTGGCGCAAGTTCAAGAGGCAGCACGTGGCGGTGATCGCCGGCGCATTTGTGCTGCTGCTTGTGCTGCTGGCGGTCATAGCGCCATGGCTTGTCCCCTACGACGCCGAGACCTTCTTCGACTACGACAGCTTGAACGCACTTCCCTCCGCCAAGCACTGGTTCGGCGTGGACCCTCTGGGCCGCGACATCTTTAGCCGGATCCTCATGGGCTCGCGGATTTCGCTCACTGCCGGCTTCGTTTCGGTGGCCGTGGGAGCGCTGGTCGGCACGGCGCTGGGGCTCGCTGCCGGTTACTACGAAGGCTGGTGCGACCGCATCATCATGCGCATCTGCGACGTGCTGTTCGCCTTCCCGGGCATCCTGCTCGCCATCGGGATCGTGGCCATCCTTGGCGGCGGCATGTTCAACGTCATTATCGCGGTCGCGATCTTCAGCATCCCGACCTTTGCCCGGTTGGTCCGGGGCAACACCCTCGCGCTCAAGCACCTGACCTACGTCGAGGCCGCCCGCAGTATCGGAGCCTCGGACTGGACCATCGTCCTGCGCCACATATTCCCCGGGACGATCGCGGCGGTCGTCGTGTACTTTTCGCTACGCATCGGCACCTCGATCATCACGGCGGCGAGCCTGTCCTTCATCGGCATGGGCGCGCAGCCGCCCACACCCGAATGGGGCGCGATGCTCAACGAGGCGCGCGCCGACATGATGACCTCGCCCCACGTGGCGTTGTTTCCCAGTCTCGCGATCTTCTTCACGGTGCTGGCTTTCAATCTGCTGGGTGACGGGCTACGCGACGCGCTCGACCCGAAGATCGAGCAGAAATGAGGACCGCGTCGGGACCGAACGCGGCCGGCGGCGCTCGGTGAGCAACCCGACGCCGGAGGAACCGCGGATCCACCGCTGGCTGCGCCTCGGGGTGCTCGCTGTCCTCGCATCCTGCATCGCGGCTTTCTTCGCCTTTGGCGGGCACCGCTACTTCTCGTTCGACGCGATCCGCGAACACCGCGACGCGCTGCTGGCCTACACGGAAGCAAACTACGCGCAGGCGTTGCTGCTCGGCTTCGCGACGTTCGTGATCGCCACCCTGCTCTGCCTGCCCACCGGATCGATCCTGTCGCTCGCTTTCGGTCTGATGTTCGGACGCTGGGTTGCGCCGCTGCTCCTCGCCACTGCTGGCACCGTCGGCTCGACGCTGCTCTTTCTCGGCGCGCGCTACCTGTTCGCCCGCCCGCTGCGGCGAAAGCTGGGCACGCTCGGCGAGCAGGTCAACCAGGGCTTCACCCGTGACGCCTTCCACTGGATGCTCTTTCTGCGCCTGACACCGATCTTTCCGTACCTCATCGTCAACCTGGCACCGGCGCTCACCGATATTCGCGTGCGCACCTATGCGGCCGCAACCTTCCTCGGCATGCTCCCGGGCACGTTCATTTTTGCAAACGTCGGGCAGAGCCTCGGTCGACTCAACTCTCCGGAGCAGCTTTGG
>Ga0187779_10000794_pt1 | contig 20603 bp, 21 predicted proteins | sample 1015_Q2_SP10_10__FD_132435 | JGI IMG/M metagenome (GOLD analysis project Ga0187779, IMG submission 132435) | Tropical peat soil microbial communities from peatlands in Department of Meta, Colombia - 1015_Q2_SP10_10_MG | ecosystem: Environmental > Terrestrial > Soil > Wetlands > Peat | place... | reverse complement strand
CAACCCCACCGAGCCGTAGCGACCCATGCCGTTGCCGCCCAGCCCGTGGACGCCTAGATCAAGCTTCTTGGAAAAAAGCGACCACCGAGCGTTAGCACCTAGGCCAAATCCATGCACCGAGTCATTGAAGGCATTCGCCGACGATGTCGCCAGACCTCCGCACCCCGCGAGAGTCTTTGTTACCACGCACGGAAAGACACGGTCGCGGAAGTCAGCGAAGACTCCGAGGACCTCATAGTGCCCGTGGCCGGGTTCCCAAACGCCCTTTACAATGATGTCGGGCGAGGGGTTGAATTGATAGTTGGCCAGCGGGCTGTAAAGACCGCCACTGGTTCCAAACGAACCGAGAAGGAAGTTGTTGAAGGTTGTGGGGAGGAGGACGGCAGTGCTGGTAGTTCCGCCGGCGGCCGGAACCGTCACGAGCGTTCCATTGTTTGCAGAGCATGTGGCCACGCTGCCAGCCACATTCGGATTAACCGGAGCGCAAGTGGCCGTTGGGTTGCCGTGGACGGTCAGAGTGGCCTGCGACTCCTCGACTGAGAAGCCCAGCCAGAGCTTGTTGTTAAAGTTCTTGGTGAAACGCACACCGAACTGCCGCGCCCAGCTAAAACCAGCCTGGTATTGCGCATCGATGGTTTGCGGAAGCGCTTCGGTACGATTGTCCATGCCGTGCTGTGTTTCAGTGACCAGGCTCCACATCTGGCCGCCGGTGACTGTCCAACCGTTGTTAAAACCGGCTTGTGCCCAGAACTGCCGCTGGCGAAGCGAGTAGCTATTGCTCTGATTGTTGTTGGAGGTCGTGGCCGCTGAGAGGAAGTCCATCTCGTAATAGCCACCAATTTTCACGTCACTCAGCTTACCCTCGGCTAGCAGGCTGATGCGCGACTGGCGGCCGCTGGCGTTGAATTCAGATATCTTAGACTGCGAGGCACCTGGAAGCGGGACGGAGTTAAACGGCGTGTTCACGTCCGAGGCCATTGCTTTTTGCCGCCACACCGTTTCTGCCGCGAAGAAGCCACCCGGAGTCAACGTCACGCCCTTGAAGCGAATCGACAGCGGTTCGTCAGGGTTCTTGTCTTGCCCGGATCCCGTTGCCAAAGCGCCCCCAACCGGACCGATCGCTGCTGAGGAGCTGGCCGCCGGGTCTGCCGGCTCCGCGGTAAGTGCTTCTCCCGCACCCTTCGCGGCACGGAGCTCCTGTTCGAGCATCTCCATCTTCTGTTGCTGCTCCTGAAGCTGCTTCGTTTGGGACTCCAAAAGCTCGCGGACTTCCTGCAGCTCACTCTCCAACTCCGCGCTGGACGTCTCCGCCTTCGGAGCCGAAACAGCCTTCGATTCGGCGGCCGAGTTGCTTGGCTGAGTCGCCGCAGTGGAAGCGCTTGTCGCCTCCCCTGCTGCCCGGCTGTCGTTTTCGCCCGGTCGAGCCGCTCTCGCCAGGATCGGCGAGGCAGCCAAGCAAAGAGCAACAATACTTGTAGCAAGTGCTCGCATTCCTTCCTCCTTAAATTGAGCTGTGAAACACCGGCAACTGCCCGCATTCACAAAGGTCCACTGGGTGAGGCCGTAGAAGCCTACGCCCCGCTTCCGCTGACGGCGCCTCGCTGGTTTCGCCGCCTCGGGAGACCCACCCTTAGGAAGTTTTTCCGATGCCGCTTTATTGAGCAGGACCGACGGACAGGGGGGACGTTAAAGCATTCATAATGAATGGCCTGTGACTCGCATGTTAATTATGTGTTACAACGAGTCGGACTCTCCTTTTTTATCAGATGAGGTAGGATACCCGCTTGCTACCAGAGGGCGAGGCGAGGGAGACGGCTGCAAGATGAGAGGGAATGGCGCGATCGTGATCCGGACTTCAGCCTTGGGTCTTTGCCTCGCCCTCACCGCGGCAACCTGGGCGTGCGCGCAGGTCAAAGAGTACAGACCCGTCACCGAGCAAATGCTCCTGAATCCGAGCCCGGACGACTGGCTGATGTACAGCCGAACCTATGACGCGTGGCGCGACAGTCCACTTAAGCAGATCAACAAGAAAAATGTCGGCGAGCTGCGTATGGCGTGGGTGCGAGGTTTGGGAGAGGGCGTTACCGAAACGATCCCCATCGTCCATGAGGGGGTGATGTACGTGATCGCGCCGGGCGGGATCGTGGATGCACTGGACGCCACCAACGGCGATCTGATCTGGGAGTATAAGCGCACCTTCAAGAATCCACAGCTTGGCGCCGTCGAGCGCACCAAGGCTCTGGCCATGTACGATGATTTGGTCTACTTCACAGCCGTCGATGGATACGTCGTGGCGCTCGACGCTCGCACGGGCAAGGTCCGTTGGGAGGCCTACAAGACCGAGACGCAGAATACGTCGGGCGCGCTCGTGGTAGACGGCAAAGTGATTTCCGGCGGCACCTGCGGCAAAGGAAGCGACACCTGCTTTATTGAGGCAGACGATGCCGAAACGGGCCGGGAAATCTGGCGATTCTTCACGGTCGCTCATCCCGGTGATCCGGGCTATGCCTCGTGGAACGGTGCGGACAACTCGCAATCGATGGCTTCCACATGGGGCATGCCGGGAACGTTTGATCCGGTCCGCAACGTGCTCTATTGGGGTGTAGCCAATCCGATGCCGGACCAACGCATGGCTCGCCACGGTGGCAATCCCGACGGCACTCCGCGCACGACGCCCGCAGACCTCTATAGCAACTGTACCCTCGCCCTCGATCCGGCCACTGGCAAGCTCATCTGGTACTACCAGCACCTTCCGGGCGATGACTGGGATACCGATCACACCCACGAACGCACACTGGCCCGGGTGGCGTTTAATCCGAATCCGAAATTCGTGAAATGGATCAATCCGAATATTCCCCGCGGCTCCATGCACGATATCGCTGCCATGGTCTCCGAGGGAGGTGCCATCTTTGTCCTCGATCGCGACAAAGGGCAGTTTCTTTGGGCCACGCCGTTTCCCTACGATGATCCGAACTTCGTGATGTCAGACATCGATGTGAAAACAGGACAAACCACCCTTAACTGGAACATCGTCTTCAAGCAGCCTGGCGATCACCACATCACCTGCTACTGGAATACCAGGAGCTACTGGCCTACCGCGTACCATCAAGCTAACAACTCGCTGTTCGTGTCCTATACGGACAACTGTCGCGACCTGACGGTGGCGGGGCCTGGCGTTAAGGGAGGCTGGAAAGTAATCCCCCGCCCCGGCTCGGATCCAAACGCACTGACGGGCCTTTCCAAAATTAATCTGTCGACCGGTGAGCAGATGCGATTTGACATCGGCCGCGCTCCGGGCAACGGCGCCATGCTCACAACGGCGGGCGGCTTGGTTTTCCACGGTGATATGAGCCGAAGGTTCCGCGCATTTGATGTGGATACCGGGGAGAAACTCTGGGAAGCCATTCTTGGGGGCAATATTTCAGTGAGTACGATCACGTATGCGGTCCATGGAAAGCAATACATCTGTGTAATGACCGGCGACAATCTGAAGGTGCCCGAGCTGAGCGCGGAGGTCCCTGACATGCATACTCCCACGGGGCACAACGCCATCTACGCTTTCGCGCTTCCGTGACCGGAGCCGGAGCGGTTTGCTAACAGCCCTACTCGACAACGGTCAGCATTGCTATATGTAGACTTTTCGGATCTAACAAGGAGCGACAGAAAACATGACGATCCATCGGCGGAAACTATTGTCACTTCTGGGAGTTTCTCCTGCGGTTTTGGCGGGCTCTCCCGCTCTCGCCGATCAGAACAAGAAGAAGAAATCTCCGGTAAAACCGGTGGAAGCAAAGGTCGAGACGCTCAACCCCAAAGGCACGCCTCCGTCCATTCAACTGATCCCCATGGCGCCGCGGCTGGACACATTGGACGGCAAGACCGTCTATTTGGTGTCGGACGGTTTCGCGGGTGCCGATCGCTTCCTGAATCAGATCGCTCTTTGGTTCTCTCGGAACATGCCGAATGTGAAGACGGTTTACCGCCTGAAAGCGGGCGGGCTTGCCGGTGACGACCCCGCGCTTTGGGCCGAAATCAAAGCCAAGGGCAACGCCATGATCATGGCGATCGGGCATTGAAGCACTTGCACCCCAGCGACCGTCGGTCACTGTGCAACCGTTGAGAAGATGGGTTTCCCGACCGCGCCCTTGGTCACCATCGCCTTTAAGGATCTTGCCAAGTCCAATGCCGCCAGCCGCGGCATGCCTCTCGAGCGCATCTGTTTCACGCCTCACCCTCTCACGAACAAGACGGACGTTGAAATGTATGCCATTCTCGAAGGCAACGACCCGGTCAGCGGGAAACCACTGATGCCGGAAGTAATCGACGCGCTCACGAAACCACTCACCGCCGAGGAAATGAAAACAGGAGTGATTAGTCCCGATGTCGGTCCACCCATCTACGCCGACACAGCAGAGAATCTGCAGAGATTTTATGCGGACAACAACTTGACGGACTACATGCCCATCATTCTGCCCACCGAGGAAAAAGTGAACGCCATGCTGAAGGGCACAAGTCATCCTGCCGATGAAGTCGTGGGCAGATTGAGCGCGGCGCCGGGCGCTTTTCCGGCATGGTCTTTCACGGTCAAGCAGGTGGCGATCAACGCGGTCATGGCCGGCGCTCAGCCCGAGTATCTTCCCGTGATTCTTGCAGTCGCGTCCACCGGAGTCACTTCTCTATTTAGCTCCACGTCGTCTTTTTCGCGAATGGTCGTAGTGAATGGTCCCATCCGTGATCAAATTAAAATGAACGATGGCATTGGAGCGATGGGTCCTTTTAGTGACGCCAACGCGACAATCGGGCGCGCCTGGACCTTGCTGTCGAAGAACCTCGGCGGATCGGGCATGCCGGGACAAACCTATATGGGCTCTCAGGGAAGCGGTTTCAACTACAACAATCTTTGTTTTGCGGAGACCGAGGACAAGCTGCCCGACGGCTGGAAGCCACTCCACGTCCAGAAGGGATTTAAGCCGGAGGAGAGCGTTATCAGCATTTTCACCGGCTGGAGCATGAACGATGTCTGTTGGTTCAGTCCGCTTGCAATTCACGAAGTGATCCAAGGCTGGCTTACACACTTCTTCTCCACCAGCGTGAGCGCGGCGACTTTGTTGCTCGATCCCACCGTGGCGCACGACGTCCAGGCTCACGGCTTTCACTCGAAGCAGGATTTCAGCGACTGGCTCATCAAAAACACAAAAACTCCGGGCTGGCTTTATTGGCAGACGCGCCAGAATGAACTGAAGCAGGCTCAGGCTGGGGTGGAACCCTATGCCTCGTATTTGAAACTCGGCGACGGGGAAATTCCCGTATCGCGCTTCGTTCGTCGGCCTCGGTCGGGTTCGCCCGATGCAAGACCCAGTTCCCCTGTTGAGATCGTCGTGCTCGGCGGGGAAACCAACACCTACTGGTTCGGCGGAGACTTCAGCTACAGCGCCAGCGCCTCGGTCGACAAGTGGCGTTGAGTGCGTGTGGCGTTCTGGCTCGCGGCCGTGTTTTGCAAGCCCCTTGCCACTAGCCGCCGGTTTTTAGAAGGATTCCGGCCGCCGCGGTTTGGTTCATCCTGTGGTCTGCTAATTTTGACAGTTACAGACGGCTCTGTCTCTCTTTAGCCTTTCCGCATTAAGCGGGAGGCGACTCTGGATGATGGCCCTGTGATGCCCGGATTGTTCCGGAGCATTGCGGCAGCATTCCGAGAGCGGAAAGAAATCGCATGGATGCTGCTTTCAGAAACGCCTCGCTTTGGGTCTCTCTGATTGTCGCGCTAGCAATTCCGGCCGGGACGATACTCCCGGTTAGTTTGAATTCCACTCTCTCCTCCGATCAGAGCAAGCCCGGCCAAATCATCACCGCCCGCGTCATGCAGGATGTTCCGCTACCCAATGGCGGCACGATCCGCGCGGGTGCGAAGGTTCTCGGTCACATTGTGAGCGTGACGGCCGCTTCCAATGGGTCCCCTGCCAGTCTGTCGTTTCGATTCGACACGCTCGAGACGCACGATGGAAAGCTTTCGATCACCACAAATCTTCGAGCGATCGCCTCGTTTATGGCGGTGCGGCGTGCCGGGCTCCCTCGCGGGGGCGCCGACCGTGGAACTCCGCCGAGCGCGTGGACGACCGTTCTGATTGGTGGCCACGTCGTCTACCGAGGTGGAGGGTCTGTCGAAGCGCAGAGGGAAAAAGTTGGGGAGCCTGTCAGCGGTGGCGTGCTCGGCCGCCTGCGATCGAATCCGGAGCGCGGATGCGACGGCGCATTGGATGCGAGCGAATCCCGGCAAGCACTCTGGCTGTTTTCGTTCGACGCCTGTGGCGCGTACGACCTTCCAAATCTACAGATTCGTCGTGCTGGGCCTGCGAACTCGTTGGGAGAGATCGTCCTCGACTCAGAAAAAGGTCAGGTGAACGTTCGCGTCGGAGCGGGTTTGCTGCTCGCTGTGAACGGATCCCTGCCGGGCAGCTAGCTCCTTCGTCGTCGCGAGCCCAGATCAAATGTCCCTTGCAGCGCACCGAGCCGGCGTCACCCCGAACGGGTCCTTCACTTTGTTTAGAGGCCCGAAAGCGCTTGTGGGCACGTTTAGCGGCAGGTCGTAGCCCGTCTATTTGACCGCCGGGTCCGTCTTTACGTCGTGGTCCATGAACTCCAGCCAAAATCCCTGCGGATCCGGCACGAAGAACATGCGGGTTGTCGGAGCGATGAAAACCGGCGCGTTTGACGGGCTGGTTGTGTGCAAATGGGCCGTCTTGAGCCGGTCGATATTCACATCAGTGTCTTTCACCATGAACAAGAAATGCGCAGCACCGGGATCTTGAAAGTGGCCACGCTGAAAGTGCTGGTTGTGATTCTTGTATTCGATCAGCTCTAGGACCACCGGAGAGCCAGGAACCATCGCCTGAGCCAAGCGGAACGGGCCGTGCGTGTTGGTCAGGTTCTCATAAGCGGCGTCGCCCGCGAAGGACGGATTCAGCCAAAACTTGAAGTCAGGCCCGACTAAGCTCTGGTACAAGCGGCACGTTTCTTCAAGATTGTCGACGACAATAGTGACGCGCGCCCCGAGGACTTTGCTGCCGGGGGCTGCCGTTGTCGCGGGCGTCGGCGACAGCTCCATCAATTCGACCGGGTATCCATCGGGATCCCGCACGAACACGGCTCGGATCTTGCCCGGCATGCCGGGCCAGCCGGACAGTTCAACGGGATTCCCTCCGACGGTGATGACGGAAAAGCGCTCATCTTTCAGGAGGGCGAGAGTTTTATCAAGATCGCTGACCGTGAGCTTCAGATAAGAGGCGCCAGGATCGGTCAAAGATGGACTGAAAGGTTGAGACTGGATTCCTTTGATTTCGATGGCCTCAATGGTCATTTCAGGGCCACCCGGCGCAGCGGCGGTCCCGGGAATCGGAAGAAGTGCCACGCGGCTAACCTGATCGTAGGGGTTGGGCACCCCCTGGGCGAGTTCAGCAACTTCCTGCAGCCCACGATTCTTGAAGAATGGACGCGGTTGGTCGCGGGTGCCACGAAGTTCGAGTCCGATAAGATCATGATAGAAATGCATGATCAGCTCGACTTCTGCGACTTCGCGGCCGAGGTGACCGGGGCGAAGAACATCTCCCGGCGGCGCGATCCCCGAAGGAGGTGCGTCCCGAGTCACTAACGGGGTCTGTGCCGACGCAATCGGGATAGCAATCAACAGGACTATTCCGCATGCGGTGTTCTTAAGTACCCGCGACACTTGAACCTTTTTTGTCTGAACGATGATTTTTTCGATCTAAAACTTCGCGTGACGCAACACTTCGACTCTGGCCACGGAAGGTTTCTTAGTCGAGAACGAATGTAACCTCCATGGTGATGCGGTATTCGACAATTTTCCCCTTCTCGACTTTTCCCTTCAAAGAGAGCACCTCGAAACCGGTGATGCCTCGCAAGGTCTTTGCAGCTCGATTCATACCCTCATCGACAGCCTCCTTGAAGCCCTTGGGGGATGCGGCGGTGATCTTGGTGACGCGAGCGACGGCCATAGAGTTTCCCTCCGATTGATGGGGTAAGCTACACCCAGGCCGACTCTAACGCAAGATCGGCGTTACGGGCTCTCGCTAGGAACTATTTCTTTTCAATAGGTGCTGTTCGGCACACAAAGTTCGCGGCATCTTTGGGGTCGCCGGTTCCCTTGTAGTGCGCCTCTTGCGGATACGGGCACAATGGATGTGTCATTGCGACACCTTTCGAAGGGTTGTTGTCAACGAACCCAGTGGCGATGATGTGATCTGGCGCCATGCCTTTCTCAACCCAGCGATCCAGTGCCAGCACAACGTCATGGTCAGCGTCTTCTTCCGGCGGTTCCATCCCGCCAGCGTTCCTAAAGATCGTCGCGCCGGGGCCGCCCGCGCAATGCGACATGGTCGGCACCATGAACAGGCGGTAGAAACCTTTCGTGTCGCCCATCGTTTTCTGCACTGTCTGGAAATACTCGATGCTGCCCAGTGGTGGAATCGCCGCGTCGCTCCAGCCGTGGTATTGGATGAGCTTTCCACCGTGCGCTTTGAAGGCACGTAGGTTCGGGTCCACGGAGTTCAGGATCGCGCCAAATTTGTCATCCGTGAATTTCACGTCGGTGTCGAAGTTAAAGCTGCTCGGCTCCCATTTGGGGTTTTCGAAAACCATGTCGGCGAAGAACTGGTTTGCAAATAGTTTCTGAATACCGAGTTGCGGGGCGCTCGAACCAGTAATCCACACCAGCCAATTTGCTGGCACAGCCTCGTTGCCCGGCGAAAAGCCGGGTGCGATCAGCGCACCTGTTCGTGGATTCTTCAAAGGATCGTAGATTTTTTTCACGGCTGCGACTTGATGCGCCGTGAGGCAGTCGGAGGCATCGCCGCCCTTGCACTGGACGGTCGCCGGGTCAAAGTGGCAACGGGAAGGGTTTTCAAGGAAGCCATCCTTGACGCCATCGATGGCGTCGCAAGCGGCGATCGCTCCGGTTTGTAGCGCAGGCAATTTTGCGGGCGGGATGTAGCTCTCGGGAGGTTCGAGAAGTGCGAGCGCATCCCAAAGACCGCGCGTCTGTAGATGGTTCCAATTGATTGCGGGAGCTCCTGCAACGATTCCCTGGAAATCGTCCGGGTAGCGCTGCGCCTCGGTTAGGCCTTCTCGGCCACCCTCCGAACAGCCGACGAAATACGAGCGAGCTGCTTCGGTGCCATAGAATGTGCGGATAATCACCTTGGCCTGCACGGACGTTTCGTGTACGGCACGGTAGCCGAAGTCTTTCACTCTTTCCGGATGGCCGACTGCCCAAGTCGCGCCGGGTCCGCTGACGTGCCCGTCGTCTGTTGCCGCTGTCGCATAGTTGTGCAGCAGAGGCTCAACCATCGCCCCGAACGGGATCATCCCCGCGAATCCGCCATTACCGACCTGTTCGTATTTGCCGTTCCAGCCCGACATAGGCAGCCAGACCTGGAAGTGAATTTCGGAATCGCTCGTTGGCCTTGCGATACCCTCCACACGGCAGAATGCAGGCAGATCTTTGTTAGGTGCCGGCTGGCCCGGCACTGCAGGCGGTTTGTAACTCCCCGCCGCGACAAGCGCAGCCGACGTGATCGTTGCGTTCGTCAATGTAAGATTCGCGAGAGCTTCGCAGGATAGTTGGGCGGGCGTCGTGACGGGAAGAAGCGCCACAATGAGCAACGCGGCGCAAACGCACATCGCGATTCGAAGGTTCACGTGCTTTTCTCCTGTGCGAAAGTTTAACGGCACTTGATCAATTCGGATTGTAAGATGCAAAGCCTACGACAGAAATGCATTTCCTCGTGGGCAGAAGGGTTTCCGGCCGATCTAGATCTTTGCGATGTGCTCCCCTCCTCGGTGGTAGCCGCGCAACGCTGGGCGGCCTTGCCACAGCTTAGATTCCCTGTGTTAGTCGTTGTATCGCGGCCGGTTGGTCTATAATCACACAGCTTTCAAAAGACTGACGAATCAAGACATATGAGATTTTCTTTCCGAATATCGATCGCCGCTGTTCTGGGGTTCATGGGAAGCTCTGCATTCGCACACCACTCGCGTGCGATGTTCGATCAGACGAAACAGGTCGAGCTTGTGGGCACAGTAAAGGAATTTCAGTGGACGAATCCGCACTGCTGGATTCAGGTGCTCGTACCGAACCCAGACAATCCCAACGGGGCACCGGTCGAATGGGGAGTTGAGATGGGTGCCCCGGTCGAACTGATGCGTAAGGGATGGAAGCCTGGAAGTCTGAATCCCGGTGACAAGGTCACGATTGTTGTCAATCCACTGCGGGACGGTCAGCATGGTGGGTTAGTGCTCTCCGTCACCGGCCCAGACGGAACAACGATTGGCAGGCCCGCGGCGACTACGAAATGATCGCGAACTGGATCGGCGGAATCGCGCTGGGCCGTGTGCTGCCGGCTATCGCGATGGCGTTGATGGCGGGTTGTCTCTTCCTGACGCGCGCGCAAACTTCTTCGAAGGAGCGCGTCGAAGCGTTCGCCAAGCTGCCTGATTGGTCGGGCATGTGGGAGCTGGACGCCTTCGTGGGACAGGCCGATGGTCAGCAATTTAGCGCAGAAGGTCAGCGCAGACTGAAGTACTATGCGGATGCTCTGCGGCCTTCCTTCACCCCCGAATATCAGGCAAAGTATGATGAAATCCGAAAAAAGATCGAGGCCGCCATTACTGCCGACCCGGCCCATCCGCCCGTCACACATCAGCCGCTGTGTGAGCCGCCCCCCTTTCCCGCGATCCTGACGCCGGGGATGTTTGAGTGGCGTGTGACGCCCGAGGAAACAACTTTCATCAGCACTGTTGGGGCGGTGCGTCACATCTACACCGACGGCCGGTCGCACCCTCCGAAAGACGAACTCTGGCCTACCCTCATGGGCGACTCCATCGGGCATTGGGAGGGCGACACGCTCGTCGTCGATACAATCGCAACGAGAAGAAGGCTCTATGTAAGCGAGCTTTCGGGCTTTTTTGTGCCGACGAGTGATCAACTCCATTTCATCGAGCGCATTCGCATGATCAATCACGATCAAATGCAGATCGAGTATTCCGTTGAAGATCCGGTCGCGCTCACGAAACCGATTCATTCGACGATTGTTCATATGCGCGTCACCGATTTCAACCGCATGATCGAGGAAACCGATTGCGAAGAAAACGAACGCGATCCAGTCGTCAATGGTAGGTTTACAACCGTTGTGAAGTAGAGTGGCCAGCCCATAGAAGGCTGAAGACAGACTTGCTCGAGCCGGCTCATTCTGTCTTGCCTTCTGCCCACCAGCGATTCTCTTCCCGGCTTTGGCGGGTGTCTCTGTCAAGCCTTTGCTGACTTCGAGCATTCGAACCCGTGTCTCATCAACTCAAGTTGGCGCCTCTTTGAAGGGCCGCTTCAATTTCCACGTCATCGAAGTTCAACTTCCAAAGACTACTGCGGCGGTGTGATTGCGACGCCCACACCCCCTGCGTTACCTTCGTTTAGGGTGTCTACAATAAAACGTCCGTTCGTTCTCCTCCCTTTCCGGAGAACCATCGGCAAAATGCCACCGATCTTCCATATCAAATCGACTTGACACAGTGGTAGTAAAGATATTAAACCGTTTAGCCTGACAGTAGCCTGAGTCCGGAGGCCGAAGGAAGCGCTGTATGGCCCTTTGTGAATACCGCTTCGAACCCTTCCATGCGTGTGGAGATGACGAATATATCGATCGTTTCGCACAGCGTTTAGACGAATTGTTTTCCCAGGGATGGTTCTTGATCGATTCGACCAGGGAAAAGGACTTTGCGGGATGGTGGCGGGTCGAGCTGTTCAAAGAATCTCCGTCGGGGGGCACGATGAACCGCATTGTTCTTGGGAAGCCGACGGCTGTCATCTTCTTACTCGGGGAGGAATCATGAGGTTCTTCTGGATTCGTCGATCAGGGGGCGCGGAGTTTGGCTTTTGGTGTTTTTCTCTGCGCTGCCTGGTACTGCTCATGCTTTGCCTTCTGTGCGTGTCGTCATCACGAGCACAGACGTCCGCGACCCTCTCCGGGAGGGTGACCGATCAGTCGGGAGCTTCTGTCCCTGGTGCTGATATAACCGTCCAAGACGTCGAAACTGGAGCTGTACGCACAACGACCACTGATAGTGCCGGGCTGTATCAGGTATTTGCGCTCCCGATCGGAGAGTACGAGGTGCATGCAAAGAAGCAGGGATTCACGGAGGCGGTTAGAACAGGTATTCGGCTTGTTGTCGGGCAGGATGCCGACGCGAGCCTGGCTTTGCAAGTTGGGAATGTCACTTCGCAAGTCAAGGTGGATGCCGATGTGCCGCTCGTCAGCACGACTACAGCCGATGTTTCAGGGCTCGTTGGCGAGAGGCAGGTCAAGGACCTGCCTCTGAACGGGCGGAGCTACGACCTGTTGGTTCAGCTGAATCCCGCCGTGATGAATTTCACCGCGGAAAAGACCGGTGGGACCGGCATCTCGAACTCGTCCACTGCGAATAACTTCGCTGTTTCTGGGAACCGGCCTGAGCAAAATCTGTTTCTATTGAATGGTGTCGAGTATAGCGGGGCCGCAGAGAACAACATGACCCCTGGCGGCCCCAGCGGGATGCTGCTGGGCGTCGATGCCGTGCGCGAATTCAACGTGCTGCGCGATTCCTATGGCGCCGAATACGGCAAGCACCCGGGCGGGCAAGTTGTGATCGTAACCCAGTCCGGTTCTAACCAGTGGCACGGCTCGATCTATGAATTTTTCCGAAATAACGATCTCAACGCGCGTAACTACTTCGATGTGGGTTCGGCCCCGCTCTTCCAGCGCAACCAGTTTGGCGGTGCCATTGGCGGTCCGATCGCGAAGGACCAGACGTTCCTTTTTTTGAACTACGAGGGATTCCGGCAGAATTGGCATCAAACTTCGCTGACCTATGTTCCGGCCGATGATGCCCGCAGCGGGACACTCGTTCCGTTTGGTTCCACTTGTGCTCCTGCCCAGCGAGCCGCTTGCGCGGTGGTTGTGCAGGGTCTGCTCAATCTTTGGCCCGCGCCGAATGGTCCCGAACTGCTGCTTCCGAGCGGCCTCCCGAGCGGCATCGCCACACTGACCAGCAGCCCGCTGCAGACAATTCGCGAGGATTTCGGTACGGCGCGCGTCGACCACGTTTTTTCGCAGAAGGACACGTTTTCCGGCATTTATACGATTGACGATGGGGCGAATGTAGACGCCACCATCTTCGATCCGTACAGCACCGACATCACGAATCTTCGCGAACAGGTGCTGAGCCTCAGTGAGACACACATTGTTTCCCCTAGCTTGCTGAACACGGCCCAGTTCGGCTATTCGCGAGCAGCCTATTTCTTCACTGGAAAGCCGACTCCAGGTACTCCTGCGGCCGGCGTGACAAGCTTTGTCGGTGCGCTTCCAGTCGGTGCGGTCGTGGTGGGGGGCAGCACGGCATCGAACCCCGCGACTCAATTGGGACTGGCGGGAAGCAATAATGGAAGTAACTTGCACCTGTTTCGAAATCTGTTTACCTACCAGGACCAAGTCACCTGGACGCACGGCAAGCACCAGTGGAACTTCGGTGCGTGGTTTCAACAATTTCAATCGAATGAGACATTGGCCCTTAGCCAGTTTGGACAACTCTCCTTTCCGAGTGTTGCCGCCTTACTTGGCGGAGGGGGTCCCACCTCGAACGTGACGTTCCTGTACGACCCGACGCCAACACGACTGAACTGGAGGTCACTGTTCGGGGCTTGGTATGTCGAAGACGTGATTCGTTTGACGCCTCGGCTCACGCTGTCGCTTGGTTTTCGCGGTGAGTTCTCAACTGGCTGGAATGAGGCTCATGAGCGCGCGGCCAACTACTTCTTTACCGACGGCGTGATCAACACAAACCCGCACGTCGGAAACTCGGCGTTCAGCGCGAATAATGCCACGTTTCTGCCGCAACCGCGAGTTGGGATCGCCTGGAGCCCGTTGGGTCCGAAGACGGTGGTTCGCGCCGGATTTGGCATGTACAACGATCTACAGGATGCACTCGGCTACCGGATGGATCAAAATGCGCCGTTCAATCCCACCTACAGCATTGCCAATTTCAGCGTGTCGAGTCTACCGCAGCCGATTGCCCCGATTCACGCTAGCGCCAAGCTCGTCCCCGGCGGCGTTCAGCCGAATCTGAACACTCCCACGCTGATCTCCTATTCTCTGAGGGTTGAGCAGTCTCTTTCCCAGAACACGGTCCTCACCGTCGGCTACGTCGGTACCCATGGCTACCATGAAATTATCGGTCTGGACGCCAATACGCCGGTTCCGGCGATCTGCCCTGCTGCGCCCTGCCCCGCCGACTATCCGGCAGGCTTCGGGGCGCTTTCGGGTACGCCTGTGCCCGCCGGCAGCTATTACATTCAGGCTGGATCACCGCTGGCCAACCCGTCTCCTATTATTGCAAACACGTGGACCTGGTTTTCGCTCGGGACCAGCTCGTATAACGCCTTACAGGTGGATCTCAACCACCGCTTCGGCCAAGGTCTTTCGTTTCGCGGAGTCTACACTTGGTCCAGAGCACTGGATGATGGAGATTCAGTGAACGGCACGTTGGCCCAAAATGCGCCGGGCTTAGTATCCAATCCTAGCGACATCAAGGCGGACTGGGGACGGGCCACGTACGACGTGACGAATGCGGCCGCCATCAATGCGCTGTATGAATTGCCGTTCGGCTCCGGGAAAAGCTTTGCAAACGGGTTAAGAGGTTGGTCTAACGCGTTGGTGAGCGGATGGTCTCTGGCAAGCATCGTGACCCTGCAAGACGGCTTCCCGTTCACGCCCCAGCTCGGCTACAACCCGTCGAACAACAAGGACAACAGGAACCCTGTGCGACCGTTCGTAAACCCGGACTTCACAGGTCCTATCAAGCTGGGAACGCCCGCCGAGTGGTTCAATCCCAACGCGTTTATCGCCCCTCCCAACAACAGCGGCTTCTTCGGGAACCTTCGTCGCAATACGCTTCCCGGGCCCGGGCTGGCAACCTGGGATTTTTCTATCCTGAAAGACACCGCGATTCGAGAGCGCCTTCACCTGCAATTCCGAGCCGAATTCTTCAATATCCTGAATCGCGCAAACTTCAACACTCCGACCCTGATCGTCGCAACCGTTGCCGGGAACACTCCCGTTCCCAACCCGGCAGCGGGCGGCATTACAGGCACATCCACCTCAGCCCGGCAGATACAGTTCGCACTTAAGCTGCTTTGGTAAATGGCAGTCTTGCAACATGTCGTAACCGGGGAATGCTGGCATGAATGGAGTTTGCAGGCCTTGGTCTGAACTTAGCCTTCTGTTGCTGATTTGCAGCCGCCCTACAGTTGCGCAGACGTTTTCTCATTCTGCGGCTTCCACTACTGCAACTGCCGATACCGCGGTGCCTCCCAACAGTTGACAGTCCTGCTATATTTCTGCGATTATCGAAATATGCACATCGCATCCAAGAAGGCCACGGAGCAAGTCGTCAAGTACGCTGATATGTTTTCCGCGATGGGAACTGAAGCACGTCTTCGGATCATGCAGCTGCTCTTGTCTGCGTATCCGGACGGGCTAGTGGTCGGTGAGATTCAGGAGGAGTTGGAGATTCCCAGTTCCACGCTGTCACATCATCTCGACAAACTCAGGGTGGAAGATCTCGTTCGCGTCAGCCGTGAAAGCACGTTTCTTCGCTATACGGCGAACACGGAGTCGCTGCAAGAGTTGTTGCAATTCCTGTATGCCGAATGCTGCACGCGTAACAAAGCGCTCAAAGCCAACTCAATCATTCAGGTGTGCAAATAGGACTACCAATGAGCGATCAGAACCTGAAGGAAATCGTGAAAGACAAATATGGGCAGGCTGCTCTACGAGTGACGACGGGCGGTAGTTCCTGTTGTAGTGATTCCTGTGATCCAATCACTTCCGACCTATACGATTCGGCACAGGTAGCTCAAATCCCGCAGGGAGCCCTATCGGCCTCGTTGGGCTGCGGCAACCCAACTGCCTTGGCAAAACTCACCCCTGGAGAAGTTGTTCTGGATTTAGGCTCAGGTGGCGGTATCGACGTGTTGCTTTCGGCGAAACGCGTCGCGCCGACCGGGAAAGCCTACGGTCTCGACATGACCGACGAAATGCTTGCGTTAGCAAATGAAAACAAGCGCAAAGCAGGAGTGGAAAACGTCGAATTTCTGAAGGGTGAGATCGAGAACATCCCGCTTCCCTCCAATTCAGTGGATGTCGTGATCTCAAATTGCGTTATCAATCTGTCCCCTGATAAGGACCGTGTCCTTCAAGAAGCCTTTCGGGTACTCAAGCCGGGAGGGCGATTCGCCGTGTCGGATGTCGTGACGCGTGGGGAGGTTCCTTACGAAATCCGCGCAAGCGTGCTCGCGTGGGTTGGGTGCGTCGCAGGAGCGCTCGAAGAAAACGAATACCGCAAGAAGCTGGCCTCGGCTGGATTCGAGCAGATTGTAATAGAACCTACAAGAACCTATCGAGTGACAGATGCCCGTGAGTTCCTCTCCGCCCGAAACATCGACGCGGACGCAATTGCGCCGCAAGTAGATGGCAAGTTCCTGAGTGCTTTTATACGAGCTGTGAAGCCAGACGAAGCGAAATCCTGCTGTGGGCCAACCTGCTGTACTTGAGAAGAGTGAATGCAAAAGCATTACAACGTCTTGTTCCTGTGTACGGGCAATTCCGCCCGTTCCATCATGGCTGAGGCCATCATGCACGGGAAGGGATTTCCGACTTTCACCGCCTACAGCGCAGGAAGCCATCCAAAGGGCATCGTTCATCCGTCTGCGCTTCGACAGATTGAAATCGCGAAGCTTCCCACCAATGGCTTCCGGAGCAAGGATTGGAGCGAGTTTGCTAAGCCGGACGCTCCCCATTTGGATTTCGTCTTTACCGTTTGTGACAACGCAGCAAAGGAAGTATGTCCCGTGTGGCCGGGACAACCCATGACCGCTCATTGGGGAGTGCCCGACCCAGCTGCGCTAGAAGGCACGCCTGAGCAAATCGAAAAGGCCTTCCGCGATGCCTTCATGGTGCTGGATCGCCGAATTGGCCTTTTTCTCAGCCTGCCTCTTGCCACTCTGAATAAACTTGCCCTCAAGAGAGAAATCGACCGTATCGGACACGCATGAAAGCGTCACTCTCGCGTCGCGCGGCTGCGGAATTCGTTGGGACTGCGCTCCTGGTGGCGGCCGTCGTGGGCTCCGGAATCATGGGAGAGCGCCTTGCGAGTAGCAATGTTGCTTTGGCTCTTCTTGCGAACACGATCGCCACGGGAGCCGCGCTCGTCGCCCTGATTGTCGCCTTCGGTCCAATTTCTGGCGCACATTTGAATCCCGTTGTAACTCTAATGGACGCGCTGGAGGGAGGTCTGCCTTGGACAGACACTCCACATTACTTGTTCAGCCAGGCGCTCGGCGGCGCGGTTGGGGCTGCACTTGCAAATCTTATGTTCGGTCTACCAGTCATATCGCTTTCAAGTCATGTTCGAAGCGGACCTACTCAAGTCTTTAGTGAATTCGTGGCAACGTTCGGCCTCGTTTGTGTTATTTGGGGTTCGTCCCGGCTCCGGTCAAGTGCCGTTCCTTTCGCGGTTGGCGCTTATATAACGGCCGCCTACTGGTTCACCGCATCGACCTCGTTTGCCAATCCTGCCGTTACACTTGCGCGATGCCTCAGTGACACGTTTGCGGGAATTCGGCCCAAAGATGTTCCCGGGTTCGTACTGGCGCAACTCGTAGGGGGCTTTACAGCGACACTCCTTTTTCGCTGGCTCGCCCCAAATCTGCCTTTGCGGGCTGAGGAAGTGCTTTTCTCGCACGATTCAGACCGAGAAAGTTAACAAGTGTTTGTTTACGCGGGGCTCAGAATCACCCTTGATCCGGTCGCGAGCACTCCAGCTGGGGTGCTCGAAAAATCAGGGAACGCCTGTTGCGCAGGTGCTCTGGTATGCCGAACGGGCTGGTGGAGCGGCGGGGTCGGGTACGTCGTCATGCGCAAGGCACCCCCTTTTCTCTGGGGCAGCGGCCCAATGAGCTGTGGTGCACCGACTCCAAAGGTGAGTTCTTACTCGGGAATCGCCAATACTGCTATCCGCTGACGATCACCGATCACGCCAGCACCGGTTTCTCTTGGCCTGCGAAGCTCTGTCCTCCACCAGAGAAGCCTACGCTTTTGCCGTGTTTGAGCGGCTTTTTAAGGAGCGCTTTCTGCCGGCCAACATCCGCAGCGACAACGGGGTGCCTTTCGCTTCCGCGCAGGCCTTATTCCACCTCAGCAGGTTGGCCGTCTGGTGGCTCCGCCTGGGGATCGGCATCGAACGGATCCAACCGGGTTCTCCCCAGCAAAATGGTCGTCATGAACGCATGCACCTGACGTTGAGAAAAGAACGAAGCCAGCCGCTTTAGATTTTCTTCAACAGCAGGCCCGCTTCGACCAATTTGTCGAGGTCTTCAACAACGAGCGTCCGCACGAAGCTCTGGAGATGAAATGTCCGGCCGAGGTCTACCAACCCTCCCCGCGTCCCTACACCGGACTGCCGGACATCGACTATCCCTTCCACGACAAAACCATCGTGGTCACCCGTTGCGGTCGCATCTGCCTGGGACGCAAGAAGATCAAGTTCAGTCAGGTCTTTGCCGGGTAGGCCGTCGGCATCAAGGAAGTTCACGACGACATCTGGCTGGTCAGTTTCATGCAGTATGATCTGGGATACTTTGATCTGGAGACTCGGGTGCTCGAACCGCTGAAAATCCGTTCGGTCCAAAAGTGTTACCCATGTCTTAGGTACGTTGTGTCACCTATGTGTCCGGGCCGGACCCCCTAGTAAAGTGGCGCGCCCGGAGAGACTCGAACTCCCGACCCTCTGCTTAGAAGGCAGACGCTCTATCCAACTGAGCTACGGGCGCGTCGGCTGCAACTGATTCACTGTACTGCGCTTGTCACTTCCTTCGCAACCGGCAACTGAGCGGCTGAATCCCGAGTGTGACCACTTTTGTGACCATCCAGACGCGAAATTGTGTCCAAGACCGCGTCCTCTGAGGGATGGACGTAACGAGCCGACACCGTAACCGAACTGTGCCCGGCGACTCGCGCGAGCGTCCATACGTCGCACTGGGAAGTCGGCGGGGTTGGACCGGTCACTCCATCTAATAAGGAGATCTGCATGAAAAAGTATGTAAAGCCTAGCCTTAGGGGTTTGGGTTTGCTGCGCGTGGTTACGAAATTTAGCGTACACCCCTGCGACCAATCCTGTCCCGTGGCGGAGGCACGCCCAAATCGAAGGGCTCACATCCCGCTCGATCTCGGACCGCTGGTGGGCATCAGCGCTTCTGGATGCGACAGTTCTTCGCTAAACCCATTTGTCTCTAGGGATAAATCATCTTTGTGCGTAACATAGGTCATATATACTCTGCGGATTCCACCTAGCGAGCAGGGACCATGGCCATTCAGTCCGGTACCCACTTGGGCCCCTATGAAATTGTCTCCGCTATTGGCGCGGGCGGAATGGTCCGTCAGGCCCAGCTAAATTCAAGAAAGGAGCAACAACATGGCCGAGCCGGGAGAGGCTAAGTTCGAGCAACAAACCGTCAAGATTTATCACACACCGGGCAAAGCGCCCACGTGTGTCCCAGATCCGATCGTCATCTCAAAGAAGCAAAAACATGAGGTCGTGTGGACGTGCCAATCACAGGAAAACTTTACGGTCGTTATGCAAAGCCCATCGCCCTTCGCTCAAAGCGCGTTCACACAGGACGACAGCCATTCGGGTGAGCCCATTTTGACACCTGATACTGGCAAGCAGCTCCAGTTCAAGTACACCGTCATAGTGGGAAAGGACACAGCCGATCCCGGCGTAATTATTGAACCGTAGGGCGAGGAAAGCTAGCGCGGCCAAGGTGTGCCTCGCCGAAACACCCTGAAGAGCTCAGAACGTTGCCATCAACCAACGGGCCCGTGGATCCTGTCTAGACAGAGATTGGATATAATCCAGCTCCAAATGGCCCTGGCTTCTGGCACAAATGGCAGGTATCGACGGGAGGGGGCCTGAGTCCGCGCTGGAACGGCAACGGCAAGGAGCTGTTCTATGTCACTCCGGATAGCACTGTCATGTCGGTCGCAGTAAGCGGCACTGCGGTATTTCAATCCGGGATTCCCAAGGCACTGTTCAGGCCCAAGGGAGTACTTCCACAACCACTCGGCACTGTTTACTGGGATGTTAGCTCAGACGGCAAGAAATTCGCTTTCCCCGTGTCGCAGTCCGCGAGCGGAGCTGCGTTACCTCCTCGATTCACCGTCGTGTTGAACTGGCCTTCGCTTCTAAAGAAATGACGCTGGGCACCAAACTCGGTCCCCAAGAAATCGTCACGCCGACGAAGGAACTACAGAAGCCACTGGAACGTTGGCAGAAAGCGCTCGGTGGGGTGCTCGAGCGGCCGCCACAGGAAAGGCACGCTTACCTGGATTGAGCATGATTGGCGCAGAGACCAAGGTTTTTCCCGTCGAAGCCTTACGCGAATTCTGCACCCGCGTGTTCCTTCACTTTGGATGCCCCAAAGAAGATGCAGAGCAAGCTGCCGATGT
>Ga0187779_10000792_pt1 | contig 20666 bp, 18 predicted proteins | sample 1015_Q2_SP10_10__FD_132435 | JGI IMG/M metagenome (GOLD analysis project Ga0187779, IMG submission 132435) | Tropical peat soil microbial communities from peatlands in Department of Meta, Colombia - 1015_Q2_SP10_10_MG | ecosystem: Environmental > Terrestrial > Soil > Wetlands > Peat | place... | reverse complement strand
GTTTGAGGTTTGCATCTAGCCTCGGGCAGGTGTCTAGTCCAGAGTCTATAGGAGGAACATGCAAGTTAAACACGCATTTCTTCATATCTTTGACTTGAGAAGCCATTTTCTCAATCTTTGTCCATAATTCATCTTCGGAACATTCCCTTGGGGTTTTCCATGGTGTAGGATTGCTCCAGCCTTCGCTTATCATTTCATGCTTGTCGTCCAGTGTCACAACCTGCTCTTCAGGATCGATTACGTAATCTGATTGGCGGAGTATATCCTTCATCTCAGGGAGGTCATCGTTGCCGCCTGTTATGTAGATCTTGATCCCTGTTCCTTTCAGGCGTTCCTCAGCGAGGTGGATCCAGTTGCTGAAAACGTCAAGCATTGCCTTAACGAAAACATCGTGAACCTTTTTCTCGTCTGTCTGCATTTGACGGAACTGTTCGAAGTCAGTAATGTAGGGATAGTATCCAGAAAAACGAATATCTCTCAGAAGGTCCTGGAGTTCTTTCTCGCCGTTGGCAGTATGTCGACTTTCAAGGAAGGTTGCGTAATACTTGTCATTGGATTCTTTGATTACCGGGATAAGTAATTTTCCAGTGACGTCTCCACCCATTATCAGAATATTTGCCTTGTAAAACTTGCCCGCGTTTACGAATTTGAGGTAACACTTCTCCGACCCGTGGAGGTCCGTTGCGAAGAAGAGCTTCGTGCTAGTCATGAACTGTCGTAACGGACACTGCTGTTTGAATTAATTAGTGTGCGCCTTGAGCTACCTAAATCAATTATTGTACGTCTTGAATAGTCTATAGTCCATAGCGTTATATAATCTACGAGACGGAAATGTGAGCGGATGTTGTAAGTTTGGAAGAGAAAGGACAAGTGAAAACTTTCTTCCCTAGGACATCAAGTGGTTTAGTTCGAGAATTTGGGACCACGGACGTACTTCTTATGTCGTCAGCTGCTGTATTCGCTCTGGTTTTCGCGATACTGCAGTTTCCTTGGTACTACGGTTTTAACCCTGGCGCGAACCTTGCGTTATCACTGGTGTTCGGAGCCATACCGTTCCTCCTGCTGATGCTCACATACTGGGCTGTGGGGGTAATCATGCCGCGATCGGGCAATGACTACGTGTGGGTAGCAAGAATTATTCATCCAGCAGTGGGATTCGCGTGGTCGTTCCTTTACATGTTTATGGTTTTTACCACCGCTTTTTGTTTGAGTGTCTTTGCTCTCGCTTCATCAGTTGGCGGCTCTTTGGTCGTTTGGGGTGTTTTGTACAGCGCTCCCGGATTGATCGATTTGGGCAATTGGATAAGTAGCCCAACTGGAAGCTTCTTCATATCGATTGTCATTACTTTGTTCTTCGCGTGCCTCGCTATTTTCGGAGCTAAAGCGGTGAAACGGTTCCTGTACATTTTCTGGGGGATCGCTGTGGTTGGGATTGTCGTTATGTGGGGCCTGCTGGCCTCTACGACGCCTGCCGCTTTTGCTGCAAAATGGGACGCTGTCCTATCGCAGAGCTTGAGCTACGAGAGTGTGACGAGTCTCGCGACAAAGCAGGGCTGGTCATTAACAACGGTAACACTAGCCGGCTCTCTTGCAGCACTTCCGTTTGCTGGACTGTTTTTGCTTGGGGGCAATTTCGTGAACGTTATGGCCGGAGAGATTAAGGAGACTAAGAAAGCGCTTCCAATAGCACTTTTCTTATCGTTGGTATTCGGTATTACCTTTTGGTCAATCACCTCTACGCTCACGCTGAGTGCTGTTGGAGAGAACTGGATGTATGCGTTAGCTTACCTATGGGATAACGCGTCAGGCGCTTATTCGAGTGCCATGCCCTACGCGCCCACTCTAACCCTGATGCTCTCTCTCATAGCTTACCCCAATCAACTTCTTGTGGCAATTGTTTTTTCAACATTCGCGTTGGGTTCGCTGCCCGCACTGTTTGTCTACTTCTGGATTCCGAGCAGGTATTTCTTCGCTTGGTCATTTGACCGGGTTATTCCAACCAAAATGGCAGAAGTTAGCAAGAAGTACAGGACACCACACATCTCAGTTATCGTCGTGACGGTATTCTCGATTCTGATTTTTGCATCCATAGCCTTCACCACTTGGGGCTTTATGGAAACGCTAGGAAGCTTCCTTTGGGAGATATGCTTCATTGTGCCGGCGATTGCAACTGTCATCTTCCCGTTCAGGAAACCGGAGTTACTCGCCTTAGCGCCGGGCTTCATGCGCAAGAAAATTGCAGGACTTCCATTGATAAGCGTGCTTGGGGCACTGACCGCGATAGTTTTCACATACATGGGTTACTTGGTGATCTCAAACCCTCTGATAGTGAGTCCGAGTGGTACTGCCGTACTATTCGCGGTGGGAATACTCGTCGCGTGCTTCTTGGTCTACTACGCAAGCTTAGCCTATCATAAACGCGCCGGCGTCGAAATGGAACTAGCGTTCAAGGAGATTCCACCAGTTTAGAGAAGTGCAACTCACCTAGCCCGAAGTACCACCTATCTCATTGCTACCTCTAAATCTGTGAATCCAGGGGATCATGGGAATCCCCTCTAGCCTTAGTATCTTTCTTGGTCCCTGCGAAACTTTAGTTTTGAGTCCCCTGGTGCTGCATGTCTTGGACCAAAAACTTCATTCCCACTGGTAATGTTTGACTGTTGTTTTGCTATGAAGCAGCTTTCACACTGGGCAAGATACCTGGGTGGAATAATTTGCGCGGTGGGCGGAATCTACATAGGTAACGGATACGGTGCAGATTACTGGCGATTCGGACCATTCAACTTAGCTTGGGATACTGCTTTTCGAGGCGTATTACTCCTGTTGATAGGTTTCCTGTTCATACGGCTAAGCAAGTAACCTAACGACATGAACACGACATTTTCCTTCAAGAAATAACGTGAATCCTACAGAAATTGATGTTACCACAAATACTATTTTTTTCTCACTGTTCAGTTCAAGTTTTGAAACAATAATGCCCACGCCCACATGTTATCGTTGTGACAAACTACACAATCCTATCGCGGAACTTTAACTCGACTTTGTAACGGAGGTGAACAACGCTTTTGTTCGCGGGAACGTGACGAGCAGGCAAAAAGGGTGTATTGAATGAAGAAAATCTTGTCTATCGTGATTCTCGCACTAATAATCGTCCTTCCGTCAAGCGTAGCAGCCTCCCCTACCCATGCTCCGACGCAACACAACGCAGTGGTGCTTTCGTCCCTTAACTCGCTGGTCCCACTCGGCTACTATGGCAAGTTGATGATAAGTAACCTCAAACACGCTGGTTACAACGTTACCTTCCTTGCGGACAATTCAGTAACCATCGACTTTCTCGTCCATCACCTGAATAGTTATGACGTCGTAATTTGGCGCACGAACACCTTCAACTACGTACATACCACTTACTGGTACGTGGGCGAAAAAGTCAACGGTGCCACTGCACAAGAGTACGCTTACGATTTCGCCAAGGGTTGGATAAACGGCCACGCGGGAATCCTTGGTGTCAGTGAAGATTTCATCAACGCATATTTCCCAGCCAAGTCGCTTAATCATGTGAAAGTGATGATATTCATCTCCAGCGACGGAAACTCCTTAGCGCCCCAGTTTATTGCTGCAGGGGCCTCATCCGTAATCTTCTGTAACGGCGTAATTTCACTACAGTTCGGTCTGATTGACGACTTGACGAATGCGCTCGTCACGTACCTTGCAGCGGGGCGAACTGTGCTTACCTCAGTGTACAATACGGTCTCCCCATTCAATCAGGGGGAGCAACTCGAGGATAACCTAGACTCAACCTACACGCCGCCATTCTGGTTCCTGGGTAGCGCCTCGGTAACACTGACCTAGCCTCTTCCGTACGGATGCGAAAGTTTTCGCATCCCTCTCCTAGTCCGCTGCGCGTACTTCACCGAAGAAATTCGTATTAGCAAGAGCACACTACGAAATCTGCACAATACAAAATCGGGTATTGCTTTGTCGTCGATAAAGGAAGCCGTTGTGATCCATAAGGGACTTGACAATGTCTACGTTAAGGAAAGCAGGATCTGCTTCATAGACGGCGAAGCGAGCAGGCTCTTCTACCGTGGCTATTCCATAGACGATTTGGCCGCCCACTCAACATTCGAGGAAACCACATACCTGCTCATTTTCGGCAAACTACCGAACAAAGCTCAACTACAAGAATTTAGGAAAAACCTCGATACCTATAGGAAACTTGACCCGAGGCTTTTGCGGTTAATCTCATCCTTCCCCGCTTCCTGCGATCCTATGGATGCACTGAGAACTGCGGTCTCCTCCCTGGGATTGTTCGATCCAAACCCGACAACTGAGAGTGTCGAGGCAAGAATCGACAAGGCGATTCAGATACTTGCAAAAACGCCTACGATCATCGCGGCCTTTGATCGGGCGCGGAACCGTAAGGATCCCATAGAACCAAAGTCGGAGTTAAGTCATGCAGCAAATTTCCTGTACATGCTTAACGGTAAGGCGCCTGATCCGTACGATGCTTACGTTATGGACGTGGCGCTGATTCTGCATGCTGAGCACGAGATGAACGCGTCCACGTTTTCGTGTACCGTTACGGCGTCCACTCTTGCTGACATGTATTCGATCATCACTTCCGGAATCGCGACCCTTAGAGGACCGCTTCACGGGGGCGCTAACGAGGCTGCGCTTCGAACCGTTCAGGAGGTTGGAGACCCGTCAAACGCTGAAAGGTACGTGACGCAGGCTCTTGCTGATAGAAAACGGATTATGGGCTTCGGGCACAGGGTATACAAAACATGGGACCCTCGTTACCGGATTCTTAAGGCGTTGGGGGCTGATCTTGCCGTAAGACGGGGACATCAGAAACTATTCGACACTGCGCTTGCAATCGAGTCAAGCGCTCTGAGGCATTTGTCTGGTGCCCCAATCTTTCCTAACGTAGATTCGTACTCGGGCGTAGTCTTTCACATGCTTGGCATTCCAACTGACCTATTTACCCCGATTTTCGCAATGAGCAGGATTGCTGGATGGAGCGCTCATTCTATCGAATACCTAGAATCTAATCGGCTGATACGACCCAAGGCTTACTATGTAGGACCAGTCGGATTGCAATACGTCCCTATTGACGATCGTTCAACTTAGGACGTTGATTGTCCTTGAACGTTAAGGAGATTATCGCTAGGCCGCTTGTCTCAATTAGTTCAGAAGGGACGGTGCTCGAAGCCTCAAGGTTGATGGTCGAGAATAATCTGGGGCTACTAGTGATCTGTGACCCGACGGGTAGCCGAATCAGAGGAGTCGTGTCTGAACGCGATATTATCCGTTCGGTAGCAAGCGGAAAGGACGCCATGATAAGAGTGGAGGCGATCAGTACTCCTACTGTTGTCACCGTGAAGTGGAATTCGGAGATTGCGGAAGCAGCTAAGGCCATGAATAAACATCGGATAAGGCACGTCGTAGTTCTGGATGATGCAAATCAACCGATAGGTGTCGTTTCAATGCGAGACTTGGTCGGTGAACGGTCCACTCTCAGAGCAATTTTACAGTCACACGATAGAGAAGTCTTCGCGGGCGGAGACTAACTACTCTAAACTCTCAATACGACTGCAGACTTCTTCTAACCCAATCTCAATCTCTTCTCTCGTCAACATCTTCTTGATCTTGACTACACGGGATTCGAGTTCACGGCGGCCGAGAACAATCATGTATGGGATTCCGCTCGCGTTCACATACTCTAACTGTTTGCTCAAACTGCGCTCTTTCAGGTCGATTTGAGTCGGGATATTTCTGTCGCGTAATTGCTTTGCGAGTTTGACTGCCTCCGAACTAACATCAGCCTTGACTGTTGCGACGAAAACTTTCGCAACAGGCTTCGTTTTAGGGAAGAGATTAGCTCTCTCCAGGGAGATCATGAGGCGTTCGACTCCGCCCGCGACGCCGGTAGCCGGTATGTCACGCTTCCCGAAGATCTTGCACAAACCGTCGTATCTTCCTCCACCGAATAGGGCTCCAACTTCCTCAGCCTCATCGTACCCTTCGAATACGATCCCATCGTAGTAACCGATGCCGCGCACGATGCTTAGGTCGTATATACAAATCCCCTTTCTTCCATACGCCTCCAGTGAGTCCGCTAGAAGTTTCAGCTCGTTAACCGCGATTATGGCTTTCTCTTCCTGGAACTCGAATCTTGCAAGTTTCTGCAAAACCTCGACTGGCGGCCCATTAATTGAGATGAACGCAAGAATCTTATCAACGGTCGCCGGGTCGATATCAATTGCGAGAAACTCCTTCATCAGTTCGTCGGGTGTCACTTTTCGGATCTTATCAATGATTCTGAGCGTTTGTTCAAGTTTCTCTCCAGGTGCTAGACCCAGCTGATTCAAGTAGGCTTCAGTCAGTCTGCGATTGCTGATTCTAATTTTGAAGTTCTTCAATCCGATGTTTTGCATGATGTCCGCTCCAACGCAGATGACCTCAGCATCTGCGGCCGGACTCGCTGAGCCGAAGATTTCAACATCCCATTGGGTAAAGTATCTGTAACGTCCGAATTGAGGTTCATCATATCGCCAGTTTCCGCCGATGGTGGCGTACTTGATAGGCTCTGGGAGATCCGTTCGCGATGTGACCATGCGAGTTAGACCAACCGTCAAATCGAATCTTAGACCCAGGTCGCGTTCGGACTTATCTTTGAACCAATAAATCTCATTACGGATTGCGGGGCCACTCTTGGCTTCAAGAGTTTCCAAGTTTTCAATCGTTGATGGTTCAACCTGCAGAAAACCATATCGAGCTACTGTCTCGCGGATTTTATCATACAGCCAGAGTCTTCGAGTCATCTCATCAGAATTGACATCTTTCATGCCGCGTGGAAGTGAGAACGTCTCTGGCAACGATTTCACCTGGTGAGGGTCGATGACGTGAAGGTATGCTATAACCTATTGAGTCGGAGATGGATTCAAAACGGAATCCGCTAACGAGTCGTCATGCGTGAGACTGGAGAAGCCCAGTTGCTCTGGACTAGAGCGATACTGTGAAAAACATCCTTCTATACACGTCTGGAGCGGTAAGCTTTATGCCGATACCTCGAGACTTCGTTGGATACGGAAAGACCCCGCCGAAGGTTCGCTGGCCGAACGGTAACCGGCTCGCACTCTCTTTCGCCATAAATTATGAGGCAGGGGGAGAAAGGTCAGTTGCTTTTGGAGATCAAGGGGCAGAAACCTTCGGTGAGTTTCCTGCATATGGCGCGCCACCCAAACGTGACTTGACAATTGAGTCCATTTTCGAATACGAGACGAGGGTTGCAATCTGGCGGATTTTGAGACTCTTCAAGAAGCATGACGTGAAAACAACTTTCTTTGCTACTGCAAAGACGCTGGAAACAAATCCGGAAGCAGCTAAGGAAATTGTTCGTATGGGGCATGAGATCTGCAGCCACGGTTATCGGTGGATTGAACATTTCACGTTCAGTGTTGAGGAGGAGCGTGAAGTGATCAGAAAGGCAGTTGAAACCATCGAGAAGCTGACAGGGCAGAGGCCAATGGGGTGGTATTGCCGGGAACCGAGCGAGAACACGATCGAGCTGCTGGCACAGGAGGGAGGGTTCCTGTACGATTCTGACATCTACAACGATGACCTGCCCTATTACGTGAAAGTGAACGGCAAGGATTTCCTGCTAATTCCATACACGCCTGATGCGAACGATTTTCATTACTTCTCAAACCGATTCAGTAACTCGAACGAGTTTTATCAGTATCTGAAAGATTCGTTTGATTTGCTCTACGATGAGTCGAGGAAGGAGGCGAAGCTGATGAACGTCGGTCTGCACGTGCGCATTTCCGGAAGACCCGGCAGGACCGTCGCCGTTGACAAGTTTCTGAAATACGTGAAAGCGAAACGACGAGTTTGGATAACGCGCAGGGTTGACATCGCGAAATGGTGGTTAGATAAGTACCGCGCGCAATAGCGAGAACAACGCAATTTATACGCCAGTGTAACTCTCTGCAAAAGGATTCGCATGGCAGTATCCAAATCACGCGAGCTCGGCACGGGAATCGCTGCAGGACTGATTGCGGGAGGCGTCTTAGCAGCCATTCTAAGCATCTTCAATTTCCCGGTCTCCGAGCCAGTGGGTGCTTTCGTGGCAGGAGCATTAGCGGCATACGTGATGTACGACAAGATAGGCCCAGTTACCCTTGGGGGAGCGTGTGCAGGGTTACTCAGCTTACCATTCTACTTGGGCCTCCTCCAAGTCTTTGTGATCTTTGAGCTTATCCCGCTACCGACTGGGCCTCAACCAAGTTTGGCATCGTTTCAGAGTACTGTGATTGTGATCACTCTCGTGGACGTTGGGGTGGGGGCTATGGCTGGTTCAATAGTAGGGGCAATTCACCATCCAGCTCCTCCCACCGTTCCGACTCCCTCAGCCACATATCCAGGTATGACTGAACAAGCCAAGTATTGTGTGCAATGTGGTGCGAAGATGAATCCGGGGACCCTTACCTGTTCTCAATGCGGGGCCCGACAGCCGGATATGGGTCTCGCTCATTAGACACGTAGTGAACTTAACGTATAGTAGACGATGTCTGTTCGCCGGTCGACAACGGCTAGGATTAGTTCCTTCCTTTCCTTGTCTGCGAACACGAGAAGCTTAGATAATTTTCTTAGACTTGCCTCACCGCCCTCGTACACGATTGAAATCAACCGCCTCATAGGCCCTTTCCCGTAAATATCGAAATCAAACATCCTAGTCGATTCACGAACGAGGTATCCGCGGTCTCTCAGGTCTCGGTACACTAGGTACTTGATCCAGATCGCGGATTTTCCCACTGAAAACTTCCGAACCAGGTCCCGCAGAGTAAGCTCACGCTTGCCTCTCTTGTCAAACACGATTATTCGCTGCTTTTCATGAAGGTAAAACGATTCGTAGGGAGTGAACACCAGTTTCGTGCCTTTGAGGTCACCGAACCCGCGATCACGCAGCTCCATGAGTTCTGGCTTGTAGGGTATGTATGTGGAACGAGTGTCGCATACCGCTTCCCAAGGCGTAAACTGCGCCTTCTCATCATTCGGCGGCTTTGTCTCGTGCGGTATGCTCTCCAAGATTATCGCTCGGACCAGAGATGACGCCGCTGGCTTAATGCTTTTGCCAGTTCGCACTCTCGACGAAAAGTAATTCTACTCACGCGGCGCATCAGCGTTTGATCGAGTTTGCTACAGTTCTCGAAAGTAAGGACTGTTGACTGGGTGAACGGGCGGGTCAGAATGGTCGATCAGACGATGATTCCGGAGAAATTTACCTACGTCACCCTCACCAACTATCGCCAAGTTGCGAAAGCAATCGAGAAGATGACGGTCAGGGGGGCTCCGGCTATAGGGGTAGCCGCTGCCATGGGGATCGGTTTGGCAGCGAAGTCTAGCAAGACCAAGAATCGAGATCGATTCATGCAGGAGCTGCAGAAGGCTGGAACTGTACTATGCCAAAGCCGCCCGACTGCATGGAATCTCTTCTGGGCGGTAGATCGAATGCTCCGAAAGGCTGAGGCAACAGCCGGAAGCACTAGAGAGACCGCTGAGGCGCTGGTTCTGGAGGCAAAGCGGATTGCACTCGAGGATGTTGAAGCTAACAAGAAGATTGGCGAGTTTGGGTCCGCGTTGATTAAGGATGGAGACAGAGTTTTGACGCATTGCAATACAGGCACGTTGGCCACTGTAAGTTACGGTACGGCTCTGGCACCAATTCGTACTGCAGTACGCCAAGGGAAGAAAGTTAGAGTGATAGCGACAGAGACGCGGCCGCGACTTCAAGGCGCGAGGCTTACTGCCTTCGAGCTCCTAATGGACCGTATTCCCGTCACTCTCATAGTTGACGGTGCCGCCGGCTACGTTATGAAGCAAGGAATGGTGAAGTTAGCAATAGTTGGTGCGGACCGAATTACCTCAAGGGTAGTGGCGAACAAGGTGGGTACGTACATGATCGCTTTAGCTGCAAGAGAGAACCATGTTCCATTCTACGTAGCAGCTCCGTCGTCAACCTTTGATTTGAAGAGGACGGATGACGTGGAGATTGAGGAAAGGGATCATCGGGAGGTTACTCATATCGGAGGGAGGAGAATTCCTCCTCGCGGCGTAGGTGTCTTCAACCCGGCTTTTGACATAACGCCAGTTGAGTTGGTTGAAGGCTTCATCACTGAAAAAGGGGTTTTGAAGCCTGCGGATTTGACTGGTAGGACCTAGCCGACTTCCGCCAGCGGCTTCTTACCGATCTGGAGTACTATCTCCACTGGACAGTGAGTAACCGCTTCAATCTTGCTCTTCCAGTCGGAACCCATGCCGACAAGTGCGTACATACCCGTGACTTCTGCCTTGGCCTTCTGAACGATTCTCGTCAACGCAATCTGTGTTTCGCCACTATCGATCACGTCGTCCACGATCAGTACGCAGTCTCCTTTCCGAAGTGCGTCTCTTGGAACGAATAGGCTGATCATGATTGCGGTCTTGCTAGGAATGTAAACCTCCTCGATGAATTCGCGCACCCCAACTTCCCTATTCTTCTTCGCAATAACCAAGCCGACTCCAAGTCTATGTGCGAGCAATGCCGCGAGCGGTATGCCGTCGGTGGCTGCAGCAAGAACCTTAGTGATTCGCATTCCCGCAAACGCGTTCACCGCGTGTTGAACTGCTCGTTCAAGGAGCAGCGTGTCAGAAATCAAATGTGTATTGTCAAAGTAGCCTGCATCATCGAACCTAATTCGCTGCTGAATCTCGCCTTCAAGTCGCATTATCTTCTGGAGCGTTCGGTTAATGTTCTGTGCTCTGTCGATGGTGGGAAGAACGTGCCCTTTGACATATCTGCTTAGGACGGTTTCGGGTAAGCCGATGATTTGGGCGAGTTCTCTGTATGTATAGTAATTCTTGGCTAGATTTAGCAGCTCAATGGTCATGAGCTTATACTTGAGGTCGGATATACGTGAGCCTGCTCTCAATCTGTTGCCTTCCTTATTGATTTAGACAAGTTAAGACATTCACATGCCCGTGCTGAGTAGTATTAATACTTTCGACATGGATTGACACAAAGAATAGGGTGACTATTGTCGCCTTTCTACAATTCCTTTGCTATCTTGGTATCTGCCTTCATATGGACGGCGCGTTTTCGTGCTAAGTAGGTGAATTGCGAGCTGCACAAACCGTTCTCCACGGTTCAAAATGAACTCTTCAGGTGCGGAATTGTACAGCATGATCGTGAGTTGCCCATGGAATCCGGGGTCTATTAGAGCAAGACTTGCGATGACTCCGACTCTGGCCAGTGAAGAGCGAATATGGAGGGTCCCAATCATATCCTCTCCTAATTCAACTCGCTCCAGAGTTGCAGTGAGTACGCTGCGGCCTGGAGGAATGTGAACCTCGGAACTAACGCGCAAGTCATAGCCACCACCGTTCAGGCACGGAGCTTCGAATGGGTCTATAACAAGCGATCCTTCAGCAACTCGACTCTGAATATCCGTATCAGATAGTACCACCAATCTTTTTTCACCCTCTGGTGACCGAAACCTGGATCGGTTGAGAAACCATATACCTGATTATCTATAATTGCGTGCCTAGCGGGCCCGTAGTCGAGCCAGGATTAAGACACAGTGACCTAGACTCGTGTAAGCCTTCGGAGCGAAATGCGATGAAAGCCTGGGATCCGGGGTTCGAATCCCCGCGGGCCCGCCATACGTACACCCTTATCATTGAGCTTTGTATGCGATGACACGTCGTGATGTCCTAGTTGCGGCGCCTCACACTGGCCATCGGTCTCTTAATCCTCATCGCCGGTTTATACCTGGTTAATCAAGGGACCGCGCTCCTCACTCCCGTCGCAGAGGTGACGGGGCAGATATCCCGAGGTGTATCGGTTACTCCCGTCCTTTCCTCCATCCTGTTATCCGTTCCAGGGTCGAATTACACGTACGTTACGGCGAACCTAGAGGGCAACGTGAAGACGATAGGGATGATACAGCTTGAGGGCGAGAGCCAAGTAGGATTCTACGTTATGAACGGGGGGAATTTCTCGCAATGGCGACATGGGAATCCGAGTACAGTCGTCTTTGCAGAACCTGACGTCACCACATACAATTTCACCTTTACACCGGTTGAAAGTGGCGTCTACTACTTTATCTTCAGCAACCAAGATTCAAGTCGCAAGAATCTGATCTTCACCCTTAGCACTGTAACGTACACGATGGCTCCTAGTCCCTTCATTCAGCATGCCGACTTTGAACTAGTGTTGCTTGGTATTCTCCTGACGGTTATCGGAATCAAGACTGGCAAGAAACCCAAAAAATCCTGGAAGGAGCATGAAGTTACCGCGTCGAAGGAAGCAAACCCCTTGACGGAGTGCAAGTTTTGCGGTAAAGACTTGCCCCCGGGCGAGCTGTTCTGTTCAAGTTGCAGGCGTTCCCAGAGCTAGTTACTCATCCGACGAAACAACCCGTAGAATAAGAATACGGAGAGCATGTACAAGCCAGCGCACAGGTAGAAGGGGAGACTCAAGTTCCCTCCGCCGAGCAATGAGCCTCCAACGACGGTGCTGGCTGCGTTCGGAAGCCTCCAGATAACGACGTTGAATGAGGATGCGGTAGCACGCTCATCCTCCGCGATCAGATTCATAATGAACGTGTCAGACAGGGGACTTGACATATTCATCAGAGTGGAACGGACTACGTAGAGCGCGGCAGCCACCTCAGCGCTCGGAGTAAAGGGCATCGCTATCAAGAAAACTGTAGAAAGCAACTGAGTCAGCACGATCCCTCCGACCAGCCCGAACCGCTTAGAGATTCGAGGCGAGAATGCTGCCGCCAGACCCATCACAATGTAAGATACAGCAATCAGAGGGCCAGAGAACACGTCAGTTGCGTTGAACCGAAGGAGAAACCATGTTGGAATTAGCGGAATAATCAATCCCGCCCCCAGCCCTATGAGAAGATTTGCGGCTGAAAATTTCGCAATGACACCCAGCGACTTTCGTGGCAGGATTCCTTGACGGGAGAATTTCGGTTTCCGGTTAGCAACCCACCTGAACACTGAGAATGTGGTGATCAAACCCAGAGCACCAAGCAAAATGAAGAAGATTCTATGCGCCAACTCAAGGCTCAAAGGCAGCAAAGGAAAGAGGCCGGGAATGGCACTACCAAGCCCTGACGCCACCGTGAAGGTCATAAAGGAAAGACTGAACGTTGCAGGTCTCGTTTCCTCAGTCGTACTGTCGGCCAAGTAAGCGTTCCACGTGGCCAGAAACATTGCGTCGGATATTCCACCGATTACCGCTGAAACTTCGAGCACTAGTAAGTTCGTTGTTATTCCCGGAACCACGGTGACGCAGGACGCTAGGAAAGCGCCGATCAACATAATTCCCCTACGCCCATAACGGTCTGAGAGAACAGCGAACGGAATGCTGAAGATCACGCTTGACAAGGCCGAAGTTGTTAGGAATATTCCGAGATCGTTCACCGAAACTCCTTCCAGCGGAAGAAACACAGTGACGGCGACCTGATAGAAGCCTAAGCAAAGAGCCAGAGGACAAGCTCCTAACACGACCCGCAGTGCATCTCTCGGTACCGTGCCAAGATAGCCGAACGGCCGCATCATTAGGAGTCACTCGCCGAGTCCGTCACGAAGGTCCGACGTGAAAAGGGCTTCGGCTACCTTGCACTATACTGAATGCTCCTCCTCATCTATCTTCTCAGGTAGGCGGGTGATGAAGAAGATTTATCTGCTCCCCGATCAGTTGCAAACCTTGTCCCGCGGTAGCTCAGCCTGGTAGAGCTTCCGGCTGTAGTCCTGTACCTTAACGGTGCGGGGAGGTCAGCCTGCTAGGCGTACAACGTCCGAAACCGGAGTGTCGCTGGTTCAAAGCAGGAACTGTGATCCTGTGAAAATCCGGCCCGCGGGACCACTACTCGATTACGCAATTCGCACATAACTTGTCCAGTTCCTTTAGGTGCTGATCGAAGTCGCAGTTCCAGCCTTTGTTATCGTCGAAGAGCTCGTATGATACGGTCTGGCCGACTCGGTTTCTGAAGTCCTTGCGGATTGCTGAATACGACTGAAGTATTCCGGCTCTTGCGAGTTGCGAGAAGAGCGTAAACAGGTTCGGAAGTTGGGAATTCAGAATGTTCGTCCTTATGAGAATAGCGTTTCGTCTGAGTATTTTCGAGGCACCTATAATGAAGAACATGCGCGGAAGTACGGAGCAGAACTTGTCCAAGTCAAGCTTAGTGTTGAACTCTAGCATGATCTCGTGAAACGCTGACACTTCTTTCGGAAACGGAACGACGTTAAACTGGTAATTCCGTAGCATCCCAGCTGGAGCAAGTCGCTTGTCAAAATGATACTTCACACCATGCAGCGAAACACCAGCAATAGGTGCGAGTTCACTGAAGCTTTTTCGTGCGTCCTTTTCCAGTTCCTTTAGGATCAGTATATCCTTCTTATCGGTCACAATGTCGTACGATGATGGGTCATCTACGAACGTGCTTGGAGTCGCTCTGGTTATTTCGTTGAACCATTGATTCCAGGGAAACTTCCATTCATGTAGGCCCGAATTATAATAACTGAAGTCAGGGAAGTTCGGAATATAATCTCCTGTTACTAGGATTCTGAATCGTCTAACGAGACCGGATTCAGCCAACTTGTGGACGTATTTTCTGAATTCTGAGATGAATTTAACTGGAACATAGTGAACGGAATCGTGAGTGAATGCTCCTTCGCACGGATTTATGAACGCCCAAAGGTTTGGTACCCTTAATGCTTGGGTAACCGTGTCTTCGCAACCCAATCGAGCGGCCGCTAGTACGACAACTCTCATCATTCCTAACTTCGAAACCTTGGGGATTACCTGCGCTACAGGTCCCGACTTTGATTCAAGCCGTTCAATTCTATGGTATACTGAAGTGAACGGGATTCCTGTCTGCCTCGATACTTCGAGCAGGTTTCTTGGTCCCAGGCTCCACATGGCTGAGAAGATCTTAATGTTCATTGAATCGAGGTCCTTCAGTATCTTCTGCTCAACCGCAGCGTACTGTTCTTCGAGTCTTACGGTATCGGTTGCTAATGCAGATACTATTGACTCTACCACCGCGAGTTTCCTCCTGTTATTGAGTAACGGCACAGTTTATAGAATTTATAGAAGAAGATTTTGGCAGGTTAACCGAGTTATGAAGCTCGGCAATTACCCGCTTCATTATAACATCTGTTACCTTACGACCTACAAGGCTTACCAGAATCGAGTCCAGTACGGTACAATGTTCACACACCTGTGTGCCCTCTCATTCCAATGGACCAATCAAAGGGTAAATAAGTTACCTGAGCGTATAGCACGACTGGTAAAAACGTAAGTTCAGTGCAGCCTTCGGTATTGACATGGAGGTGACAATGCTTTGGGTGATGGTAATGGCGGTCACGTCGGTGGATGAGCTTTTTCCTGCTAAAGGATCATGCAGGTGCTCGCTAAGTAGTTCGATTACGTAGGTGTTGTAGTCGGTGGTATGACGGGTTCTGCCCCGCGTGTGCCGAATAGAGATAGAGCTGTCGACTTAGGCCGGCGCTCGTTACGATAGTTTCTTTATCAGGCTTCCAGCCTAGGAGCTCATAATCTAACGAAACGACTCTTGCACCTGCTTTGAGCTCTCTTGAGAGTTTAGGGGCGAGCTTAGCATTCACTGAGTCCGAGAGGTAGATTGCGATCACGTCTGCATCTGACAAATCGACCTGCATCAGGTCACCTTCAATAATTTTCGCCTCAACCTTGGTCGCTGCTAATCGCTCTTTGAGGCGTACGACACGTTCCGGGTCGATTTCCACTCCGACGCATCTAGCGCCGAACTCTCTTGCTCCTTCAATGAGTATCCGTCCGTCTCCAGCCCCGAGATCGTAGAGGAGCTCGCCTTGGCGAAGTCTACTAAGAAGAAGCATTTGACGGACTATATTCTTGGGTGTGGGAATGTAAGCTACATCCAGGTTAGTCAATTGTCCGTCAGTTTGATTCTGTTGATTCGAGAGCTATGTAGTTGCCGCATGGAGGAACCGGAAATAACCCTTAGATTGAGCTGGCGGGCATCGCGGGAAATGGTCTTGAGTTGTCTTCTGTCCGGGAATTTCTTGCTGCTCGTGATTTTCTCCTCTCCGCAAAGAACTACGACGAAGCCAAGGCCGGATTCAACTGGCCGAGGCCCGAAAATTTCAACTGGGCCCTGAACTATTTTGATCAGCTCGCGGACAAGTGCACCAATCCGGCCTTAGAGTACGTCGATGATCAGGGCGTTGAGAAGACTGTCAGCTTCCAAAGAATGAAAGAACGCTCCAATCAGGTAGCAAATCTGCTCCGTAGTCTTGGCCTCAGGAAGGGCGACCGAGTGCTCGTCATGCTGCCGAATAGAATTGAACTCTTCGAGACGATACTCGGCGCGATGAAAATGGGGTGCGTCATAATCCCCGCCTCAACGTTACTGACTTCAAATGATGTCAAGGATAGGATGACGCGGGGAAAGGTTCAGTGTGTGGTAGTCGACGAGCCGCTGGTTTCCACGATTGATAGTGCACTTGCGAGCAGTAAGGAGTTTGTGAAGATCAACCTCGGCTTGGAGATAAAGACCTGGGTACCGTTCAACCAAGTGGATTCGGAAGTTGCAAGTTTCAGGACGGAAGAAAAATACTCTTTGAATGATGGATTGCTCGTCTACTTCACTTCGGGTACAACATCGAAACCGAAGCTCGTCCTTCATACGCATGGGAGCTACCCGATAGGGCATTTGAGCACGATGTATTGGACCGGCATCAGGCCGGGCGATCTGCACTACAACATCGGCGCACCAGGATGGGCAAAGCACGCTTGGAGTAGCATCTTCGCCGTTTGGAATGCCGAAGCAACCACCTTCGTTTACAATTACTCGGGAAGGTTCAACGCTAGAGAGGTTCTTAGAATAATGGAGGAGCACAAGGTTCGGACACTATGTGCTCCACCCACCGTGTGGAGATTTCTCCAACTTGAGGATCTCAAGCAGCATCACTTTTCGTTCCGGGAGCTCGTTAGCGCTGGTGAACCGCTAAATCCCGAGATCTACCAGAGGATCAGGGACAGTATCGGGCTTGAACTCCGGGAAGGGTTCGGTCAGACAGAAACCACACTGCAGGTAGGAACATTTCCAGGCATGACCGTCAAACCAGGGTCCATGGGGGTAGAAGCACCAGGATACGAGATTGGAATCCTGAACGATGATCACGCTATGGTTCCGAAGGGTACTGAGGGTATGGTTGCGGTTAGAGTCAAGCCTGGGAGACCGATCGGATTGATGGACGGATACATCGACCCGCCAGAGAAGAACCTGGAAGTCTTCATCGGCGATTGGTACCTCACAGGAGACGTCGCGTACAAGGACGAGACGGGACACTTCTGGTTCATAGGAAGGTCGGATGACGTCTTCAAGAGTTCTGATTATCGAATAAGCGCCTTCGAGCTTGAAAGCGAACTCATGGTTCATCCATCCGTGGCTGAAGTTGCAGTAGTTGCTAGCCCAGACAAACTGCGAGGATTTGTTCCCAAAGCTATAATCACGCTAAAACCGAATGTTAAACCTTCACGAGAATTGGCGCTTGGAATCTTCAAGTTCATGAGGGACCGTATGGCGCCGTACAAGCGACCGAGGATTATCCAGTTCAATCAGGAGTTGCCTAAGACGGTCAGCGGTAAAATAAAGCGAACTGACCTGCGGCGAATTGAATCGGAACTGCGTCGCTCAAACGAGAGAACGCAGGAAGAATACTTCGAATCTGACTTCCCTGAATTGAAATCTGAACGACCAGTCAAGATTGGTAAAGAGTCAGCCGCTCAGTAATACTTTAAGCTCTCTCGCCAATTGTGGCATGCTGGGCCCTGGTCGTTCAGTGGTCTAGGATGACGGCCTGTCACGTCGTCGACGCGGGTTCGAATCCCGCCCATAGGAGAAGAATCATCTTCTTCTGGCGAAGGGCGCCAACCCGCGTTTAATCATCGAACCCGACCAAAGTGCCGATGTCCAACGTTTGGCTTACAGCAAGATTACACTTCGGGCACTTTGGACCCTGCATCTTCGACAGAAATTCGTATCCACACTTGCACCTGTATAGGGCAGTGGAACCTTCCATTTTCATCGTCACATAATTCAGTATTCTCAGTCAATAAATAAGCCGCGTGGATTCCCGTTAGATGGTATGGGAATGCTAGCTATCAATGAGAAGGACGTAATAGCCGCGGTTCAGAAAGTTAGCCCCGCGGTTGTATCCGTCGCCACGCTCAGGATACTCCGAGAGAACAGATTCGAAGCTATCCCAGTGAGGGGAATGGGGTCCGGAATAATTTTCGACTCTAATGGTGGCATCTTGACGAATCATCACATTGTCGAAGACGCGGAACGAGTCAGAGTGGTAACCCCTGACGGGAAGAAGTTTGAGGGCGAAGTCCTTGGATCTGACGCGATGTCCGACGTGGCCGTCGTAAGAGTGGATGCTGAGGGTTTACCTGCAGCAAAACTCGGAGACTCGGACAGTCTGCTGCCTGGACAAATTGCCATCGCGATTGGGAACCCGTTCGGTTTCCTCCTTCCGGGACCAACGGTAACTATGGGTGTGGTAAGTGGTTTGAAACGTCACATGCACTTGGAGAATCACATGTACGAAGATCTCATTCAGACCGACGCGTCAATCAATCCAGGTAACAGTGGGGGACCACTCGTAGACACGTCAGGACAGGTCATCGGAATCAACACGGCGAATATCCCATTCGCTCAAGGCATCGGATTTGCGATCCCGATAAACAGCGCAAGGAAGATTGCGAAGGAGATTATAGAGCACGGCAGGGTAGTAAGGCCGTACCTAGGGATCTACACCCTGACTCTAAACCGTGAGATCGCTGAATCCTACGAGGTTCCAACTGAAAAAGGCGTACTCGTCTTGCAAGTTGGGCGCGGTAGTCCCGCGCAGAGAAGCAGTCTAAGCGTAGGGGACGTCATAATTGAGGCGGACTCGGCACCAGTAAATGAATCGGAGGACCTGCAACATATGATTCAAAAGAAGAAGGTTGGCGATAGTATTGAATTAACGATTAGCAGAGGCAGAAGTCAGCAAAGAGTTGCAGTTACACTCACTGAAGTGCCTTCTTAGCTCGCTACCGTTATCCTTTTGATGCTCCGCATTGTTGTCCAAGTCCAGGGCCCGTAGCTCAGTCAGGTAGAGCATCGGTGATGCTTCAGCGTCGATGTTGCTTTTACCTCTGGGAACGTGAATCCCCGGGAAGACACCCGAAAAGAATTGCTTCATCGCGTTCTTGGGTAAGGGTCCCGGGTTCAAATCCCGGCGGGCCCGCCAGAACTTATTCATATATTATGAACTTATCAATCATAGAGTTTTAATCGTCGTTAGACATGATTTAGGGGTATGCAAATTTCGTTGTCGAAAGTTTCCGTGGGCATCCTCGTTCTAGTCGTGGGACTAGCGATGCTGTCAGGGACCACTGGTCCAGTGTATGCGTATTATTGTCATTCCTACTCAGGTCGTTGCAGTTGGGGAGGCTGGGGAGGATATGGCGGCTATTCCTATTGGTACCCATACTCCTACTATTACTACCCGTCCTGGTCATATTGGTACCCCTATTACTATGGTTCATACTACGGTGCGTATGGTTCGTACCCGTACTCGTATTCGTATGGCTACGGCTACGGGAATTACGGTTACAATCAGCAATATCAGTTGAGTGTGAACGCGAACCCGTCAACCTTGTCGAACGCCGTTACTGGTGGAGGGCAGTATTCGCAGGGTACTTCGGCTTCGTTTGCAGCCAATCAGAACGTTATTCAAGTATCCCAGGATACTCGATATGTCTTCTCTCAATGGACTGGTGACTTCTCCGGCACGGGTTTATCCGGATCGATAACGATGGACGCAGCCAAATCGGTAACCGCAGTCTATCAACTGCAGTATTACCTGTCTGTGAGTTCACAACCCTCTAGCGCGGGCACGCTTCAAGGAAGCGGATGGTTCAACTCGGGCACTTCAACCGTAATCTCGGTCCCGGCTCAAGTCGTGTCAGGGGACAGCAGCAGCAGGCTAACTTTCAGCGGATGGAGTGTTGATGGAAGCTCAAGTCAAACAACCCCAGCGTTGACAATTCAGATGAACGCGCCTCATACGGTTGTCGCTCAGTACACTCAACAATATTACTTGACCGTGTCATCCGATCAGGGTAGTGTTTCAGGCGGAGGTTGGTATAATTCAGGGTCTTCCGCGCAGATTTCGGCATCAACACCGCCAAGCCCCAGCTATGGAGTCAGCATGGTTTTTAATGGCTGGCAAGGCGACCTTCAATCCTCTAGCCAATCAACTACGGTTCTAATGGATGGTCCAAAGTCGGTAACGGCTACGTGGCGTGCTGATCCGACCGTACTCTACTTAACAGTAGGCGTCGTGATCGCTCTGATTGCAGTAGCTGCTTGGATAGGCGCCCATATGTGGAGCAGACGCAACAAATCGGGTGGAGGTCAATGGCAATCCTTCCCGCCCGCTCAAACTGCGTATTTCCAGCCAAGTGCAACCGTCCCGAGCGTGAATCCGACTGCGGTTAGTCAACCTAACATGGCTGCGGATGTGCAATCGCCTGCCAATCCAAC